>PVMS01017796.1_pt1 | contig 17232 bp, 15 predicted proteins | sample 1853461 | NCBI WGS metagenome assembly PVMS01 (sample SAMN08582032, study PRJNA380276) | Marine sediment metagenome, whole genome shotgun sequencing project. | isolation source: ocean sediment barecode stripped | collected 2017 | reverse complement strand
TTAAGGGATCGTCTGGTTAAACAAAGAGCTGGTTATAAGTCCTCAATGAAAGAACAAAAAAGAGTTTTTTTAAAAAAGGATCATAAAATTTTATTTGAAACACAAGAGAGAATGATTATTTATTTTTGAACACACGGGATTGTATTCACATAATTTATCCGTGTTTTTAACAGAACAAAATATCGGTTATGCATTGGTCCCAGGTCTTGAGATTAAAAGATCACTAGGTATATCCAGAGGTAAGGATGACAAGATTGACGCTACCAAGATTGCTCTTTATGGTTACAGATTAAGAGATGAAATTGTGCTATATAATTTACCTTCACAAGATGTAATGAGCCTTAAGAACTTATTATCATTAAGGGATCGTCTGGTTAAACAAAGAGCTGGTTATAAGTCCTCAATGAAAGAACAAAAAAGAGTTTTTTTAAAAAAGGATCATAAAATTTTATTTGAAACACAAGAGAGAATGATTATATCTTTTTCCAAACAGATTCAAAAAATTGAAAAGGAAATGGAAAACATTGTCAAAAATAATGGGCAATTAAAACATCTCTATGAACTTATTATCAGTATTAAAGGAGTTGGCCCACAAACAGCTTTGTTTTTAATTATATATACTAATGCATTTACCAAATTCAAAGATGCACGTAAGTTTGCTTCTTTCTGTGGAATTGCACCATTCCCAAATTCTTCTGGAACAAGTATAAGAGGGAGGATCAAAGTAAGTCATTTAGCAAATAAAAAAATTAAAAGTTTACTCGATTTATGCGCAAAATCAGCAATACAATCAAACCCAGAAATGAAAAGTTATTATCATAAAAGAATTCAACAAGGAAAAAACAAAATGAGTACAATTAACATCATAAGAAATAAAATAGTATACAGAGTATTTGCAGTGGTAAAAAGACAAACACCATATGTTGACACCATGAAATTTACAGCATGAAATTGTTAAAAACTTTGATAAAAAATATTTTTTCTAATCATAGAATACAGGCAGGTTCGACGGAGTCAATGACAATTTCAATGGAAACCTCGATCCAAAGCATCGAGGAATTCTTTTCAATTAAACCTGTTTTTTAATTTAATAACTCGTTTTAAAATTTTATTTTAGCTAAAAAAATATATTATATGCTAATCAAGATATTAGATACTGAAAATTCTGTTTTAAATAAATTTATTTCTGAAATAAGAGATTCTACTGTTCAAAAAGATGCCATGCGGTTTAGACGAAATATTGAACGTATCGGTGAAGTTTTAGCATATGAATTAAGCCAATCCTTAACTTATGAAAACAAAAACGTTATCACATCATTCGGAACAAAAAATATACAAGTACCAAAAAAAGATATTGTTCTATGTTCAATACTAAGAGCAGGTTTGCCCTTGCACAGCGGTCTTCTAAATTATTTTGATGATGCAGAGAACGCATTTATTTCAGCATATAGAAAACATATTAATAAATTCGAATTTGAAATTAAAGTGGAATATTCTGCCTCGCCATCATTAGATAATAAAACATTGATTTTAGCTGATCCCATACTCGCTACCGGACGTTCACTTGCAAGTGTTTATGAAGGATTAAAAAAACACGGGTCCCCAAAAGAAATTCATTTAGTTTGCGTAATTGGTTCTAAAGAAGGGCTTGCATATATTAAAAATCACTTCCCTTCAAATACAAAATTATGGATTGCCACGGTTGATAAAAAACTAAACAAGAAAAGATATATTGTACCGGGGTTGGGAGATGCGGGTGATTTAGCCTTTGGAGAAAAATTATAAAAAATAAACACCAATTGAAATAATTAAGAACAAGTATAAAATCAGGTTTTTAAAAATTGAAGATTGATTTTTTTGTAAAAGATTTGTAATTATTACTGCCCCAGGAAATAATAAAAATAACATTTCTGAACCATTTTTAATCGGAGACAATACTACTAACACTGTTGAAATCAAAAGGTGATTTAAAAGTACAATCCAAAGAAATTTTAGTTTATTGCTCACTAAAACTATTTTTGGTGTTAAAGCAATTGTAGACCCTAATAATATCAAGACTAAAAATGATAGTGGAATTAATAAATTTAGTTGATTATATGAGTTAAAAACTATGCTATATTCCAGATTAAATTTGTTGTTAAAAATGGTCAAAGTATTAAAATAAAAATGGTAACTAAAATAAATTAGAATAGGCGTTGCCGTACCTATAACAGGTATCAATATGTTTTTAAAGCTTAGTTTTCTAAAAACAATAATTCCTACATAAATTAACAGTATATAAAGTATGCTCCATGAATATATTATTGTAGAAATACCTACCCAGAAACCGGCATCAAACAATTTTTGTTTTATATTTATCCCCGATCTTAAGCTATAAATTTTTCTAAATCCTAAAAGCAAGCCAATACTAGCAAATACAATACTATTGGCGAACATGGTTTCAGAAAAAGTGCCTAATAAAAACACAAAAATTAAGATCGTATATGAATTATCTTGAGTTAATCTATTCTTTTTTGTTATAAAATTTACAATAAGTACCATTAGTAATAAACATAAAAAAACAATTAGTTTAATAATTACAAAGCCGAGTGAAAATTCATAATTGTGTATAAAAAAAATAGCCGTTAAATAATATAAAAACAGGATAATTAATATATTGAATATATTTACAGGCTTAGTTTTATTAAAAAAATTTGCAATCATTACTATATTTTATATTTTTGCCTGTAAATATAATTTAAGAAATGATCGCAAACAATATTTTTAAGGCAATTGGTGATTTTTGTACAAATATTTTATTCTATCCGTACAATACTTTGAGATCTCTGGATAATTGGTGGCTTCAAAGTGCTGTAAACTGGATCTTTATTACGCTCGCGTTAATTGCATTCTTCTATTGGCTAGGAGAATTAAATAAATTCAAAAAAACTGAAAACGAATAGTTTTTCTACTATTTTTATTTATTCTTTACTTTTAATACACTAAATCTGTGGGTAGTAAAAACAAACTAAAGAGATTTCGTGAAAATGAAACATTTTCCAATGTAATTCAACCTACACGTGAAGAAGTTCTAAATGGTTTTTCATTAAAAGGAAACTGGCACACACATTTTAATAATGACAACCCAATCGTATTGGAATTAGGTTGTGGTAAAGGCGAATATACTATTGCTTTAGCAAGTAAAAATCCAACTTTTAATTATATTGGAATTGATTTAAAAGGGGCGCGTTTATGGCGTGGTGCTAAAACAGCTTTGCAAGAAGACCTGACTAACATCGCTTTTATAAGGTCTCAAATTGAACTGATCGATCTTCTTTTTAGCGAAAATGAAATCGCTGAAATTTGGATCACTTTTCCTGATCCTCAAATTAAATATACCCGAACCAAACACAGATTAACGAACACTGAGTTCTTAAAAAAATATCATCACATTTTAAAGCCTGAGGGTGTCGTAAATTTAAAAACTGACAGTGAATTCATGCATGGATATACATTAGGATTACTACATGGAGAAGGGCATGAAGTTGTGTATGCACATCACGATATCTATAAAAATCCACATACACCTAAAGAAGTAGCTTCCACTCAAACCTTTTATGAAAGTCAATATTTAGAAAAAGGGAAACCAATTACTTACATCAAATTTAGAATTCGCTATTAATTGATTATTTTTACAGAATGACTCAGTCAAATAACTTTTTTGATAAAGTTTATGAAGTAGCAAAACTCATCCCTTATGGAAGAGTTACCAGCTATGGGGCTATTGCTAAATATCTTGGAGCAGCCAGATCTGCACGAATGGTTGGATGGGCAATGAATGCTGCACATAATAACGATACTGTTCCTGCACATCGAGTTGTAAATAGAAATGGTTTGTTAACGGGAAAACATTATTTTGATGGTACAAATCTTATGCAACAGTTATTGGAAAACGAAGGCATTGTTGTAGTTGAAAATCAAATACAAAATTTCAATATAGTTTTTTGGGACCCGTATAAAGAATTGAGTATAGAATAAGCTCTTTTTAAGTGTAACATCCTCTACATTTCTTTTTATTGCTAATTTTTTTATATTCACTTGAAGTCTGTATCTTTGTTGTTTAGAATGATTTTAATTAAGCAACATGACAATTCATAAAAAAGATATATCAAAAGCACTTGAAACTATTACTGCTCCTGGTGAAGGGAATAATTTAATCGAAAGCGGTGCAGTCAAAAACATGGTAACTTTTGACAATGAAGTTATTATAGATGTAACCATAGGAAATCCAACTTTACAAGCTAAAAAGAAGGTTGAAGTTGAAATTATGAAGGCAATACATGAGCACCTAAACCAAAAAATTGTGGTAAAGGTAAATGTAACAGCTATCGTTCCTAAAAAACCATTGGGAAAAGTCATAAATAAGGTTCCTGGAATTCAAAATATTATTGCGATTGCCTCAGGAAAAGGGGGCGTTGGAAAATCAACAATAACAGCAAACGTGGCTGTTTCATTACAAAAAATGGGATTCAAAGTAGGTATTTTAGATGCTGATGTTTATGGGCCTTCAATACCCATAATGTTCGACGTTGCAAATGAAAGACCATTATCCGTAAATATTGACGGGCACTCAAAAATGAAGCCTATTGAAAGTTATGGGGTAAAAATATTGTCCTTAGGTTTTTTTACAGATGCCAATCAAGCTGTAATTTGGCGTGGAGCAATGGCTTCAAAAGCCTTGAATCAAATGATTTTTGATTCACATTGGGGAGAATTGGATTTTCTTTTAATCGATTTACCTCCGGGAACAGGAGATATTCACTTATCAATTGTACAAGCAGTTCCGATAACAGGCGCTATAATTGTTAGTACGCCACAAAATATTGCTTTAGCCGATGCAAAAAAAGGTGTAGCTATGTTTCAACAAGAGAATATCAATGTCCCTGTTTTAGGTATTGTTGAAAACATGAGTTATTTCACTCCAGATGAACTGCCTGACAATAAATATTATATCTTTGGAAAAGATGGAGCTAAAAATTTAGCCAAAGACATTGATACCGCCTTTTTAGGAGAAGTCCCTTTAGTACAAAGTATCAGAGAATCATGCGATATTGGACATCCTATTGCACTACAAGATAATACGTCTCTTGAAAATGCTTTTTCTGAAATTGCTAAAAATGCATTATCACAACTTGTGCGAAGAAATAATGATTTGCCTCCAACCGAAATTGTACGAATTACAACAATGAGTGGATGTATTACTAAATAATGAACAATGGATATAAACGAACTTAAAATTAAGGTAGAAGATGCTTTACAAGAGATCAGACCTTATTTAGAAACTGATGGCGGTAATATTTCATTGGTTGAAATTACTGACGACACGGTTTGTATTCAGTTGGAAGGAGCTTGTTTAGGATGTTCTGTAAACCAGATGACCTTAAAAAACGGGGTGGAAGCGACCATAAAAAAGTATGCACCACAAATTAAACGTGTTATTGAAGTCCACGGAATAACTTTCTAGATTTCGTTTAAATTCAATTGATAATTTTATAGCGCATACAAGCGCTCTTTTTATATTTACATAAGCCTAAAAAAAATTATTTTATATTTGTAAAATATGAAAACAACTTGGATAGAATTATTATTACTTCTTAAATTCTTAATCAAGAGAGATCCTGAATAAATTATTCATTTTAAGGCTTACCATTTCAAATTAAGAAATATCAGGCCTTAATAAGGAAAACCAACTTAAACTCCTTTTAATTCAAGTTGGCAGTATAAAGAAACTTTAATTTCGCCCTGTTGGGTATATAACTAAAAAAATTAGAAGATGCCTAGATATTATTCATTAGGTAAAATTCCACCAAAACGTCATACGTCTTTTGAAAAGTCTGACGGCGGACTTTACCAAGAAGAGCTTTTTGGAACAGCTGGGTTTGCAGGAATGTCATCATTGATCTATCATTTATACCCACCAACTGTTGTTACCGAAGTAAAAAAAATAAAAAGTGTTGCACCCAAAATCGTTATTGAAAAAAACATGAAGGCCTTAAGTTTTAAGGGCTTTTCATTACATCCTGAAACGGATTATTTGGATAGCAGAAAAACGGTTTTTGTCAATAATGATTTACACATTGGTATAGCTGCCCCTAAAGAATTTTCGTCAGATTATTTTTACAAAAATGCAGATGCTGATGAAATGATTTTTGTTCACGTTGGCTCTGGAATATTAAAAACCATGTATGGAAATATCAATTTCAAATACGGGGATTATTTGATTATTCCACGAGGAACTATTTATCAAATTGATTTCAAAAATAATACTAACCGATTGTTATATATCGAATCGTTCAGCCCGATTTTTACACCAAAGCGCTATCGAAATAATTTTGGACAATTATTAGAACATGCTCCATTTTGTGAACGTGATTTTAGGTTGCCAACCAATTTACAAACACATGATGAAAAGGGTACATTCAAAGTACTAATAAAAAAACAAGAAATTCTTTGGGAATATATTTATGGAAATCACCCGTTTGATGTCGTTGGTTGGGACGGATTTAATTATCCATATGCTTTTTCAATTCACGATTTTGAACCGATAACCGGACGTATTCATTTACCTCCTCCTATCCATCAAACATGGGAAGCAGCGGGATTTGTAGTTTGTTCATTTGTGCCAAGAATGTATGATTATCACCCAAAGTCAATTCCTACTCCATACCATCATAGCAATATAGACTCTGAAGAAATATTATACTATGTTGATGGTGATTTTATGAGCAGAAATAACATCGAAAAAGGACAAATAACATTACACCCGGGAGGTATTCCTCATGGACCACACCCTGGTGCCATTGAAAGAAGTATTGGCAAAAAATCGACTGATGAACTGGCTGTTATGATCGATCCTTTCAGACCTGTTATGATCACTGAAGATGCAATGAATTTGCAAGTAGACGATTATTATACATCTTGGATTGTTGAGTGATAAAAAATTAAGATCCTTTTGAATAGAAAATGAAATTGGTTTCATAAAGAGCCCTTATAAATCTTAAAACAGATTAGAAATTTCAAATAAGTTTAATAGCGAAGGAACTATCAACTATTTGAAAAAGCTATTAACAAAATAAACATTTTAAAATGTCCGATTTAAAAAATATACAAAATTTTAATTACGGGTTAGATAAAATTTTCCCGGAAGCAAAAGATTTTTTGCCTTTATTAGGTACTGATTACGTGGAATTATATGTTGGCAATGCTAAACAGGCAGCTCATTATTACAAAACTGCCTTTGGTTTCCAATCGTTGGCTTATGCCGGATTAGAAACAGGAATGAACGATAGAACAAGTTATGTTTTAGCCCAGGATAAAATACGACTGGTTTTAACTACTCCTATGCCTAATTCAACTAATAAAGAAATTTTTGATCATCTTGAAAAACACGGCGATGGTGTTAAAGTTGTTGCTCTTTGGGTTGAAGACGCTAAAAAAGCATGGGAAGAGACCACAAAACGAGGTGCAAAATCTTTTATGAAACCAATAAAGGAAAGTGACGAAAACGGAGAAGTGATCCGTTCAGGCATACATACATATGGCGAAACCGTTCATGTTTTTGTAGAACGAAAAAATTACAATGGAGTATTTTTACCAAAATTCGAAAAATGGGAATCAACTTATAACCCTTCCGATGTTGGTTTGCGATATATTGATCATATGGTTGGAAATGTTGGTTGGAATGAAATGAACGTTTGGGCAAAATTTTATAATGAAACTATGGGGTTTGCTAACCTTATCACATTTGATGATAAAGATATTTCAACCCAATATACAGCCTTAATGAGTAAAGTAATGACTAATGGTAATGGGCGTGTTAAATTCCCAATCAATGAACCGGCCATAGGTGCTAAAAAATCACAAATTGAAGAATATCTGGATTTTAACAATGGATCGGGTGTTCAACATATTGCAGTAGCCACCAACAATATTTTAGAAACTGTAAAAGAAATGACCCAGCGCGGTGTTGAGTTTTTATACGTTCCAGGTTCCTACTACGATACTGTATTAGACAGAGTTGGTGACATTGATGAAAATTTAAGTGAATTAAAAGATCTGGGGATTTTGGTGGACAGAGATGATGAAGGGTATCTTTTACAAATATTTACCAAACCTGTTACCGACAGGCCAACCTTGTTTTTTGAAATTATTCAACGCAAAGGAGCACAATCGTTTGGAAAAGGGAACTTTAAGGCATTGTTTGAATCTATTGAAGCTGAGCAAGAGCGGAGAGGTACCTTATAATACCATTAATTAAATAGAATATTTATTAAAAGCTTAACTATAATTGTTAAGCTTTTTATTATTTTTGGCCCAATAATTGTAATTTTTATATAATAACACTGTTAGTAACTATATTGAATGAAAAAACAACTAATCATATTAGCTTTATTTACTGCCATAGCATCATTCGGACAATCTGTAAAGAATGAAAGTAGGTCAACTGATTTCGCTTTTAAAAAGGGAGAATGGCTGAAGTTTAGAATGAGCTATAGTAACTTTTTAAATGCAGGGTATTCCACAATTGAGGTAAAAGATACAACAAACAATCAAAAAGAAGCTTTTCATATTATTGGTATAGGGAAATCTACCGGATTGATAAGTTTATTTTTTAAAGTGAAGGATGAATACCAGTCTTTTATGTATAAAGAATCCTTAAAACCGTATCGTTTTATCAGAAAGATTAATGAAGGAGGCCATAAAAAAGACAAAGAAATTCTATTCGACTATGATGCAAATGAAGCTATTGTGAAAAAACTACAAGCACAATACCATTAAAAGATATCCTATTAGTAGTAATATACAAGACATGCTTTCTACATTATATTTTTTGAGAAATCAAAAAATTAATGAATTGGGAATTGGTGATGAAATAGAATTACAACTATTTTTTTGATCAGGAAATTAATACTTTTAAACTTCGTTTTTTAGGTAAGGAAATCCTAAAAACAAAATTTGGTAAAGTTAAATCCTTAAAATTTAGACCTATCGTTCAGGCTGGTCGCGTTTTTAAAGAACAAGAAAGTGTTACAATTTGGATTAGTGATGATAAAAACAAAATACCACTTCGTATCAAGGCTTCATTAACAGTTGGATCTCTTAGAGCAGATTTAGATGCTTTTAAAGGTTTAGCTCATCCTTTTAACATTATTTTTGACAATTAAATTGTACTTTTGCGTTTTAATTTTTTAATCCAATTCATTCGTAAAAACCTGATCTTTTGAAAAAAATAATTACCCTTTTATCCATCATATTAATTATTGCGTGTAAAGATGAAAAAGTTGCTACACCCAAAGCACCTGTTGAGCCTGAAATTATTTATGAATATGGTTACCGTTTGAATGACTTTAAGGTAATTAATGACACTATTAAACCTGGCGAAAATTTTAGTGAAATTTTAGATAGGAACCACATTGAATACCCAAAAGTTTTGGAAATTGTCTCTAAAATTAAGGATACTTTTAATGTGAGAAGAATGAAAAGTGGTACTCCTTATACAATTCTGGCAAAAAAGGATTCTACCGAAAAAGCACAGGTATTTATATACAAAACTTCAAAAGTAAGATATACAGTCGTTGATTTTAAAGATTCTATAATTATTGCTTACAATGCTAAAAAACCGGTACAAACAGTTATTAAAACTGCATCAGGTATTATAACAAGTTCTCTTTCAGAAGCTATTGAAGGTCAAGATTTAAATTCGTATTTAACATATGAAATGGCCGATATTTATGCGTGGACCATCGATTTTTTCAGATTGCAAAAAAATGATAAGTTCAAGTTGGTTTATGAGCAACTATATATCAACGATACCGTCCCGGTTGGGATTGGAGAAATAAAATCAGCCTATTTTGAACATGGTGGAAAACCTTTTTATGCATTTAAGTTTTTGGCGGATACTAAAATAGGTATCCCTGATTATTTTGATGATGAAGCAAAAAATTTACGCCGCCAGTTTTTAAAGGCACCCGTTAAATTTGGTCCAATTTCTTCCATATATAATTTAAGAAGGCGCATCGCTTTCTACGGTAACAAAGTCAGGCCACATAGAGGTACCGATTTCGCAGCATCTGTAGGTACGAAAATTATGAGTACCGCAAATGGAACAGTAACAGAGTCCCGTTATAAAGGAGGAAATGGCAATTATGTAAAAATCAGGCATAATGGAACCTACAGCACGCAGTACTTACATATGAGCAAACGTAAAGTTAAAGTTGGTGATGTTGTAAAACAAGGAGATGTAATTGGTTATGTTGGTATGACAGGAAATACATCCGGGCCACATGTATGTTATCGTTTTTGGAAAAATGGAAAACAAGTGGATCCTTTAAGGCAGAAATTACCAGCAGCAAAACCCATGAATAAAGATATAATACCAGCATATTTAAATTTTATTGAACCACTAAAAATTCAATTAGACTCAATAGCATATCCCAAATTAAATAACGAAATTAGTATTCCTGACATCGCATTAAAATCTTAGATCATGACAATGAGGAATGTAAATCCAGCGGAAACAAAAGCCTGGCAACAACTTAGCAAACATTACAACGAAATAAAAGATGTACATATAAAATCCTTTTTCAAAAATGATAGTGAACGAAAAAACAAATTCACTATTCAATTTAATGATTTCGAATTCGACTATTCTAAAAACAGAGTTACTGAAGAGACCATTGAACAATTATTGGAATTAGCGAATGAAGTTGATTTAAAAAGTGCAATTGGTGCTTATTTTACAGGTGAAAAAATCAATCAAACTGAAAACAGAGCTGTGCTTCATACCGTACTGAGAAACCAATCTGACAACGAGATTTTTGTGGATGGAATAAATGTTTTACCTGAAGTAAAAGAGTCTCTCAATAAAATGGAATCTTTTTCAAACAAGATTATTTCAGGAAAATGGAAGGGATATTCCAATAAATCAATTACTGATGTGGTAAATATTGGTATCGGAGGTTCCGATCTGGGTCCCGATATGGTTGTGGAATCATTGAAATTCTACAAAAACCATTTGAATGTTCATTTCGTCTCAAACATTGATGGAGACCATGTCCAGGAAATAGTAAAAAACTTACATCCTGAAACCACGCTATTTGTAATTGTTTCGAAAACATTTACAACTCAGGAAACACTTACAAATTCAACTACTATAAAAAAATGGTTTCTCCAAACAGCAACTGAAAACGATATAAAAAAACATTTTGTTGCTGTTTCAACAAATATAGCAACAGCAATTGATTTTGGGATTGACAGCGCTAATATATTTCCTATGTGGGACTGGGTTGGTGGCCGTTTCTCTCTTTGGAGTACCGTTGGATTATCAATTAGTCTAGCTATCGGTTTCAGTAATTTTAAAAAATTATTAACGGGTGCTTATGAAATGGATGCGCATTTTAGAAATACCCCATTTGAAAACAATGCTCCGGTAGTTTTAAGTTTGGTTGGTATATGGTATACAAATTTTTTTAAAGCTGAAACTGAAGTTATTTTGCCATATTCACAATACTTAAACAAATTAGTACCCTACCTACAGCAAGCCAATATGGAAAGTAATGGTAAAAGTATAGATAGAAACGGTCAAAAAGTAAACTACCAAACCGGGAATGTTATTTGGGGAAGTCCGGGAACAAATGCCCAACATGCCTTTATGCAATTATTACATCAGGGCACCAAATTAATTCCGGCTGATTTCATTGGATTCAAACACTCGCTTTATGGTAATGCTGAACACCATAGTAAATTGATGGCTAATTTCTATGCACAAACTCAGGCCTTGGCATTTGGAAAAACGAAAGAAGAGACCCATTTAGATTTAAAAACCCAGGGTAAAATGGATGTTATAGAAGCCTTATTGCCCTATAAGATATTTGAAGGGAACAAGCCAAGTACTACTATTCTGATTGAAAAACTAACTCCAAGATCATTGGGAAGTTTGATCGCTTTTTATGAACACAAAATTTTTGTACAAGGCATTATTTGGAATATTTTCAGTTTCGATCAGTTTGGCGTCGAGCTAGGAAAAGAATTAGCTCATAAATACCTTACTAAAAAAAAATCATAGATTTCAAATTTTAACATCCAAGTTTTTAACAATTATTAACAACTTTCTTGTTTTTTGTTAATATTTATTACAATCTGTATTCAGCCTGCATATCCTGTTTTTGTATATTTACTAACTCTTAATTTTTTGTTAAAAATATTAACAATTTGTTAAAGACCGAAGAACAGAAATTTTGCAGTTTTGCAAAACAATTAATTCTAACTAAAAATCAATTTAGAATATGAGAAATTTTAAAAATTGGCTCATTGTAGCAATGTTATTTTCAACAGCTATCATAATTGGGCAAACTACACTTACGGGTAAAATTGTAGACGAAACAAATCAACCCTTACCAGGCGCTTCTATAGTTCTCTATGGAACATCATCTGGAGCATCTACAGATTTTGACGGGAATTTCACTTTTGAAACTTCGGCATCCGATGGTACTGTTGTACTTTCATTTGTTGGATATGAATCAAAATCTTTATCATTTAATGGCAGTACCGATTTTGGTACTATTGCATTGAACCCTTCTTCGGAAGCTTTAGACGAGATCATAATCACGGCGACCTCATTCGCTATAGATAGAAAAACACCGGTTGCGGTCTCTACAGTGAGAGCAGATGTAATTGAATACAAATTAGGAACACAGGAATTTCCTGAGATCTTAAAATCCACACCAGGTGTTTATGCCACTAAATCAGGTGGTGGTTTTGGTGATGGTAGAATGAACCTAAGAGGTTTTACAGCAGCAAACGTTGCTGTAATGATCAATGGGGTTCCCGTGAATGACATGGAAAATGGATGGGTATACTGGTCAAACTGGGCAGGTTTATCCGATGTTACAGCTGCAATGCAGGTACAAAGAGGATTGGGAGCTTCAAAAGTTGCCGTTCCTTCAATTGGAGGAACCGTAAATATCTTGTCTAAGACCACTGATATTGATAAAGGAGGAAACGTTACTTTTTCTGTTGGTAATGATAACTACCTTAAATACGGTGTAACAATCTCAACAGGATTGTTAGATAACGGAATGGCAGTAACTGTTTCAGGTGCAAAGACTACTGGTGATGGATATATTGATGGAACAGAGTTTAAGGGTGCTAACTATTTTGTAAACATTTCAAAACAAATCAATGACAATCACAAACTGGCATTTACTTCTTTTGGAGCACCACAAAGACACGGGCAAAGACAAAATAGAAGTACAATTTCCTTTTTAAGAAGCGCGGAGAGTGGACGCAAATTCAATCCGGACTGGGGAATTAAAAACGGAGAAGTGCTTCAAATCCAGGATAATTTCTATCACAAATCACAATCCTCCTTAAATCATTATTGGACAATTAGTGATAAAACAAATGTTTCAACTGCCTTGTATGCTTCCTGGGGTAGAGGAGGTGGCCAAGGAAATTCCGGTGACAACAGTTTATTCAATGTACGCCTTGGTGGGCCTGACCAACCTGTTGATGTAGATCACATTGTTGATGTTAATATGGCGAATGGTGCGCTTGGTTCAGTAGCCTGGTTATACGAATCTCGTAATGACCACAACTGGTTTGGAGCGCTGTCAACTTTTAAAACAGAGTTAAATGACAATCTTGATTTAATTGTTGGTTTGGATCTTAGAAGTTACAAGGGGCTTCACTATAGAACAGTAAGCGATCTTTTAGGAGGTCAATTTTTATTGAATAATGATGATATAAACAATCCAAATGCCGCCGTAAAAGTTGGAGGCGGATGGTCATATGCGAATGATGGTGAAGTTGGATGGCAGGGTATATTCACACAATTAGAGCATAACACCGATAAATTATCTACTTTCCTATCACTTTCTGTTTCTAATACTTCAATGAGAAGAGTCGATTACTTTGTTTATTTAGACAGTGATCCTTTACAAACTACTGATAAGTACAACTTTGGAGGATATGGCGTTAAAGGTGGTCTTAATTACAGACTTAATGATGTACACAATATATTTGCCAATCTTGGATATTTTGAAAAAGCGGCCAATTTTGATGCTGTTTTTCAAAATTTTGACAACGAACATATCAATGAGGAAGCCGAAAATGAAAAAATATTAAGTTTTGAATTGGGGTATGGCATTCGAAGTGAAAAATTTGCGGCCAACATCAATGTTTATAATACCCAATGGAATGACAGAACTAATACAAGTGGTTTCACTGTTGATGATATTGACTATTTTGTGAACTTACTAGGTGTAAATGCATTGCATCAAGGTATTGAATTAGACTTTGATTACAGACCGTCTGATAAATTCAGTTTAACTGGTATGCTCTCCGTAGGAAAATGGGAGTGGGATAGCAATGTATTAGATGCACAAACTTTTGATGAAAACAACAATCCAGTAGGAGATCCAATCGATATATTCATTGAAGGATTAAAAGTTTCCGATTCTCCTCAAACAACTGCTGCTATGGGAATGGATTATGAATTAATGGAAAAAACACACTTTACCGTTGATTTCAATTATTTTGGAGATATGTGGGCCGACTATAATCCTAATAACAGAACTTCTGAAGGAGAACCTGACCCATGGAAAGTTCCTAATTTTACTACTTTTGATGCGAGTATAAGATATGGGTTTAAATTTGGTGATTTTGACACTACATTGATTGCAAGAATGCACAATGTTTTTGATACTATTTATATTGCAGATGCTAGAGACGGTAATGGTCACGATGCTGCTACAGCTCAAGTATGGTATGGATTTGGAAGAACTTTCAATTTCAGTGCAAAAATCAGATTTTAATTTAAAAAATATAGACAATGAAAAAAATAATTTATATATGTATGGTTTTAGGTCTGGTTTTGACAACTGCCTGTGACCCAATGGATGATATCCATGCTGAATTTGATGCAATGGCGGACCCAATAGTTGGTGGTGCCGAATACACCTTAACTGACGAAGATTATGATGATCTAGATTTATCTTCTGGTAACTTTAGTTCTGTAGATGATGCAAAATCAATAATTCCGGCATTTTTGTCTGAAAAGTACCCGGTTTGGGGGAAAGGATCAGCAGCATTGGTTCATTATCAATTATTTATGGGATATCCTGTAAACGTAAGAGGTTATAATTTAGATCAAGCTGATTACACTTCAGCTGGAAGTGATTTATTGGGTTTTGCATCTGATGCTAAACCGGAAGAATTTTTACCAGCCATTATTAGTGATGGCGTTAGCAGTTCTGAAGGAAAATATGCAGTAGCAAAATATTACCAATTTACAGGTGATGCCTATTCAATAACTCCAACCGTTTTATTAGAGGAAAATTATGATTATGGTGCTGTGGCTGGAGATTTAACTGCAATAACTAATAATTGGGGTGCCCACTCAGGAGCAGGTTCTCTTTTTGTTGGGTATGATACGTCAGGCTTGTCAATGACAGGTTATCCGTCCTCTGGAGTCGGTGGATCTGCAACTATAACTCCTTCTAATAGAGAAGACGTTTATCGTGAATTCACACCTGTAGCTACAGGAACAGTTTATTTAAGTGGTCTGATTAATTTGAGTACTGTTGGCTTTGGAACTTATTTTTTCCATTTAAAAGATGATGCCTTTAATTATAGAGCAAGAATGGGAGCTAAGGATAATGGTTCTGGAAAAATATTATTTGGTATTGGTGCCAGTTCAAGTTCTTTAACTTATGGTACAACAGCGTATGATTTAAATACGACATATCTAGTGGTAGGATCTTATAATATAGACACAGGAGTAGCGAATTTACATGTGTTAACTACACCTGAAGGATCAGAACCAACTACACCTGAAGCAACGAACTCAGGAAGCTCTGGAACTACTATTTCAATGGCAGCTTTTCGTCAAGATGGTGACGGTGTTGAAGGGCCTACGGCAATAATAGATGGGGTACGTGTTGCAAATACGTGGTCAGCCATTATGAGCAATGAGACATTGGACGATGAAGTAATTGGTGAAAAAGCTGCGAAGGAAGCCTTTTATATGTATTCAGATGGAGCATGGGGAGCGCCAGCTGACAGGTTCTACTTTGTAAGTGATGCAGATTTTAATTCGATGGGTGAAGGTTCCGGAGAACCAGGAGCTGACGATACTTTTGGTAGTTCTATTCCTCCAAGCAATTACTTAGCAGTATTTTTAAATTTAAAATTTCCTTATGCAGAGGAAGGCGATGAGTTAGACGTAGCCTATGATTATGACTCCAGTAGTAGTGGTAAACAAGTACGTGGTGATTTATATACTTTTACTGACGGCGAATGGTTGTTGTTCGCATCTGTCCAGAGTACCAGTTTACAATTTGGTCATGATGGTTCAAATTGGGTCCCTGATAATACTATAAAATACTTTATGTTACCAGCTGATTATGATTACATTGTTGAAACATTCGGTAGTAAATATTCAAGTGAAACTGCTAATTTGGCTGCCTTTGGTAATTTCAATGGATTTTCCTGGACATTTGATATGATTGACGAATCAATTGGAGCTGTTTTACTGCATAATTTCCCTAATGCTGCAGAAGGACAAAAATATATTGTAACTTATTCAATATATGATGGTTCTACACATGATTCTACAACCAGCTTAATACTTGAAGGTGGGATATATGTGCCTTTTTAAGTAGACTTTGAATTTTTAATAGAATGAAAAGACCTCCTCTACGGGAGGTTTTTTTATTTTCTAATTTTATACTGGCCTAATACCATTGGTCTACACCTCTATTGTACCACTCGGGTACCACCCAGATACCAACCATGTACAACTCTACTACAATAATTCCATAAAATTTCACTAAATCAATTAGGCGGTCAGACAACCAATTCAATTGGGAGCCAAACCTTATTCCTTCCTTATTAACCTGAGTTCGACTTAATGATTCTTTTTTCTATAATTTTAATTTGAATCCTTTCTTTTCCATCCAGCCGGTAAAAACTACGACAAGCAGTGCAAATCCAAGTGAACCTAACAGACCTACAATCCCAACATTCAAAAAATCAGGGAACCGAAAACTGCTTAAATTTCTTAAAGGATATACAAAATAAGGAATCAGGTAACAAGTCAGTGTGGCTGTACCCGCAGGTGCAATTATTCTTGCCCAGTTTGTTTGCTTTTTGATATCTGCTATATAATAAAATAATGCAAATGAAAGAAATCCT
>PVMS01059160.1_pt1 | contig 17234 bp, 13 predicted proteins | sample 1853461 | NCBI WGS metagenome assembly PVMS01 (sample SAMN08582032, study PRJNA380276) | Marine sediment metagenome, whole genome shotgun sequencing project. | isolation source: ocean sediment barecode stripped | collected 2017 | reverse complement strand
GGTGCAACTCGATCAGCTTTTCCCAGAAACCGATACAAAAACGGCGCGTATCTTGCGGGGTAAAATGCCACTCGGGCGGGAGCGTTTCCTTGATAACCTGCCCTTCTACTTTACGCATCACGTAAAACTCGGACCCGATAATCGACTCGTCATCGGTGTAATACAGCGTATCCGGCACGCACGGATAGCAAGGCTTCAGTTCGCTCATTATCCGGTATTCGCGGATCATGCTGTGCGCGGATTTTGCCTTGGTGCCAAAGGGAGGCCTGCGCACGACCAGGTCGTCATTGGCGTATTGCATGAGATAGGTGAGATTTGAATTACCGCCCGCGAACTGGCTGATTTCCGGCTGCCCTTCAAGGCCCGGCAACACCGATTGGAGATGCTGGTCCAGCACTTTCCAATCCAGGTCCTCGCCCGCCTTGACCGCCGTCGTTGGATTGTCGCTCACCTTTCCTCTCCTTTCCTGAGAATCATCCCAGAGTAGCGCCGCTATCCAGCACCAGTTGTGCGCCGCAGGCGGCAAAGCCCCTGGCAATGGCCTCGCCTATACCCCGCGAAGCGCCGTTGACCAGGGCGACTTTTCCTGCCATATCAATTTTGTTCATTATTTTCTCCAATCAGTCTTCTGCGCAAGCGGCGCATGCCGCTGATCCAGCGGTCATGGTCATCTGCCTTGCGTTGAAAGTAAGTGGTCACCTGCGGATGCGGCAGTACCATGAATTTCTCCTGCTCAATGCCGGCCAGAATACAATCCGCCACATATTCCGTACTCAGAATCCCGTCTACGTCATTGCCGCCAAAGCCTGTGTCACCATCCTGGATTTCGGTATCTTCATCCACGCCGATCATCCGGGTCGCCACAGCCTGCGGGCAAACCAGGCACACGTGAATACCGTCATCTGCGTGCGTTATCGCCAGCGATTCGGCAAAACCGACCGCCGCATGCTTGCTGGCCGTGTAGGCTGCTTCGCCAACCTGGCACAACAGGCCTGCTGCCGACGCCACGTTGACCAGGCAACCACCGCCGCGTTTATTCATGCGCGGAATCATAATCCGGGCGGCATAAACATGCGCCATCAGGTTGATATCCAGGCAGGCGCGCCAGTGATCGTCGGATGCCGAAGCCGCTCCGTCCGGACCGTCACCAAATGCCACACCGGCATTGGAAACGAAAATACCAATAGGGCCCAATTCCTGCTCGGTCTTATCGACGGCATCAATGATATCCTGTTCCCGCGCGACATCGACTCTCAATGCCAGTCCGTTGATCTCCGCGGCGACTTTCCCCGCCCCTTCAAGATCCAGATCAGCAACGGCCACGCGAACGCCTTCAATATGCAGTGCGCGGCACAAAGCACGGCCTATTCCGTGCGCGCCACCGGTTATCAGTGCAACGGTGTTGTTAAGTTCCATGAAGCGATCCTGCCTGTGGACTAAAATCAGATATGAGGTATGTATTGCATGCTAACAAGTAGGCAATAAGGCGTAAAATAAAATCATGATGGCAAACGAACCCCTGCACATACTGCTGACCAATGATGACGGCCACCGGGCTCCCGGCATCCAGGCCCTGCATCGTTTTCTGAAAGAGGCCGGCCACCGGGTCAGCATGGTGGCTCCCAGCGAGGAACAGAGTTCGACCGGCATGAGCGTGACCAGCCGTCGCAACCTGGCCATTGTGCAACTGGAGGAAGGCAGCTGGCACCTGGACGGACAACCGGTCGATACCGTCCTGGTCGCCCTGCGTCACCTGCTGGAGGACGAGCCGCCTGACCTGGTATTGTCCGGCATCAATTTTGGCCCCAACCTGGGCATCGGCCTGCATATGTCAGGCACCATCGGCGCCGCCATCATGGCTGCACTCAACGGTATACCGGCCATCGCCGTTTCCGCCGGCATGCATTTTCACGAGCTTGAACATGCACCGAAGCGCTTTCCAAGCACCTGGGAGGTACTGGACCCCGCTGCAGAATTCACCTGTTCGGTCATCGATTCTTTGCAATCTTCCGTTGGCGCCAGTGACAAGCTGTTGCCCGATGGTCTGCTGCTGAACATCAACTACCCTGCTCTGCCCAGGGATCAGATCATGGGCGTACTGTACCCGGAAGTATCCGGCGGGCACATGATTGAACTGGGCTATCACCGCTGTGAAGAGACCGGTCACGTCGTGCCCCGCTACTATCCGGGCGTGGACCCGGCCCAACCACAGCTCGAAGAAGGCGACGTGCGCGCGCACCTGGAAGGCTATATCACCATCTCCCCGGTCAAACCCCGCTGGAACCCACCCGCCGACCAGGCCGAAGAACTACGCCAGCGCCTGAATGGCATGAATCACGAATTTTGACTTGATCGTGGCAAACTGGCCGGGAATGCTGTTGTGCTTCGGTCAGATAGATTTATTTTCCGCAGATTTCGCAGATTTCGCAGATTAAAGAGCAAAAAAAAGAGAATTATTGCTGGCTCGTCACGGACTGAGTTGCAGCACGAAGAATTTGAGGTTTAGGGAAACTTTCATCCAGAACTAGTACTCGGAACATCAGCCGGCACCAATACAGAATTGCTTTTAAAAAATCTGCGAAATCTGCGTAATCTGCGGAAAATAATTCAAGCCAAATAGAAACGACACCATGGCAGCCATGCACACACCTTATTCAGGTCTGAAGACGCGTTTGAGGTAGCCGGTGATTTCCTCGTCGTCGGCAGGTTCGGCGCTGGAAATGCCGGCCAGTTTTTTGGCCAGTTCTTTGCGGAATTCGAGTTGGGACTGGCGGGCGATCTGGACGCGCTGGGCCTGGGGTGAGCCGGCGCCGTGCATGGATTCGGTCAGGTAGCCGACGGCATTTCTTCCCATGGTCATGTTTTCGATCAGGCGCAGGATGCGGATGCGGTCTTCAGTTTCGATTTCCGGGCGCCCTTTCAGGTACTTGAGCAGCATCGGGCCCAGTTCCTCGTGATTGAGGTCCTGCTCGGAAGGCAGCGTAACCATCAACCCCCCGGCCAGGTCCTGGGCCAGGCGGGCGATTTCGTAGGGCACCCGGGTGACGTGATGTTTGCAGACATTGGCAATCATGTCGTCACACTGGTACACGCCGGATTTCATCTTTTCGGCCTGGTAGCTGGATGCGATGCCCGTACTGTATATGGTTTCGTTCAGATGGGTCATTTCGACCAGTTTGTCGCGGATGTGGGACGCTTTTTCCACGCCGTTGTAATCGGCGATGGCGGCTGCCGCACCGATCAGCACATCGCCAACTCCGGATTTGCACACATAGCTGCGCCGGTGGTAACAGGTAAAACGCTCTACCAGCATGGCAGCAAAGTCGTACTCACCATCCATGAAAATGAATTCGTTGGGGATGAACACATCATCGAAAATGATCATGGCTTCCTGGCCGCCATATTGGGCGTTACCGGCATCGATATCGCCCTCTTCCATACTGCGCGTGTCGCAGGACTGGCGGCCGTATATATAAGTGATGCCCTCGGCGTCTACCGGGATAGCGCCGACAATCGCAAAATCGCGATCCGCTTCGCCCAGCCGGATGGTCGGCATCACGATCAGCCAGTGGGAATTGATACAGCCGGTCTGGTGGGCCTTGGCGCCCTTGATGTATATACCTTGTTCCGTTCGCCGGGTGATATGAACGTAGAGGTCCGGGTCGGCCTGCTGGTGCGGTGCCTTGCTGCGGTCGCCCTTGACGTCGGTCATGGCGCCGCCGATTACATAGCCGCGCTGCTGGGCAAAAGTCACAAAGTCACAAAACCTTCGGTGGTAGGAAGTCCCATGAGCCTCATCGATTTCGAGGCTGACCGAATGCAGCGAATTGAAAGCATCCATGCCGACACAGCGCTGAAAGCAGGTACCGGTCAACTGCCCCAGGCGGCGCTGCATCTTGTTCTGCATCACCAGATCCTCACGGCTGCCCGCGATATGCAAAAACCGGTTCACCCGCTCTCCGGTAAAAGGCGAAACCGCGCTGCCCAGTTCCGGATTACGCAGTGCCAGATCATAAGTCTCAGCCACCGCATTAATGGAAGGCCGAATCATCGGATGATCCAGCGGCTCCTCTACCAGTTCTCCCGCCAGGTATACCTTCAGGTTCCGCCCCCTCAGACTCTCCAGATATTCTTCCCCACTCCGAATCATCACGATCTCCTTCACCTGCTCATCCACCTTCCTCTTCCTCCCGGAACGTCACCAAATCCCACATCTCCGGCCAACCACGAAGCAACATTTTTAAAAAATCTGCGTAATCTGCGTAATCTGCGGCCAAATAAGACGACTCAAAAATCCCGGAACCAAGGCATTTTCAGAGTGACATCCACTCAGCTACTCCCGCACAATCTCCTCAACCATCAACTGGCAACTCTCCTCACCGCGCCAGCGATTGATCCCGATACGATACAGCATCCGTGCCGGCCCGGCTTCAGGCAGGTCATCCGGCATTCGGTTAAAGGCAATGGCATCCAGCGCTTCACCGCCATCCAGTGGACGCAGCACCATTTTCAGGTGCGAACCACCCACCACGCGCTGATCCAGAACCTCGAAGCGGCCATCGAATAGCGGTTCGGGAAAACGCTGCCCCCAGGGCCCCAGATTTTCCAGCTGGCTTGCCAGATGCAGGCCGATATCCGGCGCTGGCAATTCGCCGTCTGTCAGAATTTCCGAGGTCAGTTCGGCTCCGTTCAGCACTGCATCCACCGCAGGGTTCAGCGCCTCTTTGAACTCCTGAAATTTATCCGCAGCCAGGCTCAGGCCCGCCGCCATGGCATGGCCGCCATAAGCAATCAACAGTCCAGGCGCCTGTGCGTCCACGTAGGCCAGTACATCCCGTATATGCAGCCCCCTGACCGATCGGGCTGATCCTTTCAGCAAATCCGCGCCATCGGATTCCAGCGCGAATGCGAAGACCGGCCGATGCACGGCATCTTTCACGCGGGATGCGACCAGGCCGACAATTCCCTGGTGCCACGTCTCGTCAAACAGGCATAGGGCCCTGGGTAACTCCTGCCCCTTGAGTGATGCCAGCAAGCCGCCCAGTTGCTCCATGGCCTGCGTCTGCATTTGTTCCTGTATGCCCTTGCGCTGCCGGTTCAATTCATCCAGCTGACCCGCCATGTGCGTGGCCTCACCCGGATCAGACGTGAGCAGACAACGGATGCCGGTGGCCATATCCTCCAGGCGGCCTGCCGCATTGAGGCGGGGGCCGACGGCAAAACCCAGATCAGCTGCAGTAACAAAACGGTAATCGCGCTTCCCCAGGCGCAGCAGGGCCATCAGGCCTGGACGGGCCAGCCCGCGGCGGATACGCTCCAGGCCCTGACGCACCAGCACCCGGTTGTTGCGATCCAGCGGCACCAGGTCGGCGACTGTCCCCAGCGCCACCAGGTCAAGAAACTGCGCCAACCCAGGCTCCTTGCGGCCGACGCCAAACCAGCCTGCTTCACGCAGCACCTGACGCACCACGGACAGCAGGTAGAACACCACGCCAACACCGGCCATGGCCTTGCTGGGAAATGCGTCACCCACACAATTCGGGTTCACAATGGCGTGGGCATTCGGGATGACATCTCCGGGAAGGTGGTGATCGGTCACAATCACGCAACAACCCAATTCCCTGGCGCGTGCTACCCCCGCCTGGCAACTGATACCCGAATCCACGGTGATGAGTACATCCGGCGGGCTTTCGGCCAGGGTATCGACCAGTGGGACGGTCAGGCCATAGCCGAATTCGAAACGATTCGGAACACGAAAATCAAGCGATTTGCATCCCATGGCCTGCAGAGCCAACACGGCGGTCGCCGTACCGGTCGCACCGTCTGCATCGAAATCACCCACGATGAGAATTCGCTGGTCCTGCATCACGGCATCAGCGATCAGCTGCGCGGCTTCCGTGACACCGGACAATTCACCCGGCGGAAGCATGGCACGCATGTCGAGGCTGAGATCCTCCCGGCGGGTCACGCCGCGGCTCAGCAACACCCGGCGGATGACCGGGTCAAGGCCGGCACCCAGCCGGTCGTCGCCGCCAGGAAATTCGCGTTGCCGGATGGCCCTTTGCGTGTTCATTCAGAAAATCTGTGGTTGCAGATTTCAGCCAGACTGCGGATACGGCGCCAGAACCTGCGGCTGCTTCGTTTGTTGAAGCGCCAGCCATTACGCTTTCCACAATAGACTTCAAGCTCAGAGGCCTGGCTGTGCAGCCCGGCCAGCAATTGATTTGCCAGATCCTCCAGCAGTTTCAACTCACGGTAAGAATCGCCTGAACCGGAGCTCCAGTCGACCAGAACTGACAGCCCGTCACTGGCAAAATTCACCGCCTCTGCCTCACTTTGATGCTTCACCCGGCAGTCATTAATGGTGGCCAGGCCGCGTGACACCGGGTTATCCGAATAGACCGTTTCGAAGGCACCGTGGCGCGACGCGTCCGGGATAAAACCGCCACCCCAGAACCAGACAGAATTTATTTCCTGCTGCCCTCTTTGACGGCGCCGGACATTGACCGGACAGGCGTGCAGAGCGATCTGGATTTCATTCATGATGCGGCGCCAGTGCAGTGCCTCCGCTTGCTTCGGCATGGCCTCGGCCAGGTCCATTCCCAGGGCTTCTTCGAGCGGAGTGAACCTGAAATCAAGCGGCTCACCCAGGGCGATACACCAGCGTTCTGTGTGATCCGCATGAAGATGGATTCCTTCCTCCAGCAGCACGGAGCGGACGCTGTTCTCGATCTCATTACGCTCGAACTCGTCCAGATCGGCAAATCCATAACCGGTCATCACCACCCCGGCCATGTCGGCCCACAGGGTCACCGGGTCCGTTCGGAGCCAATATTGATTCGGGTCAGGTTTTTGCACACCGTCGCCGGCCCGGGTCAGGGCGGCGATGGGAAGCTCGCCCTCAGGCTGCACGCCAAACAGCTGGAATCTGAAGTGATCGGGGCTTTGTGCTTCAGCGCGAAAATGGCGGCCTCTGGAAAGGATCATTTCCAACGCGGGATAGCGTTGATCCGCTTGCAGGACTTTGGCCAGCCCCTGCAGATCCTGGACCAGTAAGGTGACTTTCCGGCGGACGTCAAATATATTCGACACTTACGATTTCATACTCCCGGTCACCCGCGGGTGCATTTACCACAATCTCGTCACCCTCTTCCCGGCCGATCAATGCCCTTGCAATGGGTGAACTCACGGCAATCCGATTGTGCTTGATGTCAGCCTCGAGGTCGCCAACGATCTGGTAAGTTGTTTCTTCCCCCGTTTCCTCGTCGGCCAGCGTCACTGTTGCGCCAAATACAACCTTGCTGCCGGCATTCAGGCTGCCGACGTCGATAATCTGGGCGTGTGATATGGTCGATTCAAGCCGTTGAATGCGTCCTTCGGCAAAACCCTGCTGCTCTCGGGCGGCATGGTATTCCGCATTTTCCTTGAGATCGCCATGGGCGCGTGCTTCGGCTATCGCAGCGATAATCCGGGGCCGGTCGATCTTTTTCAAGTGTGCAAGCTCTTCGCGCAGGCGTTCGGCGCCTGCCTTGGTCAATGGATATCTGGTCATTTTGTTACGGTTCCTCTGGACTCACGCCTCCAAACCCCTGTGCAGTTGTTGCAGGCTGTGCACCGTGTAATCTTCTTCGTGATCGAGCGCACGCAGGGTGGCCCGGCCGCCGGATATGGTCGACGTGTAGCTTACCTTACGCTGCAAGGCTTCGCGACGTATGGAAAAGGAATCGGAAATGGCCTGCGCACCCTCTGTTGTGTTGACGATGAAGTTGATCTCATCGTTCTTGATCAGGTCCACGATATGCGGACGCCCTTCCATTACCTTGTTGACCGAAGCGCATTCAATGAAATGCTGGTTGAGAAAGTTGGCTGTACCCGCGGTGGCAACCAGTTCGTAACCGCGGCCAATCAGCTCCCGCGCGATCGGAGCCAGGCCGTCCTTGTCGGCATCCCGGACGCTGAGAAACGCTTTGCCGGGTTTGGGCAGCCCATAATTGGCCGCCTTCATGGATTTGGCCCTGGCACCGCCAAAACTCCAGCCAATTCCCATCACCTCACCTGTCGAGCGCATTTCCGGGCCGAGTATGGGATCGACTCCGGGGAATTTAATAAATGGAAATACGGCTTCCTTAATTGAGTAGAAATTAGGTACGATTTCTCTCATATTTCCCTGTTTTTTCAAAGTTTTTCCAGCCATAACCTTGGCAGCAATCCGAGCCAGGGGCACACCCGTGGCTTTTGATACAAACGGCACGGTGCGTGAGGCCCTGGGGTTGACTTCCAGCACGTAGACCTCATCACGACGCAAGGCAAACTGCGCGTTCATCAAGCCAACCACCCCCAGTTCCAGCGCCATCAGACGCATCTGCCGGCGCATTTCGTCCTGGATTTCCTGCGACAATGAGTAAGGTGGAATGGAGCAAGCCGAATCACCCGAGTGCACACCGGCCTGCTCGATATGTTCCATGATGCCGCCGATCAGCACGTCCTTGCCGTCACAAATGGCGTCGACGTCGACTTCCTTGGCGTGATCGAGAAATCGATCGAGCAACACCGGCGAGTCGTTGGATACCATTACTGCGTCGCGCATGTAGCGCCGCAACTCATCTTCCGCATGAACGATATCCATCGCCCGGCCGCCCAGCACGTAGGAAGGGCGCACCACCAGTGGATAACCGATTTCTTCCGCCAGGCCAACCGCTTCCTCGGGGCTGGAGGCGGTCCGGTTAGGTGGCTGTTTCAGGCCGATGCGCTCCAGCAATTGCTGAAAGCGTTCACGATCTTCCGCCAGGTCAATGGAATCGGGCGTGGTGCCTATGATGGGCACCTGGGCGGCTTCCAGTTCCCGTGCCAGATTCAATGGCGTCTGGCCACCGAACTGGACAATCACGCCATCCGGCGCTTCCTTGTGCACAATCTCGAGCACGTCTTCCAGTGTCAGCGGTTCGAAATAGAGCCGGTCGGAGGTGTCGTAATCAGTAGAGACCGTCTCGGGATTGCAATTCACCATGATGGTTTCGAATCCATCTTCACGCAACGCCAGCGCGGCGTGTACGCAGCAATAGTCGAACTCGATGCCCTGCCCGATCCGGTTTGGACCCCCGCCCAGGACCATGATCTTTTTCCGTTCCGAAGGCTCCGCCTCGCACTCCTCTTCGTAGGTGGAGTACATGTACGCGGTCGAGGTCTCGAACTCAGCGGCGCAGGTGTCGACCCGCTTGTACACCGGGCGGATGCCCAGGGCATGGCGATGATCCCGGAAACGCGATTCGGGCTCGCTGAGCAGGCTGGCGATTCTGCTGTCCGAGAAGCCTTTGCGCTTCAGCTGCCATATCTGCTGTTTGTCCAGGGTTTCCAGCGAGCAAGACCGAATGCTGTCTTCCGTGCGCACCAGGTCTTCGATCTGGGCCAGAAACCAGGGATCAATACCGGTCATTTCATTGACATCGCTCAAGCTGAGGCCTTCGCGGAAGGCATCCCCCACGTACAGGATGCGTTCGCCGCTGGCTTCGCGCAGTTCGCGCCGCAGGTTGGCAGAGCGTGTTTCCGGCTCATCACCTTGCAGAATTTCATTCAAGCCGTCACGACCCGTCTCCAGGCTGCGCAACGCCTTCTGCAGGGACTCCTGAAAAGTCCGGCCTATGGCCATGGCCTCACCCACTGACTTCATCTGGGTGGTCAGGGTAGCGTTTGCAGCAGGGAACTTCTCAAAAGCGAAACGCGGAATCTTGGTTACCACATAATCAATGGTCGGTTCGAAAGAAGCCGGTGTGGCGCCACCAGTGATCTCGTTGCGCAGCTCGTCCAGGGTGAAACCGACGGCCAGTTTCGCGGCCACCTTGGCAATCGGGAACCCGGTAGCCTTGGAGGCCAGGGCCGAGGAACGCGAAACACGGGGATTCATTTCGATAATCACGACTTTGCCGTCGGCGGGGTTCACCGCAAATTGCACATTGGAGCCACCGGTGTCGACGCCGATCTTGCGCAACACGGCGATGGAGGCATCCCGCAGCCGCTGGTATTCCTTGTCGGTCAGCGTCTGGGCCGGCGCCACGGTGATGGAATCACCGGTATGTATGCCCATCGGGTCCAGGTTTTCGATGGAACAAATGATGATGCAGTTGTCCTGATGGTCGCGCACCACTTCCATTTCGAATTCTTTCCAGCCCAGCACGGACTCTTCCAGCAGCACCTCGGTGGTGGGTGACAATTCCAGCCCACGGCTGACGATCTCTTCGAATTCTTCGCGGTTGTAAGCGATGCCTCCGCCGGAACCACCCATGGTGAAGGACGGACGGATGATGGTCGGAAAGCCAATCGTGAGTTGCTGCTGCAAGGCTTCTTCCATGCTGTGCGCCAGGGCGGCACCCGGCACATCCAGGCCGATCTCCAGCATGGCAACCCGAAACTTCTCACGGTCTTCAGCCATATCGATAGCCTCACGCGAAGCGCCGATCATTTCGACCCCGTACTTTTCCAGCACGCCTTCCCGCGCCAGGTCCAATGCACAGTTCAGGGCGGTCTGCCCGCCCATGGTCGGCAACAGAACATCAGGCCGCTCATTGGCGATGATTTGCGCCACAATGCGCCATTCGATCGGCTCGATGTAAATCGCATCGGCCGTCTCCGGATCGGTCATGATGGTGGCCGGATTCGAGTTCACCAGAATCACCCGGTAACCCTCCTCCCGCAAAGCCTTGCAGGCCTGGGCACCCGAGTAATCAAACTCACAGGCCTGACCAATCACGATGGGACCGGCGCCGATGATCAGGATGCTTTTGATGTCTGTTCTTTTTGGCATGTGCTTAGTGGCCGCAAATTACGCTGAAATTATTGAATGGGTCAACAAGGAAGCTGATGAACTGGTTCCTGTTGGGCGGTGAAAAACATCGCCATTGAAAACGTTGTAGCGACGAACGTTGCTTATGTACGGGGTTTAGGCGCTGTTTTATTTGTCCGCAGATTTCGCAGATTTCGCAGATTTTTTTAGAGCAAATTTGTGTGGGTGCCGGCTGATGTCCTGAGCAATTTTCGTAGCTTTGCAGATTCCTTTGCCCCAAATTCCCGGCACGGCAATTCCGCTCACGACGAGCCAGCAATAATTCATTTCTTTTGCTTTTTAATCTGCGAAATCTGCGTAATCTGCGGACCATCAAATCAAGCCTTTCTCAACACGGTGACGTTTCCACCCGCCTGAGCGTTGTCCATGCTGTCGATGAAGCGGTCGAAGAGGCCGTCGATATCGTGTGGGCCGGGGCTGGCTTCGGGGTGGCCCTGGAAGCCGAAGGCGGGGGCGTTGTCGAGCTCGATGCCCTGTAGCGTATCGTCGAACAGGGAGCGGTGGGTGGCCTGGATGTGATCCGGGAGGCTGCTCTCATCTACCGCGAAGCCGTGATTCTGGCTGGTGATCATGACCTTGCCGTTGGCGAGATCCTGGACCGGGTGGTTGGCGCCGTGATGGCCGAATTTCATCTTCATGGTTTTGGCGCCGGCCGCCAGCGCCAGCAGCTGATGTCCCAGGCAAATGCCGAACAGCGGTACATTTCGGGCCAGCAGTTCTCGAATCGCGGCAACGGCATAGTCGCAGGGCTCCGGATCGCCCGGGCCATTGGACAGGAATACGCCATCGGCTTGCATGGCCAGCACTTCTTCCGCCGGCGTGGTGGCGGGAACCACGGTGACGCGGCAGGCACGATCGCACAACATGCGAAGGATGTTTCGTTTCACGCCGAAATCGTAGGCGACCACATGCCGGACAGGCTCCTTGCTGCTCCAGGAAACACGGTCCAGATCCCAACTGCCTTCCGTCCACTCGTACGGTTCCGGCGTGGTCACTTCACGCGCCAGATCCATACCCTTCATGCCGGGAAAAGTCTGCGCCAGTTTCAGCGCCTGTTCTGCATCAGCCTGCGGGCCGGCCACGATGGCACCACCCTGCGCACCTTTTTCGCGCAGTATGCGGGTCAGACGCCGGGTATCGATATCGGACATGGCCACGATACCGTTCCGCTGCAGATAAGCGGGCAGGGTTTCCTCAGAGCGCCAATTACTATGGAAATCGGGACAGTCACGCACGATCAGGCCAGCCGCCATCGGTCGCGCAGACTCCTCATCCACCGCATTACAACCGGTGTTGCCGATATGCGGATAAGTCAGGGTGACGAGTTGGCGGGCATAGGAAGGGTCGGTGAGAATTTCCTGGTAGCCGGTCATCGCGGTGTTGAATACGACCTCCCCTACCGATTCTCCGCTCGCGCCGATAGCCTGGCCGAGGAATATGCTGCCGTCTTGTAAAGCCAGCACCGCCTGATCAGTCAAAATTCATTCTCCAGATACGCGAAACGGGAAAGCCCGAGAGGCTGTTCCCGCTTAGAAATTCGGTCAATTCATGCCCTCTGCGCCGGAACGCCCAGGGTCTGGTTCTAAGCGTCCAAATTTTAACGGAGCACGGCTGTGTTGTCTAACTGAAAATCACGCCTCACCACTCCTCCCCTGCAGCCAATCAGCAGCCGAATAGAGGCCCGCCACCTGGCTGATCAGCCACTTTCCGGCGGACAGTGCGCCCAGCGCATAGATACTGCGATCGTGGGCGCGGTGCACCAGGTCGAATTCTTCACCCGCCATTTTGAAATGGATGGTGTGCTCGCCGACCACTTCTCCTTTTCGAACCGATGAATAGCTCACCGCGGCCGCTTCTTCACCACGTTGCGCAGTGATGACTTCGCCCAGCATCAGCGCAGTGCCGGATGGGGCGTCTTTCTTCCACTGGTGATGAATGTCTTCAATGGCGACCGGCGTATCCGGATCCAGAACGGCGGCCGCCTGCCTGGCCAGTGCAGCCAGCAAGTTGACGCCCAGGCTGAGATTGGGTGACCACAACACCGGCACCCGGTCTGCGGCCGCATGAATGTCCGCACTCGCTGCATCACCCAGACCGGTCACGCCGCTGAGCAGCGCCACATCGTGTTCAGCACACCATTGGGCCGCTGCCCTGGTGCCTTCAGGCAAGGTGAAATCGATCAACAGGGCCGGTATGGAAGGCAGGTCATCGAATGAGAAAAAATGCGCGGCTGGCGAGTTCCATAGCGGGGTTTCAGGCCCAACCGTTGCGGTGATGATCATGTCATCGCGGGGCTGAGCGGCAAGGACGATCGCCTCAGCCATTCGGCCGGCGCCATGAACTGCAATTTCGATCATCCCGGCGGTCCGTTCAGGAAGTCATGCGGTCAAAAAATTCCCTGACGCCTTTGAGCCAGGAGTCCGCCCGCGGATTATGCACCGTGCTGTCACTGCTGTACGAACTTTCGAATTGCCTGAGTAAATCTTTCTGCTCACGTGAGAGCTTGACTGGTGTTTCCAGCACCACGCGGCACATCAGGTCACCGGTGCGATGGCTGCGCACTGATTTTACGCCCTTGCCTTTCAGGCGGAACATTCGTCCGGACTGGGTTTCGTTTGGAATTTTCAGTTTAACCTGGCCGGCCAGCGTCGGAATTTCCAGCTCACCACCCAGAGCCGCCAGAGTAAACGGGATCGGTACCTCGCAAAAAAGATCATCGCCGTCACGCTCGAAAATACGATGTGGCCGCACCCGCACTTCCACGTACAGGTCACCGGCCGGCGCCCCGTTCATGCCGGCTTCACCTTCGCCTGCCAGGCGAATCCGGTCACCACTGTCGACACCGGCGGGAATCTTAACGGACAAGGTGCGGGTCTCGCGAACCCGGCCATGGCCGCCGCAACTGGGACAGGGATTGCTGATGCGCTGGCCGGCGCCCTGGCAAGCCGGACAGGTTTGCTGCACCGAAAAAATTCCCTGCTGCATACGGACCTGGCCCGCGCCGCCACAGGTGCTGCAGGTTTCCTTCTTGCCGTCGCGCGCACCGCTGCCGTTACAGGTTTTGCATTCCCCCAGCGTCGGCACCTTGATTTCACGGTTCAGGCCCGACACGGCGTCTTCCAGGTTGAGGTCCAGGGCAAAACGCAGGTCGGCGCCACGCTGGCGTTGTGCGCCGCCACGACGTCCGCCACCACCGAAAATATCGCCGAAGATGTCGCCAAAAATGTCGCCTACATCGCCGTGGAAACCACCTGGCCCCCCGGGCCCCTGCGCTGAGGCGTCTACACCCGCATGACCAAACTGGTCATAGGCAGGCCGCTTCTTGGGATCTTTGAGAACCTCGTAGGCCTCTTTTGCTTCCTTGAATTTCTCCTGCGTGGATTCGTCATCTGGATTGCGGTCCGGATGATACTTCATCGCCAGGCGCCGATAGGCCTTTTTCAGGTCATCGTCGCTCGCCGATTTTTGCACGCCGAGAATTTCATAGTAGTCGCGCTTTGCCATACCAGGTTTCCGTTATTGCTGCAGCAGATTTGAGGTTGACCAAATTTGAATTCAAGGTTAAGCCGCATATTAACAATGCATAAAAAACCCCGGCCGGAGCCGGGGTTGTTCATTGCGGCCAAAGAGCTGATCAGTCGTCTTTCTTTTCCTCGTCCACTTCTTCGAACTCGGCGTCGACCACGTCATCATCACCGGCGACACCATCACCAGCAGCCTCGGCTTCACCTTCGGCCTGGGCCTGCTCGGCAGCTTTCTGGTAAATCACCTGGCCGGCTTCGGACAGTTTCTCCACGGCTGAATCTATGGCTTCCTTGACGTCGCCCTTCATGGCTTCCTCGACACCCTCGATCGCGCTTTCGATGTTCTTGCGTTCATCGTCACTGATCTTGTCACCCAATTCCTTCAGGCTGGACTGGGTCGCATGGACAATGGCGTCCGCGCTGTTGCGGGCAGTGACCAGTTCGTGGAACTGGCGATCTTCCTCCGCGTGCAGTTCGGCGTCTTTTACCATCTTGTCGATCTCTTCATCCGACAGGCCGGAACCTGCCTTGATTTCGATCTTCTGCTCCTTGCCGGTCGCCTTGTCCAGCGCGCTGACGTGCATGATACCGTTGGCATCGATGTCGAATGTCACCTCGATCTGAGGCATGCCGCGCGGGGCGGCAGCCAGACCAGCCAGGTCGAAGCGGGCCAGCGACTTGTTGGCCGAGGCCATTTCACGCTCACCCTGCAAAACATGCACGGTCACCGCGGTCTGGTTGTTCTCGGCGGTCGAGAAGATCTGCGCCGCCTTGGTCGGGATGGTGGTGTTCTTCTCGATCAGCTTGGTCATCACGCCACCCAGGGTCTCAATACCCAGTGACAGCGGCGAGACATCCAGCAACAGGACGTCCTTCACTTCACCGGACAGGACACCCGCCTGGATGGAGGCGCCGACGGCGACTGCTTCATCCGGGTTCACGTCTTTGCGCGGTTCGTTGCTGAAGAACTCGGCCACGGCTGCCTGTACCTTGGGCATGCGGGTCTGTCCGCCAACCAGGATCACATCCTGGATGTCGCTGACTTTCAGGCCGGCATCGTCCAGCGCCGTGCGGCGAGGGGCGATGGTGCGGGTCTCCAGGTCTTCCACCAGGGCTTCCAGCTTGGCGCGGGTCAACTTGATGTTCAGGTGCTTCGGACCACTGGCGTCAGCGGTGATGTACGGCAGATTGACCTCGGTCTGCTGACCGGAGGACAACTCAATCTTGGCCCGTTCGGCGCCCTCTTTCAGGCGCTGCAGGGCCAGTGGGTCGTTACGCAGGTCAAATCCCTGGTCTTTCTTGAACTCTTCGACCAGGTAATCGATCACACGCTTGTCAAAATCCTCGCCACCGAGGAAGGTGTCACCATTGGTGGCCAGCACTTCAAACTGGTGCTCACCGTCAACTTCGGCGATTTCGATGATTGAGATGTCGAAGGTGCCGCCACCCAGATCATAGACGGCAATCTTGCGGTCGCCGCCTTTCTTGTCCATGCCGTAAGCCAGTGCAGCCGCGGTCGGCTCATTGATGATGCGTTTGACCGTCAGGCCCGCAATCCGGCCGGCGTCCTTGGTCGCCTGGCGCTGCGAGTCATTGAAGTAAGCCGGCACGGTGATGACGGCCTCGGTGACTTCTTCGCCGAGGTAATCTTCAGCGGTCTTCTTCATCTTCATCAATACGCGTGCCGAAATTTCCGGCGGCGCCATTTTTTTTCCATCCGCTTCGACCCAGGCATCGCCGTTCTTCGCTTCCACAATCTTGTATGGCACCAGATCGCGATCCTTTTGCACCACGTCTTCGCTGTATTTACGGCCAATCAGCCGCTTGACCGCAAACAGTGTATTCGCAGGATTGGTCACGGCTTGCCGTTTTGCCGGTTGACCCACCAGCACCTCGTCGTCCTTGGTAAAGGCGACAATCGAGGGCGTGGTTCGATCTCCTTCGGCATTCTCAATCACCTTGGGCTGACCACCTTCCATCACTGCCACGCAGGAGTTGGTGGTACCCAGGTCAATACCTATAATCTTGCCCATGTTTATGTCTCCAGATAAAACTTGTGAGTATTAATAAAATCAATCGATGTACCTGAAATGGGGTTACACCGGTTTTTTTCAATTGTCATCATTCAGATGCACGCAGTGGTGGTCAGGGCTTGCGCGAGACCACGACCATAGCCGGGCGAACCAGCCGATCATGCAACTTATAGCCTTTTTGCAGTACTTCCATGACTGAGTTTTCCTCCAGCTCTGCAGATGGCTGCACCGTCATCGCTTCATGGAACTCCGGATTGAAGGCCTCCCCTTGCGGGTCGATCAGTTCCAGGTTGTGGTCCTGCATGACTTTGGCCAACATCTTCAAGGACAGTGCTTGCCCTTCCAGCAAGGCAGCCGCGGTGGCTGATTCCGCGTCCGTTTCAAGCCCGCGCTCCATGCTGTCACGCACCTGCAGCAGATCCTTCATGATCCGTTCCAATGCGAACTTGCGGGATTTTTCCTGATCCCGAATCAAACGCTTACGCAGATTCTCCATCTCTGCCTGCATGCGCAGCATGGCGTCGCGATGTAAAATCAGCTCCTGCTCGGCTTTACTCAGCGCATCCTGCAAAACCTGCGGCTCATCACTTTCGCCTTCTTCCGCCGCCGCTGCGAACTCGACATCGTCCGCTTCCGAATTCGCATCCGGCTTTACTTTCACTTCGATCGGCTCTTCAAACGGGTTGTCCTTTTTCTTGATCACGGTCTTAAACTCCATTGTTCAACAGTGGATTTGCCGCCGCTAATTCCTCAGCAAATGCACTAAACGATCAGTCTGGTCGGAATATGGGGTTGCAGCAGGTTGATTCAAGCTGATTTCCTTCACCGATTGCATTGCCC
>PVMS01123497.1_pt1 | contig 17236 bp, 14 predicted proteins | sample 1853461 | NCBI WGS metagenome assembly PVMS01 (sample SAMN08582032, study PRJNA380276) | Marine sediment metagenome, whole genome shotgun sequencing project. | isolation source: ocean sediment barecode stripped | collected 2017 | reverse complement strand
TACACCACTAAAAGGTTGGAGATTGGTGATTGGGATATGACAGCTACTACACAAGTTAATGTGGCACATGGTTTATCCGCTACTGAATGGAAAACTATGTTAGAATCTAATGTATTAATTAGAAATGATGGTGATACAGTTTACAGCCCTTTAAAAAGTTTATTTACACCAAGCAGTGGGTTAATAAATGGTGGGGTTTCAGTCATTGACTCAACTAATATTACATTAGGTAGATACACAACAGGTGGATTTGATGATGGTGCGTTTACTTCAACATCATATAATAGAGGTTGGGTAACATTTGACTATATAAAAGATTAATAAAAATTAATGAGTAATATTTACCAACATAACTTTGACAATTGTTTAAAAATGAGATTAAGTAACAGTGAGTACTGGGACTTATTTCTTTGTTATGATTGTCAAGACGCACCAAACCCAGACATAATTTTAACAGGAAGTTGTTTATTAGTTAATATCGATATAGATGATGATGATTCTTATTCGGGTGATACAGTTTATAATTTAGTTGATTGGACAGGATCAACTGTTTATGGTAGTGGTGTAACTTTAAATGATATAGGGTTAACTGGTATTGATAATGGGTTTATCGAATATGATTGTACGGGATCAACAAGTGGGTCAACATTCTTATCTGCTTTCACAGGATCAACTTTATTTTTATCTTCAGGAGATACAAGATTTTCTATGACAGCGGTAAGTGGGTGTACTTATGATTATACAATAACATCTTTAACTGGGTTAACAGAGGGTAGGTATTCTAGATTGTGTGGTGGATTTTATCAAGGATTTTTTAAATTATCAGATAAAACCTATTTTAAAGACATTTCTAATAATAAATTTACATGGCCAATCTCTTGGTTTAATTGTCCACCTGTGTGTACAGGAACCACATCTGGAACCACTACAGGGTCAACATCTGGAAGTACTTCTTGTTGTCCAGACCCTAATAAGGCTTACCAATGTTATTTACAAGAAAAACCAATACCATACGATTATCAAGTTTTACCAACAAGGTATGAACAAGGTTGGACATCTATGTTCTGGTTACGAAAAGATGGTGGTGATGCGTGTAGTGGGAATACTGCGACAACATTAAATGATGTTTATAGTGGAAATACGGGATTCTTTTATTATATGGGTACTAGATCTGAGAATAAGTTTTGGAACTTATTTAGTGGGGAAACTGGATACACAACATCTTCTGGATATCCTTTACCTCCACCTAAAGAAACAGAAGAGGTTTTAGATAATAACCCATTTTTAGTTTATAAAGGGGGTTGTTGTTGTTTTACTGGGATTACTGAAGTTACAACACAACAAAAGGATAGAAATATAGATATAGTTAACAACGCTTTAGGATTTAGAATAAAAGACGATGGTAGTATAGGGTATAGGACTTTAGGTATTAGTGGTGTATGTTCAGCTGTAACGGCAACAACTGTAGTAGATTGTAATTCTCAATGTGGTTGTGGTTGTAATAGTGACACTGGGGATACTAAAGTCACCGCTACAACTGTTACTGAAAAATATGTAACTGGTGTCACCATTACTGAAGAATATAGTTTAAGTGGTATGGTCAAGGATGATCAATGGACACATATAAGTATTAGATTTAGGGCGTATGAAGAATACGATGATTGTGAATTAAATAGTATACCAAAAAGGTTAGGTAGTTTAGATATTTTTGTAAATGGGTTTTTAAAGTGGACTGTGGATAACTTTGACGAATTTTTATTTAAAGAGTTAAATGAATATAGAGAAAAACAAGAAGGTGTCCCGTTTAATTATAGTTGGGGTGGTGGAACCCAGGGGTTAATAGAGACAAACACCGTTAATGGTCCTGATGTTAAAGATGAAAATTTAATAATACAAGAAAATTTTGCTGGTACGTTTAAAGGTGATGTGGCAACGTTTAAAATGTATGGGTGTGTATTAGACGTTACTTTAATTAGATATGAGTTTGAAAAAACTAAATCTAGATTTGGTTTGGCTGAGGGTGAGGTTATCTATGTAGATGATATCGCTGTTGACATTGACTTCTATGCAACATTCTATCCAGGTTCTATTGTTGTACATTACATCGCTAAGACTAAACAACCTTTAGTTGAGTCCATAACTTTTGACTTCTCGAATGAGGTGGGGGTAATTAGTGGTGATACGATTGTTATAGAAGATACTATCCACATACCTAAAGGTGGTACTTCGGGGACAACCATAGTTACTTTAGACGATGATTATGAAAGGTTATCCGATGATTATGTCATCTCAGTATTTAATTATAAGTCTAATAAAAAGATGTCCATCAAAAGAAATGATGTTGTTACATATACTGAACCAGTTAAATCATTTACTGCTGACATTCCAGGACAAACAATATCAAACAATAGTGAACCTGTTAGTGTACAAATAGACGTTAGCGACCCCAATGAAAATGATACCCCAGAAATTAATATATATAGGTGTTATTATGGTAAATCTACTAAAATTGGTGTAGATGTCGGTGACATTAATAATCTATTAGATACTTATAAAACAGAGGTTGTTAATAGTCACATAGAATTACCTGAAGGTAATGGTTATGGATATATTATAATACCTACTAATATGGTACAACCAACTATGTTTAGAAACAGTGAAAATGGTTGTAATGGTTTCGCAATACCTATGATCTATCAAGGTGAGATAAGTATTGGTGAACCCGATAATGATATTATGTACAAAATGTATAGAACATATGTACCAACACACGCCAAAGTAGACATTTGGTTGTGTGATTAAATATTTTTATGTAGATGGGTGATTTTAGTTTAATGGGCGGAGTTGGTATAATGGGTGTATTAACACCTATGGATACTAGAGATGATTACGCTGTAACAGACCCAGTTTATGGTGTGGATGGACTAAGGAATGTGTCAACCATAAATGACTTACATGACGTATCATTAACAAGAAGACGGCCAGGAATGATAGTTGGGGTTAATGGTGGTGAAAATTATTATAGACTAAAAGACGTTAATTGGTCTTATGATATAACAGACTGGGAGGAGTTAACACTAAGAATACAACACGTTGACAGGGAAACACCTTCGGGTATTATCGATGGAGTAAATAAGTTATTTATTTTATCCCACACACCAGAAATGTATAGTGAACATTTATTTTTAAATGGGTTATTACAAGATCCCGGACAAAATGAAGATTACATTATTACGGGGTATACAATGACATTTATATCACCACCATTAGAAGGTAGTAAAATACGATGTAGTTATAGACATAAATAATGTGAACTTTAATAGGTTTTTACATATTTATTAATAAAGTAAAAAATGGCTAAGTTGAAAACGTATGACACATCTGATTTATATTTGACAGCTTTCTTAAAGTTGAAGGGGGAAAAATTTATCGTAGAAAAAATTAAAAATAAAGTTATTTTTAAATTCACTAATACTGAGGAATTAGGAAAACATGTTAGTGATTATTTGACCGAATCAGGGTCTTGTGAACCACTACTTTATAGTAATTCGATTAAGAATCTTAAAAATTTAATTTACAATATATAAATTTATTTTGATAAAAATAGTGACTTTTGAATATTTGCGCATATTTATATAGTGTAAAGTTTAAAAACTTTTTATTTTAAACCTTATTAATATACATATTTATATTCATATTTATATATTACCACTAACATTATTTCTATTAAATGAGTTATGAACATTCTGTTCATTTTTTTATCGTAAAAACATAAAAACTCAAGTTAAACATTAAATATTTTATTTAAAACCAAAACGACACACTGTTTTTGGTGTGCCGGTGTGAAAGATCACATAATAATAAATAATAAAAAATAAAAAAAACAATTATTATGGCAAATACAAAAATAATACTTAGCGGACAATCGGATCAACACTTATTTGGTGCAACTATCTTGTCACCGGTAGGTATAGAGAAATCTAATTTACCTGGATTAGTAGGTGACCTAGAGGCTTTAGAAGCTGCTGATGCAGATCTTAGTGAAAGTTTAAACAGTAAAATCGCTACTGAACAAGAATCGAGAGAAGCTGCTGATTCTGCTTTACAAGCTGATGTCGATGCTAATAAAGCTGCTTCTGATGCTGCTGAATTATCATTAAGTAACCAAATCGCTGATATCATTTCTAATGTTGACCCAGTTGCTTTGGATTCTTTATCTGAAATAGTTACAGAATTTCAAGCTGCTGATGGTGACCTTTCTGCTGCTATTACTGCTGCTTTAGGAACTCACAGTTCTGAATTAGCTACTGAAATAGCTGATAGAATTTCTGGAGATGCTGCGACTTTAGCTTCTGCTAAGGTATACACAGATGCTTTAGAAGCTTTACATGCTTCTGATAAAGCTGCTGCTGACGCTGCAAGAGTTGCTGCAAAAGCTACTTCTGATAGTGAAATTGCTGAAGCAAAATCTAAATCAGATGGTGAAATTGCTGAAGCAAAAGTTGTTGCTGATGATGCATTAGCAACTGCTGATGAAAGAGCTAAAGATGCTGAATCTGGACTACAAGAGTCTATTGATGCTGAAATTGCTGCTAGAATAGCTGGTGATGATGCTTTAGATACTAGGGTAAATGATGCTGTATTTAACAGTACACCAGGAGTCGACTCAATGGACGAAATCATTGAAGCTGTCAACGATGCAATGACGAAGAATGTTGACTCTTTCTTACCATTCATGCAAGAAGTTACTTTTAATGGCGAAACTGGTGTTGCTACGTTTGACGATATGTTGAAAGGTGGAACACTAATATTCTTCATTAATGGTTTGATGACTGTAAATGGTGCGGATTATACAGAAAACCAAAACGAAGTTAAAGATGTGGAAAGTGTAACACTATTAGGTGACGCTAAAACTTTGGCTGAAAATGGTTCTGTATTAAGAGTATATGGTGTTGTAGCCAATCAAGTTAGCACAGTAGAATCTGGAATTAATTCTGGCGAATAATAATATTAAACTAATATTATTATCATAATTTTACAATAAAAAGGGGTCAATTGACCCCTTTTTTTTATTGTATAAAGGTATTTAGTGGATAATGAAAATTTAATATCGTCATACGATAAATTAATATATAATTTATTTAATGGGGGAAATAGAGAGGGGATGAGGTATTGTGAAAAAACAAATACTACTGTTTAATATTTTTTTGATAGTATAGTTCAATTACTTTAGCTTTTTGTTTTTCTGTATCTGAATTATACCATAACCAAAGCCAAGACTTTTCTATTGTTTCTAATTTTTCTTTTTTTTGTAACATTAAATCTTTTAAAATTTTTATTTCGACAATATCTAAGTTAATTTCGATATTTAGTTTATTGGCGTTGTGGGACAACCCCAATAAGTCGTTTGTTTTATAAGATTCTTTTGATTTGATATATATATCTACTAAATCTTCAGATTTAACTTTGTCTGGGTGAGTCTTTTTCATAATCTCCCTAAACATTTTCTTCATCTTTTTTTTAGTGTCTTCACTTAAATCTTCATCACGAATTAATTTTTCCACCATCTTTTCCTCATGTTGTTTTTCTGTTATAGGTTCTTCCTCTTTTTTATCATCGGAGTCTACATATTTACTCAAATCTTCCATAAAGACTGGTTTATATTTATCAATAATTTCTTGTTTAATTTCCCCATCAATATTTAGGTAATCGTATTCAGTAAGTAGTTTTTTTATTTCTAGTTGTTTAAGTTTATCTCCCATCTCTATAAATATCCGAACAATATAATAACTTCTATTATTAAAGTTAAGATAGTATTTTTTATTGAAATGGGTGTACTTTACTAAAAATATAAAATTATTATTATTATTAAATGAAAAATATTCATCTTATCGCTGGACTACCAAGAAGTGGTTCTTCTCTTCTTTGTAATATATTAAATATGAATCCTGATTTTTATGCGACATCTACCTCTCCTATGGTAGATATATTAAGAAATATTAGAAGTACATTTTCTCATAACCCAACATTTAAAACACATAATAGATTAGAAGAGTTTGAGGTGATGAGAAAAGGAATGAGAGGGTTTATTAATGGGTTTTATGAAGATAAAAACATTGTTTTCGATAAGTCTAGGGGGTGGACAACAAATTTAATGTTATTAGATGAGATATTGGGACATAAAAATACAAAGGTTATATGGACATATAGAGACCCAATAGACGTAGTATCATCAATAGAAAAAAGACATAGAGAAACTATACTATTAGAGAGTATTGATGAACCCAAATTTGATTTCTCCACTTTAGAAAAGAGAGTGGAACACTTTATAAGTGATGGTGGGTTGGTTGGTAGACCAGTAAAATTATTAGAGGATATACAAAAAATGGGTTATTCTAATAGAATACTTATTGTCAAGTATAAGGATTTGACTGAAAATCCACAGTTAATTTTAAATCAAATTCATGAATTTTTAGGGGTGTCGGAATATAATTATAGTGAAAATAATTTTACCGATTTAAAACAAACTATTTTTGAGATGGATAGTTATTATAATTATAAGTTTATACATGATATAATTGAGGGTGAGATAACATATAAAAAACATGAAAATATATTAACCACTGATTTAATAGAAAGAATTAATAAAAGATTTTCTTGGATTAATAGTTTAATTAAAAATTAGTGGATATTTATAAAATAAAAGAATGGAATTTTTCATAAATAAAAATAGTACCCTACCAAAACTTAAAATGGAATTGGTTAATGATGGTCGTAATAATTTTAGGGAATTTTACGAAAAAGTTCAAAACGCCCTAATAAAGTTTACAATGTATGATGTTGAGACTAACGTTAAAAAAATTGCTAACGCAAAGGCATCTATACAACTTAAAGACCCAAACTGTTCCATAGGTGGTGATAAACCCGAATATTACATCGTCTATAAATTCACTTCGACTGACACAAAACGAGTTGGTAGATATAGTGGTCAATTCACCATAACCTTTTTAGATGGTTCAGGTACCCTTATTGCCCCAATCAGAGATGATTTATATATTAATGTCTTAGATAATTGATAATCTGAGAATTTATTACTATATTTGTGGTAAAATAATTTTATGCCCGCATCAGTAGAAGAAATCGAAGAATATTTAGGTGGTTATGATGATCAAAAATACATAGTAGGTGTTGAATCTTCCTATTATGATAATAAAGTACATCTTATAATTCACGACCCAGAAAAAGGTAAACGTATTGAAAAACATAAGTTAATACCCTTTCTTTGGATGAAGTCACCAAATATGGAAATTTTTTATGGTGGTAACCGTAGAACCATTAAAGAAAAAATGAGGGAATTTAGAATTAAATTCATCCCCTTATCTGTTACTGATGAAGAAGGTAATAATTTTAAAAGGTTAGAAGACGGATATAAATTCTTAGTAAGGTGTAAAGGTACTTATGGTGATTTACTAAAGTTTTTCAAAGAAGGTAAGATGGGTGTTTATGATGAAGAACATCGAAGTAACTTCTTAGCTATAAACCCTACAGAACAATTTTTAATACAAACAGGAAAAAGATTGTTTAAGGGTATGGAAGATTATAGTGAAATCCATAGACTATCTTTCGATTTAGAAACTACGGGTTTAGACCCACATAATAGTAGAATATTTCAAATAGGAACAAAAGATAATAGAGGGTTCCAACATATATTAACAATAGAGGATGGTGATGAAGAAGTTGTTAATTCAAGAGAAAGAGAAGCGATAACAACCTTTTTCCAAATTATAACACATTTAAAACCAGCCATTGTTGCTGGATATAATTCTGAAAATTTTGACTGGTATTTTATTGTTACTAGATGTGAAGTTTTAGGGTTAAATATTAAAAAGATTGCTAAGACATTAGGTAGTATCCCTTTTTATAGAAAACAACAGACATTAAAGATGGGTCCAGAAATGGAATATTATGAACAAACACATATGTGGGGTTATAATATTATGGATGTGTCACACGCAGTTAGAAGGGCACAAGCTATTAATTCTTCTATTAAATCTTGGTCACTGAAATACATTACAAAATATTCTAATGCGGCTAAAGAAAATAGGGTATACGTACCAGGAGATAAGATTGGTAAAACTTTCGCAGATAAAGAGAATGAATACTGGTTAAATGAAGGTAATGGTGAATGGGGTAAATTAGAAAATAATGATTTACCAGAAAAATCCATTAAATTAACTGGTGCTGATGTAGTAGAAAGATATTTAGTAGATGATTTATGGGAGACTGAAAAGGTGGATGATATATTTAATCAAGCCACATACCTCTTAGCTAAGATACTACCAACATCTTTTATGAGGTCATCTACTATGGGTACTGCCGCAACTTGGAAGTTACTAATGTTAGGGTGGTCTTATAAGAAAGGTATCGGTATACCACATACAATGGAATCTCAAACATTTATAGGTGGGTTATCTAAGTTATTAGAAGTGGGTTACAGTCAAAATGTAGTTAAGTTCGATTTTGCTTCACTATATCCATCGATTCAAATTACACATAATGTTTTTACTGATTGTGATGTCACTGGTGCGATGAAAGGGTTATTACAATATAACTATGACTATCGTAACCTATATAAAGAATTAAAAAATAAATATGCTTTAGAGGGTGATAGAGATAAATCAGAATATTATGACAAAAAACAATTACCTTTAAAGATATTAAACAATGGTATGTTTGGGTCAATATCTGCTCCACACGTATTCCCTTGGGGTGATATTAATGAGGGGGAGAAGATAACATGTACAGGTAGACAATACCTTAGACATATGATTAGATTCTTTAACCATAAAGGTTTTAAACCTTTGGTGGGGGATACTGATGGGTTTAACTTCTCAATACCTAACGATATAGATAAATTCGTTTACACATCAAACGGTAATCATAGATTTAATGAATTAGGTAAAACATATAAAGGTTTAGATGCGGTAGTTGCTGAATATAATGACAAATATATGAAAGGTGTTATGGGGTTAGATGTAGATGAGATATGTCAAGCCACTATGAATATTGCTAGAAAGAATTACGCTGATTTAATAGATGGAAAAGTTAAATTAGTGGGGAACTCGATTAAATCTAAAAAGATGCCAACATATATTGCAGAGTTTATAGATAAAGGGGTTAGAAACCTTTTAGATGGGGATGGTCATAGTTTTGTTAATGAATATTATGAAACAGTAGAAATGATTTATAATCAAGAAATACCACTATCTAAGATAGCTAATAAATCTAGAGTTAGGATTAGTGTAGAGGATTATAAAAAGAAAATGAAAACTAAGAATAAGTCTGGTGGTGCTATGGCGAGACAAGCCCATATGGAACTTATTATGAGTGAGAATTTAAATGTAGATTTAGGTGATACAATATATTATGTTAACACAGGGACAAAGAAATCACATGGAGATGTCCAAAAAATTAATAAACCTAAGAAGGGGTGGAATGGTAATCAGATAGAAATGTTTTTTTCTAAAGGTAAAGAATATGAAAAAAAGAAGAGTTTCCTTTTGGAAAATGGTTGGGAAATGTCTTGGTCGGATGATAATTGGGTTCGTAGTGACGCTAAAAATAGAGAGGCGAACACAGGTATACCGACAGATGTAGCATATAGACAATCTTTAGGTGATTCTGTGGTTACACTTAATTGTAAATATATCCCCAATGATGTTATAGAAAACGACACTGAAGCTACAGGTGAATATAATGTAGATAGATATTTAGATGCTTTTAATAAAAGGGTTAAACCTTTATTAGTTTGTTTTGACCCATCTGTAAGAGATGGTATATTAATTAATACACCTTTAGATAGGAAATATTTTACAAGACAAGAATTAGAATTAACTTCGGGAAAACCATATAATGAAACGGATCAAGATAAATTAGAAGATTTACTAGCTATAACTGATAAGGAGTTAGAATTTTGGAAAAGAATAGACGTTTCTCCTACTTTTATGTTTGAGGAGTATGGAATAGATGATGAATTCTCATATGACGAAAAGACCCAAAGGGCGATAACTTAGTGATTTATTAAGACTTTCTGCCTCTATACCTTTATTTTCTAATTGTTTAAGATTACTTAACCTCTCTAACCTTAAATCTAACTGTTCTAATAATTTAAGTTGTTCTTCCTTACCTTCACTTAATAAACTATCATAGTCCATAGTTAATTCAGCTTCAGGAACTTTTAATGTCCCACTGAATTTACCCCTTACTCTACCCAGGGCCTCTTTAAATAATGATGTTAAGTATCTCCTTACCCAAACCCTTGTTGGTTCGTTTAAGTCAGAGTATCGTAATTTAGAAAGTGGTACTTCATTAGGTAATTTTATAATGTCAGGATTGTCTATTAAACATTGATCCCTATCGTCTCCAGAATCGTAGTAGTAATACCATACTTTAGTACCAGCCAACCCTATTTGACTACCTACTAAACCACCACCAGCGAAAGATAACCTACTACCAGGTATTGGCATAAGGTGTAACAATCTAGTTCCATTTGGACCCGCAGTAACTTTATAAGTTAATTCACTTCTTAATAATTTTGATTTTAAACTGAAGTCAGATGCTCTAAGTAACACATCAAAAGCTGGTGCCACATAGAAACCACCATTTCCTAATCCACCACCTTGTCCCCAACCAGCGTAAGGGACTTGACCAAACCCACCACCGAATCCATAATCTCCAAATCCCGCAAATGAATACAATGCGTGATCTGTAGAGTTAGGTGTTATCCACATAATTTCATTAATTTCCCTACCAGCTGGAACTTGATACACTTGTTGATTAGCAACAACAGTTACGTAATCTTTTTTCATTTCCCAAGGTCCTCTGGTTTGTAACCCAACTTGTTTAGAATAGGCGTAAGCAAATCTAGATTCAAAATCTAACGACCTAGTAGTTAAAGCGAATGCAATATCTGTATTATTGACATCATTACCCAACAATGAAGACCACTGATTTTCTATTAACCAATCTTGTACCCTTTGAGCGTAATCTTCTATAGAAGTTTCTAACAATGAACACATTTGGTCCCAATCCAATTCGATTTTTCTAATAGGTGCACCTAACCTATGTTTAATCATAGTAAATAATTCTTCTTTTATTTGGTCGTTTAGTGGTGTAGGCATAATTAATGTGTTTATTTATAAATATCGCAATATTTATTAAATGATGAAAAATGTGATTAGAAAAATATTAAAAGAGGAAACTGATTTAGATCAGGATGGTAATGATATAGCGGTTGGTCTATCTCATAAGGCAATGAACCATTTAACTGATGCTCTTAGAGCGATAGAGTCGGCTTTACAATATGCAGACGATAAAGAACTAAAAGATGGGTTAGAAAGTATTAGGTTGTCGCTACTTAGTGGTGCTGGTAGACAAGAAGGGTTTGCTGCGGAGCATGATACAGAATATGACAACATCATAAATGTGTTAGGTGACTTAATTTCTGACAATAGTCAAGATAACTACAATTTTAATCTGAATGGTCCGGGACCTAAAGCACCTGAAGGTGAGTTTTAATCTGTGTTACCGCCTCATCGATAGTATTAAATGACTTATCAGGTAAAAAAGCTGTTTTATCAATTAATACTGCTGGTAGTAAATCATTCTTAACTTTTTTAGAAAATGCCTCATATAGTTTTTCATTTTCATCCACATCGATAGTTACAAAATCAATGTTATTATCGGTTAATTTATTTTTTAAGTTGTCGCAGTGTGGACAACCTTTCATAGAAAATACTTTAATTTCCATAGTCTATTTTATTTAAAAATTCTGTTATTATATCGGTTTCACCCATTATTGTTCCTATTACTTTTTTCTTTTCGTTTAATATGTTCCATACTAAAGTGTCAATAGTGTCATCTATTAACATATAATAAATATTAACTGTTTCCTTTTGACCAATTCTGTACGCTCTATCTTCAGCTTGTTCGTGTGTTCCAGGTACCCAATCTAAAGAATTCATAATCACAATTTCAGCTTTAGTTAGGGTTAACCCCACCCCCGCAGCTTTAATTTGTCCAACAAAAACCATACAACTATCATCTTCTTGAAACCTATCTACCGCATGTTGTTTTTTAGCGTCAGACATTCCCCCTCTAACACAAACACATTTATCACCGAAATGGTTAATAAAAGAATCCATTTCATCATTAAAGTTACAAAATATAATTGTTTTTTTATTTGATTCTAAAGCTTCTTCTGTTTTTTCTATAGTGTAAGGAACAGTTTCCATAGCGATAAATGTTCTTAAAAGAGTCATCTCAACTAGATCTTTAGCCGGGTTACCTTTTTTACCATCCAACTTACGTTGTTCCATATATTCATTCCAAACGTTTTTATATCCATCTACATTTTCCAATTCTAAATAAACGGGAGTTATTAACTTTTCAGGTAAGTCTAACACATCTTCTTTTTTTCTTCTTAATATGGTTCTTTTTGTTTTTGTAGATAATTCTTCTAGATTAGATGCCCCAGTAGTTACCCAAATAAACTTATTCCCCTTTCTAAATCTCATCCCATCACAATAAGTTTTCGCGTAATGAACCCAATTGTTTGTAACTGGAGAATCTATTATTGATAATAAATTAAAATAATCCATTGGTCTGTTAGCAATAGGAGTCCCTGTTAGTAACCACACTCTCTCTGTTTTAAACCTCTTGGATATATCCTTCAGTATTTTCCCCCTAATACTTTTATGGTTTTTTACATAATGGGCTTCATCTAAAATTATTAAATCAGGGTTAAATTCTACAATCTCTCTTCTTAATTCCCATTCTTCATATTTTTTACCCCTTTCTTCTATCGTATGGAAATTCTTTAATATGTCATAGTTGATGATTGTAAATCTATCAGGATCCCAATGTTTTCCTTTAATAATGGAAACATCTTCACAAAAATTTTCTATCTCTCTCTTCCAATTTATCTTTAATGATGATGGGCAGACAACTAAAATTCTTTCTGCTTCTATTTCTAAAGCAGCCACTATTGATTGATATGTGTTATGTGTGACTATCCCATGTTCTGTTACATATAGATGGTCCTCAGCGCCAACTTGAATACAAACAGATTCACCTTGTTTTTCTAATTTAATATCTTTAATGTATCTACCAACTTTATATTTCTTTGGTTGGAGGTATTCACCAGACTTTCTTTTAAGTCTGAATGGGTTAATATCGTTTGAAAATTTGATATTCAACCTATAAGCTCTTTTACCTTCTTTTTTCTCCCCTTTATAATGGTATGTTGGTATTCTACTTTTCTTTCTAACAATACCACCAAGACTATGGACTATTTCAGCTACGTCATCTGCAAGTTGTTCAGATACTGTACAGTATTCGGTACCCTTAAAGTTACCCCCTTTACTTTTCATACAGTGACCATCAGTATCCATAATACCTTGTAAGATAGATACCCTATCTTCTATACTTGAATATTTATAAATGTCAGGAATAAACTTAGTATGTGACCTTGTTTGGTTTAAATTTAATTCTTTAAGTGATTCACCTAATTTAATGTTACAACTCCTCACATTTCTATGTGACTTATATTCATTTATTAATTGACCTTTAAATACCTCCTCAAAATCATCTTTATGTATATCAACTTTTACTGAACTATTTTTAATGTGACCATCACCCAAACAAACACCTAACAAATAAGGTTCAATAGGTAACACACTATCACCACTAAACTCTATAGGTTTTACTATTGGTATTTGCCACTTATTTTGACCATTAGATGTTTTATAGTAGGTTTTAAATTTATACCCCCTCTTTTCATTCCACCCCTTACCTTTTACATTTAAATTTAATTCAGTATCTAACATTTGCTCGACACTAATCGTGTGGTATTTATTTTCTCTATTTTTACTATTATCACCACTATTACATCTACTAACAGTGAACAAATGTTCTTTACTAACTAAAACCGAATAACCATCATTAAAGGTTACTCTATATAAATCTTTGACACCTTGTGGGTAAACAGCCTCAACAATTACTGGTTTACCATCGGAACCGATAACATAATCACCATTTTTTAATGTACCTATTTTTTGTCTACCTTTAGGTGTAAATACTTGATTATCAACAAACTCACATTTCCCGATCCCCATATCGTCAGCTAAAATACACTTTTTATTCTTTAATAAAAATTCAATACCCTCTTCTTGATGTTTAAACGCTCTCCAACCTCTTTTATCTAATTTTTGATATTTCTCATAGTCAACCTCCACTTCAATCTCTTCATAATGTATGTCAGTTAATAACTGAGTTTTAGGTACCCATATAAGTTTTACATCTTTTTGGTTTTTATATAGTTTACATATAATATGGATAGCCTTATCAGATTCAACTAATAAAGTTTCTATTAATATTTTTTTAGGTGGGTTTTTTAATTTATGTTCTTCTTGTAGTTGTTCTGAAAAATAATTAGTTAATTCAATAACTTTGTCCATTTTTTTTGGTTCTACAGAATAATAATTTTTTACGTATTTTGATTGACTATTGGTTAGAAAATATTTTTTTTCAGACATCATTTTTTTCTTCATATATGTTATATAAGGGTTTTTACCCTCATAAGACATGAGCATAGATTCTGAATCGAGATTATTAATATCTTTAATATCTAACATTATTACAATAATAGTCATTTTTTTCATAAAAAGAAATATTTATCTATAAAAGAATATGCGACCTAATAAAAAAGTACCAATAGAGAGGATAAATAAGTTTTTTTCTCAAGATGATTTTGACTTAGAAATTGGTTTCGGAAGGGAATGGTTAGAAGGTGATATAAACATCAAGGTTATACTTTATCAAGTTGATCGAGGAGAAACCACTATCGATGATATTTATGGTGAAGCGGCTACAGAAGATATAATGTTTAAACCCCCTGTGGAAATTCCTGTTAGTTTTAATATGGCAGCACCATCTAATAAAAGTTATAATACTGATGGGTCTATGAGATATTTAGAGTATGGGACTGTAACACTTGGTGTGTATCAAGAACAATTAGATGAGTTAGGGGTAGATATAAACTATGGGGACTATATTGGGTACCCAGAAAATGAGACAAATATTAAGTATTTTACTGTAAGTAATAATGGTAAGATATTTAGTGATAATTCTCACACTATTGGTGGTTATAAAGGTCTTTATAGGACAATAACATGTGTACCAACTGATTTAGACGAATTTAACGGAATGTAATATGGGATTACCAAAGAATTTTAGAAAATATTTAAATATAACACCACATAATCAAGGGTTAGATCAGAGACAAAGTATATTGGATGATATTGCCAATCAAGGTACTTATTTACCTAAAGGTATTCTTCACGAAGATATGGACAGTGAGATGATTAATTATGTGGATAATGATATCGACATATCTTTAGCTGGTGAAAAGGTTCCGGTTATATTTTTAAGTATCCAAAGGTGGGCTGAGTTTACTAAAACTTGGCAATATTCTGACATCAATAAAAATATAAAATTACCTTTTATAACAATAGTTAGGAAACCAGACCCACAAGTTGGTTCTAATTACGCTGGTAGTTTTAATATACCTGGTAGACCAACATTCACCTATATGAAGATTCCCACTTGGGATGGTAATATAAAGGGTTATGACATATATAAAATCCCACAACCAATATCTGTAGATATAACATATGAAGTTAGGTTATTTTGTAATAGAATGAGAGACCTAAATAAAATGAATAGAAAAATCTTAACTTCATTTTCTGCGGGTGAAAAATATATTAGAGTTAATGGTCACCCTATACCGTTATTATTAGACACTATAGGGGATGAAAGTGTAATAACTAACTTAGATGAAAGAAAATATTACGTACAACTATACACTATTAAAATGTTGGGATATTTATTAGATGAAGACGATTTTGTTGTAACACCTGCTGTTAATAGGGCTATTAATTTTTACGAAATTAGTGAAAATTTATATAGAGCATCTTATCAAGTTGATGCGGACGAAGAAAGAAAGACAATATGTATTAACATAATATTCCAAAGAGGGGTTAATAATGTTACAATACCTATTGAGATTGATGCTACTTATAATAGCGTTACTGCTACAAATTCGGATTCAGAGATTATAAAAGTAAATGGGTTAGTGGTGACAACACCATTTAGTGTGGTGAATGGTGATTCATTATATATAAAGGTAAATAAATCTGATGCGAATATTTCATCAGAAGTTGAAATAAGTGGAACAATATCATGAGTAGTTGTGATGAATCAAACATAAGTAAGAATTATATTGTACAGACACCTACGGATTTTGATATCCTTAGTGCGTGTACTGGGTTTTATACAAATAATATATATAACTGTACTGGTGATACTTTAACATTACACAGTACAACAGTTTCTGCAAACACAGTCAACGCCTCTGTTTATTTAAGTGGTGGGACCAATTTATTGGACATTTTTGGGTCTTTAGATAATTACACTACTGGTGCAACGTTGGTTGGTAGTACTGCTTATTTTGATAGGTCTGACACATTAAGTGCGTACACTCTGGACTTATCGTCTTTAGATGTTAGTGATACGTATATCACTGCATTTACCTATGATAACGCCAATACATTCACAATAAGTGATAATAGTGGTTCTACATTTAGTGCAACTATTAACAACGTCACAGGATTAACAGTTAATGGTGGGTTATCTGCAACAACAATATCGGCTTGTACTGGTATATATACATCTAATTTATATGGTTGTTCACCTATAACTGTACACGATAGTATACAAAGTATTGGTTCTTCATCCACAGGACTTAATTCCTTTGCGATGGGTCAAGGAACAACCGCATCTGGTATTGCTTCACACGCTGAAGGTGTTAGTACTACTGCAACTTCCGGCACTTATGGGTATGGTGGTACACACGCTGAAGGTAAAGAGACAATTGCGAGTGGTGATTTTTCTCACGCTGAAGGTTGGGGTACAACTGCGAGTGGGTTGATTTCTCACGCTGAGGGTTACAACACCACTGCTGGTTACATGTCACACGCTGAAGGTTGGGGTACTACAGCTAGTGGTTATCAATCACACGCTGAAGGTTATAAATCTGACGCACTTGGTAATAATTCACACGCTGAAGGTAAAGAGACAACCTGGGAATTAGGGAGGCAGATAGATCGGAAGAGCGTCG
>PVMS01104511.1_pt1 | contig 17254 bp, 17 predicted proteins | sample 1853461 | NCBI WGS metagenome assembly PVMS01 (sample SAMN08582032, study PRJNA380276) | Marine sediment metagenome, whole genome shotgun sequencing project. | isolation source: ocean sediment barecode stripped | collected 2017 | reverse complement strand
TGCCGGCGATCTTCCATGGTCGTTTACGCAGCGCTTCAACGCTTTGCCAGAATTGTAATGCTGCCAGACCCGAGGGGTTCATCACCGCAAACAGATTGGTGCCGCAATATGAACCATCTCTGTATTTTTGTACGGTGCGTTTTGATTCAGGAAATGCCGCTTTTACAATAGAGTGCGGTGCAAGACCTACAGCAATGTCACCCCCCATGGCACGAGCCTTGTCACAAAAGCCGTCAATCAATTCAGGTGTCAGCAGGGCATGATCACCGGCAGTGAGCAAGACTGGATAACTACCCAGACTTTGTATTGCCTTGAGTGCACTGGAACTGGGCCCGGATTCGGGACTCAACCAGGAAAAGTTGCTGCCCTGAAGAATGGCAATGAATTCAGGCACAGAATTGTAGACTTCTTCCGCTGGACCACACAAAAGACCACCATCAACCTGTTCCGAATCGGTGAGCGCTTCGATGACACGCCGCAGGGCTGACTTTCCAGCGACATCTACCAGCACACTTGCAGCCAGGCCAAGCTCTTTGCTAAGCGCGCTGCCACCTAGCCGCTCGCCAGCCAAAACCACTGCCGAAAAATTCAAGTGAGCTCCCTGCGGCACATGCGGACTTGACTAGTATCACCTGATGGCATGAGTAAATGGTACACCATAACAGTGAATTTTCTTGCAAAAATTGCTGCTCTGAAATTGAGCGGGATGTAACATACAGCGATGGGAAAACCACAGCGAAAATACGAGAATGAACTGGCCAGCGCCAACAGCTATGACGAGTGGCTGCAAGCCGCAGAATCACTGGATCAGCTGGATGGCATGGACAAATGGAGAGAAGAAGATGGTTCAGATCTTTACGACCATAAGCTGATTGCCTCACGAACCTCGCTATTGCGTCGTCTGCGGCGAAAAACCGATTACGATCAATTGGTTTTTCGTCTGCGTGAGGAAATTCACGGCAATCTCGGCAACATGGCCAATCCATCCCTGTATCAGCATGCCAGGGCCGGTACCAAGATCCTGATCAACAGTTACCTGGACGAGGTTACTGCTGCCCTGAATTTGTTGTGTGACAGCGATGTGACATCCCTGCCGCCCTCGGAAAAACGGCGTTTTTTTAACCGTGCTGCAAGAAGTTTCGGGCGTTCTGCCTTATTGCTCAGCGGTGGTGCATCACTGGGACTGTTCCATATTGGTGTGATCGAGGAATTAATGGGTCAACACCTGTTACCACAGGTCATCACCGGAGCCAGTGTGGGGTCTATCATTGGCGGCTTTCTGGCCACGCATACGGACGAAGAACTGGAGCAGGCGCTCACACCCGACGAAATGAATTACCACTGGGTTCGCGTATTTGGTCTCAGCAATGTGATCAAGGGTGACGGTGTCCTGGACCCCAGGCAGTTGCGACGATCCATAGACAGAAATATTCAGGATCTGACATTCCTTGAAGCCTATGAAAAAACCGGCCGAATACTGAATATCTCCGTTTCGCCCGCTGATCCACACCAGTTCCCACGCCTGCTCAACTACCTGTCCTCACCCAATGTACTGATTCGACAGGCGGCACTGGCCTCAAGCGCCATCCCGGGTCTGTTTCCTCCGGTGCAGCTCAGAGCGCGAAATTTTGAAGGAAAATCAGGAGCCTATATGCCACAGAGCCGATGGATCGACGGCTCGGTACACGAAGATATCCCCAAGGAAAAAGTGAATCGGCAGCACAACGTAAATCATTACATTGTCAGTCAGATCAATCCACACGTCGTTCCATTTCTTAGTGATGACATTGAACGCACCGGCTTATTCCCCTTCCTTCAGGACGTAGTGGTTAAAGGACCCATGGTGCAGGTCGAACATGTACTCGACATGGTACACCGACATTTCGACGTTCCTGGTCTGGGTTCCATCATCAAGAAAGCACACGCAATCGTGGGTCAGAACTATAGTGGTGACATCACCATTTACCCGACTCGTGAAGAATTTCACTTTAGCAAAATGTTTTCCAATGTCAGTAAAGAAGTAGCGGATCGTCTGATCGAAGCAGGTCGTCGGGCCACATGGCCACGAATTGAACGCATCCGTAATACGACACAAATCAGCCGCACTTTCAGTGACTGTCTGGATCGCCTGGCAGAACGATATCATTACGTGAAACGCTGACATTTGTGTCTCGCTAATAGCAGGGAATACCATGGAAGTAGTAAGAACAGATATAGCAGTTGTTGGAGCCGGTGGAGCAGGCTTGCGTGCTGCGATTGCGATCGCCGAGACCAATCCTGATCTGAGTGTGGCATTAATTTCCAAGGTTTACCCGATGCGCAGCCATACTTGTGCCGCTGAAGGTGGTGCAGCAGGCGTTAAAAGAGCTGATGACTCTCTGGAGATGCATTTCAATGATACCGTCAGTGGCGGCGACTGGTTATGTGACCAGGATGTTGTTGAGTATTTCGTCCAGCAGGCACCGCTGGAGCTGGTACAGCTGGAACACTGGGGATGTCCCTGGTCCCGTGATGACGATGGCTCAGTGTCTGTTCGACCCTTTGGTGGAATGACGAAAAAACGCACCTGGTATGCCGCCGATAAAAGTGGTTTCCACATACTTCACACCCTGTTTCAGACATCTCTGCAATTTCCGACCATTCAGCGCTACGACGAATTTTTCTGTCTTGACCTGCTCCACCAGAATGGACGTTGCACCGGGGTGGTTGCCATGGAAATGCGCAGTGGACGGTTTTTTCAATTTGAAGCGGCTGCCGTGATCCTGGCAACCGGTGGCGCTGGTCGCATCTTTCCATTTACTACCAATGGTGCAATTAAAACCGGCGACGGCATGGCCATGGCTTACCGGGCAGGTGTGGCGCTCAAGGACATGGAGTTCGTGCAATACCACCCTACCGGTCTTCCGGGTACCGGAATCCTCTTAACCGAGGGCTGTCGTGGCGAAGGTGGTGTGTTGGTTAATCGCCATGGCTATCGATATTTACAGGACTACGGTATGGGTCCGGAAACACCCATTGGCGAGCCGGTGCTTAAAACCATGGAACTGGGACCAAGAGACCGTCTCAGCCAGGCTTTCTGGCATGAGCAACGCAAAGGCAACACGGTGGAAACGAACTGGGGTGACTGCATCCTGCTGGATATGCGTCACCTGGGCGAAAAACGCATCAACGAACGACTGCCCCTGGTGCGGGAACTGGCAACATCCTATGTCGGGGTTGATCCTGTTACCGACCCCGTGCCGGTAAGGCCGGTCGTGCACTACATGATGGGCGGCATCGACACCAATATCGATGGAGAGACGGCCATGAAAGGTCTGTTTGCCATAGGGGAAACCGCCTGTGGCAGTCTCAATGGTGCAAACCGTCTTGGTTCCAACTCACTGACTGAATTACTGGTGTTCGGTAAAAGGGCTGCTCAGCGTGCTGCAGAGTATGCTGGATCTTCCGAAGCTCAACAGCAATCCGCAGATTCAGGCGGGCAAGCCCGTGAGGTCGTCACTTCAGTTCGGCAGCTTCTGCAACGCAGTTCAGGTGATGAGAGTCTGTCAGGTGTGCGTCGTGAAATGATGGGGGCACTGGAAGAAGGTGCGGGTATCTACCGTGACCAGGCCGGTCTGGAGACGGCCTGTGAGGAGATCCGGTCCTTGCAAGAGCGATATGAAAACGTTGAAGTTCACGACAAGAGCAATGTCTTCAACACCGATTTGCAACAGGCTCTTGAGTTGAAAAACATGCTTGATATCTCTGAAACCGTCAGCGCCAGCGCCCTGGCACGACAAGAGTCCCGCGGTGCCCACCAGCGACTGGATTTTAGTGAACGTGACGACAGGGAATTCCTGCGGCACAGCCTGGTACACCAGCGTGCCGGTGAACAACCACATGTCAGCTGGCTGGATGTAACGATCACACGCTCACAACCCGGTGAAAGGAACTACTCGGGAGATCAGAGCGAATGAACACCCGGCAAATTGAGCTTGAAGTCATGCGTTACGACCCCGAGCAGGATAAAGAGCCGTGGTTTCAACAATACTCAGTTCCTTGCGAGGAGGGCTGGGCCATATTGGATGCCCTCAATTACGTCAAGGAAAATCTCGATACCACCCTGAGCTACCGATGGTCCTGCCACATGATGGTCTGTGGCAGTTGTGGCATGATGGTTAATGGCGAACCCAGTCTTACCTGTAAAACATTTATCCGGGACCTGCCCGACCACGTGCGTGTGGAGCCTCTGGAGAACTTTCCCATCGAGCGGGACCTGGTTGTGGTTCAGGATGACGTGATGGAAAAGCTGCAGCGAGCCCAGCTCTATATTGTTCGTACAGATCCACCACCTGCTGAATCAGTGGAATACGAGCAGTCGCCTGCCGCGTTGAAGAAATTCAAGCAATACACCATGTGTATCAATTGTCTGTGTTGTTACGCTGCTTGCCCCCAGTACGCACTGGACAAGGAATTTATTGGACCGGCGGTGCTTGCGCTGGCACATCGATACAATCTCGATTCCAGGGACCAGGGCAATAAACAACGCCTGGATATCCTGGCAGATCATGACGGTATCTGGAATTGTTCTTTCGTCGGCGCCTGCTCAGAAGTCTGCCCTAAAGATGTGGACCCGGCTGCCGCCATACAGCAGATGAAAATCCAAGGCTCTATAGAGTGGATGAAGCAGAAATTGCTACCGGGGGTAAAATCATGAGCAGACGCCCGTTTGTAAGACCTGTATCAGACACAACGTGGTATATGCGTCATTCCCGCTACCGTGCTTACATGTTGAGAGAAGTGACCTGCTTTCTTGTTGCCATTTACTGCGTACTTCTACTGCTGGCGCTGCTGGCCCTGGCCAGCGGTCAACCCGAACGCTGGGGTGCCTTTATTGCCAGCCAGCAAAGCCCCTACTGGATCGTATTTCACGCTTTTTCCCTGGTCTTTTTCACCATTTACCAGACTGTTGCCTGGTTTCGCCTGGCACCCAAGGCAATGCCACTGCAGTTGGGTGACAAGGTCGTACCACCTTCAGCGATCGTCTCTGCCCATTACGCAGCCTGGATTGTTGCCACGATAATCGTCTTTGTACTGGCTGGAGTTTTCTGAGCATGGCTATTGCAAAAAAAGCACTGGTTTGGAGTCTGTTTGCTGCCGGAGGTACGCTCACTGCCTTTCTCTTCCCGGCACTTATTGCCCTGTTTCTGATGGTTGCAGTCGGTTTTGTACCCGATGGTCTTTCATATGACAACTTCAGGGGGTTTGTTTCATCCTGGCCGGGGAAAATCATTCTGTTCGGTGTGCTGTTTTTGTCACTCTGGCACGCTGCCCACAGGATAAGGGTGGTATTTCATGACTTTGGAATACACGCAGATGGCCCCATCGCTTTAGTCTTATATACACTTGCCGCCGTGGGTTCTGTTCTGGCAGCTGTACTGGTCATCATAATTTAATAACATGGCATCCTGTTTCAGCCAAAATGATATTTAAAGGAACGCGCGGTGAATGACGACAGCCAGGTACATGTAATCGACTATCCAGTGGACAATACACTGGATTCGTATGAGGACATAACATCCGGCGAGGCAAGCCCTCAAATACCAGGTTACCTTGAAGAAACTTACTGGTGGGCCTACTTGCGCCCGAACTCCATCCGGGTTTTCGAGCGTGAGTGGCTGGTCAACATGATTCTGTGGGGCAATATGCACCGCCTGACACGTGCGGTCCTGGATGAGGTCAACCCGAAGCAGACCCAGTCGATTTTGCAAACAGCGTGTGTCTACGGAGACTTCTCCAACCAGCTCGCAACCCATATTGAATCCCTTCAATCTGAATTGCATATTTTGGATGTCGCAAATATTCAGTTGGATAACGCCAGGAAGAAGTTGAGGCACCATCGGGATGTTCGGTTTCACCATCAGGATTCAAGTGATCTGAGTTTTCCGGATCATCACTTTACCCAAACTGTGGTTTTCTTTTTGTTACATGAACAACCCGAGGATGTGCGACGAAAAACTGTCGCAGAAGCTGTTCGTGTGACTGAACCCGGTGGCAAAGTCATCTTTGTCGATTACCACGAGCCAAGCAGGATAAATCCGCTGCGCTACCTGATGAGACCGGCACTGGCCTTGCTGGAACCGTTCGCACTGGATCTGTGGAATACCAGTCTGGAAGACTACCTTCCAGACTGTGTCAATCCTGATCAGGTCAATTCAGAGAATTATTTTGGTGGGCTTTACCAGAAAGTAGTCATTACTTGCTGATCAACTTTCACTGTCGTTGTTACCCGAACGATTGGCGAGCCAGTAGAATATTGATCCCAGAACGATAAATACCGTGGTTATCAGCCAGGACTGGGCGGATGCGTGGGTTACCAGCCAACAACTGATCAACAAAGCCATCACAGGAATCAGGTAACCACCAGGGAGTTTGAAGGGTTCGGATTCTGGATCTGCCAGATTTTCTATTCGGGGAAGAGACACAATACAGGCTGCATAAACAATCAGTCGAACCACCGTGCTCATGGCAGCGAGCCAGATAAAACTCCCGCTCAGGGAGAGTCCCAGACCCAACACACCAATAAAAATAATGGCATTTGCCGGTGTGCCGTAACGCTCGTGAATCACTCCCAGCCACCTGGGCAGCAGCCTGCTGCGACTCATGGCATAAATCATTCGTGGGCCAGATAACATCATGGATGAAACATTGCCGGAAATGGAGAACACCGCACCGGCTGCCATCAAGGCCGCACCTGCTGTACCCATGAGTATTGATGCAACATCAATCAGAGGTGTGTCACTGGTCCCTGCAGCGGGATCAACTGATATCACAACCCACTGAATAAGCGTGTAAAGCACGGTAATTACTGCCAGGCTCTGTACAAGTGCCCTGGGAATGTCCCGTCGCGGATTTCTCGCCTCACCTGCTGGGACCCCGGTGCTTTCAAAACCGACATAGGCATATAACAACACCAGAATGGTCTCACCAATGCCCTCAAAAGCCGGCAAGCCTGGCGCAATTACAACTTCCGGGTTCAACTTTGTCAGCCCCACAAGCACCAGTAAGCTTAAAGGGATCAGTTTCAGCAAGGTAAGGATGAACATCGCAAGTAAGCCACGACGAACACCAATAACATTGACAAATACCAATAGCAGGATCACCACGCTTATACATACCTGCCGAACTATGCCATCTGCCAACGGTTCCCAGAACCATCCCATGTAGGTAACCAGAAGGTTGGTATTTGCAGCCAGTGCAGCTATTCGTGAAAGTGTGAACAGCCAGCCCACCTGAAAGCCGGCAAAGGGGCCAAAAGCATGACCCACATAGGCAAGAGGCCCACCCGTGTCGGAAAAGAAACTGGCAGCCCGGGCAAACGAAAGCACGACGGTCATTATGAGCAGACCGCAAATAAGGAATAACCAGGGGCTGAATAAGCCGGTCGCTGCGGCTGCAACAGCAGGTAATGCAAAAATACCCGCACCGATAACGCCGTTCAGGGACATCGCCCCAAAACCAATACGGCTGATTTCTCGTCTCAGACCTGATTCATTATCAATTTCTAGTGACATGGCTTGGGACAACCTCGCCTTCTATTCCGGCTGCTTGATATCCTGCACTTTTTCTTCATCCATTTGAAGCAAATCTTCGAAAACAAGCAGACGAGAATCCTTCAGTCGGTCAACATAGAGCACCCCATCAAGATGATCAAACTCGTGTTGAAAAACTGTTGCCAGAAATCCATTTAGTTCCAGTTCGAATGACTTTCCATCCAGGTCAGTGGCTGTGACTTTTACATGTTGTGGACGTTCAACAAGCCCCCTTAAACCAGGAACCGACAGGCAACCCTCCCAAAACGCCGCTGACTCATCACCCAACACCTCCACTACCGGATTGACGAATACCGTCAGGGGCATGGGTGGTATTTCTCCGTAACGAGAAGCACCGCCGGGAATCTCGATAATGGCCAAACGCACAGATACATTTATTTGCGGCGCTGCCAGGCCTATACCGCCTGAAGCCTTCAGGGTATCTACCATGTCAAGCAGCAGGACCTGGGATTCCACCGTAGACAGTTCATCAGTGGTCAGCTCGCGAGCCACCTGGCGAAGCGTTGGATGACCCATGCGAATGATCTCACGGACAGTCATGGAATATCTTGCTGAAAGAATGAGTCTCGTTGTTCAAGATTGAGCCGACGGATTCAGCCGTTGAAGTAATACAGCCTGCTCGCCGGAGACTTTTTTCACACCCAGTTGTTTGCGGATTTCCACCAGGCATTGCTCCATTAAACTACGATTCCATTGAGTGCTGACACCAATCAATGCTGACTGTACTTCTTCAAGCATGCCCTGCAGGGAATGACCGTTTTCGTTGCCGGTCGCAGAGACCAGGTCCCCGGCATTAACGCGATCCAGCCATGCTGTTGATTTATCGTAAACCACCGAAGCATTCTCAGTGCGTACAGCACGACACAAGTCAGAAAATTGAGATTGCTCTGATTGCACTTCGGATTCTTGCTCGTTGTTCCGACGTCTGAGCACCCGGACAAGCGCGACTACCAGTACAACCAGACCAATGAGAATGAAGGCAATCCCGGCTACTCGACCCTTTTTATGGGTTCCCTGCTCCACAGAATCTGCTTCACCTGCAAATGCGATGTTTTCTTTTACGTTATATGTCCTTGCTTCGAATTTCCGCTCACGCCATTCTTCATGCGACGGATTCCACCAGCGGATACTCATTGCGGGCAGTGTATATTGACCTGCACGCTCGAATACGAAACTCGCCGAATCACTTCGTTTGGCCTGGATGGTTCCGCGGTCAACCAGATCCGTAATAACGGGTTCAGTGGTGTAGACGCTCACGTCCTGTGGTGCTTCAAATGCCGCTGCCGGTAGTAGCATTGCCGGGAAGTTTTCAGCCTCCAGGCTGATCGTACGACGAACGGCATCACCCACACGAATATCTCTGGATTCTCCCGGCTGCCAGGACTCAGTGGCGCGTAGTTCATTTGCAGCTGCTACGAGCCCTTTTGCACCAGGAGGTGTCTTGATGGACAGCACCAGGGAATCGGTTTTGATCGTGTGCTCCTGACGCGTCGCATTCCAGGATTCCCTGGATCCAAATCGAACGGTGACAGGCGGAATGATTACACTGCCACCACGTTGTGAAAACGCCGCGAATGTGTGTGTCTGGCTAACCCAGGTTTTGCTGTTTAACTGCCTGGAATTAATGAGTGGCCGATTACTCACTTGCATGACAACAACGTTTTCTGCATCGGGAAGTTCAAACACCGGCGCGCCAGCAAACTGCCCCGTGACCATGAGTTCAATATCGAACTGTACACTCTGCCCAATCCAGGCTTGCTGGCTTTCGGGCGGTATCAATCTTGCCTGTGCATCGACTGCTGCCTGTGCCGGGCCCATTACCAGGCCAAGTAAAAGAGCCAGAAAATTGAACCCTGTTCGACTCGTGGTCATTCGGATTCGGCCTCCCTGCTTTCATCTGCTGCCAGTTGATAGGCAAACCTGGCCTGTAGAAAATCTGCCGGACGGGTTTGTACCCGACGCAGCCAAAGGGCCTGAATCTGACTGTCATTCAATGGTTTGGAATCCCTCGCACCACCTTCCGTGGTCTGATTTTCACCACCCTTTGACGGATTCAGATCGAAAACATAGTCATCTGCTGCCATTTCACCACCGGTCTGGTTACCCCCTTCCTTTACCAGTCTTTCAGCTCGAAGCCTGGCAATTTCGCGGTTGTTCAGCGCAGCTTCAAATCCCGGCGTGATATCCAGTGAACGGTCGTATGCTTCGATGGCTTCCTCATACTTGCCCAGCATGATCAGGGCATTTCCCCGATTGTAGTTTGAATTGCTGGTATTGCTACGAGCAAAAGCACTTGCCGCCTGTTTGAAATCACCTGCAAGAAACCAGGCAACACCGACTCGTTCGGGATCAGAGTAGGCTGTAGCAGCCTGTTCGTATTGCTGTTTGTCAAAAAGTTTCTGCGCCTGCTGTTCAGGCAACTCGAACCAGTCAATCATCGGTCCAGGATCAATTACCATCCCGGCAGCGAGCAGCACGACAGGAACAATGGGGAACCAGTTCAACCATTGTCGCCAAGGGGAAAGAGGCCCCCTCGACTGCGTTTTTGTCCTTCCCTGCCACATATCAGGCCCCCCAGGTCACAAGCCAGCCACGACGGAACCAGACCAGCGTCAGCAAAGCCAGCAAGGGTGTGAACAGATAGCCGGTATCCTGGCGGCGCTCGGCATTGTCGGGATTGGATGCTGGATTGAGATTGCGTCCAGCCCATCGTACAGCGCGCGAACATCCGCATCATCCGGGCTGATGAATTCCAACTCTGAACCCAGCGCAGATGCCCCCTGGACCAATCTTTCAGCCTCACCGGGTGATCGCTGAAGATCCACAGCACCCAATACAACCGGAGCAGCAGCACCCCTGGCACGCTGCTCATTAATTTGTTTCATTTGCACCGGATCCAGATCATCCGTGATCAACAATATGGAGCCTGGCTGACCGGATTGCTCCAGCACCTGTCCTGCCAGAGACAAGGCTGCTTCAACATCATTACCTTCCACCGGCATCAACTCGGGAGAAAGCTCTGCTGCAAAAGACTCGATGATGGTTGCATCACTTGTCATAGGCATCACCAGGTGGGCGGAGCCAGCATATGCAATCAGCGCTGTCCTCGCCCCCGAGCGTAAATTCAGCAGGTCATGAATCTTGTAAACCGAGCGTTCAATTCTCCTGGGTTGAAGATCCTCAGAGTCCATTGAAGGTGTTACTTTCAGGACGATCACCAGCGAAGCAATATCCTCGGTAAAGGGAGATTGCTCACGTTTCCATGTCGGTCCGGCCAAGGCAACGATACCCAGGGTAATGGTAATGACAAACAGGTATACGGGCCGACTTTTGCTTTCACCACCACGATTTACCAGCAGAGCATCGAGCAGAGCCGGTGCCATGACTTTTAGCCAGCGAGATCGTAAATCCAGCTGACGTAGCTGGGCTATCAGTATCAGGACAGCTGGAATCAACAGCCAAAGCAGGTGGGGTCTGAGGAAATGAAAATCGGAAATCATGTTACGGGAACTTCACTTGATCGACGCAGCAGTTGCCGAGTGGCCTTTGACAGGTGATAAAACAATACCAAGATAATCATGAAACCCAGCGGCCAGAAGTAAACATCAATGACGGGCCGATAACTCATAGTCTCCAGTTCATGGGTTGATAGCTGGTCCAGCTCAGCATAAACCTGGTCAAGTTCTTCACGATCCTGAGCTAGGAAGAACTGGCCGCCAGTTGCTTCAGCAATATCCTCAAGTGTCTTGGTATCGAGCGCCTCCTCACCCACGCTGGTCGGATCACCCATGCCTATGACGTGGATGATAATTCCACGATCTTTTGCAATGCTTGCGGCTTTGACCGGTGGGACGAGACTGCCGGTATCATTTCCATCGGTCAGCAGGATGAGAACCTGGTTTTCAATATCACTGTCCTCAAATACCGTGATGGCCTTGCCGATGGCATCACCAATCATGGTTTGCGGACCCGCCATCCTGGGCTGCATTTCGTTCAACAGTATCCGGCACACATCCAGGTCTTCAGTGAAGGGGACCAGGATGAACGGTGCGTTTCCAAAGATTAAAAGACCTACACGATCTCCTTCCCTGCGGGAAAAAAACTCATCCAGTACTTCCTTGACCGCACCTACCCGATCAATGCGGTCACCTGCGGCACTGGTGAAGTCCCGGGTTTCCATTGAACCGGAAAGATCGACAGCAACCAACATATCCCGGGTTGGAAGCACCCGGGATATTGGTGGTTCAATCCATTGTGGCCGGGCACAGGCCAGTAAGATGGCCAGCCAGGCGATGATACGGATCAGCGTCTGCAACTTGCTGCTACGTCGTACGGGCTGGCCTTTCTGTGTACCGGGACCCGTCAAATCCGTCAATCGCTTCATGAACGGGACCTGCAGACTGGATCTTTGCTCGCTATAAGCAGGGACCAGCCAGTACACCAGCAACGGCAGCGGTAGCAAAATAAGGAACCATGGCAAGGCCAGGGTCAACATGGGGCTGAGCTCCTCTCACTGGCCCGGTGATTTGTTATCCACTTGCGAGAAACCTGAACCAGGTTCTGTATATCCTGATCGCTCGATTTCACATCTTGACAATAGATGTACTGTGCAAGCAATTCGGCCGGTCGACCCTGGAACAGGGGCTGCCCACACTGCCCGTTCAGCCAGGTCACCCATTGCTCACCTGTCAATGCGGCTACTGAAGGTCTTTCGCTAAAAGTCATGGCAGTTCGTTTGAGCAGGTCAGCCACCAGGACCAGCGACTCAGGCTCTACTTTCAGGCTGGAAAGCTCTGCAAGCGCTTCACGCCGATACTGATTTGCCCTGTATCTTTGAAACAGGCCTATCGCATACACCATGATGGCAAGAAGAAGAACGGCAGCAATTGCGTACCATCCAGGTGCCGATGGCCACCAGGGCACAGGTGGTGGCATAACGATATCAATCAACCGATCCAGACTGGCCGGATCGACGGATTGCGATTGAACTGAGCTGTCCTTCACCGAGCCGCCACCTCACCGAGAATCCTGCGAACCTGGTTGGCAACACTCTCGGCAGTATCGATGGGGAAATGCGGGATTTCTGCTTGCAGAGCCTGGCTTTTTGCCCATTCCATCTGCTTGTCAAACTGCTTCTGGTAGCGTCCACAGAAGCGACGATCAGTGGTGTTGATGGACAGCTCAGCTCCATCGGAGGAAAAGCTGACCTGGCCAATATCCGGCAAATTCTGTTCCAGCCGATCAAAAATCCGAACCCAGACCAGATCGTTCTTGCGTATGATTTGTGCGACGCGGTGAATGGTCTCTTCGTTAACACCGAAACCATCCGTCACCATAAGAACCAGGTGGTCATGTTTGGCCATGCGCCGAGCGTGATCGAGTACCTGGTTCAACATGGCTGGATTAGATTCTTCAGATTGATCAGCTTTGAGGGCGTGATTCATTTTCACCAACTGCCCCAGCAATTGCATCACCCTCTGGCGACTACCGTGCGGGGTTACTTCCTCGATATCACTGTCGTTGAACAACAGGCCACCGACCCGGTCACTGCTGGCAATGACCCGCCATGCCGCGAGTGCCGCAACCTCGGCTGCAGCGACTGACTTCATACAACGCTGGCTACCAAAAAACATGCTTTGGCGCTGGTCGACAAGCAAAAGAACGGGACGTTCACGCTCCTCGGTGTAGATACGGACATGTGGTTTGCGCATTCGCGCTGTGACTTTCCAGTCCATGCAGCGTATGTCGTCCCCAGGTTGATATTGACGAATTTCATCAAAACTCAGACCCCGGCCCCGCAAACGGGAGGCATGTCGCCCCGCCAGCAAACTACGAACCGGCTGATTGGGAAGAAAACTGAAACCGGTGGCTTCTGCCTGTAACCGTGTCAATGTATCCAGACTGGCGTATACACCAGGGAGTTTTTCTTCTCCTGCATCTTGCCGGGCGCGAAGATAATTGAACTTCACTCTGAATCCGCCTCAGGCAACCGCTACCTGACGTAACAGTTCTTCAAGTACGTCATCATTTGTCACGCCCTCGGCGTTGGCTTCGTAGCTCAAAATGATGCGATGACGCAGACAATCAGGCACCACTGCCTTGACATCATCCGGCAATACATGATCACGACCATTGAGCCAGGCATGTGCACGACTGGCCTTGTCCAGTGCAATACTGCCACGGGGGCTGGCGCCGATTCTTAACCAGCGATCCAGGTCTGCGCTATAGATGGATGGATTACGAGTCGCATCTATCAATCCGACAATGTAATCATCCACGACATCTGCCATGCTGACTGCCCGAACTTCATTGCGTGCATCCAACACCAATTGTTGTGGCAATACCGTTACTTCCCTTGTGACACCAGCTTCTTCTCCACGCACCAGACGCATAATGCTTTTTTCATCTGCCACATTGGGTTGGTTAATCATGATGTGTAGCAGGAAGCGATCCATCTGGGCTTCCGGTAATGGGTAGGTCCCTTCCTGTTCAATCGGGTTCTGGGTGGCCAGAACCATGAACAATTCTGGTAGTTTATAAGTTTTGCCGGCCACTGTTACCTGGCGTTCTTCCATAGCTTCCAGCAGGGCAGCCTGGACTTTTGCCGGTGCACGGTTTATCTCATCAGCCAGCACCAGGTTACCGAAAATGGGACCGGGCTGAAACTTGAAATTACCCTTGCCACCTTCTTCATAGTAGATCTCCGAGCCGGTAACGTCCGCGGGCAGTAAATCCGGCGTAAACTGGATTCGACTAAAATCCGATTCAACCAGTTTTGAAAGGGTTTTGATCGCACGTGTCTTGGCAAGACCAGGCAAACCTTCCATCAGAACATTTCCATTAGCCAGCAAGGCAATCAACAAACGCTCGATCACCGCTTCCTGGCCAATGATAGATTCGGCCATATGGACTCTTAGTTGCGAAATGGCTTCGAGGTGGTTCATTAAAATGCTCCTGCGTTTACCCAAAAATGGGTCACAATACTTGCTGCATAACCCAGGGCGATGGCCCAGGTCCATTTAATATGTGCGAAAAAGGTATAAATACCCCTGGCAGATCCCATGACGGCCACGCCTGCCGCCGAACCAATCGATAACATGGAACCACCCACACCGGCAGTCAGTGTTACCAACAGCCACTGTCCATGACTCATTTCAGGATTCATTTCCAAAACCGCAAACATCACTGGGATGTTATCGACGATGGCTGATGCAATACCAACAATCACGTTGGCCGATGTGGGTCCCAGGCCCTCGTACATCCACTCTGAGCCTATGGCAAGGTAGCCAAAGGCACCCAGGCCACCAACACACATGATGACACCGTAAAAGAACATCAGGGTGTCCCACTCTGCACGCTGCAAATGCGTGTAAATATCAAATGGCGCATGGGCAGCGTCCAAATCACTGGAGTGGGCGCCACCAATACCCAATGCGGATTCCTTGATCAATTCGCTTTTCCGAGCCTTCTTGTCACGTTTAGTTAAGAAATAACCGTAGACCTTAAGAAATCCCAGACCCGTCATCATCCCAACCACGGGTGGCAGATGCAGGACATTATGAGATGCCACGGCCATGGAAATCGTTATCAGGAACAAGCCAACCACCACCCAGGCACCATATTGCAACTCTGCCCGATCCTTGATCGGCTCGGGTTGTTCCTTTGAAACCGCAAAACTCAAGATGACAGCCGTGACCAGCCAATTGACCAGTGAAGGCACAAACAAGGCAAAAAACTCATGAAACTGTATCAGGCCTTTTTGCCAGACCATCAAGGTCGTGATATCTCCAAAAGGACTGAATGCGCCACCTGCATTGGCGGCCACGACAACATTGATACAGGCGATGGCTATAAAACGATGATTTTCACCACCCACGGCAACAACCACGGCAGCCATCAGCAGTGCCGTGGTGAGATTATCCGCAATAGGAGAAATCATAAAAGCCAGGGCACCGGTCACCCAGAAAATCTTTCGAAGTGAAAAACCCTGACTGACCAACCAGACGCGCAGGACACCAAAAACACCACGCTCTTCCATGGTGTTAATAAATGTCATCGCGGCCAGCAGGAAAAGAAACAATTCAACAAATTCCAGCAGGTCATGACGAATGGCCAGGTTTGCCCGTTCAGTGTCTCCAGCCTGAATCGAAGCAATGGCAACCAGCATCCATATCAGACCTGCTGCCACGATGACGGGTTTGGATTTGCGCAGATGAATGACCTCTTCACCAATGACCAGTAAATAAGCCAGGACAAAAATCAACAGCGAGAGAATTCCGGCCCAGTGACTTGTAAGGTCTATAAAACCGACTGGATCGCCATCAGATGCGACTGCCATTAAGGGCAAACAGAAGATACAGAGGCTTAAAAGCCCAGCGATAACCAAGGCGATTGACTTTCGCGAATCCGCGAATAAAAACGACGACATCAGCCTGCTCTCCAAGGGTAAATTGGGGACAAATTATAACTGATAGATATTTCTGGTTTCAGAACCCGCTTAAACGGTCTATCGTCCAGAATGCGGCCATGGAACCAATGGCATAGACGGGCATGCGCCAGGTCCATTGCGGCCAGGGAATTCGGTCCAGAACGGCCCAGACCAACAGCACAGCGGCAATGAAAGACAACTGCCCTAGCTCAACGCCAACATTGAAAAACAGCAGTGACAGTGGGATGGCATGCTCTGGCAAACCAATTTCGCTGAGGGCACCGGCAAATCCGAATCCATGCAGCAGGCCAAAAGTAAAGGCAACCAGCCAGGGCCATTGCCTGGTAATACCGGGTTTGCCCTGGCGCCAGTGAACAATCTCCATGGCAACAAATAGGATGCTCAGGGCAATGACTGCCTCAACAGGTTTCTGCGACACATGAACCCAGCCCAGGGTTGCCGCCGCCAGGGTAAGGCTGTGTGCAAGTGTAAAGGACGTGATGGTCCAGAAAAGCATGCGTCGATTTGCAACCAGCATCAGCAAGGCAAGGACAAATAGCAGGTGATCGATGCCCAGCAGAATGTGCTCAATACCCAGTAACGTGTACGTCGAAGCCACCTGTCCCCAGCTTTCAGAATCCGTAACAAGAAAACCCGTATTGCCAGATGTCAGACGCTCGACCTGGGTGGTTTCATCAAGTCGCTCAAATCTTGCCAGTGCATCGATTACGGTCGATGACAAGCCGGTGATTTCAACCCTTTTTCCGGAAATTCCACCGGGACAAATACTGGCCCATCGCTCCACGAAGATGCCTCCCTCTTCCCACGACAGCGTATCCCCTTCAATTTCGCAGTTCTCCGGCATCTGCACATAAATCCCCAGACGCATTTCACCACGCGCCGGAACACGCCAGAGCACGTCAAACCGCTCTACGGAAGACTGCTGGATTCTGAGGTAGGCAGGCCGGACCTCATGTGCCTCGGCCGAGGAAACCAGGCCAAAAGCAAACAGGGTCACTACAAGAATGAATGCCAAAGACTGCTTCATTGGGTGGTGCCGGTGTCTTCCTTGAGCAGAGACTCCACCTCTATGGAATAGTCTTCTGCCAGTCTGTTGTAAAGCCCGTCTATGGACTCACGACGACGTTTGGAGAACCAGTCACGCTGTACCGCATCACGCACTTCATCCAGCATCGCTGATCGCCCATCCATCCGATTTTCGATATAAACAAGA
>PVMS01074944.1_pt1 | contig 17254 bp, 14 predicted proteins | sample 1853461 | NCBI WGS metagenome assembly PVMS01 (sample SAMN08582032, study PRJNA380276) | Marine sediment metagenome, whole genome shotgun sequencing project. | isolation source: ocean sediment barecode stripped | collected 2017 | reverse complement strand
TATTAAAGATTCAAAAATTTCTGGAATAAAAATTATAACACCTCAAATCTATAAAGATAACCGAGGATATTTTTTTGAAAGTTTTAATACTAATGATTTCAAGAGATTGGGATTACCGACAAAATATTTACAAGACAATCAAGCATTTTCATATAAAAATGTTTTAAGGGGACTACATTATCAATTAAAATATCCACAGGGGAAATTGGTGCGTGTTATTCAAGGCGAGGTTTTTGATGTTGCTGTAGATATTAGACAGGGTTCTCCAACATTTGGAAAATTTGAGGGAGTCCATCTATCTGACAAAAATAATAAAATCATATATATACCAGAAGGTTTCGCACATGGTTATGTGGTTTTATCTGAAACAACTATATTCCAATATAAGTGTACTGAAATTTATCACTCTGAAGATGAATATGGTTTGATATGGAATGATAAAGATTTAAATATAGATTGGCCAATTAAAGATCCAATTTTATCGAAAAAAGATAAAAGATTACCAACATTGGAAACAATTGAAGATAAACATTTACCCCAAATTTAGGAAGTATTAATGAAGAAATATTTTGTAACGGGAGGTTGCGGTTTTATTGGATCGAATTTTGTTCGCTATATTTTGAATAATGGCGAATCAGCAATTGTTATAAATTTAGATAAACTAACATATGCTGGCAATCCAAATAATCTTGCTGATTTTAAAAATAGTGAAAGGTATAAATTTTATCATGGTGATATTTGTGATGCGAACATTGTTAAGGATATTTTTAAAAAATATAAACCGAATTACCTAATTAATTTCGCAGCAGAAAGTCATGTTGATCGATCAATTGGGAAACCCGATGATTTTATACAAACCGATATTTTTGGTACATTTACGTTATTAGAAGCCGCAAGAAATTTCGGTTTAGAGCGATATATACAAATCAGTACTGATGAAGTATATGGTAGTATTGAAAAAGGAAGTTTCTCGGAAACCGATACATTGATGCCAAGAAATCCATATTCTGCTAGTAAGGCAGGGGCAGATAGATTAGCATATTCCTATTTTACTACGTATGAATTACCTGTAATAATTACAAGGGCTAGCAATAATTATGGTCCATATCAATTTCCTGAAAAATTGATACCATTATTTGTTACTAATGCATTAGAAGAAAAGAAGTTACCAGTTTATGGAGACGGTAAAAACATTCGTGATTGGTTGTATGTTGAAGATCATTGTGATTCAATTCAGTATATTATTAATAATGGCGTGGTTGGTGAAATATATAATATCGGCGGTGGAAACGAACAAACAAACATTGAAATAACTAATCTCATTTTAGAACAAACAAACAAATCTGAGTCTTTAATACAATTTGTTCAAGATAGATTAGGTCATGACAGACGATACTCACTCAATTGTGAAAAACTTGCGAATATTGGATGGCTGCCAAAACATGAATTCCAAGAAGCTATGAAATTTACAGTTGATTGGTACAAACAGAATGATGAATGGTGGAAACCTTTGAAATCAGGAGAATATTTAGAATATTATAAAGAGCATTACAAGGAATTATAATGAAAAAAATCATTGTCGTAATATTAATATTGTCATTTGCTTATGCACAAAATATTGGAAATTTATTTTCAAATGATTCTAAGGAATCTGATATAAGTTCTATACAATTATCCCAAGATATTGATTTAACAAATATTGAAAATGTAACTTATACTCCTGTTGAAAAATCAATTGATCCTAATACTTATATTTTAGGACCGGGAGATTTACTCGGAATAAATATTATTTCTATACAAAATATATCTACACCAATTCGAGTTAATCCTGTTGGTGAAATAATGATACCATCGATAGGTATTTTGAATGTTACTGGTATATCCTTAACAGATGCTAGAACAAAAATCAGCGACTATATAACAGAGAACATACTTAAAAATGCTATAGTTAACGTTACACTTTTGGATATACGTCGATTTAAATTGCAAGTATTAGGTGCTGTACACAATCCTGGGTTTATATATGTTACTCCTGTGGATAAAGTGTATGATGCTCTCTTACAAACTGGTGGAGTTCAAAAGTTTGCACATCCTACTATTGTTAAGGTAATTAGAAATGGTGAATCACTTAACGTTAATCTACAAGATTATCTCTCAGGAAAAGATATTTCACAAAATATCTTAATTGAATCTGGAGATGTTATAATAGTACCTTTCAATGATTACGCCGAATCCCTTGGATTGACTTCTTATGATATTAACAATAATTATGTGGTGGTATATGGATTTATCGGTGGTAGTGGTGGGGGTAATATATACAAATACTATCCAGGATATACAGTGCGAGATTATATTGCAGTGGCTGGTGGAACAAAAGAACATGGAAAAAGTTTTAAATCGGGGAATATAAATAGAGCAATAATATATCGCCCTAATCGGACAAAAGTAAAAAATGCTATCGATGAATTGGTATTGCCAGGGGACATGATTGAAGTTCCACCGAGCTTACTATACCAAATTGTTGGTGGCGATGGAGTGTTAAGAACTCTGACAACATTAACTTCTATTGCTACATCGATTTATATAATCGACTCAATAATCAATAAAAACGAATAATCTATCATAAACCTGGAGACAAAATGGATCAAAAAGAAGTTGACCTACTAGTAGTGAGTAAGTCCATATGGAAATGGAAGAGCAAAATAATTTTATTTGTATTTATTATAACATCAATTTCTATTGGGGTTAGTTTATTATTACCTAAATGGTATCAAGCCAAAGCGGTTGTATTAGCACCGCAAAGTAGTGATAGTGGGATCAATCCAATGGCAAATATATTAGGTAACTTAGGCCTGAGTTCAGTTCTTGGTGGTAATGAGAACACGTTCAGATATTTAGCTATTTTAAAAAGCAGGACATTAGCTGAAGAGTTAATATCAAAGTTCGATTTACAAGAACATTATCGATGTAAAAATATCGATTTAACAATTAAACAATTGCACAACAATTTAATATTTGAAGTCGGTGATGAAAATCAACTTGAAATATCTGTTTTAGATAAGAATCAAGAGTTAGTTGCAGATATTACAAATTATACTGTGAAAAGTTTAGATTCAATTAATGTTGTCTTGAGTGTTTCTAATGCCAAAAATAACCGAGAGTTTTTAGAAAAACGAGTCAATATGATTTTGGATAGTCTTGAATTTGTTGGTGAACAAATTGCTTCTTTTATGAAAGATAATGGAATATTGAGTTTAGAAGATCAAGTGAGTATTGGGGTAGAGCAAGCGGCATTATTACAAACTGTAATTATTCAAAAAGAAGTCGAACTTGAAGTAGCGGAAAAAACATTAATCGGCGATAACCCAATAATTATGCAACATCGATTTGAATTACAAAGTTTAAGAAATAAATACAATAATTTTATACACAATAATATAATTGAATCATTAATTCCAAATTTTAATGATGTACCACAGATGCAATTAAAATTAATTAAAATGCAAAGACAAGCTGAGTACTATTCTCGTATCATTGAATTTCTGGGACCTGCGTACGAACAACAAAAATTTGAAGAAGCAAAAAATATACCTACATTGCAAATATTGGATTATGCAGTACGACCAGATTTAAAAACAAAACCAAAAAGAGCAATTATAGTTATTGTAGTTTTCCTATTGTCTTCAATTTTTGCAATAACTTATGCCTTGGTTAAAGAATCAAAGATACTATCAAATAAATAATTATTATGATAGTTAAGATTGGGAAATATCAATTATTTGCGATTAACCCAATACCGATAGTTGATCTACTGTTAATATTATATATTGGCTCAGTAATTATATTTTCTATGATACCGATAGGAAATATTATTTCAAAAATATTCGGTGCTATCTTTTTGTATTATTTTGTAGTAGAAATAATAATTAAAAAAAGGGAAATTAGCATCAATCGCGAGATTGTAATTTGGGCGGTTTGGCTGATATTTTGTATTATTTCAGCCTTATCAGCAACAAGTATCAATTTGGTGGTGTCAAAAGTACTTACAATATTGCAGCTCTTCATTTTTTTTATAATCAGCTATACCGTAATAGTTAAAGGCAATTTGAAGCTTACAACTATTTTGTATACTTTTCTAATATCAGTATTTATTATCTATTTATACGGTTTTATAAATCAATATAATCCGGGAGTATTGGTTACAAAAAATCGAATTACCGCTACAGCGGGCGACCCAAACGTGCTATCAGTATATGGAGCATTTTCATTTATTATTGCGTTGTTTCTGATAAAAATTGAAAAAAATAAATTAAAAAGACTACTTGTTGTATTGATATCATTAATTATTATATATGGAATTATATTAACTCAATCGCGCCAGGGAATTTTAATCGCGATTGTCGGTTTATTTTTGTTTACGCTATTACAAATTAGAAACAGATATATACGTACCACTAATAAAAAGAAATACTTGTTAAGACTAGTATTATATACATTCTTATCTGTGGTATTTATAATCGTAGTATATTATTTTTTTAAATCAACAGAGTATTCCTATAGATTCAATGCACTTTTGGCGTTCATAAAACTTAGCTTTTCATCATCAAATGAACAGATTACAAAAATTATTGACTACAGTGCATACGAAAGAAAGCAATTAATAAAATATGCAATTCAGATATGGTTAGATAATCCTCTAATAGGTGTTGGCCTGGATAATTTTAGGGTAGTTATTAAGCAATATAATCCTATCGGTAATAGACTTTATGCGCATAACAATTATCTCGAATTACTTTCAACAATTGGAACAATTGGGACAATAGTATATTATGGCATATATGCATCTATAATTAAAAAATTAATTCTGATGCAGAAAAAATGGCCACAATCTTCAATAGAAATCTATCAGGTGCAATTATTTTTAACAATTATATTTAGTTTAATGGTAGTTGAATTATTTACCGTCACCTACTATACTAAATTTACCTGGATTATTTTACTAATAATCATCGGATTCACCGACCGTAGAAGTCGATTAAATCAAAATAATATTAAAATTGTATCTTGAAGATTAGTCAAACTAAATCTAGTAGTTTTTTCAAAAATGTAGTTACATTGTTATCAGGGAATGGGATAGCTCAAGTGATAACTCTTTCAGCAACGCCACTATTAACAAGATGGTATTCACCAGAAGAATTTGGGATATTTTCTCTTTATATTGCAATTGTTGGTATTATTTCCGTTGTAGCAAGTTGGAAATATGAACTTGCGATTATGTTACCTAAAAAAGAACAAGATGCACAAGCATTATTAATACTTTCAATTATTATTGCTCTAATCACTTTTCTTTTAATTATATTTGTAGTACTATTATTTAAAAGTACACTAATAAATAAAGTGGGTGGATTTGAGTATTTTTATTGGTTAGTTCCTCTTGGAATATTGGTTACAGGACTAACGCAAATATTTACAGCTTGGAATACTCGACAATTGTTTTATAAGAATATATCGATTTCAAGAATTGTACAATCATGTGCTGTTGTTTCAAGTCAATTATCACTAAGCCTATTTAATTTAAATTCATTGGGCTTAATCTTTGGTAATCTAATTGGAATAACAATCTCTCTAACAGTTCTTGTTTTTGAATCAATAAAAAATCATACTGTCAAAATCAAACTTGTTTCAGAAACACTATTACGACAAAACTTTAAACGTTATGATAATTTTCCTAAATTTCAAAGTTTTTCAGTCCTAATCAATTCTTTTTCGCAACATTTACCTGTATTATTATTAATATCATTTTATTCTCCAATAATTGCAGGATTTTATGGACTGACCTACAGAGCTTTAAACACACCTGCTCGATTATTAGGTGGATCAGTAAGACAGGTATATTATCAACGCGCCTCAGAACTATTTAACAATGGTAGGGATATTGTATCTTTTTACAAAAAAACCACGTTTGGTTTAATAAAGATTACAATTTTACCATATTTGGTTATAGGAATATTTGCTGAAAAATTATTTACAGTAATCTTTGGAGCTGAATGGGGTATATCTGGAATATATGCTCAAATTCTTATTCTGTTCATATTTACAATTACAATAAATCCGCCTACAGTAATGAATATACAAATTCTTGGAATACAAAAATTTCATCTTAAATATGAGATTTTATTGGCGCTTTGCAGATTTATCAGTATATATGTTGGGTTTGCTGTATTTAATAATCACTATATATCAATAGGATTATTTTCGGTAGTTGGAATACTATTTAATGTTTTCTTGATGATTTATGTATATTTAAAGTTAGTTAAAATTGAAAAGACAAAATTAATATATGAAACAAATTAGTTGTAAAAATAAAATATTATTTACAATTCCGACTCTAAATGGAGGCGGGGCCGAAAGGGTATTTGTGAATTACATTAATTCGCTTGATGCTAGTAAGTATAATACAAATTTGGTTTTAGTTGATAAAGTAGGTGTTTTCCTGGAGCTACTTCCAGAGTATGCTAAAATCTATGATTTAGGTAAGAAGAAAACTAGATTTAGTTTTTTCAAGCTACTAAAAACAATTAAAATAATTAATCCTGATTTAATTGTATCCACAACAAACCGAATGAATATTTTAGTGTTATTCGTATCTTTCATGATTTCTAGTAAAGTAAAAATCTGCTTATATGAGCCATCTATGCCAAGTGCGCAATTCGGTGAAAAATATCTTCCTAGATATTATTTAGTTTTGATGAAATTTTTGTATAGACGGGCTGATTATATTATTGCTCAAACAGAAGATATGAAATCTGAAATAATAAACTATTATAATGTAAGAATTGAAAACGTATTAGTTACTATTAATCCTTTAGATACTGAATTTATAAATAAAAATATAACCCAACAGGATAATCCATACAACTCTAACTACATAAATGTAGTGGCATCGGGTCGTATTAGAGAAGAGAAAGGGTATAAATTCTTATTAAAATCTTTTGTGAAGGTAATTAATAATAATCCCCGCTATAGATTGCATATATTAGGTAGTGTTGGCAGTAAACAGTACATGGAGGAATTAAAACAATTCATTAAAGATAATGGGTTACAGAAATATGTACTATTTGGGGGATTTAAGATTAATCCATTCCCATACTATAAATTTGCAGATCTATTTGTTCTTTCATCTAAATGGGAAGGTTTGCCAAATGTAGTTCTCGAAGCACTTTATTTACAAACTCCCATTGTTGTTACTGATTGTATCCCTTATTTTAGGAAATTAATAAAAAGTGGTAAAAATGGTTTCATTGTCAAATATGATGACGCAAATGATTTTTCAAAAAAAATACTAAGATATAATGAACTTCGGTAAAAAAGGGATTGCTTGATTTGCCTGATTATAATTCGATTTTTAACGATATGATTAATTGTTAGTAATATTAATAAAATGAAAGATTTGCACAAAACAAATATATTATTAATTGGCAGTTATCCTCCTCCTTTTGGTGGTATCTCTGTACATATTATGAGATTGTATGATTTTTTAATTAACAAAGGATATAGCTGTAAAGTATTGAACGTCGGGAAATCAAGTTATGTTGATACAAAAAACAATGATATTTTTAGTATAGCTAAATTAAAAAATCTCCTTTCTATAAAAAAAAGCGATCCACTCGTACATATACATGTATCAGCATTACAAAATCTAATTAAAATTTTCGTTTTAACTTTATTATTTAATAAACAAAAAAAGGTCATTACCATTCATAGCGGCTCATTTATAAAAAAAATCAATAATCTATCTAATATTAAAATACAATTATTAAAATTATTATTAGGAAAATTTGCTCATATAATTGTTGTTAATATCAAACAAGAACTTGCACTTAGCAATAATTTAAATCAAAACAAGGATAAGATTTCTGTTATTCCTGCATTTATTAGTCCCAAATCATCCAATATGGAATTGAGCAGTAAAGATGTATCTATAATTGGAAATTCAAATAAGATTAATCTGCTTATGAGCGGGTATTGGGAAAATTATTATGGATATGATATGGTCATAGATTATTTGGAGACTCACAATAAATATTTAGGAATATTTATTTTTTATGGTATTCCAAATATTCAATACAAAAATTCGTTAATTAATAGAATTAATAAATTAAATAATGCGCATTATTACGTGGATTTATCTCCTGAAGGATTCAATTGGATTTTAAAAAAAACAGATATTTACGTACGCAATACCGATAGAGATGGTGATTCTGTCGCAATTAGAGAAGCAGCATATTGGGGAGTAAAAGTATGTGCGTCCAATTCAGTAATAAGGCCTGTTGGAACAGAATTATTTTCGTTTAATAATAAATTTGAATTTAATAATGCAATTCAGAGTGTTATTAATCAATCAAACTCAGGTAAAATCACACCTGGAATTAATTATGCAAACAATATTTATGATCTTTATAAAAGTTCAACCAAATAATAGATATGAAAATACTTGTAACAGGTGCAGCGGGATTTATTGGGTCACATTTAGCTGAACGATTAGCTTTTTTAAATCATAATGTTATTGGATTAGATTGTCTGATTAATAATTACTCAAAATCCTTAAAAGAATTAAATATTAGTCAATTCCAGAAAAAAGGCATAGAATTTTCCAGTCTTGATCTTTCTCAAGATGATTTAAGAGCAATTACTGATGATATTGATTTTATATTTCACCTAGCGGCTCAGCCCGGGATAGATACTTCCGTACCATTTGATTCATATGAACGGAATAATATATTCGCTACATATCGGTTGCTTGAGGTAATTAAAGATTCTAAATCGTTGCAAGGATTTGTTAATATTTCGACATCATCGGTGTATGGTTCTAATGCTACTGGTGGGGAATCGTCGGTTACTAAACCGATATCTGTTTATGGTGTTACAAAGCTTGCTGCTGAACAACTTGTTCTTTCTGAATCACATAATAAAAATATTACAGCATGTTCACTAAGATTGTTTTCAGTTTATGGCCCTCGCGAAAGACCGGAAAAACTATATCATAAGTTAATTAAATGCATACTGAATGATGAGGAATTCCCATTGTACCAGGGTAGCGAAAACCACATTAGGAGTTATACATTTATTGACGATATAATTGATGGTATTGTATCGATTATGGATAATATTAAAGTTTGTAATGGTGAAATTTTTAATATTGGCGCTGATGAAGCGATAACAACTGATGAAGGGATAAGAATCGTCGAAGAAATAATAGGTAAGAAAGTAAAGATAAAGATTGAACCCAAAAGATATGGGGATCAGCAAAAAACACATGCTAATATTAATAAAGCAAGAAAAGTTCTTGGTTATAATCCTGTAACTAAGCCAGAAGACGGATTAAGAAAAGAAGTAGAATGGTATAAAACTACAATTGGTAGAAAACTATATTAATGTATTCAATATTAAAAGTGAAAAATTATTATGGATATTAACTAAAAATGAAACAAGTACTTCAAGATTTAAAAACCGGTGAGATCCAATTGGTCGAAATTCCAACGCCACATGTCCAAGATGGTTATATACTGATTGAAAGTGAAGCAAGTCTCATTTCTAAAGGTACTGAAAAAATGCTTTTAGAATTTGGTAAATCAGGATGGATTAATAAAGCACGCCAACAACCTGACAAAGTCAAACAAGTAATAGATAAAATTAAAACAGATGGATTGATATCAACTTATCAATCAGTTATGACTAGGCTTGACAATCCATTACCACTTGGATATTGTAATGCAGGTACTGTTAAATCCATTGGAAGAGGAGTTAACGGATTTGAAATTGGTGATAGGGTAGTCTCAAATGGATATCATTCTGAGTTTACTATGGTCCCACAGAATCTTTGTGCAAAGATACCTGAACAAATAAGTGCTGAAGAAGCATCTTTTACAGTTTTAGCATCCATTGCATTACAGGGAGTACGTTTGTTGAGTCCTGAGATCGGAGAAACTATCGTGGTTAGTGGTTTAGGATTAGTAGGATTATTAACTGTACAATTATTAAAAGCTAATGGTTGTAATGTTATTGGTATTGATTTTGATGAAAATAAGGTCGAATTAGCAAAGGTATTTGGAGCAGATACTATAAATCTTGCACGCGGAGAAGATAGTATTGAGAAAACCAAATATCTTACAAATAATAATGGTGTTGATGGAGTAATAATTGCTGCTGCATCTAAAAGTAATGATATAGTACATCAAGCAGCTCAGATGTGCCGCAAACGTGGACGAATCATATTAGTTGGAGTAGTTGGGTTGGAATTATCGCGCAGCGATTTTTATGAAAAGGAACTTACTTTCCAGGTCTCCTGTTCATATGGTCCGGGACGTTATGATGATGGATATGAGTTGAAAGGCAATGATTACCCAATAGGCTTTGTAAGATGGACTGAACAAAGGAATTTTAAAGCGATTCTGGAACTACTCAAATCAAATAGATTAAATGTAAAACAACTTATTTCGCACAGTTATAAAATAGCAGATGCGATCAAAGCCTACGAGACGGTTCTAAATGATTCATCTGCTTTAGGAATTATTCTAAAATATTCTAATGATACAAAAAGTAAAATTGATAGCAATCATGTAAAATTAAAATACTTAAACAGAAAAACAACTTGCGCACAAAAAGTACAAATTGGATTGATTGGTGCTGGTAATTTTGTATCTTCTATATTATTACCAAATTTGGTAAAAACAGATGCTGAGTTGTATGCAATTGTTTCAGCTAATGGATTAAGTGCAACTCATTTTGGAAAAAAATATAATTTTAAATCTACGTCTACTGATCCTTTTGAGGTTATAAATAATCCAGATATAAATGCAATAATTATTGCTACGCAACACGATTCTCACGCTGATTTAGCTATTGCTTCCATAAAAGCAAATAAACCTGTATTTGTTGAAAAACCACTAGCAATAAATCCAACGCAATTAACGGAAATTGAACAATTATTAACGAGCAAAGTAAATCCGTTTGTAATGATCGGTTTCAATCGTCGATTTTCACCATTTATTATAAAAATAAAACAAATGTTAGATTTAATTGCTAGTGAAAAAACAATTATTTATACTATCAATGCTGGTGCTATACCAAATGAACATTGGGTACATGATCCCGAACGAGGTGGTGGTCGAATCATTGGTGAGGTTTGTCATTTTATAGACCTTGTAAGATATTTAGCTGATTCTCCAATTGCAAATGTAGAAACAATAGTGACAGGTGCCAGGAAAATTCCTGATTATACTGATGATAATATTACAATTACATTGAAGTTTGATAGTGGTTCAATAGCCACAATTCATTATTTGTCAACGGGTCACAAATCTTATCCAAAGGAGCGAATAGAAGTATTTAGTAGAGGAAAGGTCTTACAACTTGATAATTTCAGAATTTTAAAAGGATATGGATGGTCAGGTTTTTCAAAAAAACGAGCATTCCGCCAAGATAAAGGACATGGGCAAATTCTTATAGAATTTGTTAATGCAGTAAAAAATGGATATCCTTCACCGATACCATTTGATGAAGTTATTGAAGTCACACGAACAAGTTTTAATATTTTAAAACTATAAAATAGTTGCAAATAATTATATAATGAACAAGTTCGAACGTCTCATTTACAATAAAGTTCGGTTTTCTCCGAATATTAAAAGATTAATAGTATATTTTTACCATAGATTATTTTCTATCATTCCGATAAAAAAAATCCAAACGGATTATAATATTATTACCAGAGAAGGGTATTTTTTTGGATTTCATGATAAATGTCCTTGGTCTCAAGATAATAAGTATCTCTTAGCACATAAATATCCAACAGATTTAATAATGCCATCAAGCAATGAAAAGGTAGAAATCGGGTATTTTTCCGGAAAAAATCAAACAGACTTTAACTCGATAGCAACATCGAGTACATGGAATTGGCAAATGGGATCCATGTTGCAATGGTTTGGTAATACAAATAATATAATTTTTAACGATTATGATGGGGGAAATCATATTGCAAAAGTAGTTGATCTTAAAGGAAAATTGTTAAAAAAATATCAACAACCAATTGCAGCGGTTAGCCCAGACGGGTATTATGCCCTAAGTCATAGCCTCGTCCGTTTAAGAAAAGCAGCACCTGCATATGGCTACGCAAATGCTAATGATAATTCTGCATCAGAAAATATTCCAGATAATGACGGCATATACTTACTAAATTTAATAAATGGTAAATCCAAATTGCTATTCTCAATTTTTGAAATCTCTGAGGTTAACACTGAGAGCTACTCCAATGATTCGTATCATTATTTTACTCATTGTTTATTTTCTCCATCGGGGAAAAGATTTGCTTTTTATCATAGATGGCTTGAAAAAAACAATCAAACCTGGACAAAGTTATTCACCTGTAACATTGATGGATCGGATATTTATAAATTTGATTTCTCCGGTGTTGTAACACATTTAGCATGGAAAGATGATGAGCAATTATTGGCGTACGGCTATAAAAAAAATATTGGTGACAATTATTATTTGTTAGTAGATAAAACAGATAATTATAAAATCGTTGGGGAAAGGATATTTACATCAGACGGACATCCTCAGTTTGCACCTGATCAAGAAAATTTTATTACAGACACTTACCCTGATCGTCTACGTCGCCAATTTTTAATTCGCTATAATATTAATTTAAAAAAGCGAGAAGATATTGCTGTTATAAAATCACCACTTCAATATGCAGGTGATGTTAGATGTGATTTACATCCTAGATGGGATAGATTTGGGAAATCTGTTGCATTTGATTCATCTCATACTGGGAAACGTGCTCTTTGTACTATTAGATTAGACCAGTTGAAATGACGAATCACAAACAAGTTGGAATATTATTTTTATCGCATTTTTACCCACCGGAAATGGGGGGGGCTGCTGCAAGAATTAGTGGACTTGCAAAATGGTTAGTAAAATTCGGTCATGATGTAACTGTCATTACCGGTTATCCAAATTATCCTACAGGCAAGATTTATCCTGAATATAAAAATAAAAAAAATAAAATTGAAAATATTGATGGCGTCAATATATTGAGAGCAAAAGTATTGCCCGCTTCATACGGTTCCTTTTTTGTGAGATTACTAAATTATTTCACACTATTTTTTACAGCTTTTTGGGTTAGCGTTAAAAAGAGAGATAATTATGATATCATTATTGCTAGTTCTCCACCGTTAACTATGGGGATGCTTGGATTAATTTTGTCCAAGATATATAAGATTCCATGGATTTTTGACATCAGAGATATTTGGCCGGATGTAGCCGTAGAGGCAGGTATGTTAAAGCAGAATGGAATCGCTCATAAGCTTAGTAAAAAATTAGCAAATTATTTATTTAAACAAGCAAATCATATCACCCCGGTTACTGAGCGTAAATTAACTAAGATTAGAAAATATGATATTCCCATTAGTAAAATATCCATTGTGCCTAATGGAGTTGATTTTGATATAATAAACAATTCCAAACATATGGATTGGCGTGGAGAATTAGGAATAGAAAATAAATTTATTCTATCATACGCCGGTTTGATTGGTATTGCCCAAGGTGTAAATGTAATTATTGAAACCGCATTACAGTTAAAAGAAATAAATGATATACATTTTTTAATTGTGGGTGAAGGAGTTGAAAAACAAAAATTACAAAATCGTGTTAAATCTTTAAAATTAAAAAATATTACATTTATACCAAACCAATCTAAAGAATCGATACCACCTTTATTAACTATATCAGACATTGCATTAATTCCATTGGTAAGTGACAAATTGTTAGATGCAATTCCATCTAAATTACTGGAAGCATGGGCCTGCAAATTACCAGTTATTTTAATTGCAGGAGGTGAAGCAGCTGATATGGTTATCAAAGCTCAAGGAGGAATTGTTGTAGGTTCAAACGATGTTGAGGGAATAAAGACTGCAATAATTAAATTAAAAGATTCTCCTAAATTGATTAAAAAATATTCCCAAAATGGGTATGATTATGTATATAAAGATTTTGACAGGGAATTATTAGCAAGGGCAATGGAAAAAGTCATATATAAAATATTAGAGTGAAAATATTATGAAACTAATACATGTTGTCGGCGCACGTCCAAATTTTATGAAAGCAGCTCCAGTCTGGAGTGCAATTTCTAAGATTATTGATTGTAATCAGATACTAGTTCATACCGGACAACATTATGATAAATTAATGTCTGAAGTGTTCTTTAAAGAATTACAAATACCTACTCCAGACCATAATTTGAATACTGGTTCTGATTCTCATGCTCGTCAAACCGCTGCAATCATGATTAAATTTGAAGCATTGGTAAACGAATTAACCCCCAATATGGTTTTAGTATATGGAGATGTTAATTCTACCGTAGCCGTTGCAATGGTTTGTAGTAAGTTAATGATTCCATTTGCACATGTTGAAGCAGGACTGCGATCATTTGACCGAAAAATGCCCGAAGAAATAAATCGGTTAATTACTGATCAATTAGCTGATTTACTATTTACACCATCTATGGATGGAGATGTTAATCTTAAGAATGAAGGAATTCCCGAAAGTAAAATTCATTGTGTCGGTAATGTAATGATTGACACTTTAGTCAAGTTGTTACCAAAAGCTGATAAGCCAAATAGATTTAAAGATTTAAAACAATATGTATTAGTTACTCTACATAGGCCTTCAAATGTTGATGATTTTGAATCATTAAAATCTATTCTACAGAATTTAGAAACAACAAGTGATTCAATCCCGATAATATTTCCGGTACATCCTAGAACAAAAAAAATAATTACTGCAAATAATTTAGATATAATTAAAAATATAAATTTTCATTTAATTGAACCTTTAGGTTACATTAAGTTTCTTGGATTAATGGAAAATGCTACGGCGGTGATTACAGACTCAGGTGGTATTCAAGAAGAAACAACATATTTAGGTATCCCTTGTATTACTGTACGAGAGAATACAGAACGACCAATTACTGTAACTTTGGGAACCAATCAATTAATTGGTAAGGATTATTATAAGATACCGGATTTGATTAATAGTACAATGAATATTAAAAAGCGATCAAATACTATCATACCATTATGGGATGGAAAAGCATCGGAAAGAATCGCAGAGATTTTATCCAACATAATTTAAATTCTTTCAAATTTATCCTATTGTAAGCATAAAAGCCGCTTTTTTTCTATTTGCAATTCCTGTAATTTTAACTTTATACTGATTTAACTATTTTATAACAGTTTGTAAGGTTTACGTATTTGATTATTAAAAAATTATTTCAGCATTATCGTATTCGTGTCCCTAAATGGATTGTCTCATGGGCAATATTATTTAGCGATTTCGTAGCAGGTTATATTGCCTATACTATAGTTTTACAGGTAGTTGTTGCAAAAACATTTCCCAATTACTTTGAGCAAATTATTGTATGGATAATTTTTCAGATATTGTGGAGTATATTATTTTTAATAAACGGATTGTATAAAGGTGAATATATTGTTTCAAGAATGTTTGAGATTGAAACAATGATCAAGATAACTTTTACAATCATTGTACTATATGTTTTCATAGATGCTTTGAGATTTGTCAATTTTCCAATAAATGCACGGGGAATGGCTCGTTATTGGTTAATATTTATGTCGATAGCCTTATCAATGCGCTTTATGATACGATCTTTTCAGAAATATTTATTACGCATTGGTGTCGGACGTGAAAAAACCATCATTTTAGGAAAAAATCGACGTGGTTTAAGTGCGGCAAATTCTCTTTTCCGTCATGAAGACCAAGGGTATGATATTGTTGGATTTATTAAAGCCACGGATGACCCTGAAGAAGAGATTAATACAGGGAAGATACCAGTTTTAGGTGAAGAAATAAATTTAGGGACAATAATTACGGACAATGAAGTCTCTGATATTGTTTTAGCTCTGGAAAAGCCCGATCATACTAGGATTCTTTCAATAATGGGACAAATTAATGGTTTCCCGGTAACTGTAAGAATTGTACCGGATTTGTATGATGTTATGAGTGGATTAGTTAGAACTCAGCAAATTGCAGGAATACCTTTAATAGAAATTAATCTTGAGTATACAAATTGGTATCAAAGAGGACTCAAAAGGATGCTTGATTTACTGCTTACTGTCCCTTTTATAATAATTATGGCTCCTGTAGCTTTTGTCGTCGCAATTGCGATAAAAATTGAGAGCAAAGGCCCTGTTCTATATAAACAGGAAAGGGTTGGAAGGGATTTCCGTAAATTTAAAACAATAAAATTTCGATCAATGCTCCATAACGCAGAGGATGAATCAGGTCCGATGTGGGCAGAACAAAACGATCCACGCATTACAAAAATGGGGAGATTCTTACGAAGATTTAGGTTTGATGAAGTACCGCAATTTATAAATGTACTCAAAGGTGATATGAGCATAATCGGTCCTCGCCCGGAACGTCCTTATTTCGTTGATAAATTGAGTAAGGAATATCCGCTCTATCATAGGCGTCTTTTAGTTTTACCGGGCATTTCAGGCTGGTCACAAATTAAACACCCGTATGACGAAGATATTGAAGGTATCAGGCAAAAATTGAAATACGATTTTTATTATATTGAGAATCTTAGTTTCGGACTTGATATAAAAATTATGATAAGTACGATTTGGGTTATGCTTTCAGGTCAAGGACGCTAACGTTAGTTATATTGATTAATAAAATACTAAAATATGTTACCAATAAATTTATTTCGAGAAAACCCTGAATTAGTCAAAAATGGGATAGCCGCTAAGCGTGAAAATGTTGATATTGATCTGATTTTAAGCCTCGATAAAGAACTGCGAATACTCTTAAATGAAATAAATGATAAAAGAGCACAACGTAATACGGCTTCCGAAAAAATAGGTAAAGCTAAAGTACAGGGAGAGAAAGCTGACGATACCATAAAAGAGATGCAGAAGCTTTCTGAAGATATAAAAACAATTAGACCCTCTATTATATAAAGTCCCAAATTTGCCGCATAAATCTGTCCCTGTCGGGTCAAAACCCGAAGACAATATCGTAATTCGTGAATGGGGAGAAAGACCGGATTCCAATTTTAAGTATAAGAGTCATTTAGAACTTGGTGATAAATTCAAATTATTTGATTTGAAAAAAGGCGCAGCAATCGCCGGGAGCTGTTTTCCTCTGTATATGGGACAAGGAGCAAAATTAGAAAGGT
>PVMS01122190.1_pt1 | contig 17256 bp, 19 predicted proteins | sample 1853461 | NCBI WGS metagenome assembly PVMS01 (sample SAMN08582032, study PRJNA380276) | Marine sediment metagenome, whole genome shotgun sequencing project. | isolation source: ocean sediment barecode stripped | collected 2017 | reverse complement strand
GGCGCAGGCGTTATTCGTGGACTGCATTACCAGCACCCGCACGCGCAGGGAAAACTGGTTTCGGTACTGCAAGGCAGCGCCTTCGATGTAGCGGTCGATATTCGAAGTGATTCACCTACATTTGGACAATGGGCTGGTGTCGAACTGTCTGCGGGAAACCACCGGCAACTGTATGTGCCCGCAGGATTCGCCCATGGATTTTGTGTTCTGGGAGAAAGCGCCTTGCTGGCCTATCTCTGCACAGCCACCTACCATGCCGAGTCTGATGCGGGCGTAGCCTGGAATGACCCGGACATCGGGATTGACTGGCCATTGAAGCCGGAAAGCCTGTCAGACAGGGATCGCAAATTGCCTCGATTGAGGGAAATCAAATCCGAAGACCTGCCGCGAATGGCCCTATGAAGATTTTTCTTGCCGGTGCATCAGGACAGCTCGGTCAGGAGCTTCTGCCACTGCTCACTGAGTTTGGAGAGGTGACTTGTGCAGATCGCCTGGTCGATTTGCCCTTGTCGCCTGATCGCCTCAGGATGGACCTCAGCGACCTGAATCGCGTAGAAATTCTCTTGAATCGCCTGCAGCCGGGCCTGGTCGTAAATGCAGCAGCCTACACAGCCGTAGATGCTGCGGAAACTGATTCCTTTCCGGCTTTCAGGCTGAATGCGGATCTTCCCGGTTGCATGTCCCGCTGGGCGGAACGCAACGGCGCCTTGTTGTTCCACTATTCAACGGACTACGTGTTCGACGGTCAAAAAGGGCAGCCTTACCGGGAAGAAGATGAAACCGGGCCGCTCAACGTATATGGCGAAAGCAAACTGGCAGGCGAATGGGCGATTGCAGACAGCAAATGCCGGCATATCATTGTGCGCACGTCCTGGGTCTACTCCGCCCACGGCAGCAACTTTGTTCTGAGCATGTTGCGCCTGGCAAGGGAACGGCCTTCACTCAATATTGTCTCTGACCAGGCAGGCTGTCCAACCTGGGCCCGTAACCTGGCCCGGGTTTCCGGTGAAATTATCGGGCAACTGTTGAAACGGAAATCTGAGACTGAACGAGACGGCCTGTATCATTATTGCGATGGTACGGTAACAAGCTGGTATGATTTTGCCCACTCAATATTCAGCACAGCGCAAGAGTTGGGCCTGCTCGAAAATCTGCCTGAAACTACGCCGGTAAACTCATCTGAGTTTCCACAGATAGCGGAGAGACCCGCGTTTTCCGTTCTGGACACATCTGCCATCAGGAATGCATTTGAGATCGAGCAGGGCGATTTGAATCAATCGCTCAAGACATGTCTGCAGGAGTTGCAGGATCGTGATTAAGCACAAACAGCAATCGAGTCTGAATCCGGTGATACTTGCCGGTGGTGCTGGCACCAGGTTGTGGCCGGTCTCGCGCCGGGCCCATCCCAAGCCGTTTATGAAATTAGCTGACGGGAAATCTCTGGCGGAAAAGACTTTCGGCCGCGCACTGGCTGTAGCCGGAGATGCTCCGGTGCTTACCGTCACCAGCCGTGATTATTATTTCTACACCCGTGATCTGTACACAGAGATGATCGGGGAAGAACACCAGCATCCATTCCTGCTTGAGCCGATGGGCAGAAACACGGCGCCCGCAATTGCCCTGGCTGCACTGTACCTGGAACACAAGTTTGGGCCACAGGCCATTTTGCTGGTCATGCCGGCGGATCACCTGATCACGGATGAAGCACAATTTCGAACTGCAGTCGATCAAGCCCGTTTGCTGGCTGAAAAAGGATATCTGGTGACATTTGGCGTTCACCCCACCCATGCTGAAACGGGCTACGGTTATATCCGCAGGGGCGGTCGAATTGTGAATTCCGGCGGCTACGATGTTGCCGCTTTTGTTGAGAAGCCGGATGAAGCGACTGCGAAGAATTACATCGAGTCCGGTGACTATGAGTGGAATTCGGGAATGTTCTGTTTTACCGCCCAGGCTTACCTCGAATCCCTTGCAGAACATGCTCCCGAAATCCACCGTAGCGCAGTGGCCTGCTGGCAGGGCATGGATCCATCCCGGCAGCCGCTGGAGTTTCCTGCTGAGCTGTTTGCACAATGCCCTGCAGTCTCAATTGACTACGCGGTAATGGAAAAAGCAAAAAACTGCGCAGTGGTTGCGGGCGATTTCGGCTGGAGTGATATCGGCTCATGGAAAGCCATCAGCGATCTTTACGAATCCGACGAGTTGGGTAACCAGATCCACGGGAAAGCAGTCCTGGTGGAGAGTCGGAATTGTTTTATTCAGAGCGAAAATCGCCTGGTTGCGGCCGTGGGCGTCAATGACCTGATGATCGTTGATACAGGCGATGCCGTGCTCGTTGCCAGTCGGGAGCATGCCCAGGACGTCAAGCAGGTGGTCAATCAATTGACCAGCCTCAAACACGAAGCAGCAGATTATCACACAACCGTGCACCGGCCCTGGGGAAGCTATTCCATCCTTGAGGACGCTGAGGACTGCAGGGTAAAACGGCTGGTGGTCAAACCCGGGCAAGTGTTGTCACTGCAAAAACACTACCAGCGTTCCGAGCACTGGACCGTAATCCGGGGTGTGGCGAAAGTGCGCCTGGGAGACAGGGAATTCTTGCTGAAGGCAAACGAGTCCACCTATATTCCAGTTGAAACCCGTCACCGCCTTGAGAACCCGGGCACAGAAGATGTTCACCTGATTGAAGTCCAGACCGGAAATTACTTTGGAGAGGACGATATCGTGCGCTATGAAGATATCTACGGAAGAGTGCAGCAGTGATGATCAAAGTAGTGAATTCATATTATCGGATTGCTGTGATGGTCATCGTTGTGCTGATAATTGCGGGACTGGCCGGGCCGGCAAATGCCGCCGCGATGGAAGACCACAGCCCGGATGTTGAAAGTCATCACAAGGCGATAATGGAATGGCGGCAAGCACGTCACCAGCGGTTGGCGAGTGAAACCGGCTGGTTGACGCTGGTCGGGCTGGAGTGGCTCCAGGATGGAGAAAACCGCATCGGAAATGCCGAGGGGAATGACATTCGCCTTGCTGCCGGCCCGGATTACTGGGGCACGGTGTTCCTGGAGCAGGATGGCCTGAGATTTGTCCGGGCGGCTGGGGAAAGTGTGACGGTGGATGGCGCATTTCCGGACGAAGTCCCCATGGTTGCGGATAACGGGGGTACACCCACGCTGGTGAAAAGTGGTTCCCTGAGTTTTTATCCGATTTTCAGGGAATCCTATGCTCTGCGCATCAAGGATTCGCAGGCCTCTACCCGTGTTCAGTTCGAGGGGGTAGAGAATTTTGAGATTCAACATGACTGGAAAATCAGCGGACGATTTATCCCGGGCGAGAAAGGCCAGACGATTGAAATTGGCAACGTGCTGGGGCAACTGTCCCCGTCACCTGTGCCTGGCACTTTTGAATTCGAGCGGGATGGAAAAGTCCATCGCCTGGTCACGCTGAGTGAAGAAGACTCCGAATCATTGTGGATTATTTTTGCCGACCGCACCAACAGTCATGGCACATACGGGGCAGGGCGTTTCATCTATAGCGACGGGATGCCGCAAAATGGCCTGCTGACCGTGGATTTTAACAAGGCGTACAATCCGCCCTGCGCTTTTAATGACTACTCAACATGCCCGCTTCCGCCACAGCAGAACAGGCTGAACCTGGCGGTGACGGCAGGCGAAAAAGATTTTCACGTGGATTGAACAGATAATCAGTCGGGTGATGTGTTGCACATCGCCGGCTTGTGCGAGCTTATTTGTCGCTGAGGGCTTGGGCGAGTTCCCGGCGCAGGACAACAAAAAGAGCGATCCATGGAGATGCGAAGAGGGGTTCCCTGTATTTTTTTGCCGTTAAGGCGTTAGGTTTGTGTGCGTTCATGCAGATGCTCCTTTTTAGTCCTTCGTTCCAACCAGTAAAAATGGGTTCAATATATAGACCGCGATTCACAACAAATAGTGACGTCATTTAGTCCGTTTTCGTTACAGTTTGTCGCTTTAATGTCTCGTGTCATCGTATTCGGCGGTTTTGCCGGCCTTTTGAAGGCTATTTCCTGCCCAATTCGCGATCGATTTCAAATTCCCTGGATGTAACAAAAGCTTCCATTTTTTCCAGGCGCAGGTTCAGCTCACGAAACCTGTGGCTTAAGGCCCCGAACACGTCAGATGGTGCGTTGGTGACACCGCGCCAGAAAACGGCCTGCTCCTCGGTTTCATAAAGATCAGTCGGTTTTACCGGTAAAACAATCGCCAGAATTATGTAGGAAACAATCACGAATGGGATGAATGGCGGAAACAGAAACAACAGAGCTGTCGCTACTCTCGTGCCCTTTCGGTTGAATCCAAAATAGTCCGCGATTCCCGCGCAGACACCGGCGAGCATGGCGTTTTCCTTGTCGCGGTACAGTCTGTGTGGGTTTTGGCGCTCGTATAGATCGCTCATGAACGTCCTCTCCAGTTCGGTGCCTCGATGTCAAGAATGCGCTCAAGTGTCTTGATTCTTTCTTCCATCCGGTTGGTGGATTCCCAGACCTCGCTGAGCATTTTCTCATCTTCAGCAGTCAGGCCTTTAGCGGTCTTCATTTTCGTCACGTAATGAAACACAATCCACAGGGGGAAACAGACAGTGAGCAGCAGAATGGGAATGACTTCACTCATCGTTTTTCTCCTCCTCGTTAACGTCTATCTTTGATTTCAATTCTGCCAGCTCGGCTTCCACCCGGTCATCTTCCTCAAGACCTTCAATTTGATCGGCAAGGCTCTGACTTCTGCCCATGTCGAGGGCCTCTGATTCGGATTCGACACGCTCTATGCGCCGCTCGGCATTTTCGAAGCGGAACAACATTTCGTCGATGCGGTCGCTGTGGATGTGCTTGCGGGCGGACAACTGTGAGGTAGCCGTCTTGTGCCGGATGACGATACTGCGCTGACGCGCCTTGGCGTCGGTGAGCTTACTCTGCAGCTGGGTGATATCCGAATTGAATTTCTCAAGCTGGCTATCCAGGTTCTCCAGCTCATGGTGCAGAGATTCGACTTTGTCTTCAATGGCCTGCTTTTCGGAAAGAGCAGCCCTGGCGAGGTCTTCACGGTCACGGCGGACGGCGAGCTCAGCCCTGCGTGCCCATTCGTCCTTTTCGCGTTCCAGGTACTCGATGTGCCGGCCAATTTCTTTCCGGTCGGCAATGCACTTGGCGGCCGCGGAGCGGATTTCAACCAAGGTATCTTCCATTTCCTGGATCATCAGGCGAATGATTTTTTCTGGCTCCTCGGCTTTTTCAAGCACGGCATTGATGTTGGCGTTTACTATGTCACTGAATCGGGAAAAAATACCCATATTGCATACTCCTGGTTGTATAAACTGCATATTCATTAATGCAGACTTCATGCCATTTCACTCCGATTGTTTAAGTTATTGAATAAACTGAAGAATATTTGAAGACCAGGCGGTTCCAGTCATTCGGGCAACGGTTGTGTGGCAAATTCCACCAAAAGATGGTGGAAACTTGAGCTCGAAAAAATGGTCTATGGCAATGCCGTGAATATCATGGTCACTGACTGAACTGAAATAAACTACATTCTGCGTGGCATGCTGTGCCTCGCTCCTGTAGAATGGTTCAGTTTTGACGATCCGGCAGCTTGCCGGAAAATTCCGAATTAAGCAGGAGGATTACCCGATGCGTTTTGTACCCGCGCTCATCGTTCTGATCGCACTCATGGCGGGTCCCGTCATGGCTCAGGATGTAACAACTGAAAAAGGCAAGCTCAGCTACGCAGTAGGCTGGGATATCGGTGAAGATATCAAACGCCGCGGCGCGGAGTTTGATGTGGAAACCATTATTACTGCGATCCGTGATTCGGGGGCGGCTAAAGAGCCCCAGGTTCCGGCCGAAGAAATGACAGCGATGCTGACGGAACTGCAGCAGAAAGTCCGCCAGGAGCAGGCAGAAGCCTTCCAGAAACTGGCCGAAGAAAATCAGATCAAGAGTGAAGAATTCCTGGCTGCAAATATCACCAAGACCGGCATTGTTGCGCTGCCCAGCGGCATTCAATACCGGATCATAGAGGAAGGCGATGGTGCGCGCCCTAACATGGACAGCGCGGTTAAAGTGCACTACCGCGGTTCCAAGACCAACGGGCATGAATTTGACAGCTCATTCGCGCGCGGCGTACCCGAGGAATTCACGGTCAACAGCGTGCTCAAAGGATGGCAGGAAGTGCTGCCCCTGATGAAGACGGGTTCAACCTGGCAGGTCTTTGTACCGCCGGAGATGGCCTTCGGCGCTCGCGGCAATCCCCCGGTTGGTCCGAACGAGGCATTGATCTTCGATCTGAAGCTGGTTGAAATCATCGAGTAAGTTCTTCGACGGGGCCTCAACGGCCCCGTTTTTTTAAGACCGTTATTCCCAGGTCAGGAGTCATGTTCCAGGATTTGATCAGCACAACCTGCATCGGCGTATTTACCGTGGAGGCTGTGTTTGCATGATGGATGTCTGGCGGGATTTGTTGTTTCAGGCTGTGTCGCCACTGGAATCCGGTGTGCACGGATTGCAGGTGAATGGTTATCGCCCGCCCAATTACTCACCCGAAGAAGCCCCTTTCCGGCCAAAAAAAACCGCCGCAGTGCTGGTGGCCCTGCTTGATTTGCCGGAGCCCGAGATCGTTTTAACCCGTAGGGCGGAACATCTGCCTGTACATCCAGGCCAGGTGAGTTTTCCAGGAGGCGCCGCGGAAGAGAGCGATTCATCGGCTGTGCAAACCGCTTTGCGCGAAGCTCGTGAAGAAATCGGCCTACCCTCAGAAATCACCACACCCATTGGTTTCCTGGACCGCATGGACACCATTTCTGATTACCGTGTGCTACCTGTGGTGGCGCTGGTCAAGCCGCCGGTTTGCTGGATCCTGGATGAACGCGAAGTGGCCGAAGTTTTCACCGTGCCAATCTCCATCGCACTGGATGATAGCCTTTACGAAACCCGGTACTTCGAGCGCGACGGAACCCAATACACCCTGTGGTCCCTGAAATACAAGGGCTTTAACATCTGGGGTGTGACAGCAGCTATTATGATGAACCTGATCGTAAGAATGCGGGCGATTCATGAACAATGAGATCCTGGTTTCTGCACAACGCCTGTATGAATTGATACAGGGCGGACAAAGTGTGGCGGTTGATTGTCGTTTTGAGCTGACCGACACGGACAAGGGCCGGGCTGAGTGGCTGAGTGGGCATATTCCCGGCGCCGGCTATGCCCACCTGGATGATGATCTCTCGGCTGCGATTAGCCCACGAAGCGGGCGTCATCCTCTCCCGGATGCAACGGCATTCGCCGGATTCCTGGCCTCACTGGGCTGGGTTCCCGGCAGCCTGGTCGTTGCCTATGATGATGGTTCAAACGCGATTTCCAGCAGATTGTGGTGGCTGATGCGCTACTTTGGGCACCCGGCGGCATTACTCGATGGTGGTCTTGCGGCATGGATAGCAGCTGATTTGCCCCTCGAGTCCGGCACGGTTCAGGTGCAGCCTTCATCAGTCACGGAACTGGAAGGCGATGCAGGCATGATTGTCTCGAGCAGACAGCTTCAGGGCAGCATTGATGCCGGTCAATTGACGGTACTCGACGCCCGTGCCGAGGAGCGCTTTTCCGGCCGTGTCGAAACTCTGGATACCAGGGCCGGACACATTCCGGGCTCATTGAACCGGCCGCTGGAATTTAATCTGGCCGAAAATGGCTGTTTCAAACAGCCTGCTGAATTGCGTACCGAGTTTGCAGCTTTGCTGGGCAAATTCGAACCAGCACGAATTGCCCATTCCTGTGGCTCCGGCGTGACCGCCTGCCACAATTTTTTCGCAATGGAACTTGCGGGAATGAATCCTTCATTGCTGTATCCCGGTTCCTGGAGCGAGTGGATCCGCGATCCTTCCCGTCCGGTTGCAACGGGAGATAAGAGCAACAAGAGAACTTGACGCCTATTTTTTCTGCAGGCGCTCCACCAGTTCCTTGAGCGTATTCCGCGTTGATTCGGAAAACCAGATATTCACGAATCCTTCCACGCCCAGTTCACTGCTGTCATCGAACAGGGCATGAAGATCAGCCCGGGCCATTTCGCGGGTAGTCAGCATAGCCGCCCCGGGCAAGGCGAGGTGCTGTTCACACCATTCCACGGCACGAGGCACGGCATCATCCGGTTGATCCACCAATTCGTCCACCAGGCCGATGGCGAGCGCTTTTTCCGAGCTCATGATTTCCCCGGCCACCAACATTCGTTCCGCGCTATGGGCGCCTACGATCCTCACCAGTGCGCTGTGTATCACTGCGGGAACGACCAGTCCAACCTGGACTTCGTTCAATCCGGTCTTAAAGCCCTCACGGGGCATAATCCGGTAGTCGGCAAAAAGCGCCATCACGATGCCGCCGGCAAGCGCGTGTCCGTTGATGGCAAACGCGGTCGGGACCGGCATTTGGGTGATCGTTTGCAGTAGCCTGAGAAAAGACTGCCAGAATCTGGAAACCTGGTCGCGATCATAATTGATCATTTCGGGTATATCGAGTCCGCCGGAAAACAGCCCCGGCCGACCGGATACCACTACTGCGCCCGCGTTTTCTCCCGCTTCCCGGAGTGAGTTCGTGAGCGCCAGAATCAGGTCCTGATTCAGCGCATTAGCCGGGGGACGGGCTAAATTCAATTCACGGACGTTGCCGTGATCAATCGTTTCCAACATCATTTTTCCTTCGGCAGATTATTTGTTCACAGTGGGCTCAGGGCTTGCAGTCTAATCTGTGCAGGCAGGGAGCGCAAAAAGGGTGGCCCCGCGCCGCCCTTTTTGCTAATTTGCATCTCAGGTATTGCGCGCAAGGCTTATTGTTCAGCCTGGGTTCAGCCGTGAACATTCACAATAGAGTAAAGGCAAGATCACCGGAGGTCTGAAAATGAACAAAGCACTCATCGCCCTGGTTTCCGGAATCATGTTGCTGGCTTTCGCTACCACGGCCCGTTCACACGATGTCGTTGATGTAAATGGCAAGCCGATCGGTACCCACAAACATGTCTGGCAGCAGCAGGCATACGGTAAAGACTACCGGCAGGGGCACTCTGTAAACGGCCCCCAGGGCAGTATTACGACCTGGGCGCCCAACACTTACCGGGGATACGACGCGGGAAGTGCTGTGCGTTTTGCCAGACCGGTTCCAATTTCCGAGAGACCCAAGGCCGGGGATTATAGACCCGCTTTGAAATCCGGCTCTAAGATTACATACGGACAAAGAAACCAGCGCGATTAGGGTCAAGGGGTCGATTAATAAGCCGTGCACTCATTCCCAGTGTGAATATGGCCAAGCCATGAAGCAGTTGATTTGGATCGCAGCATGCCTTTTACTGGCTGGCTGCTCACGCCCGGCGGCCGAAAGTCAGCTCTTGTTTGAAGATGCATGGGTCAGGGCCATGCCGCCCGGCTCGATGATGACGGCCGGTTTTGGCCGATTGGTCAATAACAGCAATGTGGACCTCGAAATCACTGCATACACCAGCCCTCAGTTTGCTGATGTGAGCCTGCATCGGACTGTGCTGGAAGATGGCATGAGCCGGATGAAAGAGGTGCCGACACTGATGATTCCGGCTGGATCAGAAATTGAACTGGCGCCCGGCGGCTATCACCTGATGTTCATGCAACCCATTGAAAACCAAGGGGATATACTTCTGCTTCACGTCGATGTAGATGGAGGCGGGCGCTTTAGCTTCGAGCTCCCGTTCGAGCGGCGCTGATCAAGTGGAATTCAGGCGCTTTTCAGGCGTTTTGGTGCACTGAACATGCGGGCCAGGAACTGGCCAGTGTAGGAATGCGTCATCCTGGCCAACTGCTCAGGCGTGCCCTGCGCAATGATTTCACCGCCCCGGTCGCCACCTTCCGGACCCAGGTCGATGACCCAGTCAGCGGTCTTGATTACGTCCAGGTTATGTTCGATCACGACCACCGTGTTGCCGTGGTCACGCAGACGGTGCAGAACGCTGAGCAACTGTTCGATGTCCTGGAAATGCAGGCCGGTGGTTGGCTCATCAAGAATGTAAAGAGTTTGCCCGGTGTCGCGCTTACTGAGCTCTTTTGAGAGCTTGATGCGCTGCGCTTCGCCACCCGACAGCGTGGTGGCGCTTTGCCCCAGGGAAATGTAGGACAAGCCGACATCGGTCATCGTTTGCAGCTTGCGGGCGATGGTTGGCACCGGCGCAAAAAACTCCAGCGCATCTTCCACCGTCATTTGCAGTACTTCGTGGATGTTCTTGCCTTTGTAGTTGACGCTGAGCGTCTCACGATTGTAACGCTTGCCAAGGCAGACATCACAGGGCACGTAAATATCCGGCAAAAAGTGCATTTCGACGCGGATCAGCCCGTCACCCTGGCAGGCTTCGCAACGCCCGCCTTTCACATTGAAACTGAAGCGGCCCGGCTTGTAGCCACGCGCCCTGGCTTCCTGCGTACCAGCGAATAAATCCCTGATGGGCGTAAACATCCCGGTGTAGGTTGCCGGGTTTGAGCGCGGCGTGCGCCCAATCGGTGACTGATCGATGTCGACAACCTTGTCGAACAGGGCGAGGTTTTCAACCGACTCAAACGGCGCCGGTTGAGGGGCACTGCCATAAAGTTCACGCGCGACCAGTCTGTGCAGCGTGTCATTGATCAGGGTAGATTTCCCTGAGCCTGAAACACCCGTGACGCAGACGAACAGGCCGGCGGGAATATCCAGCGTGACCTTCTTGAGATTGTTGCCGGTGGCGCCGATTACTTTGAGTGTCCGCAGGGGATTGGGCACCGTTCTTTCCTTCGGCGTCGCAATTTTCCTCGTTCCTGACAGGTACTGACCGGTCAGGGAATCCGGATCCTGCTGCAGCTCTTCCGGCGTTCCCCGGAAGATTATTCTGCCCCCGTGGACACCGGCTCCCGGGCCGATATCCACCACGTAGTCTGCCGACCGAATGGCTTCCTCGTCATGTTCGACGATGATAACCGTGTTGCCGATATCGCGCAGGCGCGTGAGTGTGGCCAGCAGGCGTGCGTTGTCACGCTGATGCAGTCCAATGGAGGGTTCGTCCAGGATGTACATCACGCCGACCAGGCCAGCGCCGATCTGGCTGGCCAGGCGGATGCGCTGGGCTTCCCCGCCGGACAAGGTATCGGCCTTGCGGTCCAGGGTGAGGTAATCCAGGCCAACGTTTACCAGGAAGTGCAGCCTGTCTCCTACTTCCTTGACGATTTTCTTCGCTATCTCGCCCCGGCTGCCATCCAGTTTGAGCTGGTCGAAAAACTGCAAGCAGCGCACTATGGGCCAGGCCGTTATCGTGGGCAGGTTGGTATCAGCCACGAAGACATGTCTCGCTTCCTGATTCAGTCGTTGTCCATTGCAGGCCGTGCAGGCTTTCTGGCTGATGTACTTGGATAATTCCTCGCGCACGATGCGTGAATCTGTCTCGCGGTAGCGCCGTTCCAGGTTGGGAATGATTCCGGCAAACGGGTGTCTGCGTTTTTGCACACCGCTGTCGCCGAAGTAACGGAACTCAATGATTTCATCACCGCTACCATAAAGCACGGTGTCACGGATTTTCTTCGGCAGTTCTTCAAAAGGCGTGTCGACATCGAATCCGTAATGTTTTGCCAGCGCCTGGATGATTTGGAAATAGTATGCGTTGCGGCGATCCCATCCGCGGACCGCACCGCCGGCCAGGCTGACATGGGTGCTGCTCACGACCCGGTCCGGATCAAAAAACTGGCTCACACCGAGGCCATCACACTCCGGACAGGCGCCATTCGGATTGTTGAAAGAAAACATCCGGGGCTCGAGTTCTTGCAGGCTGTAGTCGCAATAGGGGCAGGAAAAGCGGGCGCTGAACAGTTTTTCTTCCAGCGCGCTGTCTTCATCCATCGGCGAGATCACGGCGATTCCCTCTGTCAGCGTGATCGCTGTTTCGAAAGACTCGGCCAGCCTTTGCTTCAAATCCTCCCGGACGCGAATGCGGTCTACGACAACTTCGATTGAATGCTTTCGGCGCAATTCCAGGGGCGGTACTTCGTCCAGGTCATAAACGCTGCCGTCGACGCGTGCACGCACAAAACCCTGGGCGCGGAGTTCATCAATCAGTTGCAGGTGCTCACCCTTACGGTTGCGCACCACCGGCGCCAGCAGCATCAGCTTGCTGCCTTCCGGCATGTTCATCACATGGTCCACCATCTGGCTGATGGTCTGCGCCTGCAGCGGAATGCCGTGGTCCGGGCAGCAAGGCGTACCCACCCGGGCAAACAACAATCTCAGGTAGTCGTAAATTTCAGTAATCGTTCCGACGGTTGAGCGGGGATTGTGCGAAGTTGATTTCTGCTCAATGGAGATAGCGGGTGACAAGCCTTCGATGTGATCGACATCCGGCTTTTCCATTATGGACAGGAACTGGCGCGCATAAGCGGAAAGCGATTCGACGTAGCGGCGCTGGCCCTCCGCGTAGATGGTGTCGAAAGCCAGCGAAGACTTTCCTGATCCCGAGATTCCGGTAATGACGATGAGTTTGTCCCGGGGTAAATCCAGGTCAATATTGTCGAGATTGTGGGTACGGGCCCCGCGTATGATTATCTTGTCCATGATGTATTAGCAGGGCGGAATTTCCGTCATCCAAACCACACACTATACTCCCGGAAGTGATTTGCAGGCAAAGTCCTTTATGTTTTATTCTAAAAACGCGAAAATACGTTAAGAAATCCCAATGCATTGTGCACAAGGGCAAATCCACCCCGAATTCTGAATATAACCAGGGTCATCTACCTGTCAGAGTAGTTTTAGGATATAATTATCTGTTCCCAGAGGTTGACCAAACCCCTTAAAACAGCTAACATTCCCGCCCTTTTGTAGGGCCGTTCTCACACGGAGCTGGAATCCAATGTACGCAGTATTTAAAACCGGTGGCAAGCAGTACCGTGCAACCACCGGGGACGTTTTAAAAGTCGAAAAAATTGAAGCCGAAAAAGGCGCAACGCTTGAACTCGATAAAGTATTGATGGTCGGTGAAGGCGAAGACGTGAAAATCGGCGCACCTTACCTCGAAGGGGGCAAGGTAACCGCTACCGTGCTCGACCACGGCCGGCGTGACAAAATTAAGGTTATCAAGTTCAAGCGCCGCAAGAACTATCGCAGGCAGATGGGACACCGGCAGTACTTCACCCAGATTGAAATTACTGGCATTGACGCCTGACAGCGGAGGAATTGACTCATGGCACATAAAAAAGCAGGCGGCAGTACACGAAATGGCCGCGACTCGAATCCCAAGTACCTTGGTGTGAAGCGCTATGGTGGCGAATCCGTGCTGGCCGGTAATATTATCGTTCGGCAACGGGGCACTCGTTTCCATGCAGGTGACAACGTTGGTGTTGGTCGTGACCACACCCTGTTTGCACTGTCAGATGGCAAGGTCAGGTTTGAAAACAAGGGACTCCCGAAGCGTAAATACGTCAGTGTGGAAACTTCCTGAACCTGAATTGGTTTTGAACGAAAACCCCGCTCAGGCGGGGTTTTTTTTGAGCCTTCGAAAATCCCGGATTTTCCCTGACGCATGAAATCAGAGATAAAATAGCAGCATGAAATTCGTTGATGAAGCCAATATCGCAGTAATCGCCGGCAACGGGGGCAACGGTTCTTCCTCGTTCCGCAGGGAAAAGTACATCCAGTACGGTGGTCCCGATGGTGGTGACGGCGGCCGTGGCGGCAGCGTGTACCTGGAAGGTGATTCGGGTTTGAATACCCTGGTCGATTTCCGGCACCTGAGAAAATACAAGGCACAAAACGGCCAGCACGGCATGGGTCGAAACAAGACTGGCAAAAGTGGTGAGGATGTCGTCATCAGAGTTCCCCTGGGCACGATTATCGCGGATACGGAAACCGGGGAGCGGATCGGAGATGTTACGGCTCATGGTCAGCATTTACTGGTCGCAAAAGGTGGCAGGGGTGGTCTCGGCAATGTCCATTTCAAAAGTTCCACCAATCGCTCGCCACGCAAGACTATACCGGGCAGCCCCGGTGAGATATTCGACCTCCACCTCGAACTGAAGGTGCTGGCGGATGTGGGACTGCTGGGTTTTCCCAATGCGGGAAAATCTACGCTGATCAGCGCGGTCTCGGCCGCACGGCCAAAAGTGGCGGATTATCCCTTCACCACGCTGTATCCCAACCTGGGAGTAGTTCGCATCGATGTGGATCGCAGTTTCGTGATTGCGGATATTCCCGGCCTGATCGAGGGTGCTGCAGAAGGCACAGGCCTGGGTATCCAGTTCCTGAAACATTTGCAACGCACCCGCCTGCTCCTGCACCTGGTGGACCTGGCGCCCCTGGCTCTTGATGTCGACCCGGTGGATCAGGTGCGGCAACTGGAGCAGGAACTGGAGAAATTCGATGCGGGCCTGATGGATAAACCCCGTTGGCTGGTCTTTAGCAAGGCTGATCTTCTGCCGGCAGATGAAGCGGGTAAAAAGGCTGAAGAGGTCGTCGACGCCCTGGCTTGGAAAGGACCCTGGATGCTGATTTCTTCCATTACCGGGAGCGGTACGGCGGAATTGATGCAGAAAGTCTCCGCTGAGCTGGAATTGCTGGAAGATGAAGAGGCGGTGGCTGTTGCAGAGATTGGGGCACTGCCTGAATCATTGCCCGAAGAGTGGCCCGAAGAACAAGCCAAAGAATAAGCCGGAGAGTGGCCCGCAAAACGACCCGAAGAAACCAATTGCCACAAAAAAGCCCCGCCTCAAGCGGGGCTTTTCCATATTCAGCTGCCAGGCTGACCAGTCTGGCTGACCGGTAATAAGGCCTGTTGTTTACATGGCCCTCACGTGGGTATTGAGACGTGATTTATGCCGGGCAGCCTTGTTTTTCGGCATCAGGCCCTTCGCCACGGAACGATCAATGGCGGGCACCGCTGCTTTGTAAGCGGTTTCGGCTGCGGATTTGTCGCCTGAATTGATAGCTTTCAAAACGCTCTTGATGGCCGTGCGGACATGCGAACGCTGGCCGGCATTGCGGCGGCGGTTGCGTTCTGACTGACGTGCCCGTTTACGAGCTGATAAACTGTTAGCCAAGGTATTTCTCCAAAAACAATAAATTCAATAAGCAAGCCGACTATTTTCTTATTTTTCCCGATGCAGGTCAATATAATTAATAGATTGGAGATCAAATCAGGCAGGGTGGGGCTTTCCCGGGAGCGAATACTTTGAAATTGCTGAAATCCGCCTTCACGGTAGGTTCGGCCACTGTCACCTCGCGCATCCTGGGTTTTGTCCGTGACGTGGTCTTTGCGCGCTATTTCGGCGCCAGTGGTGAAACCGACGCCTTCTTTCTGGCTTTCAAGATCCCGAATTTCATGCGCCGGCTGTTTGCGGAGGGCTCTTTCTCGCTGGCCTTTGTTCCGGTGCTTTCGGAAGTTCGAGCCAGCGGAGACCGGCGGGCGCTGAAAGACCTGATCGATCATGTCGCGGGTACTCTGGCCGGAATATTATTGGTATTTACTGCAATCGGTGTGCTGGCGGCGCCTGTTGTATTGGCAATTTTCGCACCCGGCTGGTTGCTCGATGGCCGCCAGGAATTCTGGCTTTCGGCCAGTATGTTGCGAATCACCTTCCCGTACATCCTGCTGATCTCTCTGACCGCCCTGGCCGGAGGTATTCTGAATACCTTCGAGCGATTCATAGTCCCGGCACTGACGCCGGTGCTGTTGAATATTTCTCTGATTGCCGCGGCTGTGCTGTTTTCCGGAAAGATGGATGTGCCCGTGAAGGCCCTGGCCTGGGGCGTGCTGGTGGCCGGGATCGCGCAGTTGCTAATTCAGGTGCCCGCGCTCATGCGGCTGGGCGTGGTGCCTCGCCCGCGCTGGGGTTGGCGGCATTCAGGGGTAAGAAAAATATTGCGCCTGATGATCCCCACACTGATCGGGTCTTCTGTCGCTCAGGTTAATCTGCTGCTGGATATGGTCATCGCCACGTTCCTGGTCAGCGGCAGCGTCACCTGGTTGTACTACTCCGACCGCCTGCTGGAGTTTCCGCTCGGCGTATTTGGCGTCGCCCTGTCCACCGTGATCCTGCCCAACCTGTCCCGAAAGTTTGCCGCGAAGAACCCGCAGGGGTTTTCAGCCACGCTGGATTGGGCCCTCCGCCTGGCGTTGATCATCACACTGCCAGCCGCATTGGGCCTGGTGTTGCTGGCTACCCCGATCCTGATCACCCTTTTTCAGTACCAGGCATTCCAGATGAGTGATGTGGAAATGTCGGCGCTGAGTCTCTCCGCCTATGCGGCAGGCTTGCCAGCCTTTATTGCGGTCAAGGTGCTGGCCCCTGGCTATTACGCCCGGCAGGACACCAAGACACCCGTGAAGATTGCCATTATCGCGATGGTATCCAATATGCTGCTTAATTTCCTCTTCGTCGGAACCTTGGTAGCAATGCAGTTCAAAGGTCCACATACCGGGTTGGCGCTGGCCAGTTCAGTGGCGGCTTACGTCAATGCAGGGCTGCTTTACCGCGGTTTGCGGCGCCAGGGAACCTATCACCCGGAACCTGGCTGGGGCAGGGTCAGCCGGGCAGTCATCCTGGCCTGTTTCGCCATGCTTGCCGCGCTGTTGTGGCAGGTCGGTGAAGCTCAGCAATGGGCCGATCTGGCGGCCCTGGCCAGGGCCGGCCGGCTCGTTGTGTTGATACTGTTAGGCGTGGTGGCCTACGGTTTAGTCCTGGTTGCCGGTGGCCTGCGCAAACATCACTTGGTAAAAGGCTCATCCTGAACCCGTTTTCAGGGCCTCAACACTGGTATAATTTGATGTTTTTTGCGCCTTGCAAACGGCATGATGCGTGTTATCAGAAACACAGTTGGCAACATTGACCCGGGAGGGAAGGCAGCCCGGGCTTCGACTGTGGCCGTCGGGAACTTCGATGGTGTACACCGGGGGCACATGGCGCTGATCAATCGTTGCAAGGAAAAATCCGCTGCCGGTGACTCCATTGCGGTGGTGACTTTTGAGCCCTTGCCGCAAACGTTTTTCCGGCCGGAACTCGCGCCTGCCCGGCTCTCCACGGTGCACCAGAAATTATCCTTCCTCGAAGCAGCCGGTGTGGACCTGGTCTGGCTGATGCGGTTCGGGAAGGCGTTGGCAAACCTGACGGCACGAGAATTTGTCGAACAGGCACTGGTTTCGGACATGGGTGGAAAATGTATCGTCATTGGCGAAGATTTTCGCTTTGGCCGCGGCCGTGAAGGTAATGCCT
>PVMS01038300.1_pt1 | contig 17258 bp, 19 predicted proteins | sample 1853461 | NCBI WGS metagenome assembly PVMS01 (sample SAMN08582032, study PRJNA380276) | Marine sediment metagenome, whole genome shotgun sequencing project. | isolation source: ocean sediment barecode stripped | collected 2017 | reverse complement strand
TATCTTCGATCGTTTTAATGCCGCCTATACCCGAACCCATAGCGACACCGATCGTATGCCCATTTTCTTCCGTAATTTCGAATCCAGAATCTTTTATCGCCTCAACCGACGCTGCGATGCCGTAATGAACGAACGGGTCCATCTTGCGGACGTCTTTGGGTTTGAGGTACTTTTCAACATCGAAATTTTTGACGGTACCGCCGATTCGGGTCGCTAAGGTGCTCGTATCGAAGTCATCGATAATACTTATGCCCGACACGCCGTTACAGACGTTGAGCCAGGCTTCATCCAGCCGAATGCCTACCGGCGAGATAATGCCCATCCCGGTAATGACGACGCGTCGCTCTTTCAATGGGCATACGATCGGTGTCGCTATGGGATCGGGTATAGGCGGCATCAAAACGATCGAAGATAATCACAACAAGATGCTGGCCGGCGGGGCACGAAAAGTGTCGCCGTTTTTTATTCCGGGCAGCATTATCAATATGACCTCCGGATACGTGAGTATCCTGCAGCACATTACCGGTCCGAATATTTCAATTGTTACGGCATGTGCAACGTCGGCGCATTGCATTGGTTTCGCCGGCCGTATGATCGAGCACGGCGACGCCGAAGTCATGCTCGCAGGTGGCTCCGAATATGCAACGTCGCCACTCGCAATGGGCGGCTTCTGTTCCGCGCGTGCCATGTCAACGCGTAACGATGATCCAACAGCCGCAAGCCGGCCGTACGACATCGATCGCGACGGATTCGTGCTTAGTAATGGTGCTGGTTGCGTTGTTTTGGAAGAGTTGGATCACGCAAAGTCCAGGGGCGCCAAAATCTATGCAGAACTGATCGGTTTCGGCATGAGCGGAGACGCGTACCACATCACTTTACCGCCCGCAGACGGCGAAGGCGCGCGCAAATCGATGCTCGCCGCGATCAAGGATGCTGGTATCGATCCAAGCGACATCGATTACCTGAACGCACATGGCACATCAACAAAGGCCGGAGACATCGGTGAGTCGGTTGGCATTCGTCGCGCATTCGGCCACGCAGCCGATAAATTGATGGTCAGTTCCACCAAATCTACGACTGGGCACCTGCTGGGTGCCGCTGGTGTTGCCGAAGGCATATTCTGCGTGCAGGCGATCAATAGTCAGGTCATCCCGCCGACCATCAATCTTGACAACCAGGATCCTGCCTGCGATCTGGACTACGTCCCGAACGAGGCGCGTGACGTGAAAGTAAAGACAGCCATATCCAATTCGTTCGGATTTGGAGGAACGAACGGAAGTCTGATCTTCCGAGCCTACGAGTGAGTACGACAACACTGCCCGCTGGTGTCGACCTACACTCATTACATCGACTGGCACCGGAGCGATATCCGTTTCTGCTGCAAAGTACTGCTACCAGTTCGACATTGGGCGGCTTCGATGTCCTGTTTGTGACGAACGGTGATGCGCTTGTTCTCGAGCAGCCCGGACGATTGTCGGGTCACGGTGCCAATAATCGATCCGAGTTCCTGCCGGCACTCGACGCGTGGTGGCAACAAGAACGAGTGGATTCCACGGGCGACGACTGGCCCTTCACGGGCGGATGGTTTCTGTATCTCGGCTACGAACTGGCCTCTGAGGTCGAACCCAGACTGGAGCTGCGACCGGACCCGATCATGCCCACTGCATTTGCGGTTCGCTGTCCGGCGGCAATCATTCGAAGTCATAAGAACGGAAATTGCTTTCTTATCGCGGAACCCTCTGGCGGGATCGATTGTGCGGTTGTGCTGAAAGACATCGCTGCATCCGAGGCATTGAGCGAATCACGATCTCTGGACGCAAATCCAGTTGTTGAAGAAGAGGATCCATCGTTGTTTCTCGAGGCCGTCGCAATTGCCAAGCAATACATTGCGCGCGGCGACATCTACCAGGCCAATCTGTCGCGCAGCTGGTCGGCGACCGTGGATCAGGATGTTGATGCGAACAGGATTTACAGGGCGCTCCGCACGGCGAATCCGGGTCCATTTGCGGGACTCATCAAGTGGCGCGACGTAAGCGTGGTTTCGTCATCGCCGGAACGTTTACTGCAGGTGAAAAACGGAATCGCATCGACGCGACCCATTGCGGGCACGCGACCACGTTCGACCGACAAAGTCAAAGATCAACAACTGTTGGAAGAGTTGCTCGCCCATCCGAAGGAGCGTGCTGAGCACGTAATGCTAATTGACCTTGAGCGAAACGATCTCGGCCGCGTGTGCGATCCTGGCACAGTTGAGGTGAACGAAAAGATGGTGGTCGAAAGTTACGCCCACGTGCATCATATTGTTTCTAACGTGCGGGGATTATTGCGCAATGGGGTAACACCGGGCGAAGTCGTTCGTGCGGTTTTTCCGGGTGGCACGATCACAGGGTGTCCCAAGGTTCGCTGCATGGAAATTATTAGTGAGCTCGAGACAGGTCCGCGTGGCGCCTACACAGGTTCGTTTGGCTACCTGAATCGCGACGGATCCCTGGATCTCAATATTCTGATTCGAACCCTGGTTATTCGTGGCAACCAAGTCACTTTAAGAGCGGGGTCGGGCATCGTTGCAGATTCGGAACCTGAGGCGGAACTCAGTGAAACCAGGGCTAAGGCCAAGGGCCTTATCCGGGCGCTGTCGCTATGAGTCTTTGGATCAGCAATGGGCAAACTGTCGATTCGATTCCGGTCGACGATCGGTCCGCGCAATACGGCGATGGGTTGTTTGAGACCGTTGCCATTCGCGGCAGTAAACCGCGATTCTGGAATCAACACATGGCTCGCCTGCGAATGGGCTGTGAAATGATCGGAATTGAACCTCCGTCAGTTGCGGCAGTGAGGGCCGACGCTGATGTCGCTATTAACGCGCTGGGAAGTGCCGCCGACTTCGCGACGCTCAAAATAGTTGTTTCCGCGGGCAGCGGTCCGCGCGGTTACGGGCGTCGGCCAAATACCCGCCCTACAAACCGAGTCGGTATATTTCCCGGGCAACCTTTGCCGGTAAGACACTATCAGGAAGGTGTCGAAGTCCGAATTTGTGCCACCCAATTGGCAGTCCAGCCGCAACTGGCAGGAATCAAGTCGCTCAATCGACTGGAACAGGTGCTGGGTCGTTCCGAATGGGACGATGAAACCGTTTTTGAAGGCTTGATGGTGGACACTGACACACGACTTATCTGCGGTACCATGAGCAACGTGTTTATCGCCAAGCAAACTATGCTAATCACACCAGCAATTACGCGATGCGGCATCTCCGGAATAATGCGCCAACAGATCATCGGCTGGCTGGAAGACGCCGGCATCGCTTGTGACGTGCGTGATTTTGAAATTGACGAGTTGCGCATGGCCGACGAAGTATTTCTAAGCAATAGCCAGTTCGGTATTTTGCCCGTGAGCCGTTGTCGGGATTTTAATTGGTCAGTTGGCCCGCTCACGCGGCGGGTCATGGCCCTGGCAACCGATCACGGCGTTACGGAGTGCACTGCGTGAGGCTGTTGCATTGGATTCTCGGCACAGTGCTGGTGTTAGTCGCCAGTGCAGTGACACTGGGCGCCGTCCATATGAATCGATTTCTCGATGCTCCGGCCGCGATTACAAACGGCGGTGTGGGCTTCGAGATCGAGTCGGGTTCGTCGTTCGGGGGGGTCGCTGCGGAATTGGAAGAGCAGGGCATCATCAGCAGTTCGACGCTGTTGCGCTTGTACGCACGCTGGACTGATCAGGCCGGGGCGATCCAGGCAGGTGAATACTTTATCGAGACAGGAACGACTCCAAGGTCCTTGCTCGAGCAATTTACAAGTGGCGCGGTTCGTCTGTACTCGTTCACGATTATTGAGGGCTGGAATCGCTGGGATCTCTTGCAGGCGTTGCACGCACATCCACAACTTGTCGCCACGATGACTGACGAAGACTGGCCGGCGCTACTTGAAAAACTTGGCGCTAAGACGCGCCACCCGGAAGGCCTGTTTCTACCTGAGACGTACCACTTTCCCGGCAATACGCGCGATCGGGAATTGCTGCAGCAGGCCTATGAGCACATGCAAGGTACGCTGGCCGAGGAATGGGCGAAAAGAAGCGAGTCTTCCGTGGCGGGATCGCCCTATGAAGCCCTGATTCTCGCCTCGATCATCGAAAAAGAAACCGCGCGTGCGGACGAACGTCCTCGCATTGCCGGCGTTTTCACACGACGACTGCAAAAACGCATGCGGCTGCAAACTGATCCGACGGTTATTTACGGCATCGGTCCAGGTTTCAATGGCAATCTGACGAGAAAAGATCTGCGAGAAGATACGCCTTACAACACCTATACACGACATGGATTGCCGCCGACGCCGATCGCCATGCCGGGACGTGCTGCAATAAACGCCGCCGTTCAACCTGCCGACGGCGAGGATTTCTATTTTGTTGCCACAGGACTCGGCGACGGTAGCCACCAGTTCTCGGCAACGAAGGCAGAACACGATGCCGCCGTGGCCGATTACCTGCAGCGGCTTAGAAGCCAGCGTAACAAAGGTCGATGACATGGAAACCGGCAAGTTCATAACTGTCGAAGGCATAGAAGGTGTCGGTAAGTCCACAAATGTAGCGTTCCTGCGCGAAATGATCGAGAAACGCGGTTTTGAGGTCCTGGCCACGCGCGAACCCGGTGGTACACCGATGGCGGAGCGTATTCGTGAAATGCTCATCGAACACGGCGATGAATCGGTACCCGATATCACGGAATTGTTGTTGATGTTTGCGTCAAGATCATTGCACGTGAACAACGTCATTCAACCGGCACTGGCTGCTGGAAGCTGGGTCGTCTGCGACCGATTCACCGATGCCAGTCGTGCGTACCAGGGCGGTGGGCGCGGGTTTCCGCAAAAAGATATCAATCGACTCGCGGAATGGGTGCACGGTGATCTGCGCCCAAATCTTACGATTTTGCTCGATGCACCTGTTGAGATCGGCATGAGTCGCGCAGGACGGCGCGGGAGCCCGGACCGCATTGAAATTGAGCGAGTCGACTTCTTCGAAAGAGTGCGAGAATGTTATTTATCCCTCGCTAAAGCCGAGCCGGAGCGATTCGCTGTCATCGATGCGAGCCGCGACATGGACACGGTACGTGCATCGATTGAGTCAACTATCGATAGCATAATTTAGATTAAGTAACATCTGTATATATTTGATATAAATGGATATTAATTGGCTTTCAGGCTTTGCGCAGAATTGGCACGAGCGTATCCGGCAAGGGCGACTGCCGCATGCGGTCTTGCTAACAGGTCCGTCCGGGGTCGGTAAACGCGCCGCAGCCAGTTGGATGGCCGCCCAGCATCTCGGAATCGAGTCCGTCGCAGCCTGTCCGCAATACCCGGTGGCGGCCATCCAGCATGCGGACCTGCGCTGGATTGCGCCGCCCGAAGACAAGCAAGCCATCGGGATCGAGCAGATTCGGGCGCTGGTGGCGGAAATCAGCCTTACCAGCTACCAGGGTGGCGGCAAGGTCGCCGTTATCGAGCCAGCCAATGCAATGACGACCAACGCCGCAAATAGCCTGCTAAAGACATTGGAGGAGCCGCCAGGGGACGCTTTGTTGATCCTGATTGCTGATCGCAAGGGGAGGCTGCCCGCGACCATATTCAGTCGCTGCCAACGCGTCGAATTGTCATCGCCGAGCGAGGCCGATGCGCTGGCATGGCTGGACCGATTTCGGCCGGCAGCCGGCTGGTCCGAGGCCCTCAGCTTGTCCGGCAATGCCCCGCTTGCGGCAATAGCGGGCATTGAACGACTCGACACGCATACTTCGATGAGCCGCGATTTCGCGGCCATTGCGTCCGGAAGAGGGTCGGCGCTGGAGGTCGCGTCGCGTTGGGCCGATCTGGACACCGGTTTCGTCCTGGATTGGTTGGCTCGCCAGCTCCAAATCATGGTCTTCAAAGCGTCTGGCGCGGCAAAAAGCGGCTCTGCAGGGGCAATTGACGAATCTGTGCTCAAGCGCATGGACAGGCGAAATCTGTTCTGCTATTTAGACATAATCAACCGGCTACGAGGTCAGCCAGGTGGGTCCTACAACGTCCAATTGACTCTGGAGGCACTGCTAATTGACCTTTCAGAAGGTCTAGAGAACTGCGGTCAGAGTTCGCCGGGTGGCGGGCTGCCGGAATTGATGGTGAAGAGGTAATCTTATGAGCAAGCCAGGACTATTGACGCTGACAATCAAGGACAAGAGTGCGTTGTACCTGGCTTACATGCCTTTCGTTATCAATGGCGGTCTATTTATCCCTACCAACAGTTCTTACCGCCTCGGAGACGAGGTCTTCATGTTGCTTAATCTCATGGGCGAAGATGAAAAGATTCCCGTCGCGGGAACCGTTATCTGGATGACGCCAAAAGGTGCACAGGGAAAACGTACCGCAGGAATCGGCGTGCAGTTCAGTGATCAGGACCAGGGTAATACACAGAAGAAGATCGAAAATTATCTCGCCGGTGCGCTAGGCGGAGACAAGCAAACCCATACCATGTAATTGGGAATTACGCGTGGTCATTGTTGATCCCGTCCTTCAGAACGTAGGCCTGATAGCCACGCTCACTCAAAATGTAGGCGCCGGCTGAACTACGGCGACCCGTATCGCAACAAACTACGTAATTGCAATCCTGGTCGAGTGTGCTGATTTTCAGGCGGATGAAATACAGCGGAATATTTATCGCGTTATCGAGATGATGATTCTCGAATTCGCTCGGCAGCCTGACATCCAACCACTTGCCACCCTCCTGGACGATCTTCTCTGCCTGATCGAATGAAACCCAGTCCAGCATGGGTTCATTCAGGAGCGTTTTGAAATCTTCCTTGCCAAGACGCATAACGGATCCCTCTGCGGTCATCGTCACCGTCGCATTACGTTTCGCATCGGAAATGAGCGCTTCCTCGCCGAACGTATCTCCAACATTGAGCTCCGCCAGCTTGATGCCGTCTTTTGACAGCGGCGTCTCACGAGTAACAATGCCGGTACCCCGGGTCAGCACATAAAAATAGTCGCCCTCGGTACCTTGCTTCAGAATGACGTCACCAGAACGATAGTTGATCTGTTGCATGCGCATGAATATCGCCTGGATATTCGCGGGCGGGATCTTGTGAAATGCTTTCGTTTGCAGGAGCATCGTCATCCAGTCGTCGCCAACATCAATATTGGTTCCTGTACCAGCCAGGTCAGACACCTCGTAGGTACCAGTTTGGTCCCACGTCAGCATGACATCGAGCAGGTCGGCATCAATGGATCTGAACTGAACTCTGTCACGCGCCCGGGCTGAAACTCGGCGCGGAAATACCGGCGCAACGGGGTTGCGCGCCTTATCGGTACCACCTTCGACAGTACCGACGACTTTGCCCTGGTCCAACAATTCAAGAATGCCGGATGAAACATAGAATGTTCGTTTCTCGGTGTCGCCTTCCTTGAACAAGACCTGTCCCGGAGACAACTCACGCAACTGAACTTTGCGGGCGAGCGCCGCAAGATTGTCACGCTTCAGACAAAAAAAAGACGAAAAGGCCTTGAGCAGGTCTGCATTCATCTCCTCACTCGTCATTCTTCATCCTGTTGATTCTCAGCCGGACACGGCTCCTATGCCGGCCGTATTCTACCTTTAATTCAATGACTTCCGATACCGCGACGCACTCGCAGCGTGAAGCGGCGCACAGTTTCCCACAGTTTCTACGCCGCACCACAAATTACAGGCTTGACCAGCCCGTATGAGGCGTGAATCGCGTGCCATGGGCCGCTGCGAGCTCCTCAAGCCTTGTCACAACCGATTTGATGCCACGCTCACGAGCATAGTTAATCGGGCCACCACGAAATGGTGCAAATCCTGTTCCAAATATAACGCCCGCGTCGAGTAGATCAGCGTCGCTGACAACCCGGTCAGAGAGACAGGCCACTGCCTCGTTGACCATCGACAGAATTAGACGATCCTCCGCGTCAGCCGGTGGCGCTGCGCCGCTGTTTGCCGGCCTTTGTACCTTGCCTTCCTCCCAGCGATAAAAGCCCTGACCTGATTTGCGACCCAGCTGTCCAGCATTGACCATGACGGACAAAGCTTCCGCAACCGGGCTTTTCATTTCCGCGCCGAGTATCTTCGATACGTGCAAGACAACATCGAGTCCAACGCTGTCGGCTAGTTCAATCGGCCCCATGGGCATGCCGAAGTCGACGGCGATACCATCGATACCGTTTAGCCCGACACCAGCCTCAACCAGGTGCATTGCCTCGGTCATGTATGGCGCGAGTATCCGGTTTACGACGAATCCGGGTGAGCTGGCAGACTCAAGCGGAAACTTGCCGATTCGCTTAACGAAGGCGAACCCCTGGTCAAGCACCTCCTGCGCCGTGTCGGCGCAACGCACAACTTCGACGAGTGGCAGCTGCGCGACCGGATTGAAAAAATGCAGTCCAACGAATCGGTCCGGGTCCTTAAGATCTGACCTCAGTTCCTCCAGAGGAATACTCGATGTGTTGGTCGCCAGCACGGCATCCGGTTTCATGTTTTGCTCAAGCGCTGAATACAAACTCTTTTTTGCCTCAGCGTTTTCGTATATCGCTTCGATGATCAGGTCGGCGCTCGCAACACCGTTGCCGTCCACATCCGCCTGCAGCCGAGCAACCGTCGCTGCGCGGTCGCTCTCATCACGAACGCGTTTCGAATAAAGTTTGTGCGCACGTTTAATCGCCGGTTCAATAAACTCCTCGCCTCGATCCTGCAATGTGACATTCAGGCCACGTAATGCGCACCAGGCCGCAATATCACCGCCCATGACGCCAGCGCCAACCACATGGACATTTTCGATCTCCGTCACAGGTTTGTTACCTTGACTCTTAAGTCTGTTCTGCAGGAAATAGACGCGCACGAGGTTGCGCGACGTATCCGAGCACATCAGTTGCGAAAACGATTCTGCCTCAGCCTTGTACCCGGATCGCGGTGACGCGCCGTGGCGCGCCCAGAGATCGATCATTGCGTATGGAGCAGGGTAGTGCGCCTTGCGAGCTTTTGATGCTACCTGTTTAACCAGCATCGCCTTGATAAACGGTCGAACGATGCCGAGATTTAGAATTCGCTCCACCAAAGGTGGTCGGCGTTTGGGCTTGTTTGAGTTGATCAACTCGCGGCACGCCTGGCGCCAGTTATCCTCAGCGGCAATGCGATCAATGAGGCCGATGCGGCGACCCTTGTCAATCGTGATCGGCTTACCGGTCAGCATGAGTTGCATGCCGGGACGCACACCACAAATCTGAACGGCGCGCACAGTTCCGCCAAACCCCGGGTGCAGGCCGAGCTGTACCTCCGGCAAACCGAGAATCGGTTTTTTGTTAGCCAGTGCCAGCCGGTAGTCGAAGGACATCGCCAATTCCAGGCCCCCGCCAAGCGCAAAACCGTTGATTGCGGCGACGGTTGGACAATCGAGCGCCTCGATTCGATCAAATATGGCTTGGCCGAGACGAGTGACCTCGTACGCCTGTTCGGGCGTCTTAATCGACGTGAACTCAGTGATGTCCGCACCCATGATGAAGCCGTTCTGCTTACCCGAATACAGCACAAGCCCTCTGGGCGGTACTTTCTGCAAAGGTCGAATCAGCGCGTCCAGCTCCGTCATGACTTCGTTCGACAGGACATTCGCTTTGCCGTCCGCTTTATCGATACGGACCCAGACGATGCCCTCATCGTCAGTTTCGGTAGTCCAATGTTTCATTGTCATTCCTGTCTCTTGCTACGCGATTTCAAAATCGCATACCAGGGGATAGTGATCCGAGAAATTGACCTGCGGCACCTCGAATGCTGTCACCTCTATGCCTTGCTGGTACAGAATAAAATCGAGTTCTTTCCGCGGTGACCGGCTCGGATACGTCGGAATACCGTCGAAATTTGCCGACCTCAGGCCAGCAGCCTTCCTGAACAGGTAGATCTCGTCCTCGCCCCAAAACGTATTGAAATCCCCAGCGACAATCACGGGTTTGTCCGTTTCAATGATCAGGTCATATAGTCTGCGAAGTTGCAAATGCCGATGCCGGTATTTGAGCGACAAGTGCACCAGATAGATAGCAAATTCTTCCATTTCCAGCTCGATTATCAGGCGCTTAATGCCCGTGTCCAGATAATGAAATTTCTCGCCATGTACACGTGACGCCGCCAGGAATGCGTTGCCCTGCTTGCGCACGATTGGCAGCATTTTGTTCAGGGATTTGGAACCGTATTTGGTTTCGTAAGAAGTGTTCATGCCAAGATCGGCGGCAATTTTCTCAGCCTGGTTGACCTTGCGACTTCGTATCGAGCCCGTATCCACTTCGATTAATCCCACGATATCGGGATCTACAGACTTGATGAACTGCGTAATTTCAGGAAGTACGGATTGGTTGCCCAGCACGTAGCCTGCGCCCGGCAGAGGCATGTGCATGCTAGCGCCGCCGCCGACGGCATAGCGAATGTTGTACAGGAGGAGGCGCATCTACGGGTTACGATACCGAAACCCCACAAGCATGGGAACCACTGCATCGATCATTGACGAGATAGGGCGGTGAAGCGGCGAATTCGATAAGATGGTGGCCGACACACGGTCGAGGAGCAGGCAGTGTCCGAAAAGAAGCCAATACGCGTATTTGTAACGCACACTTTCGAAGAAGGTGATGATTACCTGCGGGTTTTTGAATTTCTTGAGAGTGACGATCGTTTCTATTATCTCAACGTCAGCAAGCCCGAGAATATGCCATCGGATGGCACTCCCGAGGCCATCAAGGACGAACTTATTGCGCAAATAAAGGCCTCGGAGGCCGTAATCGTCCTGCCGGCCGCGTATGAGAAAAATCCGGATCTGGTCGTCTATATGATGGACGTCGCCGATGCCAACAATATCGGCATGATCACGATTCGACCATTTGGCGGCATGTCGGAGACACCACCAAAAGTCATCGAGCGAGTCGGAGAACCCATTGACTGGAAAGCGCGTGAAATGGTCGACGCGCTCAGACTCACGGCACGAGGCCAGGACACGCAACGCTGGGAAGTAGTCGACTTTCCGGGCTTTGGGCCTGATGGCGAAATTTAAATTACATGGGGTTGTCGGCTGGGATTAGAGTGATTCAGCGATGAGACCTGTCGTTATTGCACATCGCGGCGCCTCGGGCTACGTTCCTGAGCACACACGAGCCGCCAAAGCACTGGCGCATGCGATGGGCGCTGATTGCCTCGAACAGGATGTCGTTGCAACGCGCGACGATCAACTCATTGTGCTGCACGACATCCATCTCGACACAGTGACTAATGTCGCACTATGTTTTCCGAACCGCCACCGCGACGATGGCCGCTACTACGCGCGCGACTTCGATCTCGACGAGATTCGCAAGCTGACCGCCTGGGAGCGCATGAATCTCGACGGAAGCGCTGTCTATCCCGACCGATTTCCGGCGCAAACGGGGTCCAATTTAGTACACACCTTTGCCGAGGAAATTCAGCTGATCAATCGACTGAACCGGGCAACGGGCCGGCGCGCTGGCATTTATCCGGAGATCAAACGCCCAGCCTGGCACAAGCAAAACGGCGTCGACATCTCGCCGATGTTGCTGGAGCAGATCCGCCAATTCGATGGGTCGAAGGACCCTAGCCTGGTCTATGTGCAGTGCTTTGACGATATTGAGGTACAACGGCTAAAACTGGAACTTCAATGTCCGTGGCCACTCGTCCAACTCATGGGCAAAAATAGTTGGGGGGAGGCTGGAACGGACTACGATTTTCTCGGGTCACGACCCGGACTCGAAAAGATCGCGGCCATTGTAGATGGCATCGGACCACATGTTTCCCACCTGTATACGATAGTTGACGATCAACCCCATCCAACCGACCTGATCAGTGACGCTCATGAGTTGGGCCTGGTGGTTCATCCGTTCACCTTTCGCGCGGACGATCTTCCGCCTGGATTTGCGACATTTGAGGCTTTGGTTCGTTATTTTGTGAGCGAAATTGGCGTTGACGGCCTGTTCACGGATTTCACCGACAAGGTCGTCAATATTATTGAATCCATCGAGGCCTGACCTTTTTGCAGTATTGCCTGTCATAGGTACTTGTGCGACACGTAATGATACTAATTGCCACGGCAGTTGTTGCTCTTGCATTGGTCGGAGCATCGAACGCCTCTGCTGAAGGCTCACTCGACCTGACTCAATACGAAGGCAAAGTCGTCGTAGTCGATTTTTGGGCCTCGTGGTGCACTCCGTGCCGGCGATCGTTTCCGTGGTGGAATACTATGCATGCCAGGTACGCCGACGAGGGACTCGTCATCATAGGTGTAAATCTCGACAACGAGCAGGATTTGGCGACGGCTTTTCTTGACGAATACCCCGCGGATTTCGAGATCTATTACGATACGACTAAGGAGCTTGCCAGAAAATTCGGTGTACAAGCCATGCCGAGCTCGTACATCATCGGCCGCGACGGCGAAATTTTTGCGAAGCACTTTGGATTCAAGGTCAAGAAACAGGATGAATACGAAGCGGTCATTAGTCACGCCTTGAGTGCTGGAGACTAGATAGATGATCTACAAGCGAACGAACTCTATGATGCTTCTTATCGCCGCACTCGTGTTCGGGGGTTGCTCATCAATGGGTGTCGAACCCTGGGATCGTGACATCCTGGCCAAAGATGAGATGCAGCTAGCTGGCGACTCGATCGAAGCGGCTACAGACGATCATATTTATTTCAGCAAAGAGGCCTCCAGTGGCGGTCGCGGTTTTGGCGGTGGCGGCTGTGGTTGCAACTAAGAAACCGATTTCCATTACGGGCGCGCTAGCTGCCGCGACTTTTTCGTTGCTTGGATCGCACCTTCCCCAAACCGTAGAGGCGCAAGAAGACCCGAGCTGGGATTTCGATACAGCGCTGCTCTATTACGGAGAAGACAACGATCGCGTTCAGGACCTCAGCATCAGCGCCCTGGCTCGCCGAACGTACATCGATGACCGAATACTTGCGCTCGGCATTACGATCGACGCATTGACCGGGGCCTCGCCGAACGGTGCACTTCCGCAAGCGTTCGCACAGACCTTTACGCAACCCTCGGGCAAGAATGTATTCGTAACGCCGGCCAATGAGCTGCCGATTGACGATTCTTTTCGCGATACCCGGGTTGCGCTTACCGCCAACTGGGAACAGCCACTCGGGCGCTTGTATCAGATCAATGTCGGTGCCAGCGCTTCAAACGAATTCGATTATTTGCATCTAGGCGCCAACGCCAGGATCGCGCGTGACTTTAATCAGCGCAATACAACCCTATCGGGCGGGATAGCAATCGCGAGTGACCAGATCGAACCCATTGGCGGGGTCCCAAACGGATTGACGCAGATGATCAATATTGGTGATTTGGGTGGTCGGCTTCAGGATGAATCCAAAGACACATTCGACGCGGTGTTGGGAGTCACCCAGGTTTTTTCCCGCAATTTTTTAATGCAAGTCAATTATTCCTACAGTAATTCAACTGGCTACCTCACCGACCCGTATAAAATCGTGAGTGTCGTCGACGGCGTTACCGGGGATGCCGTGCCGGTCGATCCACTGGACGACCCGTCTCACCTGTTTTTATACGAACACCGCCCTGACGAACGCACAAAGCACAGCCTGTACACGCAGGCCAAGTATTACGCCAGTGGCAAGGTACTCGATATTTCCTATCGCTACATGACCGACGATTGGGAAATCGATTCTCACACTGTCGATCTGCGTTATCGGTGGCCGGTCGGAAATAGCAGCTACATTGAGCCTCATTTGCGGTACTACACGCAGACTGCGGCAGAGTTTTACAGACTGAATCTTATCGATGGAGAATCGCTGCCCGAATACGTGTCAGCTGACCATCGTCTCGGTGACTTTGACGCGATTACGGTGGGGATCAAGTACGGCTGGAAAACGAAAAACGGTAACGACATGAATGTTCGGCTGGAGTTCTATCAGCAATCCGGCGACATTCCGGCCGACCAATTAATCGGCAATCAAGTCAATCAGGACAACTATCCGGACCTGAATGCGATCATTTTTCAGTACGGCTATAGTTTCGGCAAATAACAAATTCAACAGCATTGAATGAAGAATCGCCAGTCTGAGCGCGTTGTCGTCGTAAACAAGGGCGACGACTGCTGGCGCGGCCAGTTTCAAGCCATGGCGAGCCCCTGCGAGGTTCTTTGCGAAACCGATGACAAGGCTGAAGCCGATCGATTGGCATCGCTCGCTGCAAACGAGGTCTGGCGTATCGAGGACAAATTCAGCCGCTATATTGCCAATAACGCGATCTCAGCCATCAACACCGCGAATGGTGAGCGAGTAGCGGTTGACGCCGAGACCGCACAGCTGCTGGATTTTGCGCAGACTCTATACGACTTGAGCGATGGCCGGTTCGATATAACGTCGGGAGTCCTCAGGCGCGTCTGGACTTTTGACGGTAGTGACAAATTGCCGTCCCGCAAATCTGTTGAAAAGGTCTTGCGATCGGTGGGCTGGCAACAAGCAGTCTGGAACTCCCCACATTTACAAATGCAGGTCGGCATGGAGATCGATTTCGGCGGATTCGGCAAGGAATATGCGGTGGATCGGGTGTCGGCACTGCTTTACGATGAATCAACTGCAAGCTGTCTCGTTAATCTGGGTGGCGATCTCGCGGTGAGTCGAAAGGCTAACTCGGATCGAGGTTGGCGCATCGGAATCCAAGCGTTCGCTGCTGCCGAAAAGATACCCGCCACGCTCCTGAATGTGCAGGTCGGCGCATTGGCTACCAGCGGCGATGCTCGCCGCTTCTTGATGCGGGATGGGGTCCGTTACAGTCATATCCTGGACCCCCACACCGGCTGGCCGGTACCTGGCGCACCGCATTCAATTACTGTTGCAGCCGATACCTGCTCGCAAGCGGGCATGTTGAGTACCCTTGCGCTGCTCGAAGGGCAGGGCGCTGAGGCCTTCCTGAATGCGCAGGAAGTCGACTATTGGTGCAGTCGGTGACTCATGCAGGCACCGAGTGCTTCAGGATCCTGAGTTAATTCAGTACATTAAAAATATATAATAACATCCTGTTTTTATTATAGATTTATGTTTATTTTTTCAAATAAATGTGACGATGAATTACCCATTGTGGCTATGCGCGGCATTTCCGGATTGAGAACCCGGTTCTTTATCTAAATAGCAAAAGCGCATAATCTAACGCGATGTCCATTGATTTTTCTCTAAACCTCATTGTGTATACGGTTGCGGCCTTCGTTCTTGGCTGGATTCTGTCCGCGATCAGTTCACGCATGAGTAACCACAAGCAGGGTCCATCAAGACGTTCGAACGATCATCTTATTCGGTCGCTCGAAGCAGACCAGCGCGTCGCGCAGACCGATTCGGAAAAATCCAAAGAAAAGCGTGAAAAACTTGAGGACGAACTCAAGCAAACGACCGTCGACCTGGAGAAGCGTGACGGGGTTATCTCGCACCAACAAAAACAGATTGATAAGTTCAAGCGCGACCTCAAGATGTCGGTGCGCAAGACTCGTGAGCTGCGCTCGGAGCTGACCGATCGCGCCAGCGAAAACATCAGGTCCGAGGTCAAACTTCGGGAAGTTGAAACCGAGCTTGAAATTGCACAGGTTTCGGCCGACATGATTGCCACCGGAGTACTCGACTATTCTGCAGCCGAAAATATCGCTGACGGTGCGGTTAAGGCTGAGGCTGAGGCTGACGAGGATGTTACCGATGATGGTAAGGACGCTGATGACTCCATACTAGGAAAGGCAATCACCGATTTTTAGGCCTTTCCTGACAAGAAGATGTTCTAAACTTACAAGAAATAACTAACAAGAATAGGGGGTTATTATGACTATTCTCGACCTGTGGTTGCCCATCCTGGTTTCTACCGTCATATGCTTCTTTGCGAGCTCGGCCATATGGGTGCTTTTCAAATGGCATAACAGCGACTACACCAAGACGGATGACGAAGAACGCGTTCGCGACGCTTTGAAGGGCACCAAGCCCGGATTTTACCTACTACCGTTTTGCATCGATTGGGCCGACATGGCCAAACCCGAAGTGCAGCAGAAATACTCGGACGGGCCCATCGCCTACATTACGGTAGCCCCGAACGGCATGCCGTCAATGGGGCCGAAAATGGTCAGCATGGTCATCTATTTCCTGTTTGTGTCGATTACTTGTGCGTACATGGTTTCTCGGACCATTGCGCCAGACGCCGATTACCTCGCTGTATTTCGCATTGCGGGTACGGTGGCGTTCCTGGCAAACGGAATAGCGGTAATACCAGAGAGTGTTTGGTTTGCACGTCCATGGTCGATGACGTTCAAGAATTTACTTGATGCAATGATTTACGCGTTGCTAACGGGCGGTGTGTTCGGGTGGTTAGTCCTGGCCTGATGTTTCATATGCATACGAGCTTTTTTCTCTCGGCCGAAACCAGTATCGATGAGTTCCGGACATCTTTGAGTGTCTTTTCGGCTTTCATGCAAGATCTGGGGCTGCTGGAGAATACCGGACCTGTGGCTGAGCGCTGCAAACATCCCATTATGGATACCGACGCCGAGCGAGATCACCCGTATTTTTTCCGAATGACCTTTCGAGATCGGGAGCAGTGCGATGCGGCTGTGAAACACATCCAGGCCATGCAACAGGAGAGCCATGCAATCCACATGGCCGTTTACGCAAACGTCGTGGACCCGGTGTTTAGCTGTTGGATGGACGAATAGTCAATCGTATTTAACATAATATACATTATACGCATAATCGAACACTGCTGGACCCAACCAATGATCTATGGTCGGCGACAAACACAGACCACAAATAGCTTCCTACCGTGTAATTTCCAGTTATGTTCTCGCCCGTGCACGGTATTTCTTGCCCTTTATGGTCCGATCACTTAGCTGCCGTAATGCTTTCGACACGTGTTTATTTTGCACGGCGACAAAGCTGACATTATCAAACAGGTCGATCTTGCCAACTGCGTCTCCGGGGATGCCGCCTTGCGCTGTCAAAGCACCCAACAAATCACCGGGACGTAATTTGTTTTTTCGCCCGCCGCTGATCTGGATTGTGGTCATCGATGGTACGAGCGTTTCGTCCCCGCGTCTCGCATCGGGAATGCCGCGTTGCTGAATGAGCGAATCTGGGAGCGATTTCTCAATTTCTTGCAGTCGCCACATCTCGCGTTCCTCAACGAGACTTACCGAGATGCCGGATTTCCCGGCACGCCCGGTTCTACCGATGCGGTGAATATACAC
>PVMS01012802.1_pt1 | contig 17263 bp, 14 predicted proteins | sample 1853461 | NCBI WGS metagenome assembly PVMS01 (sample SAMN08582032, study PRJNA380276) | Marine sediment metagenome, whole genome shotgun sequencing project. | isolation source: ocean sediment barecode stripped | collected 2017 | reverse complement strand
TGCGGCAGGTGATGCTTCAGCTTCAGGGCGCATACCTGATCGGTCACATCATCGGCCCGGTATACCTGCAGCTCGCTGCGGTGGGCATACGCGTCGTACACCACTTCCAGAAGGTAGCCGTCATCTTCCTTGCGCGCATCCGTGGCCGGCGCGAACAGCGGCTCGGAACCGTAGTGGCCTGGGGGCAGCGTCACCAGCGTCGTGTCACCATCGAACGACACCTTCTGAAACCCGTTGAAGAAGCTGTTCGCGCCGTTGTCGACTGAACACGCCGTGTAACACGCTTCGTGTTTCTGTCCTGCTTTGGCGAGGTTGAACGTTGGGAACTCCGACTCATATTCGCTTATCTGTACCGTGTCGAACTTTCCGGTGACCATATTGAGGGTGTAGCGGTTGTAGGTGCCGCCGTTGAAGCGTCCGTTCGGGTCGAACACGTTGCCGAGCGTCTTGTTGGCCTCGAAGTCGCTGGCGAACATGCCATCGACGATGATCTCATCACCCGATTCGAAGGCGTTGCCGAAGTGGATGATTGCGCCCGGCCCGGTCTCGAACCGCTTCACCTCGGTCAAGGTTTCAAGGTCGACCACGATCACTTTCATGGGCACATTGGGATCGAAGCGAACCTGATCCGAGATGCTGTTCTTACCCAGAATGACGCTGCCCATCCCGCCAAAGACGATGGAGTTGATGAAGAACAGGGCATAGCGTTCGGTGATGGCGAAATCGTGGCAGAACGGGAACGTATCCAGCGGCACCTGGCCTTTGACGGTCATCGTGCCGGCAGGATTGATCCGGTAAATGTTCAGGCAGGCTTTTATGCCTTTCCAGCCGATGCCCGACATACCCGCACCGAAATTGATCAGATCACCGGTCTTCGGATGCACCTTGCCATGCGCGCTGAACACCTGGCCCTTGGTCAGCTGGCCGTCGTAGTCATACTCACCGACCGTCTCGAGCGACTCCGCCTTGAGTTCCCAGGGCCGGCCGCCTTCGTTCAGCGCCAGCAGTTTGCCGCCGTGATAGATGCTGTTGGTGTTGGCCGGATTGGCCGGCAGCTTCAGGAAGTTGGCTCTCATGCCGCCGGGTAGCTGGGTGCCGAATCCCCGATACAGGATCTTTTGAGCGGCCGTTTCTTCGATGTACTTCGGCGTCCGCACATAGGCGTTCTTGAAGTGCACCTTGCCCTCATTAAAGGTGAATGCACACAACATGCCGTCGCCGTCGAACCAGTGGCCGTACGGTTGACCGCCAATCTTCTGCCGCCCAGGACCGTTCCGGAAAAACGTACCACGCAGATTGGACGGCACCTCACCCTCCAGTTCCTCGATCCAGTAGCTGTGCTCCTCGTCGAGATTCTCCAGCCCGCCGTGGCACGTGGGCACTTCGTTGGTTCCGGTGCGGATTGCACTCATGGTCGGGTCCTAACTTGGGTGAGACAAATCAGCGCACGTATATACAGGAATTCAGGTGGCGCGGGAACAGTGGTTCGCCAAGATGGACGCTGGTTCCGTTGGAACTCGGCCGCGTAGAATCTACTTCATGGAACCGGATGCCTGGATCATTCATTCACGCGCCTGCGAGCGCGGCGAGCCGAGTTACGTTGACCCCGAATCAGGATTGATTGTGCTGACCGAGTTCACGCCGGCGCACTCGGCACACGGAACAGTATCGCGTACAGCGTCGGCACGAACACCAGGGTCAACACCGTGGCAAAGCCGAGGCCGAACATGATGGTTACCGCCATGGCGATGAAGAACGCGTCGCCCAACAACGGCAGCATTCCCAGTATGGTCGTCCCCGCAGCCATCCCAACCGGCACCATGCGACTGACACCGGCGTTGATCAGCGCGTCCCAGGGGGACTGGCCCGTGGCCAGTTCGACGTCGATCTGATCGATCAACACGATCGCGTTCTTGATCAGCATGCCCGACAAGCTCATCAGCCCGAGCAGCGCCATGAACCCGAACGGTTGATCGAAGACGAGCAGCCCCACGGTCACGCCGATCAGCGCCATCGGCACAGTCAACCAGATCGCCAGCATTTTGCGAATCGAGTTGAACAGAATGACGACCATTAACACCATCAACCCGAAGAACACCGGTACGTATCCGGCGATCGACGCATTCGCGCGCGCCGAATCCTCCACTTCGCCGCCCCAGGCGATGCTGTAGCCAGTTCTCGTCAAGGGAATGATGTCGCTGTCGACCACCGCAATGGTGCTCGACGTCCAGTCGTCAGGAGATACCGAACGACCGATCTTTGCCTGCACATCCACGCCCAGCGCCTGCTCGATGCGCGCCTTCACCCGGTCGAGCATTTCACTGGGCAAACCGCTACTGACATCCGCATGCAGGGTCAGCATGGTCGTGCGATCCCGGCGCCAGATGTTCGGGTTCTCGAAGGTCGTACCGAACCGATGGACGATCTGATCCGCTGGAATCATCTGCTGGGCTGCAGGACTCCAGATCGGCACCGAGCCGAGGTTTTCCAGATCCACACGTTCCTGTTCGGGCAGCCGGACGATGATCGGCAACAGCTCGTCACGATCCCTGTAGATACCGACCCGAGAACCCTCGACCGCCATCGAGAGATACCGCGCCAGATCGGGCCGATCGATGCCGAGTCTCCGCGCTTGCGCCTCGGCCAGTTCCGGTCGGACCACCTTCACCAGGTTGCCCCACTCGTTGCGCACCCCTTTCGCGGCCGGGTCGTCTTCCATGATCGCGAGAGCCTGTCCTGCCAGCTCTCGAATCACCTGCGGATCCGGCCCGCTGATCCTGAGTTGGATCTTGCCACCTTTGGCGGGGCCGAGAATAAAGAACCGCGTATTGACAACGGCCTGCGGCAGCAGTTCTTCCATATCCGATTGCGCCCTGGCCGCCAATGCCTCAATGCGCCGATGGTCGTCAACGGTCACGATGATCTGGGCAAAGTTGCGATAGCTTTTTTCCGGAGTGTAGGTCAGCAAAAAGCGAAGCTGGGTTCCACCGATAAGCGTGGCCACCTGCTCTACCCCTTCCTGATCGCCGAGATAGGCCTCGACCGCGGCCATCTGCGCTTGCGTCTCCCAGATGCTGGTTCCTTCAGGAAACCAGAAGTCGACGTAAAACTGGGGTCGGGCCGCATCCGGGAAAAAACTTCGCTTCACATCCCCGAAACCGATCACCGCGGAACCAAACATGGCCGTGACCACGAGTACGGTAATCCACCGGTGGCGGATGCAGGTGCTGAGCAAGCGCCGGTACGCCACGAACATGGCCCCGGCGTACGGGTCTTTGGCCTCGGCAGTGGCCTCGCCCCTCTTCAGAAAAGTCGCGCAGAACAGCGGCGTCACAGTCACCGCCGTCACCCAGCTGAACAGCAGCGATATTAGAATCACCTGAAACAGCGTCCGACAGTACTCGCCGGTGGAGTCCTCGGACGTGCCGATAGCGGCGAACGCGAGGACGGCAATAACAGTGGCCGCGAGCAGCGGCAATCCTGTCTGGCCGACCACGTCGCGTGCAGCCGTGGTTGCATCTTCGCCTTGCTGCATGCGCACCCGCATGCCATCGGTCACCACAATTGCGTTGTCCACCAGCATGCCCAGGGCAATGATCAAGGCGCCCAGCGATATCCGCTCCAGGGTCACATCGAGCAGATCCATGACAACGAATGTGCCCAACACCGTGATCAACAGCACCGCACCGATAATCAGGCCACTGCGCACGCCCATGACCAGCAGCAACACCACCACGACGATCAGAACGGCCTGCACGAGATTGGAAATGAAGCCATAGACCGCCGTGGTCACCGCATCGCTCTGCATGGCGATCAGATGCAACTCGGTACCCAGCGGCACCTGTTGCTTCAGCTCTCGAAAGCGTTGGTCAATTGCTTCGCCCATGGTGATGACGTTGCCGCCGAGGACCGTGGAAATACCCAGCCCGACGGCCGGCTTGCCATCGATCCGCAACAGCGTCCGCGGCGGGTCCTGGTAACCGCGTTTGATCTCCGCTACGTCACGCAATAACACCAGTCGATCGGAGCCGGCTCCGCCGCCGCGGATCAACAGATCGCCGAACTCCTGCTCCGAGGTGAACTCCCCGGTCGGATTGACCGGAATGTACTCCGTACCGATCGTCAGATGACCGGAAGGCGCTACCAGGTTCTTGGCCGCAAGTGCTGCGAATATTTCCTCCGGCGCCACCCCGAATTCCGACATTTTGCCGCGGTTCACTTCCACGTAGATCGTCTCGGACTGCACGCCATACAGCTCGATCCGCTTGACATCCGTCGCCAGCAACAGCTCACGCTGCAGAAATTTGGCGATCTCGAAGAGTTCGTGCTGCGTGAATCCGGCACCACTGATGGCGGCGTACACGCCATACACGTCCCCGAAATCGTCATTGACGATCGACGTGCCTGCACCCGGCGGCAGTTTGCGCTGCGCGTCGTTGACCTTACGTCGAAGTTCGTCCCAGACCTGCGGCAACGTGGCGCCGTCGTACTGATCCTTGATCGTCACCTGAACTTCCGAGACGCCCCGCGATGAGCGCGACACGACAAATTTCAACTGGCCAAGCTGCTGTACCGCCATCTCGATGACGTTGGTGACTTCCTTTTCGACCTCCTTCGCGGACGCGCCCGGATACGGCGTGACGATGATCGCGTCCTTGATCGTGAACTCCGGATCTTCGAGCCAGGACAGGTTGAAAAAGGATTGGATGCCCACCACGAGCGTGAGCCCCGTCAGCACCCAGACGATCAGCTGTTTGTCGAGACTCCACTCAGCAATGTTCATAGTGTTTCTTCGCCAGGAGGTTGGACGGTCGACGGGGGTTCATCAGGCTTCGCGTCGCCCGAGGACGTTAGTACTGGATGGTCGTTACGGGGCGCACGCTCATGCCTTCGCGCAGCTGATGCACGCCGGCCGCCGCGATCACCTCGCCGGCACTCAGACCGTCGGTTATCACGATGCCGTCGCTGCCGCGCAAGTCACCGGTCACCACCGTGCGCCGGCTCACCGTCTGGCCATTCGACTCGATCACCCACACCTGGGGCTCACCCGCGGCGTCGGCAAACACCGCTGCGGCCGGAATCGTGTAGCCAGCACGTCCAGGTACGCCTTGCGCTGCGGTCACGTATACGGTGGCGGTCATTCCAGGGAGAATGTTGACGTCTTCGGGACGCGGCATGACCAACACGTATTCGAACGTCTGGGTCTGCGGGTCCGCTTCGGTGGCGAATTCCTTGATGGCTATCTCGTAGCTCGCACCGGGGATCGAATCGAATACCGCGCGGGTTTCGTAAATCGTGTCCTCGTCGCGTTGGGCGACCAATCGTTCGGGGGCCGCTGCCACAACCTCAATCACCGAGCTGTCCTGCAGGCTGGCGATCAACTGATTGGCCTGAACCTCCTGGAAATTCTCCACCAGTCGACGTGCGACGACGCCGGTAAAGGGCGCGGTGATCACGGTGTCCTCCAAGGCTTTCTCTGCGTTGTCGAGATCCGCGGCCGTGGTGTCCCGGCGGGCCCGCAGATTGGCGAAATCGGCCCGTGAGATGAAGTCGCGTTCAATCAAGCCCTCGCCGCGTTCGAAATTCGCGGCCGCTTCTTCCGCCAATGCACGCGCCGAGCGGAGGTTCGCCTCGAACGCGCGATCATCGAGCTTCGCGATCAGCGTGCCCTGCTCGATCAGCTCGCCCTGCTTGATCGGAAGCTCCACCAGCCGACCACCGACGTGAAACGCCAGGTCGACCCGTTCGGCCGCCCGGACCCGTCCTGGAAATCCCCTCCTGGTTCCGGCCACCACGCCAACGGTCATGACCTTGACCGTGGGCACGCGCGCAATGGTCGCTTCCGGTTCGGTAGTTCCCCCGCAACCAGCGATGCAAATCGCAGTCAGCGAAACCCAGACGAGCGGTACAGTTCTTCGGTTGATGATTCAGCATCCTGCTAACAACACGACCGCCGAATGTTAACCCACGACAACCCGATGTAGCCATCCGCGCCCAGAAAAGCTAAGTTCCCCAACCTTCAATCGACTTCATCTGGGGACCGACATGGCCGACCAACTCTCCGGCGACGCGCTGCAGCTGCGCTCGACGATCAAACAGGACGCGACGCTGGAACTGTCGCTAGCAACGACACCGATCCCGCAACCGAATGACGACGAAGTGCTGGTGCGGGTTGAGGCGGCTCCCATCAACCCCTCGGATCTCGGCTTGCTGTTCGGCGCCGCGGACATGACGACGGCAGCGGCATCGGGGAGTGCGGACGCCCCGGTCGTAACAGCCAGTGTTCCCGAGAAGCTGATGCGGACCATGACGCCACGGGTCGATCAATCACTGCCGGCCGGCAACGAGGGTGCCGGAATCGTGGTCGCGGCCGGTGCCGATGACGCCGCGCAGGCCTTGATGGGCAAGACCGTCGCGATCCTCGGCGGGGCGATGTATTCGCAATACCGCTGCGTCCCAGCGAAGCAGGCGTTGTTGTTGCCAGACGGAACCACGCCGGCGGAAGGCGCGTCTTGCTTCGTCAACCCGCTCACCGCCCTGGGCATGGTCGAAACCATGCGTGTCGAAGGCTACACCGCGCTGGTGCATACCGCCGCGGCCTCCAATCTCGGGCAAATGCTGCAGAAGATCTGCCTCGCGGACGACGTTCAGTTGGTGAACATCGTGCGCAAAACTGAGCACGTCGAGTTGCTCAAAGGTATCGGTGCTACGCACGTGTGCAACTCCAGCGAGCCGAACTTCATGCAGGACCTGACCGATGCGTTGATCACGACCGGCGCGATGCTGGCGTTCGACGCCACCGGCGGCGGTAAGCTGGCCGGCCAGGTCCTGACGTGCATGGAAGCGGCCGCCAATGCCACCGCAACCGAGTACAACCGTTACGGATCCACCACCCACAAGCAGGTGTACATCTACGGCGGGCTGGACAGGACCCCGACCGAACTGACCCGCAACTTCGGCATGGCCTGGGGCCTCGGCGGCTGGCTGTTGACGCCGTTCCTGCAGAAGATCGGACCCGAGGAGGCACAGAAACTGCGCGAACGGGTCGCCGCCGAAATCAAGACGACCTTCGCCAGCACCTACACCAAGGAAGTCTCGCTCGCCGAAGCGCTCAGCCTTGACGCGATCTCTGTGTACGGCAAGCAAGCGACCGGCGAGAAGTACCTGATCAACCCGAACCTCGGGATCGCATGAAACATCGCCGTCTGACCCGGGCAGAAGGAGCCGACCGCTGAACAACGTTGCGTGCGATACGTTCACCATCCCGGGCCATGGTGGCATAGCGCTCACTGTCGATGGCTATGGTGATGACGCTGGTTGGCCCATTCTCCTGGCGCATGGCGGCGGCCAGACGCGCCATGCGTGGCGCAACTCGGGAAAAGCGCTCGCGAAGGCCGGTTACTACGCCTTGTGTCTCGACCTGCGCGGTCACGGGGACAGCGAATGGTCTGCTTCCGGGGATTACCGGCTGGAAGCGTTTGCCCAGGACCTGCTCCAGGTGTGCGAAAAATTTGATCGACCCCCAGTACTGATCGGTGCGTCGCTGGGCGGCATTGCCGCAATGATTGCCGCCGGTGAACTGCAACCAGAGCCTTTCGCGGCGGTTATCTTCGTGGACGTCACGCCCACGATGGAGATGAGCGGGGTGGAGAAGATCACCGGATTCATGAGCGCGCACCTCGAAGAAGGCTTCGCCTCCCTCGAAGAGGCCGCTGATGCGATCTCGGCTTACCTGCCGCACCGAGAGAGACCTGCCGACCTCTCCGGGCTCGCCAAGAACTTGAGGCAGGGCGACGACGGACGCTATCGCTGGCATTGGGATCCGCGTTTCATGTCCGGGGACTCTCGCCCATCGGCGAGTCGTGATCCGGACCGTCTGAGTAGTGCGGTTCGGAACATCACCGTACCGATGTTGCTGGTGCGCGGCAGGATGAGTGAACTCGTCAGCGAGGAATCCGTAAGACAGTTTCTCGACCTGGTGCCTCATGCCAGCTATGTGGACGTCGCCGATGCCGGGCACATGGTTGCCGGCGACGACAACGACGTTTTTACCCGCGCCATTCTGGAGTTTCTTCAGGTAACTGAAATCGCCTAGAGCGCATTCAAGGAGTTCATGCAGCTATGACCAACAGACTTTCCGGGCGGGTCGCCTGGGTGACCGGTGGAGGTCGGGGCATCGGGCGTTCAATCGCACTAGCCATGGCGGCCGAGGGCGCTGCGGTAGCCGTAAGTTCGCGCACTGAAACCGAGCTTGAAGCAGTCGCGGAAGAGATTCGCGCGCTCGGCAGCAATGCGCTCGCTGTTCGCGCCGACGCGATGTCGTTGGAGGACACGCTCGCCGCGGCGGCACGTATCGAAACCGAGCTCGGGCCGGTGGATGTTCTGGTCAACAATGCCGGCGGCGGCGTACCACCACGGACGGACAGCGAACTTTCGCGTGAGCAGGTCGATGCGTTGGCGTTCGTCGACAACGTGGATCTGAACCTCTTCTCGGCGTATCGCGCAACCCAGAGCGTGCTGCGCGGCATGCGCGAACGCGGTTATGGCCGGGTGATCAACATCGGCTCCGGGTACGCGAAGCGATCCGGCGGAGCAGCGGCGTATACCGCCGCCAAGCACGGCCTGATCGGCATGACCAGAGCGATGGCCGCGGAGGTCGCCGGGGATGGCGTCAGCATCAATTGCCTGTGCCCTGGCTGGACCAATACGCAACTCGTCGATCTCGACGCCATGGCCACGATGCTTGGCACCGACGTCGAAGAAGTGCGTGCGCGCATCTCCTCCGAGAATCTGCAAAACCGCGTTCTGGAACCCGATGAATTAGGCCCCATGGCCGTGCTGTTGGCATCGGAAGACGCCCGCAGCATCACCGGCCAGGTCATCAGCGTCGACGGCGGCTACAAGGTTTAACTCCAGCCCGGCACATGCGCTGCCTGCGAGTGATGGCGTCGTGCGCAGACGAACGGGAGTTTCAACGTGACCGCCGTCGTTGTCCGGCGACGCCCAACCATGCGATGCTCGCGTGGCCCGTCGGAGTGAGGCCGTCTGTGACACTCGAAGAACAAGCCCTGAGCCTGCTACTGCGCTCGCCGCGTCTCAGTCTGTCGCAGATCCTTGAACTGCTCGACGTGGGCGACGCCGAATTCCGGGTCATCGCCGCACGCAACAAGAGCGTGGCCAACCTCCTCGAAGCGCGCAAAGAAGGAACGCTGCAATCAGAGCCGCCAGCCGCCAAACGCTGCCCCAGCTGCGCCGACTGGTTCGTTCCCTACGGCTCGGCACGATTCTGCTCCGACCCCTGCAAGTCCATCGGCCGCCTGAAGAACGCGAGGGGTCAGAGCCCTTTTCTACCCTTTTCCTAGCGGAGGTAGCGGAGGGGTCAGAGCCCTTTTCGGGGAAAAGGGCTCTGACCCCTCGCGTCCGGAAGAGGCCGCGGTCTCATGGCCGAATAGCACGCAGGTAGTCGTTCAGAAACAACTGATCCGGATCCACCTGATCGCGCACGGCCCACCAGTCATGCCAGCGCGGGTGACATGCGGCGAGCTGCGCACCGTCCAGATAGTTGACCTTGCCCCAGTGGGGGCGGCCGTCGAAGGACAGAAATATCGCCTCGCAGGCACGAAAATAGGGCTCGTCGTCCTCGTTGATGTCCTGATGCACTGACACCGTCACCGTGGGTCTCTCGTAAGCCATCGACAGCCAGACGTCATCGGCGGCAACCGTTCGATACTCCACCGGCCACTGCAGTTCCGGAAAATCGCTACGGATCAGGTCTCGAATAGCCGCCAGGCACGCCGGCCCCGACTCGGCCGGTACGCTGTATTCCATTTCCGTGTGTCGGTGGGGCCGATGGTTCGGCAGCACCTCGTAGTTCCAGGCGCAGCGAGCACCCTCCTCGGCCAGCGGGTAGATGGGCTCCGCATCGGTCTCCTCGATCGCTTTGGCAATCGCCGTATCGTTGTGGGGGTACCAGAAGAACTCGAAGTGCCGGGTCGCGTTGATCAGTTCGTCAAATTTCGGCTGCAGTGCCTCGTAGGCTTCGGACCAGCCGCGTTCCGCCAGCTTGTACGCTTCACGCAGCTGAAGCTCGAGGCGCGTCACGATCCCCACCGCACCGAGATTCAACCGCGCGACCTGCCATAGATCAGAATTCTCATTGGCTGCGCAGTCGGCTATTTCACCGGAGGCAAGCACCAGTCGCGCACCCGTAACGGCGGCCGACAGGTTTTGCAGCAGTCGTCCACTACCGTGCGTACCCGTGGCGACCGCGCCAGCAATCGCCTGTCGGTCGATATCTCCCTGGTTCCTCAGCGCCAAGCCCGCATCATGCAGCGGCCGCCCGAGCGTATGGATCGGCGTCCCGGCCCACACCCACGCGCGCCTCGCCGCAGCGTCGATCTCGATAACGCCGGCGAGTCCCGAGGCGTCGACAATGATTCCATCGTTGATCACCAGCGGTGCGTGGCTGTGGCCCGCTCCTGCGACCCGTATCGACGTTCCGCTCGCCGCGGCATCGCGAACGAGCGCCTGCGCGTCGGTTTCGCTGCGCACGAAGTGGATCGCAGTCGGCCTGGCCCGCTGACGGCCCGACCAATTGCTCCACGTTGGCATCTCAGGTAGTCCTCATCATGGGTCTCCGCATCGACCCTCCTGGTGAGTAATGGTGAATATCTCGCACAGGTCTTTCCGTCCCGCTGCGGAACCGGCACGATAGCATCTGAACTGTTGGAGCGACGATGAGCAACGACCCCTACATCCTGATCACCGCTGACACGCACGCGGGCGGCAGCCATGCCCAATACCGCGAGTACCTGGATCCCGCGTACCGCGAGGCCTTCGATGAATGGCGCGGCGGCTACAAAAACCCGGCCCAGCAGCACTACGGCAGCAAGAAAATGCGCAACTGGGATCTCGAGATCCGCACCCGAGACCAGAACAGTCAGGGTGTGGTCGGCGAAGTGGTGTTCCCGAACACCGTGCCGCCATTTTTCCGCAAGAGCATCGTCACCGCCCAGCCGCCCAGGCCGGAACATTACGAAAGAGCCTTGGCGGGCATTCGCGCTCACAACCGCTGGCTGAAGGACTTCTGCGCCGAGGATCCGGACCGGCGCGCCGGGATTGGCCTGATTCTGCCCAACGATCTGGATGAAGCCGTCAAGGACATCCAGTACATTGCCGACGCCGGTCTACGCGGCGGCGTGCTGCTGCCCCTGATCCCACCCGACTGCGACTGGCTGACACCGTTGTACGACCCAGCCTGGGACAAGGTGTACGCAGCGATTCAGGACTGCGATCTGGTGATCAATCAACACTCGGGGCAGGGGTCACCGGACTACGGCGAAGGCCCCGTCGCCGAAGCATTGTGGATCTCTGAAGTAACATTTTTCTGCCAGGCGGGGTTTCGCCATCTGCTGATGAGCGGCGTGTACGAGCGCTTTCCGAAGCTGAAGTACATTCTCACCGAATCCGGCTGCGCCTGGGTGGGGCCCATGCTCAAACAGCTCGACCGCATCCACATGGGATTCAAGATGGGCGCCATCGGCGAGATGAGCTACGAGGGCATGGAATGGGTGTTGAAAGACACGCCCAGCGAGTATGCCGCCCGCAACTGCTGGTACGGCGCAAGCTTTCCAAGCAAAGCGGAACTGGACGGCATCGACGAAGTCGGCGCCGAGCGCGTGCTGTGGGGCAACGACTACCCGCACTACGAAGGCACGTTCCCCTACAACCTGGAATCGTTGCGGCTGACGTTCGCCGACGTCAGCGAAGCGCAGCGGCGCCTGCTGTTTGGTGAGAACGCTGCACGGCTGTACAACTTCGACTTGGACAAGCTTCGCCCCTTAGCACAGGAGTTTGGGCCGACGCCGGAGCAGGTCAACCAGGCGTTGTCAAAGGAAGACATTCCCCGCGATTCAACCTGCCACCTGTTCCAGAGCGCGTTGTACGGAATCTGAGGTCAGCTTTACCATGCCAATGCCGAACGACATCGGGATCATCGACACCATGATCGGTTTTCCCGCCAGCGATTTTGCCCAGTACGACTTCATCCGCAAGCAGTTGAAGGACGGCTCTACGGACTTCGACTTCCCCGTCGAGTACATGTTCAAGAACGTTCCCAAAGAGCTCTACGGAACGAAGGACCCGCTTTCCATAACCCTGCACGAGATGGACCGATTTGGCGTCGAGATCGGTTTGATCGGCGCCGGTGGAGACATCAGCCGAAAGGCGATAAAGGACCACCCGGACCGATTCGTGACCCAAGGCTCGGTAGACCCCAACACAGGGATGGAGGGGATCCGGGACATGGTGCGACAGTACGAGGAATACGGGGTTCGCTCGTTCGGGGCGTTCAATGCCGGGTTCAATCCCCAGGTCGGCATCGACGACGCGTTGATGTATCCGATCTACGCGAAATGCGTGGAGCTGGATGTACCGATCTTCTCCTGCGCCGGCGTACCGGGCCCCCGCTTTCCGATGTGGCCGCAGCACGTCGAGCGTATCGACAAGGTGATGTACGACTTCCCCGAACTGGTGTTCGTCACGCGTCACGGCTGCGAACCCTGGGAAGAGCTGGCCATCAAGTTGATGCTGAAATGGCCGAACCTCTACTACTCCACCTCGGCGTTCGCCCCGAAGTACTACCCCGAAGCGATCATCAAGTACGCTAATTCCCGCGGCGCGGATAGGATTATCTACGCCGGTTACTTCCCCATGGGACTGTCGTTAGAACGAATCATGACCGACATGCCCAACGTGCCGCTGAAGGACGACGTGTGGCCGAAGTTTCTGCGCGACAACGCGCGCAAGGTTTTGAAACTCGGCTAAACAACACTCGACGACAGCAGGCACCACAGGAGCCACCCTCTTGAAGTTGAAGAAGTCCACGCTGTTTTACTACAGCCTGACGGATCTGCCCGTGACCATGGCGCTGTTCCCGGTGATGGTGTTCGTACCGAAGTTCTACACCAGCGAAATGGGCGTACCCCTGGTGCTGGCCGCCAACATCATTCTGATCGTGCGCATCTTCGATGTGTTTACAGACCCGCTGGCCGGTTATCTCGGCGATCGCACGACCACCCGCTGGGGTCGCCGGCGTCCCTGGATTGCGGCGGCCACACCGATAATGATGCTCGGCTTCTACATGCTGTTCCTGCCGCCTGAGGGCGTCGGTGCCAGCTACATGTTCGGCTGGATGATGTTCCTGTCGCTGGGCACGACGATGATGATGATCCCCTACTACGCCTGGGCGGCCGAACTGTCTCCTGATTATCACGAGCGCTCACGTATCACGGGCTGGCGGTCGATGATGGGCGTGGTGGGCAGTCTGGCCGCGCAACTCGTCCCTGGTGCGGCGCTGATCTTCTTCGGCTACGGCGGCAGTAGTGCGGTACTGACCATCGTTGGCATCGCCATGGTGATCATCATGCCGATCTGCGTATTCCTGACGCTGACGCGCGTGCCCGAAACCCGGGATTTCGTGAGTTCGGTGACTCCCATGATCGCCGGCTTCAAGCTGATGCTGTCCAACGGCCCGTTCAAGCGCCTGATTCTGGCGTTCATGGTCGGTTCGATCGCCTTGTCGATCACCACGCCGTTGTACCTGTTCTTCATCACCTTCGTGCTGCATGCAGAAGAGATGGCGATTTTCATGTTGACCTTCTTCTACCTTGCGAACTTCGTCGCGGTCCCCTTCTGGGTCTGGTTGTCGCGTCACATCGGCAAACACAAGGCCTATATCGGTAGCTTCGCCATCATTGCCATCGCACACCCCTTCTATCTATTGTTGGGAGAGGGCGATTTCTGGTGGATGCTGCCCATTACCCTGGCCACCGGCTTCTCGGCCGGGGGTTTCGCGGCGCTACCGAACTCGATGAAAGCGGACGTGATTGATCTCGACACGTTGAAGAGCGGCGAGAACCGCGCCGCGTTGTTCTTTTCGACCTGGTCGTTCACGGCGAAGATGTCGGGTTCGATCGGTGGCTGGATCGCCCTGACCGGACTTGCGTTCTTCAGTTTCAACGCCGCACCCGACGCCCTCAACGACCCCGACGCATTGTTCGGCCTGCGCTTCCTGTTTGCTCTGCTACCGTCCGCGTTTTTCCTGCTCGCCGGCGCGATAATCTGGAAATACCCGATCACCGAGCAACGGCATGCCGAGATGCGCGCAGAACTGAACAAGCGTTCCCAGTCTCCCGCGAGCCCGGAACCCGCAGCAACCGGGCGGTAAGGCAACCGGGACCGGAATTCAGGCCGCGTGCACCACCGGGCGCCCGGTAGACCAGTCGATTCTCCGGATGGGATCGGTCTCGCCGTCCCAGGTGTCGGCCGCCGCCCTGATAACGTCGAACAGCTCATCAATCGCCTCGTTGTGCGCCATGAGCTGAATCATGACCCCGGGACGATCGACCGATTCGATGTACGCATGGCCATCGCCATAGCGCTGCTTCACTTCATAGTTGTGCCCGGCGGCATCAAGTTCGGCAAGCTTCGAATCGATATCTTGCACCCAGACCGCCAGATGCTGCAGTCCGCCGTCGGGGTGGCGCTTCAGATAATCATCGTAAATCGAGCGAGCGGTGCCGCGCGGCTCGATCACCTCGATCTGCTGATCACCCGAGTATGCAAACGCCGCGGTCAGATCGAGTTTCGTCGGTGTTCCGTCGACGGTAGCGTCGAAATTGTCCAGCTGCTCGATAAAGAAGGGTCCGATTCCGCGAGCAAGCCAGTGCTGCATCGCGTCCTGCACATTCGGAACCACGTATCCCTGTTGAACCACAGGCCCAAAGATCTTGCTCATTGCGCGTCCTCGGCGGCGAACTGCGCATAGGCCGAGGCCGTGCCCGCGGCCATCTTGTCGCCATCGAAGGGGATCGACATCTCCGGCGTGAACTCGAGCACCACGCGTTCCGGGGTGTCGAGAAAGCGAACGAACACGTCCGGGTCGAGCCCGGCGGTGAATGCATTGCCGTCGTCCCCGGCTGCAGCCATGCCCGCGGCGAGCAGGTTGTACATCCACAACTTGGTTTTCGGATCGTCGTGGATCACGGTATGTCCCTTGTAGGTGACGGTTTTGCCGCCGCCCATGGGCGTGCCCTTGCTGGTCATTACCACCGAGGAGCGGGGATCGCGCGCGATGGCTTTGATCCGCACCCGCTCGCGGGTCGCGGTCATCCAGATGTTGCCATCCACGGGCACGTAGGCGGTGATCACGCCGATGGGGTGACCTGCCTTGTTGGCCCAGATGAACACACATTCACCGGCCGTATTGACCAGTTCCTGCTCGCGCTCCGGATCCAAGCGGTATTGTTTTACATCATCGTAGTTGGTCGATTGGTCAGTCATATCGTCTTTAGGTCCGATCCGAATCTGAATGGCGAGCGAGTATACATAAAAGTGGTACGCGCTATACTTTCTGCCATGCCAAGTTGAGCCGGAAGCGATCGGTCAGGCTATACTTCCAGGCAAAACACCACCTTGAAGCAATGGGGGGATCAGGTGACACAGGTTTCGATCAACGAGAACGTGTTCGATATCTCGAGCGGTTCGCCCAAGCTGTTGGGCGTACGCTGCAAGACATGTGACCACCACATGTTTCCAGCGCAAAAGGGCTGTCCCAAATGCGCCGGATCCGATATGGAGCCCGTGGAACTCGGCACGCGCGGAACCTTGTGGGCCTGGACGATCCAGGGCTTTCCGCCCAAAGCCCCGCCCTATCTCGGCGAAACCGATCCCGCGAAGTTCGAACCGTACGGGGTGGGCTATATTGAGATTCCAGGCCAGGCCAAGATCGAGGCACGACTGACCGAGTCCGACCCGACCAGGCTGAGCGCCGGCATGGACATGGAGCTGGTGGCGCAGCCACTGTGCACGGACGACGACGGCAACGAGATCGTCACCTTTGCATTCGCCCCGACCGCACCCGAATAAGCACCAAAACAACCGAGAAAAGATCAGAGGAACCACAATGAGTGATGTAGCAATCGTCGGCATCGGCATGCATCCGTTCGGCCGCCACGAGGGTGTCTCCGGAATGGAACAAGGCGCACACGCCGTGCGCGAAGCCTGCAAGAATGCGGGTGTCGAGTGGCAGGACATTCAGTTTGCGTTCGGCGGCAGCAGTGCGGCCGGGGCGCCGGATACGATGGTCTCCCTGCTCGGCCTGACCGGGCTGCAATTCATCAACGTCCAGAACGGCTGTGCGACCGGCGGCTCGGCGCTGTTTTCGGCCTACAACACGATCATGTCAGGCGCCTACGACCTGGGCATCGCCATCGGCTTCGACAAGCACGAGCGCGGCGCGTTTCGCATCCAGTCCGGCAGCGGCGACGGCCGTGACTGGTACGGCGGCAGCGGCATGGCGCTGACCACACAGTTCTTCGGCATGAAGATCAACCGTTACATGCAGGAGTACGGGATCACGCAGAACTCACTGGCGCGGGTGGCCTCGAAGGCATTCCACAACGGCGCCTTGAACGAGATGGCCTGGCGGCGTCAGCCATTCAGTGAAGAAGAGGTGTTGCAGTCGCAAATGCTGTCCTACCCGCTGACCCAGTACATGTTCTGCTCGCCCGGTGAAGGCGGCGTTGCATTGATTCTGGCGCGGGCGGATCAGGCCCACAAATACACCGACAAGCCGATTTTCCTGAACTCGGCCGTGGTACGTTCGCGTCGTTTCGGCAGCTTCGAAGTACTCGCGCCCTCGCTGGCACTCGAGCACAGCGCCGGACCGACGGTGGATGCATCGAAAGCGGCATTCGAGATGGCAGGCATCGGCCCCGAGGACATCGATCTGGCTCAATTGCAGGACACCGAGTCCGGCGCCGAAGTCATGCACATGGCCGAGAACGGCTTCTGCGAACATGGCGAGCAGGAATCGATGCTGGAGAAAGGGGAGACGAAGATCGACGGACGGTTCCCGGTGAACACCGACGGCGGCTGTCTGGCGAACGGCGAACCCGTGGGCGCGTCAGGCTCACGTCAGGTCTACGAGAACGTGCTGCAACTGCGCGGCGACGCCGGCAAGCGGCAGGTGCCGAACGATCCGAAGGTCGCCTATACCCACGTCTACGGAGCGCCGGGCATCAGCGGGGTCACGATCCTGAGCCGCTGAACAGGCCGATATACGACAGGTTCGCATGACTGACTCGAAACGAATCGTCGTCTATCCCGCGAGCCGCATCGTCACAATGAACCCGGCGCTGCCAACGGCCGATGCCGTGGCGGTGCGCGACGATCGAATTATCGAAGTCGGCTCGCTGGACTC
>PVMS01122371.1_pt1 | contig 17265 bp, 7 predicted proteins | sample 1853461 | NCBI WGS metagenome assembly PVMS01 (sample SAMN08582032, study PRJNA380276) | Marine sediment metagenome, whole genome shotgun sequencing project. | isolation source: ocean sediment barecode stripped | collected 2017 | reverse complement strand
TTCATCAAGAGCCGCGCGGAGCAGGCGCAGTTGCGATGGTCCCAGCCGCCTCCGAAGCCCCCGCCGGCTGCGTCGAAGAAGGTGAATGCGCCCAAGCAGCCGGCCGATGAATCCAGGGCAAAACGCAGGATGAAGAAGGCATGGCCGTATGTGGTGGCCGGGGCGCTCATCGCCGGAGGTGTGACCTACCTCATCATTGATCGACGTGGCACTAACGAGGTGGGGCCACCGCTGCTAAGATTTAGACCCGGTGAAGAGTAGACCCCATCTAGCTTTTTTCACGGCAATTCTGTGTGCGACCGCAGTCACCGTGGGCTCGCTCGGCGCAGCCGCTCAGGAGGCGCCAGAGCTCTCGCTGCCCTCACCGCTTCACGGGTACCAGACCGAACGCATTGGTGGAGTAGTCTGGACGTTTCCCGAGTCAGAGCGAGGCCGCGTCACAGAGCTCATCGAGAGCTTCGATGAACACTGGGCTCAAGTCGTCACTGACTTCGGAGTCGTCGTCGATGATGAGCTCGTAATTCGCGTCGCGCGAAACCCCCGGGAGATGCGAGCGATGGCCCCCATCGGCTACCCACCGCCGGACTATGCGACCGGCGTTGCCTATTCACGCTGGGGCGTGATCCTCCTCACGATGTCGGCGCCGCAAACCTGGGAGCCCCCGGACCTCCAGGTGGTGCTCGTCCATGAGCTCTCGCACATCGCGCTGTACCGCGCTGTCCTTGGCAACCCGGTGCCTCGTTGGTTCAACGAGGGCGTCGCAATCCATCAGTCCGAGGTGCGCTTGCTTCCGCGCATGGAGTCGCTCCTCCGGGCTGCGGCCCAGCGATCGATGCTTCGCCTCTCCGAGCTCGACAAGCATTTTCCCGATCGCCCGCACGAGGTGAACATCGCCTACGCCCAGAGTGCGGACGTCGTCGGATTCCTACGCCGCAGCAACAACGACGAGCGGCGCTTCCACCGCCTGATTCAGTCGCTCCGCGACGGGGAGACGTTCGATACAGCTCTCGCGACGGGTTACGGCTGGACGCGGGTGGGCCTCGAGCGGCAGTGGCGGGATAGCCTACGGACGAGGTACCGAATCCTCCCCGCTCTCCTCGCAGGGTCCACGATTTGGGTGGCCGCGGCCATCCTGGTGGTTTTCGCGTACCGTCGGAGGCGCCGCTATCACCACCTGAAGCTCAAGCAGATGGCGGACCGCGAAGAGCTCGAAGCGCTGACCGCTGCAAGCCAGCCACCGCCTGCACCGCTGTCACGCCCAGCCCCGGCCACTGACGTGGCTACGGATGGGGGCGTCCCGATCGTGGAGCACGACGGCGAATCGCACACGCTGCACTGAGCGCCCCGTAAAACCGGCGCTCTGCGGCGGCCCCACGGGGCTGGGGCCTCACTCAGGCGTCGGCCTTGGGCGCCTTGTCCTGATGGATCGGGAATTTCGGAGTTGTCCCGTACTTCTCGAGCTTCTTCTTCCGGTCCCTACCCTGGCGGGCAAGTTTGCTTTGCCGCCGCGCCTCTGTCTTGCTGGTATCCGACATCGTCCTAGCGCGCAGCTTTAGTGCGTGGAGGCTGGGCGGTCAAACCCCCTCCCCGGTCGCCTGGGCCACGGCTCTCAGATAGCCCTCATGGAGCCGTTTGGTCACCGGACCGGGAGCTCCAGAGCCGATCTTGCGCCCATCGGCCGACACGACAGGCATCACCTCGCGGATGCTGCTGGTGATGAAGGCCTCGTCCGCGCCGTAGAGGTCTTCGGGGCGCACCTCGGCTTCTTCGACCTCTATCCCCTCTGCAACCGCAACGGCAAGGACCGTTGCTCGGGTGATTCCGACGAGAATCCCAGGCTGTGGCTCGGGTGTGCGCACCTTCCCATCCTTCACGATGAAGATGTTGCTCGACGCACCCTCGAGAACCTGGCCGCGACGCCCGAGCATGAGGGCCTCTTGCGCCCCCTTCTGCTTCGCTTCGTGGACGGCGAGCAGGTTCGCCAAGTAGTTGGATGCTTTGGCGCCTGACGCTCGCTCGTCGTCCGTCGGACGTGAGGCGCGGAGCAACGACACGGCGACTCCCCGCTCGTAGTGCTCGGCAGGAGGCACCGATACCGGGGCGGCGATGATCACGCGAAGAGGCTTGGTGGCGGTCGACAGATCGTATGTGAGTGGACCGGTGCCGCGCGTGAGCACGACACGAACGTACCACTCGCCCGCACCTGCGGCGTCGAGTGTCGCGCGCACCTCGGACGACAGCGTCTCGATCGACACCGGCATCGGGATCATCAAGCGGCGCGCCGACCGCATTAGCCGCTCCAGGTGTTCCTGCTGAGCAAATGGCACGCCGCCGTACGTCCGAAACACCTCGAACACGCTATCCCCGTAGAGGAAGCCGCGGTCGAAGACCGACACCCGCGCTTCGTCGCTATCGACGACGTGACCGTCGATCGCGACCTTTCCCGTCGCCATGATTCAACCCTTTAGCTGAGCGAGGAGCTCAGAAGCCTGCGGGTGGCTAGTATCCTCCGCAAGCGCCCTCTCCAGCATCGTGATCGCCTTCCGCGTGTCGTCCTGCTTCGCAGCGATGTCACCGAGATAGTAGTAGACGTCGGCTTTGTGAATACCCGAATCCGGCTCCAGCTTCTGCAACAGCAGCGCCCGGAAGCTCTTCTGCGCGCGGTCGAGGTCGCCGCGGGCGTGCGTGATCAGGCCGAGATCCCGAAGGATCGCGACGTTCGTCAGGTCGATCTTGAAGGCCGCATCGTACGCTGCGAGCGCACCCTCCGCGTCGCCCATGGCCGCTAGCGCCTGGCCGAGGCGGTGGTGATGCATCGCGAGCTCTTTACTTCGCTGCCGGCCAAAGCTTTCGATGATGCGTCGCAAGATCGGCACTGCGTCCTGCTGGCGGCCAGCCGCGACGTACAGATCGCAAAGCGGGACCAAGGCGCCACGATCTTCGCTGTCGAGCTCGACCGCTCGCTCCAGATAGCTCGCCGCCATCCCCGGGTCGCCCAGCTGGTCGCGGTAGACGTCCGAAATCGTGCGTAGGAGCACCAGGCGATCGCCATCCGAGGCCGCCGCGCGAAGCTCGGCGTCCAACACCTCCGCCAGTGCACGGTAGTCACCGCCCGCCTCGTAGTACGCCTTGAGGCGCTCGCGAGTCACGGCGTCCTGCGGGAATCGCTCGTACGCCCCGCGAACCGCCCTGCCCGCCTGTTCGATGTCACCAACTTGCTGCTCCCAAAGGTCAGCGACGCGATGCGACAGATCAATGGCCGCCTGACCATCTAGACGGCCCGAAAGCCGTTCGAGCGTATCAGCGACCTTCGTCCAGCTCTCCTTGCGCTCGTAGAGCTCGGCCAGCGCGCGAAGCGAGCGCTCGTTCGCGCCGAGCTCCGAGTTGATGCGCTCGTAGATGGGAATGGCAGCATCGGCATCACCGCGCTTGGCGTCGTGCACCTCGGCGACACGCTCGAGCAAGCCGCGCTGCGCGTCGTCGGACGCGTCGCCGACCCTCGACAAGAGCAGCACGATGAGATCATCCCAGGCACCCGTGGCCTCGAACAGCCTGTCGAGATCGGCCTGCGCGGCCTCGTTGTCGGGGTCCGCCTGCAGCACCTGCCGGAACATGTCGATGGCGGCGGCCTGATCGCGGAAGGAATGCTCGTAGAGCTGCGCGAGGCGGAGCTGTAGCGCGGTGCGGTCTTCATCGGCTTCCAAGTCCGCGCGGCGCTCGAGCAGCGCACGGAGCGCTTCGAGCCGGTCGTTGTCTTGATAGAGCGCTTCGAGCGCGTTCATCGTGATCGGATCGTTCTCGTCTAGCTCGAGGGCTGTCTCGTAGGCCCGGATCGCCGCCCTCGGATCATTGAGGTGATCCCGGTAGACCTGGCCAACGGCCTGCGCCACGGGCGTGCGGGCATCCCCTGCGACGACTTCCAACTGCCGTTCCAGCAAGCCGACGACCTCGTTCCATCGTGACTGCACCCGGCGGATCTCGCTGAGGGCACGAAGGGCGCGCAGATCGTTGCGCTCGATCGCGAGCAGCTCCTGGTAACAATCTGCCGCCAGCTCGGGGTTCGACAGCTCCTGGTGCGCCAGCTCGGCGGCCTCACGCAGAAGTGCGATGCGTTGGTCGGTGCTCGGTTCGACGCCCGCCCAGGCGCGGAGCCCGCTCACCAGCTCCGCCGTCCTTCCCTGGTCTCGAATCAACGCGACACGCTGCGCGTGCGCCTCGATCGGCTCCGGGTCGAGCTGAAGTGCCTCGGTCAGTGCTCGTTCGGCGCTGCTCATGTCAGACAGGCGGTCGCGATACCAGCCAGCGGATCGAAGGCGCAGCTCGTACAGCTCGCGCCGGTCGAGATCTCCATGCGCGGCGATGTCGTCGACCAAGCCATCGAGCTCTGCCCAGCGCCCGGACACCTCGGCGAGGCGCTCGAGAGAGTCGATGAGCGTTCGGTCACGCGGATCCGTGCGTACGGCATCTCGCATCGCGGCGAGGGCCTCCTCCGGGCGGCCGATGTCATTCTCCCAAATCGAAGCGGCCTCGGTGAGGAGCACAACCCGATCGGCGTCGGTCGGCGCCAGCTCGACCCGCTGTTCGTAAAGCCGCACTACCTCTTCTACATTGCCAGTACCCCGGTAGTACTCCTCGAGCAGATCGAGCGCGCTACCTGCGACCTCCGGCTGTTGGGCCAGGGTACGCACCGCGGCGAGCGTGTCGTCTCGCCCCGGATCCTGCTCCATCGCTTTCTGGTACGCGCCGAGGGCGCCCTCGAAGTCACCGAGATGGCTCGCGCGGAGCCGCCCTTGCCTGAGGAGCAGCGTCGGCCGGTCCGCATCGCGAGAATCCAAGCGACGTGAAATGACCTCGTGCAGCCGGTCCCATTGTTCGGTCTCCTGAAGAAGCCCATCGAGGGCCTCGAGGATCGACGGATCGTCTCCCCGCAGCGACAGGGCTCGCTCGTGTGCATCGATCGCTTTGCTGAGATCCTTGAGGTCCTCCCGGCAGATCCGCGCCACGCGCTCGTACAGGACGGCGCCTCGATCCGCGTCCAGGCTTGCGCCCGCCTCCGCGAACACGACCTCGACGAGCTCCGGCCATCGCTGCAGGCTCGCAGCAAGAGTCTCCGCGCGATCCAGAATCTCGTCATCGTCGGGCCGCTCGCCGATCGACTGCAGCAGCGCATCGAGCGCCGCGTTCGGATCCTTGCGGCCCTGCTCGTGCACCTCGGCCAAAGCGACCAACTGCTCCGCCTTCTCGTGCGGGTCGGTCATTGCGTCGGCGCGCAGCCGAAGCAGCGTTGCAAGGTCGCTCCACCGTTCCTGGGTCCGGAGATAGGGCTCGAGGATCGCGGCCGCATCTTCACGGTAATCGGCAAGCTTGGTGATGCGCAGCAGTGCCTGCACCGAGGGCTCGTGCCCGGGGTCGAGCCGGAGAATCTGGCCGTACACCGCGATCGCGCTCAGCTCGTCGTCCAGCTCTCGCCCCATGATGTTCCCAAGCTGGTGAGTGAGCTCCACGCGCTCGGACTCGTGTGTGGCCACATCCGTCCGGCGCTGCAGTACCTCGACGAGCTCCTGCCACTGGCCTTGCCGCTCGTAGAGACGGCTCAAGCCTTGCAAGGCGCCGCGATGCTCGGGATCCGCCTCTGCGACCGCACGCAACGCATCACAGGCCGCCTCGGGCCGGCCGAGCTGAGCCTCGTAGAGCTCGGCGAGCCGCATGCCCACTTCAACTCGCGTCTCCGGCTCCTCCTCGAGCTCCATCCGGCGCTCGAGCACATCGGCCAGTCGCTCGGAGTCGTTGACCGAGGCGAAGAGCCGGTCGAGGGCAAGGTACGCAGCCACGTCGTCGGGCTTCTCGCCTGCGGCCTGCTGGTAGTAAGAGACGGCACGCTCCGGGTTCGAGAGCTGCTCTTCCCAAAGCGCGCCGAGCCGGTCGAGGAGCTGCGCGCGCACCTCAGGGTCGTGAGAGCAGTCGAGCTTTTGCTCGTAACCCTCGCAAGTCCTTCCCAATCACCCACCATGATCTGGAGGCCCTCCAAGTCGTCCAGGGTTCCTTCCGCGTCGGGGTCCGCTTCGAGAACCCGGCTAAAGGTCTGGATGGCGGCTCGCGGATCCCCAAGCTCGCGGTCCTGAGTCTCGGCGACGCTCCTGAGGAAGGCCCCTCGAAGCGACGGCTCGTTCGTCGCCGCGGCAGCCTGCTCGCAGGTCTCGATGTACGCCCCCCAGCTACCGAGCGCGCGCGCCAGCCGATCGACCTCGGTGCGGGTCGCCTCGTCGGCGGGCTCGGCGACCAGGGCCTTACCCCAGGCGTCGAAGGCCTTCTCGGCGTTGCCGCCGCGTTCCTCGTGCAGCCGGCCAACCTCCCGCCAAGTCTCGGCCTGGTCGAAGGTATCCGCCGCCTGCCTCGCTTTGGCGTCAAGGACGCCGACCAGAGCCTGCCAGTCCCCGCTGTCCCTGTGGATCGGTTCGAGGATCTGGACCGCACGTGGGCCGTGGTCCTCGTCCTCGACGAGCCGCGAGACCGCTTGCAGCGCCGGGGCATAGTCGTGCCGATCGGCCAGCACATCCTCGAAAATGTCGAGCGCCCGTGCTGGATTCTCGAGCCTCGTCTCCGTCAGCGAGCCCAGGCGCTGGCGAAGCCCGAGAGCCGTGCCCGCATCAGACGCATTATCGATTTGGAACTCGATGTGCCCACCGAGCTCTTCCCAGCGCTCCACGCCTTCGAGAAGCTGGTCGAGTCGAGTCACCGCCTCGGTATTGGCCGGATCGATCTCCAGGATGCTCCGGTAGGTGACGATGCCGCCTTTCGAGTTGGCTAGCTCGTCGACTTCGATTCGCGCGATCTCGTGCAAGATGGCAACGCGCTCGTCGTCGGCATCAGCAAAGCTCGCGCGCTCGCGGTCCAGGTCCAGCAGCACTTCCCATTTGCGACTGCGGGAGTACACCGAGGCCAGGGCTTGACCGGCCTCCTTGTTGCTTGGGTCGTACGTGAGCGCGCGCTGGTAGAAGTACCCGGCTCTATCGAGGTCCTCTAGTCGCTCATCGTAGAGCTTCGCGGTGGTCAGCGCGAGCACGGCCGTGTCTCCGTCGTCCACTTCGACGGCCCGGAGGGTTTGGTCGAAAATCGCCGCCAACCTATCCCAGCGCCCAAGCGAGCGCGCGAGGCGGGTCAGCGTCCCCTGGCTGTGCAAGTCGTGCGGGTCTTCGGCGAATAGCCGACCGTACGTCTCGAGCGCCCCGTCGAGATCTTCGAGGTGCGACTCCTGTACGTCGCCCAGATGACGCAACAGCTCGAGCCGCTGCGTAGGGTCGTCTTCGCCGTCCAACCGGGCTTCGAGAATCTTGGTGACCTTGGCCCACTCCATGCGGCGCAAGTACAGGGGCTCGAGCAGCTCCGCGGCCGCGCTCCTATATTCCGATTGTTCGACCAGGGTCTCCAACACCCGCACGGTTGGCTCGTGCTCCGGGTTTTGGCTCAGGGCCTCACGGAACTGATCGAGCGCACGCCACGGCTCGTTGAGCCGGCGCAGGCAAAGGTCGCCAAGCTCGTAGCGAACCGCGGCGGGGTCACCGATGCGCTGATCGATTTCTCGCTCGTACAGGATCGCCAGATCGTCCCATTGCCGGGTGCGGCGATAGAGGCGCTCGAGGCCTTCGTAGGCCAGCGGGTGATCGCTTTCGCTGAGCGCCCGATCCAGCGCCTCGATCGCGGACTCCGGGTCGTCGAGCTCGCTTTGGTAGAGGTGAGCCTGACGCACCCACAGCGCCGCGCGCTCCTCGCGGTCCTCGGATAGCTCTCCTTTTTTCCTCAGAAGCTCGACGAGCTCGCGCGTTGCGCCCGCATTCTCGACGAGCACCAGTAGAGCGTCAAGCGCCGCGCGATGGTCCGGCTGCTCCTCGAGCACGTTCTGGTATTGCTCCCTCGCCAACTCAGCGTCCCCGAGGCGTTCCTGAGCGACACTCGCTGCCCGCATGCGCACCTGGGTCCGCAAGTCGGCGTCGAGGAGCTCGGGCGCGATTGCTCCGAGCGTAGCGACCTGCTCCGAGAACCGTCCCGTGGCTTCGGCATAGCGCTCGTAGTCCCCGAGCACCCCATCGAAGTCATCCAGGTCGACGCCCTCCCGAAGCGCCCGTCCGGCAAACGCAAAGGCAGCCTCTATGTCTTCGGTTCCGACCTCGCTGATCTCCGCGGCGCGAAGAAGCGAACGGACCCGCTCGCTCGGGTCCCCACCTGCAGCGATGATCTCGAGCATTCGAACTTGGTCGGCGTATCGAGCTTCGCTCTGGTACTGCTCGAGCAGCATCGTTGCCGCAGCCACGCGAAGAGGCGCATCCGAGCCCGCCGCCAATTCTTCGAGCGCGGCCACCGTTGGTCCGTGCCCAGGCACCGTTTCAAGAAGCTCTCCGTACACCTCGAAGGCGCGCTCAGTCTCCTCGGTTTGCTTGCGCATCAGCTCGGCGGCTTCGAATCGGAATGCTGTGCGCTGGTCCGAATCCTCCGCGTCGTCCGCGCGCATCTCGGTGATTTCGAGTAGCTCGTGCCAACGCTCCGTCTGTCTATAGAGGCGCGTCAGCGCACCCAGCGTGGCCTCGTCCGAGCCAAACCGCGAAACGACCTCACGATAGGCGGCGATGGCGTTCTCGATACTTCCAAGCTTGTCCTCGAAGATCTCGGCGACACGCCGGCAGAGCGTCAGTTGCTCCTGCTCATCGCCCGCAATCTCTGCGCGCCTCTCGAGAACTTCAACCAGCGGCTCCCATCGCCCCCGTTGCTCGTAGAGCCGCTCGAGGGCAGACAACGCATCGGCATGGGTCGGATCTAGCTCCAAGTGCTCACGATGAACCTCGATCGCAGCGTCAGGATCGTGCAGCGCGCTCTCGAGGAGATCTGCAAGCCTCGGAAAGATCTCGTCGCGCCGCGCCTGGTCTTCTTCAAATTGGATCTGGCGCCGAAGATCTTGTGCAAGCGCGCCGTGATCCCCAGCCACACGGTGAAGGCGCTCGAGTGCAAGTGAGGCCCGAAGAACGATCTCCGGGTTATCCCGTTCGAACCGGACGAGCTGCTGATAGATCCGCTCCGCATGCTCAGGCTCTGGCTCGGACACGTCCCAGAGCTCAGCCAGCTCCAGGAGAAGCTCGGTCTTGACGAAGTCGTCGCCCAACGCGGCGAGCCCCCCCTCGATCAGCTCGGCGCGTTGCCGATGGCGTCCGAGCTTCGAGGCTAGCCGCGCCAAGTCCGAGCGCGCACTGCCATCGGCAACGTCTTCACGCACCGCTCGCGCATACGCGTCGAACGCGAGCTCATCGTCGTGGAGCTTGGCCTCGCTCAGCTCGCCGATGCGGCTCAGGTGAGCCGCACGGGATGCCGGATCAGTGAGATCCTCGAGCTGAACCTCGAGCACCTTGGCGAGCTCGCCCCATGCGCCCTGCGAGTCGAAGATCGGCTCGAGGATCGAGGCTACGCGCTGCCGTTCCTCGCGATTCTCCATGAGCCGTTCGAGTCCCTCCTGCGCGCGCAGGTGCGTCGCGCTCGACTCGAGCACGAGCTCGTAGTGGTCCACCGCGTCGACAGCGCGATCCAAACGAGTCTCGTAGATCGTCGCGAGCTCGTAGGCGAGATCGACAGCCTCCTGGCCCGTCGCCTCGTCGAGGTCGCGCCGAAGCAGCTCGGCGAGCTCCGGCCAACGCTTGAGGCGGCCGTACAAGCGTTGCAGTGCACGCCGCGATGGCGTGTGCGTCGGGTCGAGCTCGAGGGCTTGCTCATAACTAGAAATCGCGCGCCGGGGCTCGTCGAGGATCTCTTCGAAAAGGAAGCACAACTGCAGCAGCAAATCGAGCTTGGCGCCCGCATCGGTCGTCGCCTCGATACGCCCTTGGTAGAGCGCGCGGAGGTCGTCCCAGTGCTCGTACTTGGTGTAGAGCTGCTTCAACGCCGCGAACGCGACGGCATCGTCGTCCTCGACCTCCAGGACGCGGCGGTGAAAGCGCGCCGCATCATCGGGAAGGCCCAAGACCACGTCGTGTAGCTCCGCGGCACGCCGACATAGAGCCAACTCGACTTCGCCATCCACCTCACCGGCATCGATCACGAGCACCAACGTCTTGGCGAAGGCCTCGTGCTGGGTCGCCGCCTCGGCTACTCCCCCCAAGCGATCGAGGAGATCCAAGTCGTTCGGATTGTCGATAAACGCCGCCTCGATCGCCGCGTAGGCCCCCGCCGCGTCTCCGAGCTCCGACACTGCCAGGTCCGCCAGGCGTAGCCTGAGCGCGCGGCGCTCCTCCGCATCTTCGGTTTGATCGAGGCGCTTTCGTAGGAGAGCCGCGAGTTTCTCGAAGTGACCGCGCTTCGTATAAGCAGGTTCGAGGAGGTCGATCGCTTCGACGCCGATACCTTTGCCTTCGGCGGATAGCGCTTCCAGGCCGGCGATGGCGACCTCGTTTCGCCCGTCGAGCACCAACGCATTGCGGTAGCACTCTAGGGCGCCGGTTGGATCTTCGAGGTAGAGCCGGCGGAGGTCCGCGAGCTGCAGATAGACGGAAAGCCTGTCGTCATCCCCCACCTTCGATTGCAGGCGGCGTTCGAGCGCGGCATCCAGTCGGTCCCACTGCTTGAGCTGCTGCGAAAGACGCTCGACCGCTCGGAGCGCGTCTACGTCGTGGGGGTTGTTCTCGAGGATCTTCCAGTGGCGCTCGGCGGCACCGGGAAGGTCGCCTAGCTGCTCTTCTTCGACCTGTGCCACCTCGTTGAGCAGAACCCACTCCTCCGCAGGGTCAGTCACGTTCCGAAGGCGGCGCTGGTAGAGCAAACGCAGGTCGGCGAATCGACGCTCGGCCCGATACAGCCGATCGAGCACGGCCATCGCCTCGGCGTCGTCAGGCTCAACCTCGAGAATCGCCTCGAGCTGCCTAATCGATTCCTGGGACTCCCCAAGCCGTTCGCCAGCGATGGCAGCGATTCGCCTCTGCAAATCGATACGCTCGGCATCGGGAATGGCGGCGTTGTCCAACCGATCGCGGAAGAGAGCCACGAGGTCCGCGTACGCGCCCGCCGCCTCTGCCGACTCTTCGAGGCCTGCGACGATATCCGGACCGGACGGGGCCAACAAATACGCCCGCGTGGCCCAACCAAGCGAAGTTTCTGGATCGCGAAGCCGATTCAGGTAGACGCCGCGCAGCGATGCCACCCGCTTCAGCGTCACATCGAGGTCCTCATCCGGGCCTGAGCCGGACACGATGATCTCGAGCATGTTCGCGTAGTCCGACCACTTGTGATCCCTCTCATAGATCGGCAGAAGCCCTTCTGCGGCGACGATGTTTCTCGGATCGGCGGACAGCGCGCGCTCGTCATAACGCGCTGCGCGATGCGGCTCCCCAGCGCGCCCGCGGTATGCCTCCGCCGCGCGAAGGCTCAGCTCCACGATCAACTCGGGCTCCTCGGCTCGCTCCGCTGCCTGTCCGACCACCTCGGCGAAACCGGCCCAGTCGTTGCTTTCGTCGTAAAGCGTCTCCAGCGATTCCCAATCACGCTCGGCCACGTATGCGTCTTTCAGCATTCGCCGAACGCGGCTGTTCCCCGAGTCGAGCTCGATCACGCGCTCCCACACGGCAATGGCATCGGCAGGCCGCGCGAGCCGCTCCATGAAGACAACTCCGAGACGTTGAAGTTGCTCGAGTCGTTCCGCATCGCTCGCCGCAATCTCCGCACGATTCCCTAGGACGCTGGCTAGCGTCTCCCAGTCTTTCTCGCGCTCAGCCAAGTTCTCCAGCATCTCGAGCGCCGGCGTGGTTTCGGGCGCTTCGGCCAAGATCTCTTTCCAGAGCGTTATTGCCGTGGCGTTCTGATGAAGGCGCTCCGTGCAGAGCTCCGCCATTTCGATCTTCTTGTCGAGACGCGCGGCAGGATCGCTTGCGAGCTCGGCTTCGCGGCCGAGCACCCCGAACAACGCTTCCCACTTGCGCTTCTTCGTATAGATGTCCTTGAGCTGCGCTATCGCCTCGACGTGCTCGGGTTGCAAACGGAGAACACGCTCGAGCGGCTCCGTCGCCTGATTCAAGTTGCCGAATCGCTCGATCCACAATCCAGCGATTCGCAGATACAGCTCGACTTTCTCGTCGGGCTCCGCGGCGACCTCGGCCTGCTGACCGAGAACGTGAATGAGCTCGTTCCATCGCCCGGCGTCTTCGTAGAGCTGCGACAGGGATGTCAAGGCTTCTGCGTCGTACGGAGACAGCAACAAAATTTCGCTGTAGACCTGAATGAGCATCGAGTCGAGTTGGAGCGCGTCCCGGTAGATCGGAATCAAGTCGCGAAGCAGCCGTAGCTTCTCTTCGTTTGCCTCGCTCGGCATCGCTTCGATCTCGCCACGAATCGACTCGGACAGCGCATTCCACTTCCCGCTGCTTTGGTAGAGTTGTTGGAGCGCAGCTCGCGCATCGAGATCACCCGGCGCCAAGCGCTCTACGAGCTTCCAAGCTTCCAGGGCGCGCTCCGGGCGGTCCGCTTTTTGTGCGCGATGTCCGAGCTCCCTAGCCAACACGAGCTGCTGGTCGGAGTCGCTCGTGGTGCGAACCGCGTCGCCGATGATCGTGAGCAATCGGCCGTCTAGATCTTCGTCCCCGATCCGCGCGCGATAGAAGTCCAACATGCCGGGATGGGCAGCGTCGATCTTGCGAAGGCGAGCGAAGAACGGCTCTGCGGACTCCGAGTCTTCGCGAAAGCGCCAATGGACCATCGCGAGCTGGAGCAGCATTCCCTTTTCAGCCTCGAGCTTCTGCCGGGAACGAAGCGCGCTCTCGTACATCTCGGCCAGGTCGTCCCACGCCTCGAGGTCAGTGAAGTGCTGGACGAGGGCGCCGAGTGCTTCTTCGTCGCTCGGCGAGAACTTCACGACCTTTCGGTATGCGTCGGCCGCGCCCTCCTTGTCCCCGATCGAGCGCCACAGCACACGCGCCGCCTGCAACCACGCGCTCGCCTTCTCCTCGCGCGTTCGCGCCGCGGTGGCCGCGCGAACGAACACCGACGCCACATCTTCCCATCGACCGCGCGCACGCAGGCTCAGCGCGTACTGCCGCGCGGTGCACATGTGCGACGGATCGGCGGCTAGCGCCTCGTCGAAGATCGCGTCGGTTTCGTCGACCGTCTTGTCGCCACCGTACTGCCACATCAGTGACGCGGCACGGGTCAACAACGAGGTCTTGAGCCGGGGATCGGAGGCATCGCGAGCCTCTTCGATGAAGCGACGGGCCAGCTCGGCCCACTTTTCCTCGACCTGTTGAATCTGGTCGACCGCTTGCGCGACTTCGGGATCCTCGGAGTCAACACCGCCCAGCTTCTCGTACGCGACCAGGGCTCCCTGATCATCCATCAACTCGTCGCGCCGCACGCGCCCTAGCTCCTTGACGAGAATCTTCTGGAAATCGGGATCATCGCCAACCAGCTCCGACTCGAGCTCCATCAACCACGAAGCGGCCAGGAACTCACCGCGCCGCTCATGCCCGCCGCGCGCCGCCTCGATCAAACGAAGCGGGTCGTGCCCGTCATTGGCGGGCTCGGGACTCTTGAGCAGACCCCGCAGCCCATCGATGAGCTGGGTGTCGTACGGGTCTTCCAGCAAGAGGCCGAGATAGTTGGCTACCGTCAGCTCTGACATCTGTGCCCCTGCTCGCTGATTCGGAAGGATTTTTGCACCCTTCGGTGATCTCATGAAACCCCCAAAAGCAAAAGGATCCTGCGACCTAAGCTCCCCATCGCGCAGGTGCGTTACATGTTAGCGGTGGGGCGATTGTATGGGCAAGCCCCGAATTCCGAGAAATTCAGGACGTTGATGAGATCCCTCTCAGAAGACCATGATGGCGCCAGCCCAGGTCATGGCGCCATAGGTCACGAGGCTAACGGCCATGTGGGCGGTCGCAATCCCGCGAAGCGCCTTGTAATCGTTGGCACGGTCGAGGCCGAACGCTTCGGAATTCGCGGCCACGACGCCGAGGACGATCTGGGTGAGCATCCCCGCAAAGGTGACCCAGCGCAGCACCTTGTGGGTGCGGAGGCGCCTGGCAAAGTCGCTGTTTCCTTCGCTCACCCCAAGCGGGTCGGGCATCGCAAAAGAAAGCCCAAAGGTCGTGAAGTAGGAGGCACCGGTGAGGGCGACCAAGGCCACATGTGCGGTCGGCACCCCACTGCAGGCCTTCTGCGTGAAGATCGCATTACCCTCGACACAGGGGTTGGTCGCCTGACTCTTCCACCAGCCGTACTGGTTATAGAACTGGATGAAGCCCGATACGACGGACAAGGTCATCAGCGACCAGGTCGTAATGCCGAACCACTTATGGACCTTTTTGATCTTGTTGCGCTTTCGAATGAGGTCGGCCGTAGTCGGCTCGCCGGGCTCCTCGAGCTCCGTGGAGATTTCGACGGCCAAAAGCACCCCCGGGTCTACGACGACTGCTGGGGCTGCGAGCATCGAAGCGTCGATGTGCAGGGTCAGGCCGAACAAGGGCGTAGCAAGCATCAGAGCGGTCAGGGTCCCCATCGCGGGCGGAGTATCTATCAAATCGGCGTCCAGGGCCAGGCAACTGCGGGACGGGCGCCTTGATTTTCCAGCGACCGCCACCGGCTTTTCACGAAGGCCCAAGCGCTGTAGATGGAGGACATGGCCCCTGCTTTGAATCTCCCGACCACGGTATCCGTGTACGAGATGTCCCCGAGGGACGGCCTCCAGAACGAGAGCGCCCAGGTGGCGACCCACGCGAAAGTTAGGCTCGTCGACGCGTTGGTCGATGCGGGTATCAGCCGAATCGAGGTCGGAAGCTTCGTAGCCCCGAAGTGGGTCCCTCAAATGGCCGATGCGGACGAGGTGTGCCGGATGATCGAGCGTCGGCCGGGCGTCACTTACGCTGGCCTGTGCCCCAACGCCCGAGGCCTCGAACGCGCCCTCGCCGCCAAGGTCGACGAGATCGCGGTCTTCGTGAGCGCGAGCGAGACCCACAACTCGAAGAACGTCAACAAGACGATCGCCCAGACGCTGAAAGCATTCGAGCCGGTCATCGCTCCCGCAGTAGAGCGCGGACTGAAGGTTCGCGGGTACGTCTCGACGATGTGGGGTTGCCCCTACGAGGGCGACGTCGACCCCAAGCGCGGCCTCGAGCTCGCGAAGCACTTGCTAGGCGCCGGCTGTTACCAGGTCTCGTTGGGCGACACGATCGGCGTCGGCACACCCGTTCAAACCCAGCAGATCTTGGATCTCTTCACAGCCGAGCTGCCGCTCGAGCAGATCGCCCTGCACCTGCACGACACGCGAGGGACGGCGCTCGCCAACGTTCTCGTCGGCCTGCAAGCGGGCGTCACGACGTTCGACGCCTCGGTGGCGGGGCTCGGTGGCTGCCCCTACGCGCCCGGCGCGGCGGGCAACTTGGCAACCGAGGATTTGGTCTACACCTTGCACGGGATGGGGATTGAGACGGGAATCGACCTCGATAAGCTCTGGCAAGCGGGCCAGGTTGCCGAGGCTATTGTAGGTCGCGAGCTACCCGGTAAAGTGCACCGCGCCGGCGTACGCTCACTGGCGAAGTAAGGAAAACACGTGCCAGCTCAGGACCTCCTCGAGTACATCGACGCCTCCCCCACCCCGTTTCACGCGGTCGCCGAAACCGTGACGCGCCTCGAAGCCCACGGCTATCGCCCCCTCGACGAAGCAGATCCGTGGGAGGTCAGCACCGGGGACAAGGTGTACGTCGTCCGCGGCGGCGGTTCGATCGCCGCGTTTCACATGGGCACCACGCCCGCCAACGAAGCAGGGTTTCACCTGGTCGGCGCGCACAGCGACTCGCCGAACCTGCGGGTAAAGCCTAACGCGGACCTGAAGCAAGCGGGGTACGGACAGCTCGGCGTCGAGCCGTACGGCGGCGTCTTGCTACACACCTGGCTCGATCGTGACCTCTCGCTCGCCGGGCGTGTCTTTCTTGCAGACGGGGCCGCGCGACTCGTCGACTTTGGGCGTGAGCTCCTCCGGATCCCATCGCTCGCCATTCATTTGAACCGCAAGGTGAACAGCGAGGGCCTCAAGCTCAACGCACAGAAGCACATGGCGCCCATTCTCGCGCTGAACGAGCTCGGAGGGATGGACCTCCGTATGCTGCTCGCCGAGGAGCTCGGCGACGTCAAGACCGAGGAAGTGCTCGCCTGGGACTTGATGGCGTACGACGTGCAACCGGCAACCCGGAGCGGCGTAAGCCGAGAGTTCATTCACGCGGCCCGAATCGACAACCTCGCAAGCTGTCATGCAGGCCTCACCGCGCTGACCGCTTCGGAAAGCGACGTGGAGGTCACGCGGGGCATCGTCCTGTATGACCACGAAGAGGTCGGTAGCCGCAGCGCGCAAGGGGCCGCGTCAGACTTCCTGCGAAGCTGCCTACAGCGCCTCTCCGGAGACTCGGCCGAGGACTATCATCGCGCCGTCGCCAAATCATTCTTGATCTCGGCCGACATGGCCCACGCGATTCACCCCAACTACACCGACCGGCACGAGCCAAAGCACCAACCTCTGCTCGGCGCCGGCCCGGTCGTGAAGATCAACGTCAACCAGTCGTACGCCACCGACGGCGAGAGTTGGGCGAGCTTCGAACGCTGGGCGCGGGAGGCACACATGAGCACCCAGCATTTCGTCGTTCGCTCCGACTTCGCATGTGGCAGGACCATCGGGCCGATCACAGCTGCCGAGCTTGGCATTCGGACCGTCGACGTGGGCAATCCGATGCTCTCCATGCATTCGTGCCGCGAGGTAGCCGCCGCGGCGGATGTGCCCAAGATGATCGAGATCATGAAGCGCTTCTTCCATGCCTAGGCACGCCAAGCCGCCCGGGCGTCGCACCGCAAACGACTTGACGATGCGACTGCGGTCGCGGGGAGCCGAACTGGCAAGGGCCGCATAGCATCCGCGCTTTGCCGCATCGCGGCATGCAAGTCCGAAACTGGCCATTGATCGTATCAGCGACGTCGTGATACTCGATCCCTTCCCGCAGCTGGATCGTCGGCGCGCCGCCCCCGACCCGTTACGCGCTGCGCACTGGAGGAAATCATGGGTACATCTGTCTTTGCAACGGTACGAACTTCGTGGTTGCTCGTCGTGGGCACGGCACTTGTTCTCTATCTAGTCGACGCGACGCCGGCGAGTGCGTTTAACACGACACTGATGGACTGGGAGGCTGTCTACGGCCCCACTCCACCCGTTCCAGGGTTCGCCCGCGGTTAGGTGGCAGAGCTGACACCTCGCCCCGTCTT
>PVMS01113035.1_pt1 | contig 17265 bp, 18 predicted proteins | sample 1853461 | NCBI WGS metagenome assembly PVMS01 (sample SAMN08582032, study PRJNA380276) | Marine sediment metagenome, whole genome shotgun sequencing project. | isolation source: ocean sediment barecode stripped | collected 2017 | reverse complement strand
TTGTTGGATACGTGGTTCTTGACCGTTCCCGCGGCTACAGCAACAAGGAAATCGCCAATTCACTGGGCGTAGCCGAGGGAACGGTCAAGAACCACGTATCCAACATCCTCTCCAAATTGGTCTTCCGAGACCGCTCCCGAGCCGTCCTCAAAGCCTTCGAACTCGGCCAGATCTGACTGCACTCATCAACCACGAATATCGCGCCTCACGTAATTTGGAAAGATCAATTTGGCCGCAGATTACGCAGATTAAAGAAAAAATAATTATCGTCTGTCTACCTTGTGTGCTGATATGCTGTACTAGGAATTGAAAGCTGACGATAAGCCAAAGCTGAATTCAGTGTGCAGTGAATCAGTCGGCACTGACCCACCACAAAAAGCTTTTAAAATCTGCGTAATCTGCGTAATCTGCGGCCTAAGTAAAGAAGCCCAAAAATTTATCTCAGCAGTAAATCATCCGGTTTTGTCCAGGTGGTCGAACTGGCGTTTGAGGTCTTCTTTGCGGTCGGTGACGATGCGTTCCAGGGTTTCGATCCGCTCTTTGATTTCCTGTTCGAATGAATCCAGGCGCTCGTTGAGTTCCAGGCTGGCCTTTTCGTCCTTGCGCGATACTTTCTGGCGCCAGGCGCCCGCTACGATGCTGGCAATGGCGATTAAGGCAATGGCTGTCCACATGCTCATACGGTTTTTCTCCTCTGATCGTCTGCTTTTAACATTGGGGATGGACGGGAAATCGCACCAGTGACAGAAGTCATGAATCGGTCCGGCAGAGATGATACCGGGAATGAAAATACAGGGAATTCGTTCACAACCTGGGCACCGGTTCGCCGGGGCGGTCGGAGCGCCGGATGCTGTCCGGCAGCGGCTCGCGGTCGCTGACTTCTTCATGCTCTTCGTAATGGATTCGCTCCATCAGGTAACAGAGGCAATCCTGCTGGATCACCCGCCGGTCCTGGGTCAGCATCGAAGGCATGATTTCCCTTGCGGTTTCCACCCGGCCACCCTCGAAGGTGAAGTAGTGGTCAGTGACGTCGTTGCCGGAAATGTCTGTAGCAATCAGAGGTCGCCGGGCTCCGTTACTGATATTTCCGAAGGAAGTCCCGGCCGGCAGCTCACAGAAATTGTATTGGTCGAGATCTTCGTGCAGTGCGAGGTCGGCCGGCACCCGGCCGAAGCCAAACAACACCCTGTCCTTGACATTGACCGTGGCCACCATGTGAAACAGGTGAACGGCCTCAGCGTCAACCCGGGCTTTGGAAATTTGATCCATGTGCAGGCAGGTTTCCAGGTAGGCCAGGGTATGGTCCGTCGCGTGGATTTCGCCGGCCATTCCGCATTCCAGAGTGACTGCGGGGAAATGCGCGGATAGCGAGTGTGCCAGGGTTCCGGGGGGTATCGTGAAGTAAACTACTTTGGGTGAAAACAATGACGCCAGGCGCAGGTAGTCCGAACGGACACGGTTCACGGCTGCATAATGCGGGTTCAGGCCAGTATTGTTGTGTATATCTATGCCGGCGATTGGCTTCGATTTCAGTATGCGGTCATGAATTTTGCGGAACAAATCACGGTACTCAGGGTCCACAGGATTGCCACCGGGCCAGCAGCGATTGAAATCGAGTTGCTCATCGAGACGTCTCAGGCGGTGCCGGGCAGCCTGTACATTACCAATGAAAATCAGCAGGGAACGAGGCAGTTCGTCATGCTGATAATGGCTCTTGAGCAGGCGCCGGATTGCTTCCCAGCCGGTGACCTCGTTGCCGTGTTGAAGCACCGAAACAAACAGCGGACGCTTGTTTCGCCCCTCGAGATGAATCAGTGTGGGGCCGTCCAGTTGCTGGTACAGTGCAGAGGCAGGCCGTTCCAGCAGTGCGTCCGGCAAATGGTTCAGTTCTGTCAGTTTCAACACGGTGATGATTTGGCCTGAAAACTACCCTTTAATCGGCCAAGATACAGTTAAATTAAATTTGAAGGAAGGGTGGGCTTGAAAATATAGTCGCCCGGCCTGAAATTCCAGCCAGGGAACTTTCCAGGGCAGGGCACGGGACCTGTCCGGGGCGAGAAACAATTCGTTTATTGAATAACAGCTGCCGGCAGGCATGAGAAATTGCGGAAGGTGAAATATGTTGATACGAGCCATTTACCATGGGTGATTTGAGGATTGAAGCCAGATCTCTGAGCAAGCATTACGGAAGACTGCGCGCAGTCGACCAGTTGAGTTTTGAAGTGGGCTCAGGGGAGGTGCTGGGATTTCTCGGGCCCAATGGTGCCGGGAAATCCACCACCATGAAAATGCTGACCGGGTTTCTGACGCCAACTGCCGGAACGGCGGTCATTAACGGCCATGACATCATCGATGACTCGCTGGCTGCACGGCGTTCGATTGGTTACCTGCCGGAAGGCGCGCCCGGTTACGGTGAAATGACGGTGAGAAAATTTCTCGAGTTTATTGCCCGGGCACGTGGATTCGGGAGCAGCCTGGCGCCGAAGAAGGCCGCTGCGGCCATCGAGCGCCTCAATCTGAATACGGTTCCTGAACAGCCGATTGAGACACTATCCAAGGGATTCAAACGCCGGGTAGGCCTGGCCCAGGCCATTCTGCACGACCCTCAGGTGCTGATTCTGGATGAGCCAACGGACGGCCTGGATCCGAACCAGAAACACGAGGTCAGGCAATTGATCCGGGATATGTCGAGCGAGAAGATCATTGTCATCTCGACTCATGTGCTCGAAGAGGTTCATGCCTTGTGCAACCGGGCCATGATCATTTCCGACGGCCGGTTGCTGGTGGATGATACGCCGGATGGCCTCATTGCCAGTTCGCGCTATCACAATGCGGTGACGCTGGTGGTGGAGCAGCCGGAACGGGTTGCGAGCATTCTGAGTGAATTGCCACAGGCGCGGAAAGTTGAGTTGAAAGAAGGCGAACTAACCGTGTTTCCGGCCCAGGGGCAGAGCCTGTTTGAAGTGATTTCCGACACGGTCAGGGAAAACGGATGGGCCGTCAGCGAACTGCGGCTGGAAGCAGGCCGCCTGGACGAAGTTTTCCGCCAGGTCACGCAGGGGGAGGGCAGCCGATGAGCGCAGCAGTAAATTCCGGCCCGTCACCGGCCTTGACCGTCATGCGCAGAGAGTTGTCCGGCTATTTTTCGACCCCGGTTGCCTGGGTGTTTATCGTCATTTTTCTGGTTATGTCAGGAACGTTTACTTTCCAGATTGGTTCCTTTTACGAGCGTGGGATCGCTGACCTGGGGCCATTCTTCCAGTTTCATCCCTGGTTGTATCTTTTCCTGGTGCCGGCAATCGCCATGCGCCTGTGGGCTGAAGAAAGGCGTTCGGGGACTATCGAATTGCTGCTGACGCTGCCGATGACCACCGGCCAGGCCGTGCTGGGGAAATTTCTGGCTGCCTGGCTGTTTATCGGCCTCGCGCTGGCGCTGACCTTTCCTGTGTGGCTGACGGTGAACTACCTGGGTGAGCCCGACAACGGGATCATTGCAGCGGGTTACTTTGGAAGCTGGCTGATGGCAGGTGGATTCCTGGCCATTGGCTCCTGCATGTCAGCTTTGACGCGAAATCAGGTCGTCGCTTTTATCCTGAGTGTCGTGGTCTGCTTTGGCTTCATGCTCAGTGGCTTACCCATGGTGATGAATCTGTTTTCGGGTTGGGCGCCCCAGGTGCTACTCGATGCGATCGCGGATTTCAGTTTCCTGGCTCATTTTGCGGCGATTTCCAAGGGTGTCATCGATTTGCGGGACCTGGTTTATTTCGGCCTTGTGATCACTTTCTGGTTGCTGGCCAATGCGATTGTTCTCGAATTGAACAAAGCGGATTGAGGGTATCGAGATGAAGAACAAGTCCTTTTACTCCATGGGTTCGCTGGCATTGCTGTTGCTGCTTTTTGTCGCCATCAGCATACTTTCGTCCAGTCTGCTTACCGGATTGCGGCTCGACCTGACTGAGAACCGGCTTTACACCCTCAGCGAGGGAACCCGAAATATCCTTGAAGACCTGCCGGAGCCGGTCAACCTCTATCTGTTCTTTTCCGAGGATGCCAGCGGTGATCTGCCGCAGATTCGTAGCTACGCGCGTCGCGTCGACGAAATGGTCGGGGAATTCAAAAGCCACTCCGGCGGTAAGCTGATCGTTCAGCACATCGATCCCGCGCCGTTTTCCGAGCAGGAAGACCAGGCCGCTGCCTTTGGCCTGCAGGCGGTGCCGGTCGGCGCCACCGGCGATACGCTGTACCTGGGCATTGCCGCGAGCAATTCGCTGGATGACATTCAGGTCATGCCGTTCCTGCAGCCCTCCAAGGAGAAGTTCCTGGAATACGACCTGGCGAAAATGATTTCCGCACTCGGCAATCCGGAGCGAAAAACGCTCGGCATATTGAGCACATTGCAGATGGCGCCCGGTTTCGATCCGGCCACCCAGGGCATGCGCGAAGCCTGGGTCATATACGATCAACTGAGCCAGATGTTTGAAATAGAAACCATTGATCCGCTTGCTGAATCCCTGCCTGACGGCATTGACGCGCTGATGGTGGTCCATCCCAGGAACATGTCGGCATCCATGCTCTACCAGGTCGACCAGTTCGTGCTCGGTGGCGGGCGGCTGATCGTTTTCCTCGATCCATTCGCGGAGTCAGACCGGGGAGACCCCAACGATCCGATGGCCCGGATGCAGGCTGGGAGCGCTTCGGACGCCGGGAATCTGCTGGCCGGATGGGGTGTCACTTTCGATGCCAGCCGTGTTGTCGGAGACCTTCAATACGGCATCGGTACCAGCCAGGCTCGCCATATCGGTATTCTCTCTGTTCCGGTGGATGGCTTGAATAGTGAAGACATTGTCAGCGCGGACCTGGAGGTAGTCAACCTTTCTTCAACGGGCTGGCTGGCCCCTGTGGAAGGCGCAAGTACGAGCTTCGAAGCCCTGCTGCAAAGCAGTGAAAATGCAGCCCCGCTGGACTCGTCCCGACTGAGGTTTCTGACCAACCCGGCCGAATTGATGACGGGTTTCAATCCGAGTGGTGACCGATATGTACTGGCCGCCAGAATCACCGGCCAGGCTTCATCTTCGATAAGCGAAGTTCCGCAGTCGGCTACCGGCGCGGAGCACCTGACCGAATCAGGAAATTTCGGAATCAATGTGATTCTGTTTGCCGACACGGACATGCTGACAGACCGCCTTTGGGTACAGAAGCAACCTTTCATGGGCCAAAACCTGATTTCCTCATTCGCGGACAACGGTTCCCTGGTGATCAACGCCGTGGACAATCTGTTGGGTAACCAGGATTTGATCAGCATACGAACGCGAGCCAATTCCGCCCGGCCATTTGACCGGGTCAGCGATCTGCGGGTGGCTGCAGAGCGCAGTTACCGGGCAACGGAGGAGCGCCTGCAAATGGAACTGGCCGATACGGAACGCAAGTTGACGGAATTGCAGGCGGCCAGGGGCGAAGGTGATCTGCTGGTTCTCAGCGATGAGCAGCAGGACGAAGTCCAGCGTTTTATGGATCGCAGACTTGAAATACGCGGGGAACTGAGACAGGTGCAGCATGATCTTCAGCGAGATATCGATCGGCTCGGAACGCGGCTCAAACTGTTCAATATTGCCCTGGTGCCCGCCCTGGTCATGGTTGTGGCACTGATATACGCATTACGCCGGAGAAAAAGCCAGCGCCGACCCGGCCCGGCAGAGGAGCCAGCCTGATGAGTAAGAAGCACTTTTCCTGGTTGTTGATTGTGACCGTTGTAGTAGCTGCGCTGGTGCTGCTGATTCCGGGAAAGACCGGCCGGGAAAGCGCATTCGAGAAGCACACCATGGTGCCCGGGCTGGCCGCGGTTGTTAATGAACTGGATTTTCTGCGGCTGACCGCCGGTGGCGGAAAAATCATTGCAACGCTCGAGCGCAGTGATGGTCAATGGCGGGTGCTCGAGGCCTCATCCTACCGCGCCGATTGGACCCGTCTGAAGGGCTTATTGTCTGATTTGTCCCGCGCTGAGGTCATCGAGGAGAAAACCGCGAATCCCGAGTTTTACGCCCGACTTGGCGTGGAAGATGTTTCCGCAGATGGTGCAAGCGGCATATTGATCGAGTTTGCAGAGCAGACCGCTCTGCCCGCTGTGATCGTCGGAAATCAGGCTTCGGGCCGGGAAGGCCAGTACCTGCGGCTGATGGACGAGGAAAAAAGCGCACTGATCGACCGCAAACTGGACCTGCCGGGAGACAGAACGCAATGGCTGGAACGGACCATCATCGACATCGCAGAAGGCGAAGTCGTTGAAGCAACCATCACCCATCCTGATGGTGAAGTGCTGGGCGCCAGGAAAGTGTCCGCCGACGATGAGGATTTCGAATTACTGAATGTTGCCGATGGCCGGGAGGCCAAGTCTGTCTGGTCAGTCAATTCCATGGGCGGTAGCCTGGCTGCATTGAATCTGGAGGAGGTCGCACCCGATAGTGAAATCGACTGGTCGGAGGCTGTCCTTTTCAGTGTGATGACGGCAGATGGGCTGCGCCTGAAAGCAGACCTGGTGGCGCACGAGGATGTGCACTGGATTCGTCTGCAGGCAAGCATGGTTCAATCCACTCCTGATGAGGCCGGGCAAGAAGATGAAGTGCAGTCTGCCGCATCGGGTGATCTGGCCGAGCGGGTAGACCAGATCAATACCCGCGTAAACGCATGGGCCTACCGGATTCCCCAACACAAGTTCGATACGATGACCAGGCGTATGGCCGACATGCTCAAGGCTGAGGAAACACCCTGATCATGAAATGGCGCGGCATGGCATTGATTGCCGCGCTGTATGGTCTGATGGCCGTGCTGCTGGCGGCGCTCGGCGCGCACCTTCTGCCGGCGAATCTGGAAGCCGCACAATCCTTGTGGGCGACTGCTTTGCAGATGCATGTTTTCCACGCTGTCGCCTTGCTGGCGCTGGCCGCGCTGTCAGCTTACCGGGATTCATTTCTGTTGCGCTGGAGCGGGTTCATGATGGCCCTCGGCGTGCTGCTCTTCTCCGGCAGCCTGTATCTGCGCGCTGCCGGAATTGAGTTCCTTGCCGGCCCGCTCACCCCGGCGGGCGGCTTCATTCTCATGCTCGGCTGGGCCTTGCTGATCATCGGCCTGATCCGTCACAATTCCGGCTGAGATGAATCGTCTTCGTTACAACCGGCAACAGGCAGTGGAATATCTGCGCAGTCACTGTGATCCCCTGGGCCAGTTCATTGACAGGCACGGTGAACTGGAATTGAAGGTTCGGCGTGAGCATGACCTGTTCAACGCCCTTTCGCGGGCCATTGTTTACCAACAGCTATCCGGCAAGGCGGCAAGCACGATCCACGGACGATTTAGCGGTTTGTTTGAAAATGAAATCCCGCAAGCTGAACAGGCAGGGGCCTTGTCGATGGAACAACTGCGCAGCGTAGGACTTTCGCGCAACAAGGCGCTGGCGGTCCAGGATCTGGCGGAAAAGACGCTGGACGGTAGCCTGGTGACCATGCGCCGCATGGCGCACATGGGCGACCAACAACTGATAGAGAATCTGTGCAGCGTGCGGGGCGTGGGTCCCTGGACCGCCCAGATGTTATTGATCTTCAACCTGGGCCGTCCGGATGTGATGCCGGCTACGGATCTTGGTGTGCAAAAAGGCGTACAGGCAATATATCGAATGCGCAAACTGCCTTCACCGGAGCAGGTTTTGCGGAAAACCCGTCACCTCTCCCCGTATCGTTCAGCGGCCAGTTGGTATTTCTGGCGGGCCGCAGATACAGAATTGCTCACTTGAAACCATTGCCCGTTGGTCGCATCTTGAGGCCATTAGCGAAGGGCTGTACTGTGAGCTGATCTCCGGGAATCTGTTATGAACCTGCTAGACAATTTCATACTGCAACACGTTCAGGTGTCGTTACTGAAGGCTGAGCTCATTCACGTCAGCAAAGAAGCCGGGCACCAGGAAGCAAAAGTTGAGCTGAACCTGACCCCGCGCCTGATGAATGCTGACAGCGGGGACAAACTACCCGCTTACCAGGTTAGCGCCAGGTTGAGCTGCAAGGCAGGTTCGGAAGATGACCCGGGGCCTATGTTCGCCGCCCGGGTCGGCTTCGAAGTGATCTACCAGCAAGTCGCCGGAGACCCTGTCGATGTCTCCGAATTCACCAGTAATCATTCCAGTCTGACCCGACAGCTGTACCCCTTGCTGCAACAGGAATTGCGTTCCCTGCTAGCGCGGCTTGGGCTGGAACAGATTCACCTGCCATTCGATCTGACCGCCAGGATCACCGAGCGCGATCAGCAAACCGTGCGCGTGTCAGGAGCGGTGCATTAGTGTAAACCCCAGGCCCAGTGCCAGGGCTCGTAGGCTACTCTGTGACGATTGCCGCGTGGAAAGGACATGCGGAAGCCGAAAGTTGCGGCATGCAAATGTAGCCATTCAAAAGCGGCACTTTTTTCGAATTCCTCTTCAAGCACCGGAAATCCCGGGCTCGTTATATCGATGGCCCGGCCGGTATGGTGCTCGCTGAACCCGGGCGCTGCGGATACTGCAAGAATCTCTTCCAGGGCCAGATCTTTGTCCAGTTTCCTGCGCACAATTCCCGCCTGGTAGTCGACCGAGCGAAAAGCAGAGACGGCCTGTAGCTCGATGCCTTGCCCCGTGGCCTGCTGACGCATCGACTGCCAGGCTTGTGCCGCTGGCGGGAACATTTGCTGGTTCCGGCCATAGATATCGCTGCCGATCGATTGCAGCCTGACGGCCTCCTGCTGTAAGCCAATGCGGTGGATCCGTCCATATTCCTGCGTGATGCCCAATTGGTCCAGCCAGTGGGAAATACGCCTCGAGTACCGGGTCTGGCGACGCGGGAAAGTGCGATGCATGGACCGCCCATTTTTCTCGTTGCCGTCTTGTGCGTCGGTTTGCAGCACCGGCTGGCTGCGATATCCGCAGGATTGCAGCAGACTGGTGAGCGGGGGTGGGCAGCAAATGATCAAATCGAGGATGCCAAACTGCACCGCAAGTTTCTCGGCTGCGATGACCAGGCGCGGACCAAGGCTTCCGCCGGTACAGGTCGGATTCAGGAAAAAACCGCCGATTTCCCCGAGGTCCAGATCAATGCCAATGGTGGCTGAGAAGTGTTTCTCAGATCTGCAGCCTTCAGCCACCAGCATGCATCCATCCCGAACCCATTTATCGAGTTGCCGATCCGGAACTAAATCCATGGGCAGGGATCTCAGCTTGCCGAGATCGGATACGCCGGCTTTTCGAATTTTAATGCCTCTATTCAATTCGCTTCGTCCCGGGCAGAGCACTAGCCTTTACCGCAAGGTGGGCTGCTTGCTGCCAAGCATCAGATAATGCATCACTTCGCGCATACAAATCACGCAAAAATTTCAAACGGACAGAAGTGGTAAAGCGCGGAACCGGTTAGAATGACCCATGGTCGACAGGTACGGCAAATAAAGAAGATACGCGGGTAAACCATGAACACGACGATACTGCTTGCTGATGATGACACCGAGCTTTGCGACTTGCTGAGCGAATATTTTGAAACCGAGGGCTTCCGTGTGCGTATGGCCCATGCCGGAAGGGCCGCACTGGACGAGGCACGCAAGCCCGGTCTTGACCTGGCTGTGCTGGACGTGATGATGCCGGAAATGAACGGCATGGACGTACTCAAGGAACTGCGCAAGGAAAGCCGTCTTCCGGTCATCATGCTGACGGCCCGGGGTGACGACATGGACCGCATCCTTGGTCTGGAACTGGGTGCGGACGATTATGTGCCAAAGCCCTGCAACCCCAGGGAACTGTTGGCGCGCATCCGCGCGGTGATGCGGCGCGCACAAGGCGCGGCCGATCATGGTGTACTTACCGTGGATGACCTGGAATTGAGACAGGGCAGCCGCATGCTGTTGAAAGAGGGCCAGCAGGTTGAATTGACCAGTACCGAGTTCAGTATCCTGCAAACCCTGTTGCAGCATCAGGGCGAAGTGGTCAGCAAGCGGGATCTTTACGTGTCCGCCCTGGGCCGGGAACCCGTTCCGCATGACCGCAGTGTGGACATGCACGTCAGTAATCTGCGCCGTAAATTGGGCCCGGACCAGGATGGCAATAACCGGATTGAGACTATTCGGGGAATCGGTTACCAGTTCCGGACTCTTTGAGTATGCTTTCACTGTTCTGGAAGCTTTTTCTGACGATGTGGCTGAGCATCGTCGGTTTTTCCGCCGCGATCGGCTGGCTTAACGACAAACTGGCCAGGGAACAGTGGGCGGAAGAACCTGCCAATACCTTTGCCCGCGGCATGTTCAGAATCAGCCAGCGCGCCATGCTGGCGATTCAGATGGATGACCCTAAAGGCCTGCGCGAAGAGTTGCTTGGCATTCCCCGAATGACACGAAGCCATTTTTACGTCGTGGACTACGATCAGCAGGAAATTCTGGGGCGCGATGACACGCTGCAACAGCTGATTGAGCGGCGCACGGTCATGGACACGCAAACCGAGGAAGATTCGCAGGGCCGTGTTTATACCCTGTACACGGTTAACCGGACGCCACCCAGCACCATCCTGGCCCCGGGTCCACAAGGGACCGCACTGCGCCTGTTTGCGGCTGCTCTGATCAGCGCTCTGATCAGCTATTTTCTGGCGCGTTCCCTGTCCCGGCCGCTGGAAAAATTGCGTCATGCCAGTCGCAAAATCGCGGCCGGAGAACTGGGTACCCGGGTCGGCCAGGCAATGACCGAGCGGCATGATGAATTCGGCCAGCTGGCCACCGATTTCGACGCCATGGCTTCCCGTTTGCAGGTGATGCAACAGGCCAACCAGCGACTGTTGCAGGACGTGAGCCACGAATTACGCTCACCGCTGGCACGGCTGAATGTCGCAGTGGAGATTGCACGTAACAAAGGAGCCGGCCAGGTGGGCTCGGAACTCGACCGTATCGAACTGGAGAGCGAGCGTCTGAAAACCCTGGTCAATGATGTTCTCGGGCTGTTGCGGGAAACTTCCGAGACCGTACCCAAGGTGTATGAGGAAATTGAGCTCAACGCTCTGCTGAGTGACCTGGTCGAGGTCGTAAACTACGAGGTACCTGCGGGGAAACCGGGTATTGCCTGGAACCCGGCAGAACCGATTGAATTCCATGGCGACCGCGAATTGCTGTGGCGAGCCATGGAAAACCTGTTACGCAATGCTCTGCGCCACACCGATGCCGAGCGGGGAGTGGTTCTCGGTCTGGAGCAGGGCCGTGGCAGGAAGCGCGCCCATTTGTCGGTGCGGGATTTTGGTCCGGGCGTGCCTGCTGGCGAGTTGGAAAAGATTTTTGAACCGTTCTATCGCGTCCAGGAATCGCGTGACCGGGGTACTGGTGGGCACGGCCTGGGCCTTTCCATAGCCGCCAATGCGGTACGCCGGCACGGTGGCAGCATCAAGGCCGGGAAGGCAGATGGCGGGGGCTTGATCGTGATGATCAGCCTGCCTCTGAACCGGGACAGCGCCTAGGAGCATACTGCGATTGGCAGGCCTTTCAGGCCCGATCCGCAGCAAAGCTCAGCACGGCATCGATCCGTTCCAGCTTCAGGCAGCTCATCAGGAGACGATCCACACCCAGTGCTACGCCGGCACATTCCGGCAGGCCATGGCGCAGGGCAGCGATCAGATTCATGTCCAGAGCTATTTGCTCCTCGCCCCTGGATTCGGCCAGCCGGGCCTCCCGCCCGAATCGCTCGAGCTGTTCATCGGCATCGGTCAGCTCCTGGTACCCATTGGCCAGTTCCATTTGACCCAGATAGACTTCGAATCGTTCGGCGACCGGTGGATGGCCGGCCCGTATGCGAGCGAGTGCCGCCTGTTCAGGAGGAAAGTCATACAGCAGGGTGAAAGACTCTCCGGGCAGGGTCGGCTGGATCAGCTCGGACAGAAGCAGGTCGAGCCATTCCTGGTGGCCCATGGGTGTGGCCAGTATGCCGCGTTCCATCGCGCAGGCGGCCAGTTCGGATTCGCTGCAAAACAACGGATCCAGGCCGGTCTCCTGTTGAAAGAGTTCACGATAGGTCAGCTGCTGAACCGGCCAGTCGTCGAACTGGCCGTGGCCGCACAAGCGAACCAGTTCGATGACCTCCCCGGCCAGGTCCAGGTAGTTCCAGCCGAGGCGATACCATTCCAGAAGGGTGAATTCCGGGTTGTGGTGCCGGCCGGATTCGCCGGCCCGGAATACGGGCCCCAGTTCGTATATATCGCCATGACCGGAGGCCAGCAGACGTTTCAAAGCGTATTCCGGGGAAGTCCTGAGGTATTTTCTACGTTGGCTGTCGGTGGTCACGCTACGGATATTCGGGTCACTGTTGCCCGACCGGGACAGCACCGGCGTGACTACTTCCATCACTTTTTTATGCAAAAAATAATGGCGGATATCGGATAGCAGATGCGCCCTGGCCTCAACCGCCAGCCTCGATGCTCCGGGACGCCAGTTACTTTCAGATTTCATTCGGGTATCCGATGACCCGGAATTGCAGGCCGACGGCCCTGAGGTTTTCAGATTCCTGTTGGAGGTCGGTCATGGTGAGCGGGTGGTTTTCTTTCCAGTCTTCGGCGAAATCGACGGTGATCATGTTGTCGTTCCCGCTCAGTTTGAAGGTCGGAATGGAATGGTCATCGCGTGTTCTGCACAGTACGCAGGCGAAGCGCAGGCAAAACAGGGTCATGCGCAGAGGCTCAATCAGGCGCGAAGGTAGTTTGTCGGCGTATTCGCTGGGGATAACCCGCCGGTGGTTTCGAACGAGTGCGGCCAGAAACAGCTGCTCCTGACGGGAAAACCCCGCCATGTCCGAATTCTCGACCAGGTAGGCTGAGTGTTCCTGAAACTGACTGTGTGACACACACAGGCCCGTTTCGTGCAGGTCTGCAGCCCAGCCCAGCAGATCCCTGTGAGTCTGTCGCATGAACATGCCGTCGGCCACCTTGTCACAGACTTTCAGGGCCACGCGTTTGACGCGATCGACCTGATCCTGGTCCACGCTGTAGCGCGCCATGAATGCAGAGACGGTCTTGTCCCGGGGGTCCCGGTTTTCCTGGCGTCCCAACAGGTCGCTCAGCACGCCTTCGCGCAGCGCGTAGGGCGACACTTTGAGTGTATCCAGGCGCAGCGACTTGAAACAGGCGATCAACATGGCCAGGCCGCCAATCAGAACCGGGTGTCTGCGCTCTGACAGGCCGGCCAGCTTCACCGCGTCGATGGTGCCGAATTTGAGCAATTTGTCGCGCAGAAAAAACAGGGCATCCATGTTGATGTCCTTTTCGACCCAGCCCTGAAGGCGGCAGATTTCTTCTATCGCCTTGATGGTTCCGGATGAGCCGATGGCCAGATCCCAGCCGGTTTGACGGTAGCACAATTGCAGCTCCTGCATATCGGCCATGGCCGAGCGAACTGCTTTTTTCCAGCGCTTGCGGGTGATGTTTCCATCGCCAAAAAACTGCCGGGTGAGCGACACACACCCGTATTGCAGGCTTTCCATCTCAAGTGGTTCCAGCCCCTCGCCGATGATCAATTCGGTGCTGCCGCCGCCAATGTCGATCACCAGCCGTCGGCTGTCGTGGCCCGAAACACCTTCGGTGACGCCAATGTAGATCAGCCTGGCCTCCTCACGACCGGCAATGATATCGATGCTGCAGCCCAGGGCTGTTTCAGCAATCATCAGGAAGGCGTTGGCGTTCTTCATTCTGCGGAAGGTCTGCGTACCCACGGCGCGCAGGTTGTCGTCCGGGATATCCCTTAGACGCTGGCCGAATCGGGCCAGGCAGGCAAATGCGCGCTCCTGCACTTCCGGGTCCAGCTGACCGTCCTGGTCCAGGCCGCCGCCCAAACGAACCATTTCCTTGATGCGATCGATGACCCGCAATTCGCCGTGCTCGCGACGTGCAACCAGCAGGTGGAAACTGTTGCTGCCCAGGTCTACCGCAGCATAGGTATGGGTGCGTTCAGTGGATTTCATCGCCAGTGAATTTTTTGATTTTCTCTGATGCCCGGGCTCATCTTGATTTCCTCACACCCTGAATGTCCTCGTCAATCAGGTCAATCGTACTGTACCGGAATCCCATTTCCCATGCGCCCCTTTCACCCGGGGGATTCGGACGAATGAGCATTCCTGCGGCGATTGCCGGGTCATGAAGCCACCTACTGAAATTTGAAGTTCAGGTCCAGCTCCAGACGGTCGTAGTCCTTTGGATCGCCTGATCTCAGGTTGACTTTGTTCATGAAGTAGGTTGCTTTGAAGTTCCAGCTCTTGTGAAAAGCATAGGTTCCCGACAACACATGCCCTTTCGCGTCGGTGCCGCCGCCACCGAAGTCTGAATCCGACACCAGGCCGACCGTCGCATCAGCTTCGAGTCTCTCGTAGTAATAGGTGATATCCCAGGTGCCTCTCGCCCTGGCTGAGCCAAACCTGGCGCCAAACAAATAACCCGTATCGTTTTCATCAACTTCCTTGTTCACCGTGAAGTTGCCGAACATCGCGAAAGGATATCCACCCAGTTTGAGTTTCCACTCAGCGAATGCCTCGTAGTTGTGGTAGTCATAGGCGAATACGAGAATGGGGTCGGGCTCTCCTCCGGGATTGGGAACCTGCCGGAAAGTGTTACCGTAGAAGTCTTCCGGTTCACCAAATAATGGGGTCCTGCCTGCGATATCGAAGACGGTATAACCGACTCCAAAACTCAGCTTGCCGGTCTCGCCGGTCTTGATTTTCATGCCCGCCTGGATGGCCCAGGCGAATTCCGTTCCGTTCTTGCTATCGCCTTCCAGCCAGGTGCCCAGGCCCTGCACGTAGAAGGTGTCATTGTCCCAGATCGCTCCGAGGCCTTCCGGCCGCCAGTCGGCATCCCATCTCAGGCCTTTGCCGCCGGGGCGTATCAGGTAGTTCTTGAATTTGCCGCCGGTGAGGTTGGTGTTGGCCAGCCCGGACCAGTCAAAATAGGCCAGATCGATCTTGATATCCTTGCTGGACCCGCCACCGCCAATGGTCTGGTTCGAGGAAACCGGATCGTCACCGCCGGTTGCCAGTCCGATGCCGACTTCCAGGGTCGGGCTGAGATCCGCTTGCAGGTGAGTGCGGGCCCGGATTCGGCTGCGGTTGCGTCCATCCTTGTCTTCCTGGTCGATGTTTTCGTAGCGATAACGGAAATCCCCTTTCCAGCGCAAGCGTTCTGCCCAGGAAACTGCGGCTAAATGATCTTCCAACTGCTCTTCAATTACGCTGTCGACTTTGCTCTCCACGGCCTCGTCGACGCGGGCAGCGGTGGCCTGGTCAAGCTCGGTGACCGTTTCACTGGTCTGTTGGCTGGCTTTTTCCAACTCGCCCAGCCGCCGGGTCAGCATCTGGACCTGCTCCCGCAGCGCCTGGATTTCATCATCACTGACTTCGGCGAAGCTGGCCGGGCTGATTAGAATTGCGATCAATACCAGCAGGGCTGCCTTCTTTTTCATGTCATTGTCTCCATCTGTAAATCGACTCCAGTAAGGAGTCTATTTCGAATTTATGACAATTCGATGACCAGAATGAAGCTAAATTGATTTTGATCAGATGAAGCCGCTGCGGGGGAACAACGTGCAGGAATCCGGCTTATCTCTTTCGACTCGCAGGGAAGTTGCAGGTGAATACGCTTCCCACATTCAGTTCACTGTCGATAATCAATGTGGCCTGATGTAAATTGAGCACGTGCTTCACGATTGCCAGGCCGAGACCGGTGCCGCCGGACTTGCGGGCCCGGTCGGCTCCAACACGGTAAAAGCGTTCGGTCAACCTGGGAATGTCCCGCGCCGGAATCCAATGCCCGTGTCACGGACGCTGAGGCGAGGGCCATCCGGGCTGTCATACCAGTTGATTGTAATCGTGCCATTTTCCAGCGTGTACCGGACTGCGTTGGCCAGCAGGTTGTGGAAAGCACTCTCCAGGTCAGACTCGTTTCCGTGCAGATACAAATCTTCCTGAACATCAAACAGCAACTCGTGTTTTTGCTGGCTGATCTCTTCCGTCTGTGTTCTGAGGCGGATCAACATGGCGGGGACATCGACAAATTTATCTTCGCCCGGGATCTCGTTACTTTGCAGGCGCGACAGTTCCAGCAGATCGTTCAGCATATTTTCCATCTGCCTGGCCTGGCTCTCCATCTTCTCGATGGCATCGGAAATGGATCCTTCGGTTGGTTGCTGAAGCAATTCCAGGTAGCCCAGCAGGACAGTGAGCGGTGTGCGCAGTTCATGCGATAGATTGGCGACGAAATCCCTTCTCATTCTCTCCACGTTCTGGACGTTTGTGATATCCCTGAGGATGATCAGGCGCTGCTTGTTCCGGAAGGGCGCAGCGCTGACGTGCAACCAGGTGTTATCGCCTGCGGGTGATTGCATCTCCAGCCCGTTTTGTGCTTCATTGTGGTCATTTAGCCAGTCGGCAAAATCCCGCCCCCGCAACAGGCTGGTCACCGATTGCCCCAGGTCCTGTGGACTGCGCAAATTAAGTAATGACATGGCTGCGTGGTTGATCCAGGAGAGGCCGCCTTTCTGGTCGAGTATCAATACGGCATCCGGAAACGCATCCGATAGACTTCGAAATTCGTCAATCCTGTCCTCGTAGTCATCTTTGAGGCGCTGATTTTTCTGTTCGAGGGAGTCAATGCTTTGAAAAAGATCTGCCCAGATACCGTAACTTCTGGGAACAAGCTCAGCGGCTTTCGTCAGCCAGCGATTGAGTCGCCAGATATTGAAAGCGTGCCACAGGATGTAAATTGCGAGTGCAAGAATGAAGGCAAGGAACGGGTAGCCAATAAACCAGCCGGCCAGTATCACCACCCCGGCACACAGGAACAGCCTTAATGCGTGAAATTTCCATGTCCGGAAATGCATGGTCATTAAACCCCTGAGTAATGATCCCGGATGATCATTCTTCCGCCAGGAAACGATAGCCGTGCCCGCGCACGGTTTGCAGGTAATGACTGGTTTCCGAAGGTTCCATGACTTTTCTCAGGCGCCTGATATGTACGTCAACGGTGCGCTCTTCCAGGTATTCACTGGCGCCCCAGACGTGGTCCAGCAACTGCGGCCGGCTGTAAGCGCGGCCCGCATGGCTCATGAAACATTCCAGGAGACGATCCTCCGTCGGTCCCATCCTGAGTTCTGACCCCTCATGCAACACCCGCCGAAAGGGTGTCCAGCGTCAGCTTGCCGGCTACCAGCCCGGCCGACGATCGTGGCCAACTGGTAGCCGGCAAGCTGACGCTGGAC
>PVMS01112858.1_pt1 | contig 17268 bp, 14 predicted proteins | sample 1853461 | NCBI WGS metagenome assembly PVMS01 (sample SAMN08582032, study PRJNA380276) | Marine sediment metagenome, whole genome shotgun sequencing project. | isolation source: ocean sediment barecode stripped | collected 2017 | reverse complement strand
AACGATAAGGTATTATAAATTCCAAAACTATGGCGACCATCATTAATATTGGTAGTGCTATATCTAATTCTATCATTCTCAAAGGGTGATCCTACCACATATTCATGAAATCTTACATCTGCATCAATAACTTTTTTACCGACGGCAGGGATGAAAATATTCTTTGAGAATATCATGATATTTTCGTCAATATTTAAGTTTGAATTTGCACCCAACATTTCCTCGGCGTCTTTGGTTATACCTTGGCTAACCCACTGTTTTGTAACCGCATTAAACTCATGTATATCAAGGGTGATTTCGGGTTTCCACTTCATAAATAATTCATGAACCGCCTGTGATTCGGGTTCGCTTAATATTACATGATTTCGGTTTAAATCCATATTATTGGCATTTCGCCTTTGCCCCGTTTCTCCGCCATCAATGTTCACCATGGGAACCAGAGCTATATCCATTTTGGATAATAAATAAGATTTGTCGTTAATGAGTTGCCGTGCAACAATAAGCGCAGCCTCTTTTCCTGAAGGCTCATTGCCGTGTTGTTGACAAATAACCATAACCAATGGTTTGGTATCTCTTTGATTACCGAAATCATTTTCAGAAAAATACAAGATTGGGATTTTTTTCCCACTAATTGCTGACCCGATATAATCCATCTTTACCTGATTACTTGTTTGTACCAATTCTTGCAAATAATTAATCATCTCCTGGTAAGAAGTGAGTTTTGTAAAATTTGATTTTTCTAAATCGGTTTTTAAATTGTTTTGCGCCACTAATGATAAATTCAAAATCATCAAACAGATTAGCAGCAAATTGATTTTTTTTCATAAGAATATTTTAGGTTATATATTGAAATATAATAATTAATGAACTCTATTTTAAGCCAGCTTTGCAAGCGCATCTTTCATCCTTTGACAAGCCTCAATCAATTCTTCGTCGGATATAGAATAAGAGAGCCTAATACAGTCAGGTGCCCCAAAGGCTGAGCCTGCAACAACTGCAACATGGGCCTTCTCAAGAAGATACATAGCAAGGTCTAAAGAATCTTTTACTAAAGTATCCCCTGCTTTTTTACCAAAGAAAAAACTTGCTTCAGGGAATACATAGAATGCTCCCTGAGGAATTCTGACTTGCAATCCTTCAATTTCAGAGAGTAGTCCGCAAACAAGATCCCTTCTTTTTAGGTAAACTGCTTTCATTTTTTCCTTTGAATCTGATTTTGATGTAATTGCAGCAAGTGCAGCCCTTTGGGCAATCGATGAAACTCCTGAAGTAAACTGACCCTGTAGTTTGTTAACCGCTTGGGCAAGCCACAATGGACCCCCGAAATATCCAATTCTCCAACCTGTCATCGCATATCCTTTTGACACACCGTTTATTGTAATTACTCTGTCAAATATAAAATCGAATGAAGCCATACTGACATGTTTTCCAGAAAAGGTGATATGCTCATATATTTCATCTGATATTATAAAAACACCTTTATGCTTTTCAACTACTCTTGCAAGTACTTCCATCTCATCCTTTGTATAAACCATTCCGCTAGGATTTGATGGTGAGTTAAACAAGATTGCCTTAGTTTTTGATGTAATAGCACTTTCAAGCTGATCAGGAGTAATCTTGAAGTCATTTTCAATGGTAGTTGGCAATATAACCGGTTTACCTTCTGCAAGTATCACCTGGTCATAATAACTGACCCAGTAAGGAGCAGGAATTATTACTTCATCACCTGGATTGACAATACTAAGGATGACATTGATCAAAGAGTGTTTTCCACCAGCTGATACAACAATTTGGTCTGGAGAGTAATCCAGATCATTCTCATTTTTAAACTTTTCGGAGATAGCCTTTCTCAGGTCAACGTATCCAGGTACGGGTGGATAAAATGAATAATTATCATCTATTGCTTTCTTGGCTGCTTCCTTTATATCATCCGGAGTATTGAAGTCTGGTTCTCCTGTACTAAGGCTTATTACATCAATACCAGCAGCCTTCATGTCACGACTTTTTTGAGCCATTGCAAGGGTTTCCGAAACGGATATTGATTTGATTCTGTTAGATAAAAATTCCAATGTTTATTAATTATTTCAAGCTTCGTCCTTCTTCTTCGATAAATCTTCAAAACACAAAGTAGAAGCTTATTGAAAACTTAGATTTTAAATTATAAATTTAGTATCTCTTGAGCAGCATTTAAGCCAATACCAGGTTTGATGCTATAGCCACATGTTAATAATGCAGATTCTATTGCAGCAATTGATGATAATATATCGCTTTGGTTTACAGATCCCATATGACCAATTCTGAAATACTTGGATTTAATGTCTGCCAATAAACCTCCAGCCATTATAACTCCGTTCTTTGTTATTTCCTGTAACAAGCTTCCACCTTCAACTCCTTCGGGATAACATGGAGCAGATAATGTATTCGCTGCAACCTTTTCATTTACAGGAATCATATCCAATTCCATTGCCTTAATTGCTGATCGAAATGCGCTAGCAATTCTTTGATGTCTTTGAAATCTGATATCCATACCTTCTTTTAGTATAATTTTCAAGCTGACTTCAAGTGCTATAATCAGATTTACAGCCGGAGTTCCAAAATAGGATGGTTTTCTTGCCTCATATGCATCCATTATTGGCAACCAGTTTCCCCAATCAGCATAATAATTACAAACTGGAGTTTTTCTGTTTTTCCACACTTCCATTGCCTTTTGAGAGGCTACTAACAAAGCTAGTCCCGGAGGAACGCCAATCGCTTTTTGAGAAGCGGTCAGAACTACATCAATCCCCCATTCTTCCTGACGAATCTCTTCGCCAGCTACGGAACATACTCCATCTAAAATAGTTAATACATTATATTTCCTGCCTAATTCTCCAAAAGGTTTGGGGTCGTTTAAAACAGCTGTAGAGGTATCTACGTGTGTAAATGTAAGTAATTTATAATCCTTTGTTTTCAACTTTGCTTCCACTTCATCAATGGGAACTATATCTCCAACAGGAGCTCTTAATATATCTACATTTGCACCATATCTTTTTAATAGCTCTGCATACCTCTCACCAAAATACCCTGTTGAAATGACCAAAGCATTATCTCCCGATTCAATTAAATTAGATCCAGCCAAATCCATTGCTAATGTTCCACTACCTGCTATAATAAACGCTTGTCCAGAGGGGCATTGCCAAACTTTCTTCATCAATTCTAATGAGTTCCCAAATGATTCTATAAAATTTGGTGCAACATGACTTGGAGTTGGCACACCCATTGCTTGCATAACCTCAGGTTCAAATTCTATTGGCCCCGGTATCATTAATAGTTTTCTTGCTTTCATTCTATTATTATCTCTTAATTACTTTATTTCTTTTGTAATTTAAAAATTCCTTTTTAATAATGATTTAAAGGAAATATTACTAGTGTTCTCAATTTTCAAATTTGGATTATATTATAGTAACTATAATGATGGTGATCGTTAAATAACTACGCTTTTAAGATTATACTCATTTATTATCTCTAATAATTCGTCCTTTATTCCTTGTTTGAGAGGAAGCATAGGTTTTCTTGCAGGTCCTCCATAATAACCTAAATAATCCATTGCGTATTTTAAAGCAGGCACTCCCCATTTTTCTGTAACAGCCGAATTTATGGAAATTAGCTTAAGCTGCTTTTCACGAGCTTGAGTTAGGTCGCCTTCTGAAAAACTCTGGTAAAGATCAATACACTGTTTAGGGGCAAAATTAGCCAAAGCTACGATACCCCCAATGGCGCCTACAGATAATGCAGGAAGAAGAAAACTTGCAGAACCAGCCAAAATTTGAAATTCAGGTTTAACCCTTTGCCTTATATCTCCCATTTTAACAATATTACCTCCTGAATCTTTCATCCCAATAATATTAGGATGAGCTGAAATTTCAAGAATAGTATCAGCATTCATATCCATTCCTGAATTTGCAGGCATATTATATATTAAAACGGGTATTGACGAATTTTCAGCAACAGTAAAATAATGCCTCACCAATGCCTCCTTACTCATAGCACCTTTAAAATAAAAGGGATTCAAAACTAAAGCTGCATCAGCTCCAGCTTTAGCAGCACCTTTTGTTAAATTTACAGTTTCCCTTGTAGATTGCACGCCAGTGCCGGCTATCATTATTTTATCTGATGGTATAGCTTCCCTTGTTGCTTCATATACTGCTTGCCTTTCAACATCTGAAAGATTTACCAACTCCCCGTTTGATCCCAATACAAGGAAGCCTGCGAGATCGTATTTACTTAACTTTTTAATATTATTTTTCATTTTGTCTAACGACAAATCCTCACCTTTATCAAATGATGTAGCTAAAGGCGGAAATATTCCATTTAATTTTAACATAGATTTTTTATATTTATATTTTGTTGTTTCCTTCATCTTTACTCCTACGAGGATGTGACAAAATTAGATGATAATTGATTTTTATCACTTGTGTTTTGATTGTTAAAAGCGAATTATTCATTACAAACGCATTATTTTTATGCCTTTAACCTTTGATTCGTCGATTAACGTTTTATACACAAAAATGGTAGACCTAGAAAAGGTAAATTCATGATATTCATATTAAGCCAGGGAACAAATTGCATGTAATTATGTATGTAAAAAGCCGTGAGAAATCTCACGGATCTGATTTACTATTCGTTAATTTCTATTTGAGTGCCCAGAACAAAATCTAATTTATTAAATTTATAGTGTAGCTTTAGATCACCCATAAAATGGTTTGAGAATAGAAATGGAAGGGGAGTCTTTTATCAGAGATAAATTGTTGGTGATATTGTTAGTAAATAAAAAAAAGCACTCTATTCAAAATGGCTCTAATTGTTTGATTTGTAATGTGATCCGCCCGAGGTTCGAACTCGGGATCCTATGCTTAAAAGGCTTAATTCTATTAAATTTTTAAACAAAAAGTTTTATTATGTCAATTAAAAAAATAATTACAATGCGAAAAATGATTTTATTATTTGTTCTAGGACTAAGTTTGAATCCCATTTTGTATGCGCAAAAGCATGGAAGAGCAGGCGATTTTGGGATTATCGTGGGAACGCTTGAAAAAGGAAGTTTGAATATGATTACGGATGTTGGAGGGATTAAAGTTGGACATTTTACCTTAAGCAAAGGAAAAAATATTAGAACTGGTGTAACTGCAATTTTACCGCATGGTGGAAATATATTTCAGGACAAAGTACCAGCCGGAATATTTTGCTTTAATGCCTTTGGGAAATTAGCAGGTTACACACAGGTTGAAGAATTAGGAAATATTGAAACACCTATCATTCTTACAAATACTTTAAGTGTTGGAACTGGTGTTGAAGCCCTTGTAAAATACACGATTAATCAAAAGGGAAATGAAGAGGTTAGATCAGTAAATGCTGTTGTAGGAGAAACTAATGATGGATATTTGAATGATATCAGAGGGCAACATATTAAGGGTGAACATATTGTTAAAGCCATTGATAACGCCAAAACTGGTGCTTTTGATGAAGGCTGTGTTGGTGCTGGCACTGGTACAACAGCTTTAGGATTTAAAGGTGGAATTGGTTCAGCTTCAAGAATGACAGTAGCTATTGATGGGAAAAAATATACGGTTGGAGTTTTACTTCAATCCAATTTTGGACGCGAACTTTATATTAATGGAGTGCCTGTTACAACAAAAATAAAAAGCAATGAAATTAAGAAGGCAGAAGATGGGTCGTGCATGATTGTAATAGCTACAGATGCCCCTTTATCACCAAGAAATTTAAAAAGATTGGCTCGTCGGGCATTTATTGGCATGGGAAGAACTTCTAATGTAATGTCAAATTCATCTGGCGATTTCGCTATTGCTTTTTCAACGGCCTATCGTATTCCTTATCAAAGCAAAAAGAAAACATTTGATGTGCCACCATTATTGCTAAATAGTGCAATGACTGCTTTATTTCAAGCGGTAGAAGAAGCTACTCAAGAAGCTGTGTACAATTCTTTATTCATGGCTACAACAACTTCAGGTGATCGCGGACATACCGTAAATGCATTGCCAATCCAGCAAGCATTGGAATTGATTAAAAGGTAATATTAAGATAGAGGACAAAAAAGCATCCCAACAAAAGGTAGGGATGCTTTTTTATTAAGTCAAGAATGTGCTTAATCTCTTTTATAAACAGGATAAATATCCTTAGGAATGTTTTTATACTCAATGGTTGTTAAGTCTGCAGGGCCTAGGCCTGGAGCATCGATTTCAAATATTGAACCTGCAAATCCTGATTCATAAAATCCACGTCGGAAGTGAACCCTTGACTTCAATGAAATAATATCCATCTTTTCTGGTTCAAGGTTTAATTGCTTGAAAATTCCAAGTGTGGTAATTTGATGTAGCACAGGTGTAATTATGACACGATTGTTTTTACCAAATTTAAGAACTGCTACTTTTTTATTGAATCTATCTAGGTCACCATAAAATTCGAGTTCTCCTTTGATACGAACCGGATTACCAGCATACTCATCTTCGTAACCTCCAATTTCCAATTCAACGATATCTCCTTTTTTATTGGCGTCAGCTTCTAATTTGTCAATTGCCCGAACATCAGAGATAGTTGCAATGCAGAAATTTTCTGCGCCTTGTTTTATTAGCTGTTCCAGAATGTGCGTTGAGTTTCCTGTCCGATCTGCATGATCTGCAATAACTACTGGAGTTTTACCTGCTTTAGCTGCCTCGATACTTATTTTAACGCCCTCTACAGTTTTAGGTAATTTTTTACCGGCAAAGGCTAATCGTTGTCTCCAAATATAATCGTTCATGTCATCGGCAATTTCATCAGCCCATTCCTGATTATCGTTGGTAATAACCATAATTGTAGCTCCGGCATCAGGAACATCTGCATAAGCAAAACCAAAGGCTACAGAAACATAAACACCGGGGTAGCGCTCTTCAATTCTTCTCGCTTTTTCCATTATTTCCATAGCGGGAGAAACACCGGTGCCTTGATAGACACTTGGTGTAATAATGCCAGGTTTGCGTGTTGCCATGGTTGGTTTATATTTTCCATTGAGTACCAAATTCATTAATCTTGCCGCTCGTTCGCCTTGCAAAAATGCATCATAGTGAGGATAACGTTTAATGATAAAAACAGCATCAGCCGCATCGCTTAATTCATGATCTTCATTGGCATGTAAATCGAGGGTCACAAAAATTGGGATATCGCCAACAACTTTACGCAGGCGCCTCACGATTTCGCCTTCCGGCTTTGGAATTCCTGTAACAGCCATGGCACCATGCAGTGACAGATAAACCCCATCAAATGGTCCTTGTTCTTCTAAATCTTTCGTCATTAAACCAACGTATTTATCGAAGGCTTCTTCAGTAATCCAACTTCCTGATGATCCACCCTTGGCACCTCTTGGTGAGGTTATCCCAACTAATTCAAGGTCTTCAAATTCATTAGCTTGATTAACAAAACCATCAATGTAATTCCCAGCTTGTAAAACATCGTCTCCGGTTAATGGAGCCCCGTAGTATTCAAACTCATCTATGCCTGTTGGGGTAGGACAGAATGTGCAGGTTTCATGTGAAAATGTTGCGACTCCAATTTTAAAATCTTTGTCGTCTTTAACATTGTTGCAGGATACAAAAACCGCTGCCATAATAATTAATAAAAATTTAATGCTTGTTTTGTTCATGTTTGTTATTATTAAGTGAGGAAATTGTTTAGTGTTCTAGTTAGAATTGGTAAATTTAAATGTTCAAATATTTAATATCTTATAAAATGAAAAAACTCAGTACTAATTTAGGAATATTTTCGATTCTTTTATTCCTTTCGTTCAGCTTATCGACCTATGCACAAAAATTAAATTTTCCGGGTAAACAATGGAAGCACGTTGATAATGTTGAAGAATTTGGTGCTTTACTCAATCTGATCCTGGAAGCCAGAGAAAAATAGATAATAATTAGGGGTGAAAGCTTACAGGTATCACCCTTAAACTCAAGAGTTCAAACTGATGAAAAAAGGAATGATTGGAATAGTAGGAGGAATGGGTCCCATAGCAGGAATTGATCTCTCAAGGGAAATTGTTAACCAAACGATTGCCGGAAAAGATCAGGATCATATTTCTCAAATCTTATATTCGGCTTCAGAAAGAATTTGCGATCGCACGGAATATATTCAGGGGAAAATTAAAGAAAATCCGGCATATGCCATCGCAGATATTATTTTAAGCCTGGAGTCAATGGGAGCAACTGTTGCCGGGTTGCCTTGTAATTCGGCCCATGCTCCGAATATTTTTGGAGTAATTGAGGAACAGTTAAAAGCTCATAAATCTGAAATTCGTTTGCTTCATATGATCGAGGAAGTCGGGGATTTTATTAAGACTCAATTTCCCAAACTTAAAAAAGTCGGAATCTTAGGAACGGCTGGAACCTACCAAACCAGGCAATACAATCGAATTGAAAAGTTTGGTTTGGAAGTTATCAATGTTTCTGAAGCTGAAGTAGCGCAGGTGCATCAATCCATTTATAATCCGGAGTACGGAATTAAATCCGTACCGGATAATATAAGTCGGGAATCGCTAGCCATTCTTGATTCTGCATCACGAACGCTGATCTCAAAAGGTGCTGAAATCATCGTTTTGGGATGTACAGAATTACCATTGGCTTTACCGGATAAATATTTCGAGAATATGCCACTCATTGATACAACGCTGGTTTTAGCAAGGGCTTTAATTAAGGCAGTTGATCCAGGTAAGTTAAAAAAATGGTGACCAATAAACCAATAAATTGATCTGAATAATTAAGTACAAATATAGAGTTGTATTGAGCATAATAAATACGGTGTAAACCCTTGAATCCAATTTTTTTTCAATCATTATTTAATATAACTTATTGTTGTAACCTATATGATTCGTTTTAATAACCAGGATTCTGAACAAGTTTAGGATTAACATCTGTTTCATATCGCCAAATGACCAGAATAAAACGGTCATTAGGATAAGGGATTGAACAAATGTTAGAAGTGCAATCAGTTCTGGAAACACCTTTTTTGTATCTTGTAAGATCAAATAACCGTTGACCTTCATAGCATAACTCCATTCTTCTTTCGTCTAAAAGGGCAGTGCCTGTGGCAGTAACATCAGCTGCAGTTGGTAATCCACGTTTACGTATCAGGTTCACATCGGCTTGATTAGCAGAGGTATTGTTCAAATGATAATTGGCTTTGGTCCTATTCAAAATAACTTCCGCAAGACGGATGACAGGAGTGTTATCTTCTCCTAAAGTATTGCTGTATTTAGCCACTCTGTGAGATGCATAATCACCGGCAAGTTCTGCATCAAGACTGAACATACTAAGCCGTGCGTTACCATCCGGAACCAAATTAATAAGGTCCTTTGAAGGTAAATAATCGCCATATCCGGTTTTAAGGTACAGTCCGGTTGTTACCAGCTAATACATTTATACCCAACCATTTATCGCTTCTATTGTAGCAATTTTTGTGATGGGTAATGCATTTGATAATCGTTTTAATCAACTTCCTTAGCTCTGAAATTGATTTCTTGTACAGTTTCTTGAGAACAAGCACTGATTAAACTGATAAAAATGATTAGGGAAGCAAAGTGTCTTAATGTTTTCATCTTATTTGGATTTTTTTTATTTCCAGCAACTAGCAACTAGTAACTAGTAACCTCTTTCTATATCTATCATCAATACATTCTTTTCTCCTAATTCCATAGATTTTAAAACCGAAGAAAAACTTTCTTTAAGATCATCAAGATCTGTAAGTGCTGCTTGATGAGGTGAAATAAATATTTTCTCATTTGCCCATAATGGAGAATCTTTTGCCAAAGGTTCTTGATCAAAAACATCCAGTACCGCAAAAGCTATGTATGATAAATTAATGGCTTTGACTAAATCTTCAGTCACTACCGATTTACCTCTTCCAACATTAATAAAAAGTGTGTTCTTAAATTGTTTAAAGAAATCCTGATTAAGCAATTGATTGGTTTTATCGTTAAGTGGGAGTGTATTAATGATTGCTGTTGTTTCAGCAGAAATGGAAGCTAAGTCTTTGAAGGAAATGCACTGATCGAAAAGATCTGAAGTTCGATTTCCTGTGGTATTGATGCCTGTAAGTCTGATCACATTTCTTTTTAGAACACTTGCAATGCCCTTAGCCATTTCTCCAGTTCCTAATGTGATCACATTAAGGTCTTTAATGCTTGTGGGATAGATTGGGGTCCACAAAGCTTTACGTTGATTACTGGATACACTAAAGGTGTTCTGCTTAAAGTTTAAGAGATGACAAAGGCAATACTCACCAATCATAGATCCTAGGTTCCCAATCGTTCTTGTAATGACAACTTCCTTATGTAAATCGTTTCGTTGCAGATAAGGCTCGACACCTGCTCCAAAAGCATGAATCCATTTAATATTTGAAAGATCAACATCCTCTGATATTGGGAATGCAGCTAAGCAATCAGCCCAATCAATATCTTTTTGGGTGACTGTTTGTACAAACTTAATATCCAATTCTTTATGATTGGATTTAAGGTTGTCTTGAAACTCTTTTCCTAGCCGGCCAGTGGTGAGTATTTTCATTCATTCAAAGCTAAGGAATATTGTTGAAAAATGATATTAGGATTAATGATAAAAATTATCGAGTTCTCAAGTTATCCAGTTGCATGGGCGATAGCCTAACGCTTATTGAAATTATTGCAGCTTCACTTATTTTTTCAATAATCTCAGCTATTAAAATAAAACCAGTATTGCAATACATATACTCAGCTCCCGGTTCAAAATTCAAATCTTTTTGGTGTTTCATGAAACCCACCAGATCCTCATTTGTTCTCGAATCATCGCCTCTCCAGCCTGCTAAAGCAATCATGGTGTGTAAACTTCTTAACCCACTGGTGTGGTGCAGCATCTGACGGATGGTGATGATTTGATCAAATTTAGGCATGTAAGGCAAATATTTTCGAATGTCATCATCCACATTAAGTTGACCGTTTACTTGCATCAAACAAATTCCAAAAGCAGTAAATTGTTTTGAAACCGAAGCAATATTATATTATGTTCCATAAGTATTGGGAACAAGATATTCTAAACTGGCGAGCCCGAAAGCTTTTGAATAAACCAGTTTCCCATCTTTCATTACACCCACTGATCCCTCCGGATGATCAGGGGTATTCCAGCTTTCAAATAAGGCATCAATTTTTTTGACTTTTGCATTAGAAAGTTGTGCTACTAAAGCGGGAGATAAGAAAATGCTTAATAAAAAAGCAAGAAGGAATTTATTGATTCGTGAATTCATGAGATCATTAATTAAGTTTATTTGAGTTCATTTTTTGATACATTTCAATTGCTCTTAAAGCAAGAACTTTGGTTGCATTCACAACAGGAACCGAAGAACGCTCAGGATTAAATGCGAGAGGAATTTCAGTGCACCCCAGAATGAGTAATTCAGCTCCTCTATCAATGAGATGTTGTCCTGCAATGGCTAATAAGTCTTAATGCATCTTCACCTTTGCTAGAGATAAAGTGCTGTTTTTAGTCTCTGTTATTTCCCCGGGATGATAAGTCCGTTCGGCATGCTTCTCAATGTCTTCCTTATAAAATAAAACATCTTTAAATTTACCTTTGGTGTAGTCTAATGCCTGATCGGCAAAATGTGGAGAATTTGGATCCCCACTTTCTCCTCCTGCCAAACTGCTTTTTGCTACGATTTTATCTCCAAACTCAACCATGGCAACAAAACTGTTTCCACTGGTTCCGTACATTTTCTTAGTTCCGGGATAAGAACGGCTGCCAAATGAGGCTAATGAACCCCATCGTGAAGTAACAAATCCAACTGGTAAACTTGGGAGATCGTCATTGAACGGCTGTCGAATTTCGCCATTTACGCGTTGGTATCGGTTAATGTCTCCCCAAGGTGTTTTCCAACTACCAAAATCATTTTTTAATTTATTTACAGCAGCTAGCAGCGACATGAGTCTGTTTTTACTGCCTAAGCCTTCAGCTAAGAAATCATAAATGTTAATTCCTTTTGGCATTTTCATGATTCGGGCTGCATTCATCATATCCTGAGCCCAATAAACCGCCAAAGAGGTTTCTATTGATGTTTCAGAAAAACGAAAATCCCAATTTCTTAAGGCTGCGATTGGCTTGCTCAGTTGATCTTTTAATCTTTTATCAGACAACTTTAAATTATTATAATCGTCCAACAAGACAGGAATGTATAATTCGAAAGCAGGAAGATAAGAATCGTAAGCTGCATCCTTTAACTTCGCTAAAGTAAAATCGGTTTGATTTTCCAAAACCATTACGGCATGAAGCTGTCTGAAGTTCTGCAAATCGGGTGCCATATAACTTGGGTAATCTTCACGCTTCGGACTATATTTACCAGCCACCGTAAATGGGGTTGCATTACAATTTTGAACCCAGCCATTTTCTGGATTTTTAACGATAATCATGTCTTTGAGTTTGTGTAAACCTTGCCAGTCAGTTTCAGGATTGCTCCCATCTACCACACCAGCCCAATTAATTTTTTCATTTCTTATCGGCATGAAATTCCCATGAAAATAGGCGATATTCCCGTCACCATCAGCATAAACGGTATTGTTAGATGAGTTAGTTCTGATCTTCATGGTATTGTAAAACTCATCGTAATTTTGTGCTTTTGTACGCATGTATGATTGGGTTAAAGCCTTTTCATGTTCAACCATTAAAGCAATTGAAACCCATTTATCTCCTTCTTCCCTAATAATTGGTCCGTGGTGTGTGTAATAGGCGGTCACCACTTTTTCCGACATTTTATCGCCATCTTTATATTTTAACGTAATATTTCTTTCGATAACTGGTCTTAACTCCTCTCCAAACTTGTAAAAGTATTTTCCATCTTGCTCAACGATGGTTTCTGAATAATAATCAATCACATCAGCTTTACTTGAAGTATGCATCCAACCACAATTGTCGTTAAATCCTTGGTAAACAAAAAACTGTCCCCAGGTAACTGCACCATAGGCATTCAATCCTTCCTGGCTGTTTACATGAATTTCTGGACGGAAAAAGAAAGAAGTGTGTGGGTTAATTAAAAATAAGGCATTCCCATTTTTAGTGTTTTTTGGTGAAATGGCAAATCCGTTTGAACCTCTGGGTTCATCATCTTCGTCAAGAATAACTTCTGCTACTGCGGTTCTCTTATCTTTAAAATAGAAAGATGCCAAATCTCGGGTTGATATTCTTTCGATATCGCCACCTATACTGCCTTCGCTAAAAGTTAGCGCCATCCATGGCTCAAAATGGGTGATGACTTTTGGTGTAACTTCAGGATGCGTATCTAAATAATAGTTTGCACCATCCGCAAAGGCATCCATTAATTTTTTCAACCATTCGGGGCTCTGTTCATATTCTGCTTTTACGATAACTGGATCGATATACAATTTCATTCGTAAATCGACAGCTAGTGAAGATTTTCCCTCATACTCAGCCATGCGTCCCATGGCAGTAGCATAATTAACTTCAACCCGGTTAAAATCATCTTCGCATTGAGCGTAAATCATCCCGAAAACGGCATCAGCATCAGTCTTTCCAAAAACATGAGGGATACCCCAATTATCTCTAATAATGGTGACGTCTTCTGCTTGCTTTTGTAGCCTTGAAAGTTCGTTATCTGTAGGATTGCAGCCAACGATGAAAATGAATAAAACTAAAAAACTTAAGATTGATCTAATTTTCATGATAATTATATTTAATGTTTGGTTTTAAATTAAGTGTAATGGGGTTTAAAAAATTTAATATTCAATCAGATGAAATTATAAAAAAATAGCGAAGAATTTATGAATTTTAGTACAAAATCTGCAAGCCTAACAAATCATCGACCATAGCTAAGAATCTATCGGCAAAATTTATAACTAACTAATAAAATATAAATTGCGATTTATTAGAATGCCTCAAGTTTGAAATATCACAGTTAGTTGGTTAGTTAGTTAGGGAAAAATGTTCAAAAAATAATATGAAATGTGAAAAATAATTTTTAATTTAGTAACAGAAAAGTTCAATCAGCGTTAAATGAAGTTCGTGTTTGTTTGAAATTTTTGTGAAAAATCAATTTTTAGAACTCCCCGTTAATTTAATAATGCACTACGGGTTATATTTATTTTTTGACTAAAAATCATTCAATGAGACTATCACTTATCTTTCTGCTTGTTCCACTGCTTTTACAAGGTCAAAATACAAGTCCTATTAATCTTCAAGGTCTTTCCTGGAGAAACATAGGTCCCGCAAATCAAGGCGGACGAATTGTAGATATTGAAGCACTTGATAACCAATTTCGAAAAGTATGGATAGCAACCGGTTCTGGTGGTGTTTGGTACTCGGATAATGCTGGAACAACCTGGACTCCCATATTTGATAAATATGAAACAGCTTCCATTGGTGACATTGCTGTAAATCAGGAGAATCCTGATATCATATGGGTAGGAACAGGAGAGGCCAATAATCGCAATAGCGTTTCCTGGGGAAATGGAGTGTACAGATCTACTGATGGTGGTAAGTCCTTTTCGAATATAGGTCTGAATAACACCCAGCAAATTGCTAGGGTTCTTACCATTCCGCAAAAACCTGAATCCGCTTGCGTATGTGCTATAGGACATCTATGGGGTGCTTCAGGTGATAGAGGTTTGTTTAAAACGGACAATGGAGGCAAAACGTGGGTGAAAATGGATAATGGTTTGCCCAATGATGGAAAAACAGGTTGTACGGATTTAATTATGGATCCTAATAATCCAAAGGTCATGTATGCAGCGTTCTATGAAAGAATTCGGAAACCGTGGAACTTCAAAAGCGGTGGCGAAAATGGTGGTATTTTCAAAACCATCGATGGTGGAAAAAACTGGGTAAAGCTTACCAACGGGCTCCCGGAGGGATCTACCGGAAGAATTGGGCTCGCTGTGTACAAGAATAATCCTAATATCCTTATGGCACTGGTCGAAGCAGAGAAAACGGACGACCTAAACAAGCCGGGAAGTGGAGTTTACAGATCGGAAGATGCTGGCGACAGCTGGAAATATGTCAACACCTACAATAACCGCCCCTTTTATTACAGTCAAATTCGTATTAATCCAAACAATCACCAACGAGTTTATCTTCTTACTACCTCATTTATGGTCTCAGAGGATGGTGGAAAAACATTGAAAAACGGCAGTATGGATCAGGAAATACACGGAGATTTTCATGCAATGTGGTTAGATCCAAACGATGAAGATCGATATTACTTAGGAGCAGACAAAGGCTTCTCACTAACGCATGATCAAGGTAAAAAATTTCAGCTTTTCGACAACTTACCAATAGCTCAATACTATAGAATTAGTTTGGATAATCGAGATCCTTATTTTATTTACGGGGGTTTGCAGGATAATGGATTTTACGCAACCACTAGCTTTTCCCGTGATATCAGAGGAATATTAAACGATTCAAACTGGAAAGTTCATTGGGGTGATGGTCAATATTCATTTGCGGATCCCGACAATTGGCGTTTGGTTTATACTTCGGCCGAAAACGGGGTTCTGAATAAGTATGATCCACTTACGCACATCATTCAGAATATTTCCCCAAAGCGCAAGACCATTCTAAATCTTCAGGATTTCATTCCAAATAAAGATATTGAGGCTCAATTGCCTTTTCGTTTTAATTGGTCAGCTCCTTTTCACGTAGGGAAATCAAAGTCCTTATATCTGGCGGGTAATCATGTTTTTAAATCAATAGATGAAGGAAAATCCTGGACAATTATTAGCGCTGATTTAAGTACCAATGATCCTGAGAAAAATAAAAAAGGAATGAGCGGTGGAATTACACCTGACAATTCAGGAGCTGAAACGCATTGTACGGCAAGCACCATGGCGATTTCTAAATTAAATGAAGATCTTATTTGGATAGGAACTGACGATGGACAAGTCCATCTCACCAAAAACGGTGGGAAAAAATGGAATTCCATTCGAAAGAATATTGAGGGCGTTCCAGATAATTTGTGGGTAAGTAGGCTGGAGGCTTCTTCACATAAAGCAGGACGTGCTTATATTACCTTTGATGGCCATCGAAGTGATCATTTCAAACCCTATGCTTTTGTGACAGAGAATTTTGGAAAAAGTTGGAAGTCTCTTGGTGAGAGTCTGCCTAAAAATGAAGTGATTAGAGTTATTCGAGAAGATTTCATAAATCCAAATCTGCTCTTTATCGGGACAGAAACAGGTGTTTGGGCATCCCTCAATCGTGGTGTTTATTGGTTTAAACTAAATAAAGGCATGCCCACAGTTAGTATTTATGATTTGGCTATACATCCACGCGATCATGCTTTAATAGCTGCTTCGCATGGCAGAGGAATCTTCATTATGGATAATCTTCAGGCACTTCAACAACTCAATTCCGAAGTGATTGATTCTGATATTCATATGTTTGACCAACCATTAACCACACTTTGGGAAAATACCAGTCGTGGAGGGCAAAGAGGACATTTTTGGTACGCTGGTGAAAATCCGGACATTATTCGGCCAACCAGCTCTCTGGCACGATCCAGATTTACTGTAGATGTCCCAATTTACTTTTATGCTGGAGGGACAGATTCCAGCAAAGTGAAAATTACTGTTTTTGATGGGGATAAAAAATTTACCAAAGACCTAAGGGTAAACTCTGGAGTTTCTAAATTTTTATGGAATCGGGAATTTGATATGATTCCATATACAGAAATAGAAGAAGAATTAATCTCAAAGGTTTTCATGCAATTAGACACTACTTCAACTAGGGTCAAGCGCATTTTGAAACAATACAGTAATGCGGGGGATACCATCGAAATAAAACGCAATTTAATTCAATCTTACATAAATATTTTAGGTTTGGACAAATCCCTCGGGATACTACTTAAAGCTGAACCAAAAAGCTACCGTATTACTGTTCAAAGTGGAGATCAAGAAAAAGAAGGCGTTTTACGTATTAGAAAAGACCCTATCATAAAGGAAGATTGATAGAATTTCTAGGTAATTTGTGCAGTAAGGGATGGTCTATAATTAACCATCGGTTCTGTCGCATCTAGATAAGTAAAAATCAAATCTTATATATTTACTTCAAAAAAAGACCAGTTCATTGGAGTCTTTTTTAGAATTGATATTATCTATTTAACTCCCATAATAAATTCAAATTTGAATGTTTTAATTTCAATTTTTTAAGTATATTGTATCAAATATTTTATTAAAATGTTGGCCTTAAAACTGAACACAGTTTTGAACACGTTTTT
>PVMS01169356.1_pt1 | contig 17274 bp, 13 predicted proteins | sample 1853461 | NCBI WGS metagenome assembly PVMS01 (sample SAMN08582032, study PRJNA380276) | Marine sediment metagenome, whole genome shotgun sequencing project. | isolation source: ocean sediment barecode stripped | collected 2017 | reverse complement strand
AAGTTTATTTTGAGATTTCGCGATTCATTGCGAAAAAGGATGATAAATTTAGGATTAGCTGGACAAATATATAATAAAATCAATTGATTCAAAAGGTTCGATTCAGGCACGCAATATAAAATTGGCACTTTATGTGGATTGGTCAGGGGAAACCTACAAATTCCGGGAATTGTAGGTTTGTTAAGCGAACCCTAAAGATCATGGTACAATTTTTTAGTGGATTTGAAAGCAATCTACACACTGTGATAAAAGCCGCCCGGATCGTACATTTGCAAAATTTTTAACCCTAAAAATTGTTGAATATGAACTTCAAACCAGATAAAGAATGTGAAAAACGTGGTGATATCGTTTTTCTATTTGAGATAATTACAAATTCCATGTAATGGCAAAATCTGGAATCGGAACTCCATCCAATGACTATTAACCCCGGGTTAGCCAATCAGTATACACCTTCTCGCCCCCAGGAACCGGCCGTCGTCCGCGGCCTGAATTCAGGAAGGCCTCCGTCATAGTCTGGCCATAGCCTCTTGCGAAGGCAACCAGGATGGCTTCCGCTCCCCCGGCATTGCTGAGCCTGACGATCTGACATGGGATCTGAAGAACAGGGGCTTGGAACAGGCAGGGTGTCTCCGCTGCAGGTCCGAAAATGTCCACGGAAGTTATGGTCTCCACCACTTCTGATAGATCCCTACCGATCAGAGCCAGTACGGCCTGGCCGTCGGTGATTTCGGTAATGCTTGCACCATCGGGCGGCTGAGCGTTGTCGCCGTCCAGACTCCAGATCTGGCATTGGGTATGGTTCAGGCGGCTTATCAACCGCTCACCTTTTCTGACAACCATATTGGGTTTCTCCGGAATATCCAGTCCAAATGGCTTGATACCGGATAGATCTTTGTCCTGGATATCCCATCTGGGTAAATGGCTCAGGTCCACCAGATACAATCCTTGACCCTGTTCCTTAAAATCCAGGCTGATTTGCCAACCGCCGCGGACCACCTCCCGGGTGGGAATCGAATCGAATTTGACGGGCGAATATCTCATTATTTTAGGCATTGCTTTACCACTTATCTTCTAAGTCTTTGGCCTTCGGGATCATAGAAGGGAGTTTCTGCGACCGTCGCCGTGAACCGGCGTTCACCATGCCCCTCATTTTGGTAGATATGGATTTTACTTCCCGGCGTGGCCAGGGAGTCGTGAACCAGCGCCAGGGCGATGGTTTTGCCTACGGCAGCCGATTTTCGGGCCGTGCAGACATGGCCGAGAATGCTGTCATTGCTGACAATGATGGCGCCGTCACCGGGGCACGCCTGTCCATCGTCGATGTGGAGTCCGGCCAGTTTCATTCGACCTGTTTGCTCCTCGGTGAATCTAAGCGCCGGTGAGCCGACTTTACGACTCGCAGTATCGGCCCGGTCCCACAGAAATCCCAGTCCAAGGTCGAGGAGGTTGACGCGCTGCTCCGTTTCGACGCCGATGATCACGTGGCCTTTTTCCAACCGGCACACATTCTGGGCCTCCAGACCGATGGGCACAAGGCCGTAGGCTGTGCCGGCATCCATCATCAAATTCCAAACCGTCGGCCCGTAGGAAGCCGGGAAGTGCAACTCGTAGGACAATTCGCCTAGAAATCCCACCCGCAAAGCCCGGACCGGAATGTCACCCAAAAGATCGATCTCACGATAGCCCATGTACGGGAAGGCTTCGTTGGTGAGATCGGCTTCAGTCAGTTTGGCCAGAATCTTCCGCGAATTCGGCCCGGCCAGGTTGATGGCGGCCAGGTGATCGGTTAAATTGACCATGCCAAAATCCCAGTCCTCGTACCGGCTATGATATCGAAACCACTCCTCGCTGGCGTCGGCCCGGGCGCTGGAGGTGGTGAAATAGTAGTCGTTTTCTCCAACCCGGGTCACGACTCCGTCGTCGAGCAGCATGCCGCTGTCGTTTAACATCGCTGAATACTTTAGTTGACCCGGGGTGACTTTGCTTATGTTGGAGATATAGACCCGCTGCAGTATTTTTTCGGCGTCCGGTCCGTAGAGGCGAAATTTGCCCAGGGTGGAGACATCGATCATGCCCGCTTTTTGGTGAACAGCGTCGATCTCCTTGCTGCAGGCGGCATCAGCTGAGAAACGGTTGGCCCGCTTCCAGGTACCGGTTTTCTCAAAAAGAGCCCCAAGAGCCTCCTGTTGGGCATGCATTGGGGTGCGTTTATGCATTGAGCGTCTGTGACCGGATACAGTGGCCATCAGCACCGGAATTAAAGGAGAACGAACCGTGGTCGGGATGAGATCTTCGGTGGATTCACCCCGCAGGTTGGACATGACCAGTGGCAGGTTATGCCCTGGAATGCCGCTCTGGCCGGGACCCAGACCGAAACCGCCGAAACGTTTGGCCAACTCGGGTACATCGAAGCCCTGCTCAGCCGACTGGCCGGCGGCCTTTAACGTCCCGTCTTCATCGAAGCAAATAAAGGATTTCCTGCCGGCGCCATCACCCGGAATGTAGGCAACCTGGTTGCCCTTGACCGGTCCGGGCAAGACAGCCAATTCTTTCTCGGCGGCGGTCAAAGATACAGGAACGCCGGTATCCCCCGCCGCTTTGAGACCGGCCAGCCTGCCGCTGGCCTGCAGTGCGGCCGGATCGGCCAAACCTAACATGCGGCCGGCCGCATGAATTCGGAGGGGCATTTTTCGCGGCAGGAAGAAACCGGTGTGCTGGTCCATGACAAGCCTGGCGCCGGCGGTGGTCAACGGACCGATGACCGGGCTCTGGCCGGCCGATGCTACCAGCACGTCACACTCGAGGCTGCTGTGCATCTTTCCGTCCAGGTCGGCCAGTGTTACCTGCTGAATCAATTTCCTGCCGGTTGCTTTGGCTGCCCCCCGGCCTTTTATAAGAGGAATTCCTTTCTCATCCAGGATCGCCAGCAGATCAGCGTCCTGTCCTTCGGTACGAAGATCGGCCACCGCAATCACATCCAGGCCCAGGTTGGAAAGGTCCACGGCCGCTTCGAGTCCCTGATCGTCACCAACGCTGAAAACGGCTCTTTTGCCGGGCAAAATAGCATATGTCCGGGCCAGGCGCCAGGCACAGCCGGTCTGCATGATACCCGGTTTCTCATTTTCTTCAAATATCAGCGGCCGTTCCATACAGCCCGTGGCGACCACAACGCTTCGCGGTCTGGTCCGAATGTACTGCTGATCGAAGTCATCTTCCGGTCCGCCCACCTGAAATGCCGTGATCTGGGTCCCGCCGGAAAGATCGATGACGGAGGTGTGGACAAAGACCCGGATATTGTCCCGGGCTGCCACTTGGTAGGCGAGTTCCGCGGCGATCCGGTGCAGCGGTTGGCCGTCGTGTTCTTTGACCTGCCAATCGTAATAACCGCCCAACCAGGGTTTGGCCTCGAACATGATCACCCGCAGCCCCAGATCGGCTGCTGCAAGCGCCGCAGACATTCCGGCAGGTCCGCCGCCGATGACGGCCACGTCCGTGTTGGGATAGCACTCGGCATAGCGGCTGCTGTCCCACTCAACCGATCTGTCCAACACACCGGTTCCGGCCATTTTACGCATGAACTTGCTGGCCATGGGCCACATGAAGGCCGGTCTATGAAAGCGGCGGTAGTAGAATCCGGCCGGCATGAAGCGGTCGAATCGATCCATGAATGCGTATCGGTCGTTGTCCACCGAACCCGCATAATTCTGGGCCGTGACCCGGGCGCCCTGCTTTAGAAGAGAGGTCTCGGCCCGGACATTGCATTCGCCGTCGACATTGACCAGGCAATTGGCGCTTTCGCCGTCGAGACTGTACAGGCCGCGTGGGCGATGATATTTGAGGCTCCGGCCGAATATCCTGACATCGTTGGCAAACAGGGCGCTGGCCACACTGTCGCCGACCAAACCCTGCATCGCTTGTCCCTGCCAGGAGAACGAAAGAACTTGGGATGTATCCACCCGTTGGGTTGCAGAAGTGGGCAGTCGTTTCATTTTACCGCCTCTGGCTCATCAGCCTGCTGACCGGTCAGGGTGTTCCGCCAGATGGTTATCCAGGCACCACAACCATAGCTGTGACACCACCACTCCTTTTGGGAACCGGCTTGGGTCTCGCGCATCAAAACCTCGTTTACATAGACTTCTCGGGTCAAATCCTCATGGCCGGGCCCCGGACCTTGGTCCTCGTTTCCGAATCTGAATTCGCTCAGGTCCCGTTCACCGCATATCGGGCATGTAATCGTGTTAGACATGCAAATCTCCTTAATTCCAGGGGCCATATGAGTAGGCGCCTGCACCTTCGCCATTTGGCGTGAAGTTTTCGAAACGTTTCAGACTAAACATATCGATTGCGGTCGGTCGAGTGTCTTCGGCCATGTACCGGGCCATGTACTTGCCGGCGATGGGTCCGGCCTTGAAGCCGAAGTACCCCCAACCCATGTCCAGAAACAGCCCGTCCAGCGGATGGTTGCCCTCCATGATAGGGGCCGAGTCGTAGGTCATATCGGCCAGCCCGGCCCAGTGACGCATGAACTTGATGCCCTTGAAACCGGGCATGATCTCCACCAGGCCTCGGGCCAGAAATTCGAGATACTGGGGTGTGGTGTTATTCGTGTAGTTGGGCCATGCTTCCAGGTGCGCGCCACACGCCACCTCGCCCTTGAGCGTCTGGTTGGCATAGACCCAGTACTCGGCGGAAGCCACGATGTGATTCAAAAACGGCTTCAACGGCTGGGTCACGGCGGCCTGGATGGTCAGGGTGTGGATGGGCAGGCGAATGCCCAGGCGATGGGCCAGCAGATTGCTGTAGCCGCCGGCGGCGATCAAAATTTTCGGTGTTTTGATGTTGCCGCGGTTGGTCGCGACGCCGACCACTTTGCCGCCTTCAACCTTGATACCGGTCACTTCGGTCTGCTGGTGGATATGAACACCGTGTGCGGCCGCACCTTTGGCCAATCCCCAAGTCACCCCGTCGTGGCGCAGAATGCCTCCGGGGGGATGGAACATTCCCCCCTGGATGGGATGCTCGATCTCTTGGGACGGGTTCAGATCAGGAATCAGCTCCCGGCACTGTTGAAAGTCCAGTATCTCGCTGTCCACGCCGCAGAAGGCCGCTATGCTGGCATGCATACGGCAGGCGGCCAGCTCGTACTCCGAATGGATCAGGTCCAACATGCCACAGTTGTGGTGCATCATGTTGAAATCCAGCTCGTCGATCAGCGTCGGCCAAAGCGCCAGCCCCTCATTATAGAATTTTACATTTTGCTGGGTGCGCTGGTTGGCCCGTACGATGGCGGTGTTGCGGCTGGATCCGCCGTATCCGACATGTCGTCTTTCGATGACGGCCACATTGCTGCAATTATGCGCTTTGGCCAAAAAGAAGGCCGTTGCCAGGCCGTGTATCCCGCCCCCGATAATGACAACGTCATAGCTGGACTTAAACGGGGAGGTTCCCCACAGGCGGTCTAATTTCATTTCGCTCCTTCACGCCGGTAGTGTAAGCCAACGCTGTGTCCGGCTCTCCCCGGCTCTCCCCGGCTCGTAATCCTGCAACAGTCTGAGCCCTACCCGTCCACCGGATGCATCTCTTTTGCTCCGGCTAAAATTGTATCTAACCGTACGATCGCCTCTTTATCCAGCGGTTCGGGGGTGTGGCTCTTGAGGATATCCCTGACCTTTTCGTTCAATTTGGTGCCCAGATCTTTGGATCCCGCCGCCTGCCAGCTTTCCCGGTTGCTTCGATCGAACAGTTTGGGCTGCCAGACATACCGGAAGTGATCAAAGGTGTGCTGCTCGGCGATAAAGCTGCCCCCGGGACCCTGGTTTTTAATTACTTCCAGGGCCAGGGTGTCCTCATTTACCGGAATGCCTTTGAGAAAGCTCTTCATGAAATCGATGATCTCATCGGCCATGACGATGCCTTCCCAGGAAGCGGTGTATCCCGATTCCATGTATCCGACATCATGGACCAGATTGCTGCCGGCCAGGATGGCCTGCATGATGCCCGCCGTGTAGTCAACCGCGGCCTGCTGGTCGAGGATCTTGGCATCGCTGGCCGCCGCTGTGTTGAAGTCGGGCAGATTATAGAAAGTGGCCAACTCCTTGACGGCGATGTTGATCAGCCAGCATTCAGGACCGCTGTAGATGCTGACGCTGGTACGCATGTCTAAGGGACCGGCGCTGCCGCCGTAGACCATGGGGGCGCCTTTGCGTTTGAGCTGGCAGATCACCAGTGCACTCAACATTTCGGCATTGGCGAGGGCCAAGCTCCCGGCCAGGGTCACCGGCGAGGAACCGCCGGCCACGGGACCGGAGATATTGAGCAGGGGTATGGACTTTTCGACGCAGAACAGGGCCAGCTCCAGCGGATCGCGATCGTGGATCAGGGGGGTGGTGGGCTCGCAATAGAGCATGATAAACGGCTTTTCCCGCAAACTGTTTTCATTTCCGCCCCGGGCCGCCGCGGCCATCTCATAACAGTCCCGCAGGCCTGCAAGGCTCCAATTGGAGAACATCAGGGGTTTGGTTGTGTTTCGCAGCATGGCCGCAAAATCGAATCGGTCGGTGACCAGAGGGTTTAGCCCGGAAGCCCGGGGATTGACACCGCCGGACATACCCATGGTCATGGCGAAATCCAGATTGGGAAGATAGTCGACGATTCGTGCCGCCCGTTCGATATCCTCCATGCTGGAATCGCGACGCTCGCCCGTTTCCGGATCGAAGACATACTGGATGGTCGGGCCGGTGCCGAAATGGGGGTTGCGACCCTCCAGTTGCATGGCCTTACGGCCCAGGCGATCATATATGGTGATGGCGTCGGGGGCCATATCCAGACACTCCTCGACCACCCGCCGGGGAATCCTGACGATGTCGTTGGCGACCTCGCATCCGGCCCCAGCCAAAAGCTCGACCGCTTCGGGCAAACGCACGCTCACGCCTGTTTGTTGCAGTATCTCCAGCGAAGCCGCGTGAATTTGCTCTATCTTTTCCGGCGACAGTACCGTAATCTGCGGCCGGTCGAATTCGATGAACAGATTGTCTATGGTCATAATTTCACACTCGTTCTTCCTTAAACCGTTAAAGTTTGAATCCTGCGCTCACTCCGGCAGCATCGGATCAGCCGGGCGGACGCTTGGTCAATCGTTTTGTCCCAACAGGTGGCAGGCCGCGTAATGACCGGAATCTACCTCCACCAATTGAGGTTCAATTTGTTTGCATTCGGCCATGACGTAACTGCAGCGCGTCCGGAAGCGACAGCCGCTGGGAGGATTGATGGGGCTGGGTATCTCACCCTCTAATACAATTTTATTTGCGGGGTCTTTGCCGAGTTTGGGAATGGCCGATATGAGGGCCTGGCTGTACGGATGGGCCAGTTTCGTGAGCACATCCTTGGTCTCACCCATCTCCACTATCTTGCCCAGGTACATGACCGCGATATCATCGGACATGTACTTGACCTGGTTGAGGTTGTGGGAGATCCACAGATAGGTCAGATCCAGGCGTTCCTGCAGATCCTGCATCAGGTTAAGGATGGTGGCCGCCGTGGATATATCCAAACCGGAGGTCGGCTCGTCGGCAACGATAAAGGCCGGGTCTAAAGCGATGGCCCGGGCCAGCCCGATTCGACGGGCCTGTCCGCCGCTGAACTCGTTGGGGTACTTCAAGGCGGCATCGAGCGGCAGGTTAACCGCTTCGAGCAATTCCGCCACTTTGGCCCCAACTGTCGCATCGGCGCCGTCGCAGGCATTATAGGCTTCAAGCGGTTCGGCAATGATCTGGCCGGCCGTCATGCGGGGGTTGAGGCAGCCGAACTGATCCTGGAAGATAAGCTGGGCCTGCTGGTGGTAATCTTTCAGCTCCTTGGCTTTCATCTTCAGTACATCCTGGCCGTTGAACAGAATCTCGCCCGCCTGGGGTTCCACCAGCCGAAACATGGTTTGGCCCAGGGTTGATTTGCCGCAGCCGCTCTCTCCTACCAGGCCAAAGGTCCGACCTTTTTTGATGGTCAGGTTGACGCCGTCCACGGCATGGACCACGCGCAGTCCCTTGCCGAACAGCTTGGAGAGCAGTCCTTTACCTAGAAAAAAATGGGTCACCAAATTCTGTATTCTTATTAAATCCATTTCCACCTCTGCCTCCCCCTGAGCTGGTCTAGCAGACAGGCAGACCAGTGACCGGATGACACCTCCACCAGCGTTGGAACCGTGGCGTGGCAATCATCTTCGGCAAACGGGCATCGGGGGTGAAAGGAGCACCCGCCGGGCAGTTGATCCAGTGATGGAACGTGCCCCGGGATGGTGGGCAGCCGCTCGCCGCGTGAGTGCTTGCTTGGCAGTGACTCCACCAAGGCGACGGAATAGGGATGCCGCGGGTCGCCCAGCACATTTTCCGTTGGGCCCATCTCAAAGATGCGGCCGGCATACATGATCATAATCTGGTCGGAAATCTGACTCAGGACACCGAGGTTGTGACTAATGTACAGTATTGATGTCCGGTGCCGACATGACAAATCGGTCAAGAGTTCCAAAATCTGGGCTTCGATGGTCACATCCAGGGCCGTCGTCGGCTCGTCTGCAATCAGCAGCGTTGTCCGGGAGGAAAGGGCCATGGCAATTATCACCCGCTGCTTCATACCGCCGGAAAACTCGAACGGATAATTGGAGATGCGTTCGGATGGGTCGGCGATACCGGTGTCGCGCAGTTGTTGGACAGCCTGTTCGTGCAACTCCCGGCGGCTGCGGCGGGTTTTGGACCCCTGGTAGTTCTCCTGGAAACGAAGCACATCGGTCATCTGTGATCCAATTTTGAAGACCGGGTTGAGGGCGTTTTGCGGGTTCTGGAAAATCATCGAGATCTTCTGACCCCGGATCTGCCGATCCATCTGCTCATCCGAAAGTAGCAAAAGATCCCTTCCTTCAAAAATGATCTCGCCCCGACTGATCTCCGAATTTTGCGGCAGCAGGTTTATGATGGACAGTCCCAGGGTGGATTTGCCGCAACCGCTTTCACCGGCGACACCCAGGACCCGGCCCTTTTCCAGATTGAAGCTGACCCGATCCAGGGCGCGCATTTTGCGACCGCCCAAATCATAGTTCAGGGTCAGAGAATTGACTTCCAGTAATGGCTCGGTCATCACCTGTCACGCTCCTTTGGGTCGAGACCCACCCTGAGACCATCGCTGAACAGCGCGAATGCGATCATGGCCACGGCTATGGCCACGGCCGGCCAGAGGATCATCCAGGGTGAGGTCATGATGTATTTATAGCCGTTGCGCAGCATGATGCCCCAGGACGCGGTCGGTGGTTTGACGCCCAAACCCAGAAAGGACAGACCGGCCTCATAGACGATCATGGTGGCCATATCCATGCCCACGCAGACGATCACCGGGGCCAAAATGTTGGGAATGATGTGGCGGAAGATGGTTCTCGTCTTGCTCAAGCCCAGCGCTTCGGCGGCTTTGACATAATCGGTTTCCTTGAGCGACAGCGTCTGCGCCCTGGCAATTCGGCCGTAAAACGGAAAGGATGTCACAGCCAGGGCGGCGATCAGGTTAAACAGTGACGGTCCGAGAACGGCCACGATGGCCAGCGCCAGGATGATCTGGGGAAATGAGATGATCACGTCGAATATCAGGATGATGAGATAATCGAGTTTTTTGCCTTCCCGATAGCCGGCGGCCACCCCCATGATGACGCCGATCAGGGCCGAAATGGTCACCGCGCCGAAGGAGACCAGCATGGCGATGCGGCAACCGTAAATGAGACGGGAGAGGATGTCCCGGCCCAGATAGTCCGTTCCGAGCAGATGCTCGGTGGTGGGTCCGGAGAATCGATTGACAATGTCCTGCTCATAGGGGTCGTAGGGGGCGACAGCTGGTGCCAGAAGGGCGCTCAAGATCATGATCGCGATCAAAATGCCGCCCCAGAGACCGCCTCTGGTCTTGATGATAGCCCTTACCAAATCCATGGCCCGCCCGACAAAGGGGCGCCGCAACACATAGGTCGGGGCCGCGCCAACCTGGCTGCTGAAATTCGTTTTCTGTGCTCTCATTGGTAACTCCCCGTTTAGCCGTACTGAATCCTGGGATCCACCGCCGCATATGATATGTCCGCCAAAAGATTGGCTAAGATGAACATCAGCGTGGCAATCAGGATCCCACCCTGGACCACCGGCAGGTCACGGGCATAAACAGCGTCCACGATCAATTTGCCCAAACCCGGACGGTTGAAAATAATCTCGATAAAGACGGCCCCGCCCAAAAGTTTGCCCACCCCCATGCCGATGACGGCGATGGTCGGGATGACCGCATTTTTCAGGGCATAGCGGTAAAACACGGTTCGCCTGGGTGCCGCAAAAGCCCTGGCCGTCCGAATGTAATCTTTGTCCAGAATCTCCATCATCGATTCCCGGTTAAGCCTGGCCAAATAGCCTATCCAGCCGATGGCCAGGGCCAGCGCGGGCAGAATCAGGTGGTAGATAATGTCGATAACATCTCCCTCGGCACCGGCTCCCAGTGCCGGCAGCAGGGGGATCTGGATGCAGAAAACCATCATGAGCAGGAGCGCTGCCACAAAATCGGGAACGGCGACACCCAAAAGAGATACGGTGGTCACCAGGTGGCCCAGCCAGTTTTTACGGTTAATGGCGGCAAATGTGCCCAGCAGGATGCCGATCACAGCCGCAAAACCCAAACTGCTCAATGCCAGCAATACGGTGTGGGGCAGACTTTTAAAAATGAGTGAAGAGACGCTGTGGCCGGACCAGACGGATGTTCCCAGATCGCCTGAGGCAACGCCCCAGATATAGTAGGCCAGCCGGATCGGCAGGGGCTTGTCCAGCTGTAGCCGTTGGTTGAGTTCCTGAACCAACTCGGGGGTCGCCCTGGGGCCGAGCATGACCGATGCCGGGTCGCCCGGCAGAAAATAGGTCAGGCTGAACAGGACGATCAAAACCCCGATGAGCGTTGGGATGCTCCAGAGAGTCCTTTTAATAATATATTTTAAAATGGTTCGTCCTCCTCTATTCACCGGACCCGCACCATCCGGTCCGGAATTGATGATCAACCGTTGGCGGCCTGCGTGGACCCGAGATAGGGACCACGCACTTGATCATAGGTTAAGCGGTTCAACGTTCCCCGTTAAAGCGTCCCAAATATGCTCTAACAATCGTTTTACGGCTCAATCGGGCCGAATCCCAGACTTCACCCTTAAGTGCCCCCGCATAGCGGGATCACACATCTGATCTTACAAATTAAGGTGTGCGCCTTGCATATGAAAGCCTCCGACTCGTGCAAAATTCAGGTAATAATATCAAATTCAAATAACCTTTGAACCCTGAACCACTCAGTTTAATTTCATCCCCCAGGGGGCTATCCGGCCGTCCGGGTACAAGGCACCTAGATCGACATACTTTTGGGCGGCCTTGATCCGGACGCCGTGGGTGATCCAGATGGCGAAGCCGTCTTTGTCCATTTCTTTTTGGGCGTCCACGTAAATAGCGGCCCGTTGGGTCGTGTCGGCTTCGCTCATCCCCTTGCTGATGAGCTCGTCAAACCTTGTGTTCGACCACTTGCTCAAGTTCCACTCCTCACCTGAAACAAACCAGCTGAATGCATAGCTGGGGTCGATGGTGGTGTTGAAGTAGGAGATATACATCTCAGGCTCACCGCTGGTGGTGGCTTCATTAAAAGCACCGACTTCCTTGGTCTGGATATCGACCTCCACGCCGATTTTCGCCAGGTCCGCCTTGATTATCTCGGCCGAGACCCTGACCTGCTCATCCGGCCAGATGTACAGGTTGGTCTTGAAGCCTTCGGACTTACCACCCGCTTTGAGCAATTGCTTGGCTTTTTTCAGATCGACCTGGTAAACCGGGGCATCTTTCCAATGGCCCAGCAGGCCCGGCGGCAATATAGTGTTGGCCCGGGGGGCGATGTCGAAGAAGGCGCCTTGGAGAAGCTTGTCCACGTCGATGGCGTAGCGGAAGGCTTCTCTCAATTTGGCATTGTCGAAGGGCGGTTTGTTGACCGTGAAACCGATCCACCAATATTTCAGGGAAGGTTTGACGAACAGATTAAGCTTGCGGTCTTTTGAATAGGCCTTGGCGTTGATCAGGGCGACGCGCCCGATGTCGATTTCGCCGGTTCTCAGCGCCATCTCGCAGGTGGCGTCTTCCACGATGGGGACAAAGGTCAGTTTTTTAATGGCCGGTTTCGTCCCCCAATAGCCGTCGAAGGCTTTCAGCTTGACGTGTTGTTTCGGTTCCCAGTTATCCAACTCATAGGGGCCGGTACCGACGGGATTGAATCCGTATTTTTCGCGACCCAACTTTTCAACAGCTTTTTTGGAGACGATCATGCCTGTGTTGGAGGGCAGAGTGGACGTAAATAGCTGGGCCATGCGGTTTTTGAGTACGAGCTTGGCCGTATACTTGTCGATCACATCCACGCGTTCGAGCTGAGCGAAGTTGCCTTTTTCAGTCGAATTCTGGTCCGGATCGATGATCCGCTCAAAAGAAAACTTGACATCCTCGGCCGTAAATTCACCAAAATCTTTCTGAAATTGCACTGATTTGCGCAGCTTGAAGGTGATCTCTTTGCCATCGTCGGTCATTTCCCATGATTCAGCCAAATCGGGAATGATCTCCCAGCTGCCTTCCTTGTACTTGACCAGGCCATTGTAGATGCATCTCATGATCGTCAGTTCGCGGTCGTTGCTCGTCAAGTAGGCCGGATCGAAGGTGTTTACGTCTTCCCAATTGGCGATCTTGAGTCCGTCTCTGGCAAGTGCCGGTGCGACCAATGCAAGTGAAGCCACCAGAGTCAATAAGATAAATAATCTTCCAATTTTCATTCCATCCTCCTTTTGCTGTATGTTTTATTCGCGGTTAAAAGCAGCATTGACATTATTCCACTGGTTATCTAACGGAAAGAACCACATTCCCTCTGAGGTGAAATCAAAGCCTGGTCTCCTGGGTCAGGATTCTTCACCTCACCGTTAGGGTTTACTTGATTTCTGCTTTCTTCGGTACACTTGTAAATCACGCCCCGGTCATTTAGATCGGCTTTGATCCTGGCCATGCAGCCTTCAACGCGGCCCACGTACTCCGGCGGGCAGATACCCTTTTGATCGAAAGCCCCGTCAAGAAATGCTCTGGCCACGGCAGTGCAGGTATAGCCCGTGGTACGGGCCATGGACAGGGTCCCGGTTTTCCTGTCGTAAACATCGAACATGCTATAGACGTAGGTCTTCTCCTGCCCGCTCTCTTCGCCACTGATAATTAATTTGAGGATGGTTATATCCCCTTGACCTTCGGCCCGTTTCCATTTGGGGAACAACACGGCCGATGTTAAATCCAGCGGTTTCACTTTGACGCCGTTGATTTCGACCGGTTCCTCGTTGAACAGACCCGTCTCCCGGAACAAGGTCATTTTTTCGGCGTGGCCCGGATAACGCATAGTCTTTTCGATCATATTGGGAATGTTCATGGTCTTGATGAGACTTCTCAGACCGTCGGTATTGAACACTTCCAGGGACCCGATCCGGTCGAAATCCATAATTTCAATTTCGGACAGAGCCGGTTTGGTCACCACCTTGCCGTCCACGACGTACCTGGCGTCGCGCGTATACTCAGCGATAACATCGATTGGCGAAAAAGGCGCCGTGTACTCAAAGGGTTTGACCCTGACCCTGGGCAGCCCGCCGACATAGCATGCATAGCTGTCAAGCTTCATCCGGGTATCGTGGTATCCGAGAATGATATTGGCCATGCCTGGCGCCACGCCGCAGTCGGTCACCGCCGTCACGCCTTTTTCCCTGGCCAGGTCGTCTAGCAGGAAGGGGTCTTCCTCAAAAAAAGAAATATCGACGATATCTTTGCCCGCCCCGATCACGGCCTTGAGCATTTCAAAGCCCATGAAACCCGGCACCGCGCCGATCACCAGATCCGCCCCGGCCACCACCTTTTTGATGGTAGCCGGGTTGGAAAGATCGGCCTGACGGGTTTTGATATTTCTCTCTTTGGCGACATCCTCCAATATATCCTGGTTGATGTCAACCACCGTTACATCGAAAGCGGGACGAAGGTCTTTCGCCATGGGCAGTCCGACGAGTCCAGCCCCCAATACGGTTATCTTTTTCATGGTTTACTCCTTTAACCTTTCTTTATATATTTTGATATGAACTCTTCACCGGCGGCCAGGATCCGGTCATGATCAGCCGGCGGGGTGATTTCATTGAGCAGGTTATAGGTATGTTCACGAAGAACTTTGCCGGCCTTGGGTCGATCCTGGGCCTCCCATTTTTCTAAGCTAAGCGTCGGCCATATCTGGCTCAGGGGCAATTGATCCCTGAATTTCAGCATGGTCAGTTCCGAGGCCAGGTAGTTGGTGCCTGGCCCCAGACTTATGATTTCCTCCAGGCCCGCCTCGTCGGTATCCAGCGAAAATCCCGCGCTGAACTCACGGGTGAAACGGATTATCTCAGCTGCGTAAACCGCGGTCGTCGGCGAGAAGGCCATTGAACCAAAGTTGTTGCCCACAAAGGGCACCAGACCCACTTTGCCTATAACGCCGGTCAGGTGGTTGGCCCAGAGCATGCTGCCGGCCATTAAATCGGGCCCCCAGCCCATCCAGCCGCCCGAAGTCCCGCAATGGGGCACACCATAGTGAGCCATCATCTCGGCACACGCCAGATTGACCAGCATACTCTGGGGTGAGTAGTAGCTTTCCATCGACTTCATGTTAAAAGACGCAGGCAGGCTGCCCAGAATGATCGGAGAACCTTCCTTTCGCAGTTGGCTGTACACCAGCCCTGCCAGCAGCTCAGCCGTCAACAGCGCCAGCGTGCCGATCGGCGTTATGGGGGTCGTCGCCCCCGCCATGCCGTAATTGGAGAAAATCACCGGCAGTCCCCTTGCGATGGCTAAATCCAATTTGAACGTTGTTTCGGCATTTAGAACCAGCGGGGTGATCGGATTGAGGTACGGCACCACGAACGGTTTGCCGGCGGTTGTTCCGATCAGGTGGTCATACATGTCCAGGCTGGCCTCAAAGGCGCTTGATTCCGAGACCAGCAGGGTAATGGGTTTGTTTGTATTGGCCAGCATCTCCAGAGATCCGACCAGCTCCGCCTGCTCGGTTGGGACATCCTGGATGACGCCCGGCGTGGAAATTGTGTCGAATTCTGCGAGTCCCTCTCCCAGCCGTGTCGATCTGATCATGTGCTCGCGACCGAAAGGGACAACGTTGTCAGTCAATGACTGCTGGTAAAACAAATTGGCGACACCCACGCCAAAGACGGTATGCTGATCGCCGCTGTCGAGGCTGAAGGCTGGTCCGCCGTCCCGACGAAAGACATCCACTTTAGCCGGAGCGCTTTTGACGGCCCAGGAAACCAACTCCCTGGGGATGGCAAAGCGACCGTTGTCGTCTTCGCGGCCGATGGCTTTGGCAAATACATCCCTGGCATTTCCATCGTCGACCCGGATCCCCGTCTTTTCCAGAATCGTCAGAACTATCTCGTGAATTTCGTTGATTTGATCTTCGCTCAAGACTGTCAGCCCGGGTTTGGCCTTTGTCATTTTGTATTCTCCAGTTTTATCGACCTCTAAATTGCCAGATAGTCGTCCGGCAGCGCGTTTTCAAAATCCATGCCGTCCAATGATGTCATCAGATGCTTTGCCATTGCCTCTTCGGCTCCTGGTCCGTCGCCCTGGGCGAGATAAGTAACGATTTCCTTGTGTTCGCCGGGAGAAGGATTGAAGGCCATCTGGTCATATGGGTCAAAAAGGATCAGATATACGGTGGTTTTAAAGAGCAGATCTTCAATATGCGAATTAAGCACGTCGTTGCCTGCAATCTTGGCGATGTGCAGGTGGAGGGCGTTGTTTATCTCGTAATATTGGGCTTGCCCCATTCGCGTCTTCTGCTCTTTGAAGGCCTTTTCCTCTTCGCCGGTTAACCGTTTGAGTTCCGCCACATCCGCTTTGGACGCCTTTTGTGCCGCCAGGGAAGCGGCCATTTTTTCCAACTGAGCCCTGACGGCGAATGTCTGCCGGATCTCTTCCTCGGTTGGCTTGATGATCTGGGCTCCCCGATTGGTGGAAAATTCGACCAGGCCCTCATAGGACAAACGCTTCAAAGCCCCCCTGACCGGGGTGCGGCTGATATTGAGTTGCTTGGCAAGCGAAGCCTCGACCAGCTTGCTGCCCTGCCTGATGTGCCGCTTAAAAATGGCTGTTTTAATTCGTGAGTATGCCAGATCTTCAGCGTTTGTCGACATATTTTCTATCACTGGATGATTGTCTCAATTGAAATTGTCCACCATAATAGTATACAATTTAGGGATAGCATAACAGCATACCGATTTGGTTGCAAGTGTTTTTTTATACTGGGAAAGGATTATCACTTCTAAGGATTATTCAGTAGAATAGAGGCTTGAACAAAGGCAGACGAAAGCAGTAATACCAAGACTCGGTCCCTGATTTTATTCTTCCATCCCTTGGTATGCCTGTCCAGTGTAACTTGGTGTCATATCTTGACGGGCTGTTGCTAAAATTCCTGATGAAATGAGGGGGCAAAATTTTTCATTAGATATTGCTTGTTTGATAGCAAAATATCGGCGAACGCTGCTGGTTATTGCTTCCTTAATCAGTGATGACGGATCCAGAAGCCTCCTATACGTTCTTTGATATATGAGTGCGGTTTGAACCTTACCCATTATAGCACCTTGTTTTTTAATATTTCGGAACGTAGTCATAACGTATTGAATGCTGGCCGTCATGTATTCTTGAATTTGAACCCGCCAAAGTCTGCGCCAACGTGCGCGTTAATGCGTAGATAAAAATCCGGGGAAAGTGTAGACTATCAATCGACTCTACAAAAACGACGATTTCAGATTTGTTAAGCCAATCCACAATTATGTGGTAGCACGGCAAGTATAAATTAGTCACCCAAACCTATAATTTTAGCCTTGCCCCAGAAGTGTATATGTCGGCTATCAATACACAATTCGTTGTGTTAACAGACAGTTATAGATTGGCCTTACAAATACACAAGCAATTGGACAAAAAATGCCATATTGAAAAACCTACCTCCCCGTCCTACAGTTACCGTATTTTTCTGGCACGAAGTATGAGTGACCCCTCTGGAGATTATTCATGGCAGCTATATTCGAATGCTGCTGAATGCTGTCGGTTGTAAATGCGCTGGCTTGATACCTGGTTTAACCTGTATGCGGCCTTGAAGGGATTTTTGGAATATTCTATCTACACCTCTAGCTTT
>PVMS01154049.1_pt1 | contig 17277 bp, 12 predicted proteins | sample 1853461 | NCBI WGS metagenome assembly PVMS01 (sample SAMN08582032, study PRJNA380276) | Marine sediment metagenome, whole genome shotgun sequencing project. | isolation source: ocean sediment barecode stripped | collected 2017 | reverse complement strand
GGCTGCTCTTCCGTTGTCGTGACCGATGGAACGCCGGTGGAAACATCAGCCGCGGGCACATCCTCACCCGGAGCTTCCGACTCAGAGAATTCAGGCGTTAACGCTGCTTCGATTTCTGCGGCACTCGGCAGGCCTTCAACGATTTCGGCCGCCTCGCCCTCGTCCGCCACGGCATCGACTTCCGGAACCACGGCATCCTGGCCCTCAAGCCGGGCCAATCGATCCTGCAGCGCCTGAAGTTCCTGATTTCGCAATACAAGCAATCGATCACGATCATCAATCTGTGTTTCAAGGTCTGAAATCTTTGCCTGCAGCGAATCCGATGTGCCGGTCGCCGGGTCCGTCGACGTTGCCGTGCCAGGCGCCGGTTCAGTTGCCGGAGCAGCGTCGGCTTCGGCTGCCGATTCGCTCTCTTCGGGAGGCGGCACCAGGCGCAGCCGCCCGGTTTTCTCAGCGGGCTGCGATCGTTGTGCCTGCCACTGATCGTTTTGCCGACTCACCTCCGCAAAGGCTTCGCCACGACCCAGGCGGTCGAATTCATCGCGATCCGGCAGCCGCAAAATAGCGCCTCGCTTCAGCCGGTTAATGTTGCCTGCGAATGCCTCGGGATTCGCCCGGTAGATCGCCAGCATCGCCTGATTCACATCCAGCGATGAGTTGTCGGGCCTGGCCCGGCTCGCGATTGACCAGAGTGTATCGTTGCGCTGCACGGGGCCATAGGTCTGACCCTGAATCTGCCCCTGGTTTGATACGACCGGTGCAGTAACGCGGGTCGGTGCGGGCGCCGGCCGGCTCACGGTCGTCGGACGCCGGGTTGACTCATCGCGGATCTCCGGCGGCCTGACCGGTGCCGGCGCCTGTGGCGTGAGAACCGGCTGCGGCGGTGCGGACTGATACACGGGCGGATCCAGTAACACCGTGTACTCGCGAAGCAACCTGCCCTGTGGCCAGCGAACTTCGACCAACATCGTCACGAACGGTTCAGCGACCGGCTGCGTCGAGGTGATCCGAATCACCGAGCGCCCGCCCCGGGTAACCACCACAAAACTGAAGTCCGAAAAGAATGCCGGACGATCCAGACCGTACTGCTTGAAAGTTTTTGCCGATGCCAGTTCGGCGGTGACCGCCGACAAATCATTGGTCGACTCTGACGAAAGCGCTATTTCGGCCACCAGCGGCTGATTCAAAGCCGTCTTGAGATCAATCTCACCAAGACCAAGCGCCCATGCACTCAGAGGCAAGAATCCCGACAACATCAAGCAGGTCGCAGCTAGAAATCGTGGCATTATAAATCCCCGCATCGATATCCAAGCCGTCCGTGACCACACATCTGGAAAGCGCACAAGAGCAAAGTCACAAACCACTTGAAGAGATAGGGCTAACTATAGCCTATATATAATCCTGCACCAATATTTCCGCAATCTGAATGCTGTTCAGTGCGGCACCCTTGCGAACGTTGTCCGCAACAACCCACAGGCTGATGCCCCGGTCATGCGAAATATCTTCCCGGATTCGGCCGACAAACACATCATCGCGCCGAGCCGCCTCGGTCACTGCGGTCGGATATCCCCCCGGACAAGCATCGTCCAGGACAGTGACGCCGGGCGCCTTTTCCAGCAGTTCACGAACGCGAGCGGCGGTAATCTTGTCGCGGGTTTCAATATGAACAGCCTCGGAATGGCCGAAAAATACCGGAACCCGGACCGCAGTTGCATTCACCATGATGGCGTCATCGCCGAAAATTTTCCGGGTCTCCCAGACCATTTTCATTTCTTCCCTGGTATAGCCGTTTTCCTGGAAAGCATCGATGTGAGGCACCACGTTAAAAGCAATGGGCTTACTGCCCCCCTCCGGATCCGCGGCGAGGCCGTTCAAAAGCTTTGCCGTCTGACCGGCCAGCGCCTCAACCTCGGCGCGACCGGCACCCGATACCGCCTGGTAAGTCGCGACATTGATCCGGTCGATACCCGCCTCATCATAAATCGGCTTCAACGCCACGACCATCTGAATGGTCGAGCAATTCGGATTGGCGATGATGTTGTGGGTGCCGTATTCGGCAATGGCCTCTTTATTAGCCTCGGGCACAACCAGAGGAATGCCCGGATCGTTGCGAAAAAATGAGGTGTTGTCGACCACGATGCAGCCTGCAGCGGCAGCCTTCGGCGCGTAGATCTCCGAAACGCTTCCCCCGGCCGAGAAAAGCCCGATATCCACGTCAGAAAAGTCGAAGTCCGCCAGGTTCTGTACGACAATCCGCTGCCCCCCGAATTTGACCCGCTTGCCGGCCGAGCGCTCACTGGCCAGCGGATACAGGTTGCCCACGGGAAACTTTCTCTCATCAAGAATTTCCAGCATGGTTTCCCCGACCAGCCCGGTGGCGCCAACCACGGCGACATTATAACGATCCTTATGACTCACTCTATGTGCTCATTTTGATATTCGATCGGCTTTCGCCACTTACACCGTGGGTGTCGGCGAATCGACATCCGCATTTTGAGCGCGGTTGCGCAGATAGTGATCCATCAGCACGATCGCCATCATGGCCTCGGCTATGGGTGTCGCCCGCAATCCGACACAGGGATCGTGGCGACCGGTCGTTTGAATCTCCGTGGCCCGCCCCTGTTCATCGATGGTATCGCCGCTCAGCCGAATGCTCGACGTGGGCTTCATCGCAATACTGACCAGCAGATCCTGGCCCGATGATATTCCGCCCAGCGTGCCGCCGGATGAGTTTGACTTGAATCCCTGGGGCGTCATCTCATCACGGTGCTCCGTGCCCTTTTGCGTCGCGGCGGCAAATCCCGCCCCGAATTCGACGCCCTTGGTTGCGCCAATGCTCATCATGGCGTGAGCCAGATCCGCCTCCAATCGATCAAAAACCGGTTCACCCAGGCCGACGGGCATGCCCGTTGCACAAATATTAATCCGTGCGCCTATCGAATCGCCTTCTTTGCGCAGTGCATCCATGTAAGCCTCCAGCTCGGGCACGCGATCCGGGTCTGCGCAGAAAAAAGGATTCTGGTTGATTGATGCGCGGTCAACCATCCGGGCTGCGATCGGCCCCAACTGAGCCATATACCCGAAGATCTCGATACCGGCCCGCTCGCGCAAATATTTTTTGGCAATCGCGCCGGCCGCCACTCGCATGACGGTTTCCCGCGCCGACGACCGTCCGCCGCCCCGATAGTCGCGAATGCCATACTTTTGCTGATAGGTGTAATCGGCATGTCCCGGCCGGAATTTATCCTTGATCTTGCTGTAATCCCGCGAGCGCTGATCGACATTTTCCACCAGCAAACCGATCGGGGTTCCCGTGGTCAGCCCTTCGAAAACACCGGACAAAATCCGCACTTCGTCAGGTTCTTTGCGCTGGGTCGTATGACGGGATGTGCCAGGCCGGCGTCGATCCAGATCCCCCTGCATATCTGCTTCGCAAAGCGACATGCCCGGCGGGCAGCCATCGACGATGCCGCCCACTGCAGGGCCGTGACTTTCACCGAAGGTGGTCACCGTAAACAGCTTGCCGATCGCATTTCCAGGCATAATATATATATCAATAATTTCAATAGATTATAATACTATTTTAATCTATTTTTTAATCTATGTTCGCCTTCGCAAGATCCGCCGCACCGATCAGCGCGATCCCTTCGCCGCCAAACTCGAATTCAGGCCAGATGAAAGGCAGATCCGGAAAAGCCGCATCCAGCGCCGCCGATCCCGCGCCGACTTCCAGCGCCAGGGTCCCGCCTTCGTTCAAATACCGGGGCGCATCTTGCAGGATACGCCGCGGCGATTCCAGACCGTCCGCACCGCTGTACAGCGCCAGGCCGGGTTCATGATGATACTCCTGCGGCAACGACGAAGACGCGTCACGCGGCACATAGGGCGGGTTACTCACAATCAAGTCATAGCGGCCCTGCAAACCGGCAAACAGATCCGTGCCCACCAGGCTGACCTGCTCCTGTACGCCATGGTCATCGATATTCGCCCGGGCCACGGCCAGCGCACCGGTGTCGATGTCCGTTGCAACGATCTCGGCATCCGGAAACGCTTTGGCACAAGCAATCGCAATGCAGCCACTGCCGGTGCCGATCTCCAGGATGCGCCGAATGCGCCGGGCATCCAGCCACGGCTCGAAACGAGATCCGATCAATTCGGCGAAAGGCGAACGCGGTATCAGGACGCGGCGATCCACACGAAACGGCAGACCGGCAAACCAGGCCTCCCCTGTCAGATAAGGGGTCGGTATTCGCTCCTCGACACGACGCCGCAGCAATGCCTCAAGGCGCGTGAATGCCTCAGGTGTCACCACCTGTCCATACGCCGCTGCGGCCTCGTCATGGTTCAAACCCATGACAAAAAACACCAGGACCGCGGCCTCATCAACCGTGTTGTCCGTCCCGTGACCGCAAAAGACCTCATGCTCGTCAAGAACATCGGCGCACCATCGAATCAGATGGTCGACACGCCGGGGAAAATTTATATTGTCTGAAACCATCATGCAGCTGTGTATTTGCCGACGAACTAGCGGCATTATTGCCCCGCCGACTCTCAATGCAAAACATTCCGGACCCGCACCGAATTCCAATGTACCCAGCTCAGCTCAGATGAACACCTTCATTGACAGCCTGTTTGTCGGGCTACAGCGATGGTTGCCGACCGGTTTGCTGGGCCGGCTCACCTACGGTGTCAGCCGGTGGACATCGGCTCCGGTCAAAAACGCGCTGATCCGGCTTTTTGTCCGCGTTTACTCGATCGATATCACGGAAGCGGCCCGGCCGGTCCCCGAAGGCTACTCCTGTGCAAACGCGTTTTTTACCCGTGAACTAAAACCGGGCTGCCGGCCGATCGATACAGACACGGCGGCGATCTGCAGCCCGGCCGACGGTTATGTGCAACAGCTCGGCCAGATTCGGGACGACAAGCTCATGCAGATCAAGGGCATCGATTACTCACTGGACCAGTTGCTCGGCGCAGACGTAAAAGCCGCGGCGCGTTACCGCAACGGTGCATTCCTGACCATTTACCTCGCGCCGCATAATTATCATCGCGTCCACGACCCCGTCGGCGGTGCCGTCCGGGAGATGGTTTATGTTCCGGGCCAGCGTCTGGCGGTGAACCGGCGAACGGCGCGCATCGTCCCCGGGCTGTTCGCCACCAACGAACGACTGCTGTGTCATTGCGATGGCCGACACGGGCACTACAGCGTAATCCTCGTGGGCGCGATGAACGTCGCGTGCATTTCTACGGCCTGGCAGCGCGAAGTGCTGCCCTGTGAACCGAAACAGATCCGCCGCTGGTCTTATGACACTGATCAGGAAATCCGTCTGCAAAAAGGCGCCTACCTGGGCCAGTTCGAACTGGGGTCAACGGTCATCGTCCTGATGCCGCCGGGCGCGGTCCGCTGGGACCCCCGGCTTGTGCCGAACAGTGAACTGCAGGTCGGGCAGCGTGTTGGCACATTGTTGTGAGCTGGCGGCCTGACGCAACAGCTGATGTCCTGCGCCTGCGGGCGCAGATGCTGCAACAGGCGCGTGAATTTTTTGCCGACCGCGCCGTGATGGAAGTGGAAACGCCGATGCTGTCCGAATCCGGGACGACGGATCCCAATATATTTAATGTCGCCTGCCAACTTGCATTAACGAACCCGGATCGCGTTTATTTACACACATCTCCTGAATATTTCATGAAGCGCCTGCTGGCGGCAGGCTGTCCGGACATCTATCAAATCTGCAAAGTATTTCGCGACAGCGAATCGGGCCGCCGCCACCGGCCCGAGTTCACCCTGATCGAATGGTACCGGCAGGAGTTCGATCTGGCCGGCATGATTGACGAAACCAGTGCATTCATTACGGCACTTGGCGAAACTGTCGATCGGCAACCGCTGCTGCAGGCCCGGCGCACTTATCGCGATGCATTTCTGCATGCCATGGCGATCGACCCATTGGCAGCAACCGCCGGGCAACTGCGCCGGTGCGCTGCCGATCGTCTCGCTGATGAACTCGACAACCGGCTCATCAATCAACTGGCCGACGATCGCCGCGCCTGGCTGGACCTTTTAATGTCCCGTGTCGTTATTCCGTCACTTGACCCTGAACAACTGGTCGCGATCACCCACTACCCGGCGGATCAGGCCGCACTGGCGCGTCTGGACCCGGCAAACCCGGCTGTCGCGGAAAGATTCGAGGTTTTCTACCAGGGCATGGAACTGGCAAATGGCTATCGTGAATTGCAAGATCCCGGCGAACAGCGCCGACGTTTCGAGCTGGAAAAACAGCGGCGTATCGACACCGGCCTCGCAATCACCGAACCCGATGAAAATCTGCTCGCAGCGCTGGAAGCCGGTTTGCCCGACTGCTCAGGTGTGGCGGTAGGATTCGATCGGGTTGTTATGTGTCATTTGAAACTGGATGACATCGCAAAAGCCGTGAGCTTCGCAAATCACTTGACCCGGGACACATATTCCTGAGAGCGTGTATCCACGCGGATGATTTCACCCTCTTCGACAAACAGCGGCACTTTAACCACTGCGCCGGTTTCCAGCTTGGCCGGCTTGATGCCGCCCTGAGCAGTATCACCACGCACGCCAGGGTCTGTTTCGACGATTTTTAACTCGACAAAATTGGGCGGGTCGACCAGCAGCGGCGTTCCGTTCCATAAAGTGACGTTGCAGGTATCCTCTTCCTTGAGCCAGTTTCTGGCATCGACAACGGCTGATTCACCTGCGGCATATTGCTCATAGGTGGTCGGATCCATGAAATGCCACAACTCTCCGTCGGAGTACAGATACTGCATGGCAAGGTCCACCACATCGGCAGCTTCAACGGTCTCTCCGGACTTGTATGTCCGGTCCACAACCCGGCCGGTCTTAAGATTTCGAATCCGCACGCGACTAAAAGCCTGGCCCTTGCCGGGCTTTACAAACTCATTTTCGATAATCGCACAAGGATCGCCGTCAATCAGGATCTTCAAGCCGGAGCGGAACTCGTTGGTGTTATAACTCGCCATAACCTCGCCAAAACCTCACCAATGGTCAGTCAGAAACGCTTACCGATTCGGCTGCTCGAAAATACCGCTAGAATATCGTGCGCCCCGAAAGGCCGGCTATTGTAGGGCAAATAAGATGAAAAATGCGGCTAAAAACCACTCAATCGGCGCTCGGCCCGCCCCCGTGCACCGTACGCCGGCCTGGCAGCAGGAAATGACCCGCGCATTTACCAACGCACCGGCTTTACTGAAAGCGCTCGGCCTTGACCCGGCCCGCGAGTTGATCGCAACTGAGGTTCTGAAGCGATTTCCGTTACGCGTGCCGCGAAGCTTTGTCAGCCGCATGCGGTACGGTGACCCCGAAGATCCGTTGCTGCGACAAGTGTTGCCCGTTGCCGACGAAGCTATTGTCGCTGCAGGATATGGGCCTGACCCGACAGGTGACGCCAACAGCGCACGTGGCCCCGGCATGCTGCAGAAATACCATGGCCGCGCGCTGTTGATCGTAACCGGCGCTTGCGCGATTAATTGCCGCTATTGCTTCAGGCGCGAGTTTTCTTATCGCGACAACTCGCTGACCGGCAGCGGGCTGGACGCCGCCCTGGCGCAGATCCGCAGCGACACCACTTTGCAGGAAATCATCCTCAGCGGCGGCGACCCGCTTAGCGTCAGCGACACCCGGCTTGAATTCCTGCTCGTCCAACTCGCCGACATTGAACATGTTCGCCGAATCAGATTCCACACTCGTCTTCCGGTCGTACTCCCCGAGCGCATCGATAAAAGTTTTCTTGATGTCTTGTCGCGCATCGAAAAACCGATGACCTTTGTCATTCACTGCAATCATGCCAATGAGATAGACGACAATGTTGCCCGCGCAATCAATGAAATTTCACAGCACTGCTCACCGGTTCTGAATCAGTCGGTATTACTGCGCGGTATTAACGATTCTGTATCAGCACTGACCGATTTAAGCGAGGCCTTATTTCAAATCGGTGTTCTTCCATATTACCTGCACCAACTCGACCCCGTTCAGGGTGCAGCGCATTTTGAAATCAGTGATAAGGCCGCCCGGAAGCTTGTCGGAAAAGTTGCCCGGCAGTTACCCGGCTACCTTGTGCCCCGTCTGGTCAGGGAAATTCCCGGTGCACCCGCAAAATTAATTTTATCACCGACACTACATAATAACGGTCAGCTGACGACATAATAATATTTAATCTGCGACATAATCTGACTCCGTCACATAATCAAGACGCCCGTCACATAACACTTTCAGCCACGCACTAGAATTCCTGTTCCGTTGAAGAAACCTTCGACGGGCGGATGTTTTTGTGAATCTTAAGGGGCAAATCTTGCAGGATCATGTTCGTGTACCACTGGTCATACTGAGCCGGCAGGATGAACATCTGACCACGATCAACACGGTGCTTCGCAACGCCGGGCATCCTGTTCATTGCATTCGCATTGAACAGCTGAACGAACTTGAAAAAGCCCTGGTCGATCGCAAACCAGAATTAATTCTTCTGTTTGAAGAAGAGCGCCTGTTCGAACTGCCGTCTTTGACGACATTGCTGGACAAGTTTAAACCGTCTCCCCCCCTGGTTCTGGTTCGCAACGATGTCACCGAGCAGGTCATCGCCGATGCGATGGAGTGCGGCGCCCGAGACGTGGTATCGCTGACCCATCGCAACCGGCTTCAGGCCGTTCTGGATCGCGAGCTGGCGTCATACAACCTGGAAGTCGCCCTGGACGGCGTGGTCTCTTCGGCCAGCCAGTACAAGCAGGAACTTCGAACACTGATGGACGGCTCGGGTGAAGCAATGGCCGACATCCAGGAAGGCATCATCGTGTCAGCCAACCCGGCCTGGCTTAAACTGTTTGGATACGAAAATGAAGATGACCTGGTCGGTGTACTGTTCATGGACATGTATCGTGAGTCGGACCAATCGGGCCTCAAGGGCGCCCTGATCGCCTGTCTGAAGGACAAGTGGGATGATGCCCTTCTTGAGGTCGCGGCTCATCAGGCTGACGGTAAGGAATTCCCGTTAGCCATTACCCTGGAAAAAGTCAGCATAGACGGTGACCCGGCGGTCAGGGTTGTCGCGCCAATGAGCCGAACTCAAAGCCCCCGGGAAATGCTCGAGCAAGCCGTCTACAAAGACCCGTCGACCAATTTTTATCATCGCCGCTATTTCCTCGAAAAACTCGAAGAACGGCTCAAGAATCCCCTGTCGGCCGGGGTCCGTGCCGTGGCTTACATCCGCCCGGACCGCTTCGCCGAAATTCATGACGACATAGGATTACTGGCAACCGAAACCCTCCTGACATGCTTCGCCGACCTGCTCAAAGAACTCATGCAGCCCAGTGATATTTACGGCCGGTTCGGAGGCACGATGTTTGCGGTCCTGCTGGAACGAGGCACCATGATCGATGTAGAGGCATGGGCTGAGCAAATTCGTAAGACTGTCGAACGCAAGATTTTTGAAGTTGAACAGAAATCCACGTCACTGACCTGCGTGGTTGGACTTTGTGAAGTCGAGGCCGGATCAGAATCGGTCGCAGAAATCCTGACCGAAGCGGAACAAGCCTGCCGCCAGGGCCGGGGGGTCGGCGGTAACCGGGTTGAGATGACTGAGCGCGACCGCGCGACACAGGACACGCGCAACACAGATGCTGTCTGGGTGCCGCGTATTCGTGATGCGCTGATGAAAAACCGTCTGCGACTGGTCCATCAACCGGTGGCGAGTCTTCAGGAAGAACTCGAAGGAATGTTTGATACCAGCATCCGTATGCTCGATGAAGATGACAATGTTTTGCTGCCCGGTGAGTTTATGCCTGCAGCAGAACGAGCCAATATGCTCAAAAGCATCGACCGATGGGTCATTGGCGCATCGTTTTCGTTTTGTGCCGAGAAAAATCCTGCGCTGGTATTCGTTCGCCTGACCCGGGATTCCGTGCTTGATGACACGCTGATGGGCTGGCTCGAAACCCGCCTGCGATGCGCTGGAATCAATGCATCCCAGGTTTGTTTCCAGGTTTCTGAAGAAGTGGCCAGCCAGCAACTCGGGCGCACCAAGGCGCTGTCTGATCAGCTCTCGGGCATCGGATTTCTTTTTGCAGTGGACCATATGGGCATCGGCCGGGATTCAGCGCAAGTGCTAAAACATGTGCCGATGCATTTCATGAAAATCGACGGCAGCCTTATGCAGGGACTGCACCGGGATCCTGCCATACAGAAAAAAGTCGGAGACCTTGCGAAACTTGCCACCCAGCAGAATATTCGAACCATCGCCGAACGAATCGAAGACGCCAAAACGATCGCGGTACTCTGGCAAATCGGCATTGCTTTTATTCAGGGCAATTATGTCCAGATGCGCAATGTTGTCCTTGAAGATACTCAAACGACCCGGGGCCTGACCTGTAACTGAACACAGATCTGTGGACGGTCAAATAGTGATTTGAATCACATTCTTGACATAAACCGCCAATCCGGCCCGATAACAAGCTGAAAACGAGAACTTCTTCATATCCCCCAATACGGCCAAAGTGGTCTGCTGTGCGTTGACCGACATACAGATCAGCAAATTGAATCACAGATTGGGCTGTCTGTCGGCCCGGCATCGGCCAAGCAGACTCGCTATGGGACCCAAACAGCAAAAATGGCAAGCGAAAACCGCCAATCCAGGCTGAGCCTGGAAATCTCCAGAATCCTTGCCGGCGGTGACAAAACCCCATCGGCAGATTCCGAACGCCAACTATTCACAAACCCGGCAGCCCGATCGATGGTCTACGGAAGTATGGCCGCACTGGTCATGGCGCCGGTTCAGGCCGGCGCGGTTGCCCTGGGCGACATCACAGTTCGATCAACACTGGGCGAACCTCTGCAGGCCACGGTGCCGCTGAAAACGTCCAAGGGCGAGACGCTCGTCCCAAACTGCATATCAGTGCCAAACCGATCAAATTCCGGTCTTGACGGATTAAAAGATACAAAGCTGTCGTTTACGCCCGGTGCACAAGCAGGTGAATTTAGCCTGCAAATTCGCACCATCAAACCGCTCTACGAACCGATGTATGAACTCGCACTTCGCGTTGACTGCCCCGGTGCCCCACAGCTGATTCGCCAGTATGTGCTGATGCTGGATCTGCCCGGTCTGGCCTTGCCGGCCGATCCGTTCACGACACCCATCACCGCAGCGCCCGATATACAGGCTGTGGCCGGAAATTTCGCGCTCACGCCCACGCCGGTCCGTGGCAGTACCCGCCGGTTGAGTCCGACAAGTGGCAGCATTCCTGTCGGTCAGACGTACCGTGTACGTCAGGGTGACAATCTTTCCATGATTGCGAATCGCGTTGCCGGTCGACCCGCTGACAGCACATGGAAAATAGCTAATCTGATATTCCGGATGAACCCGCACGCATTTATTCGCGGCAACCCGGATCTGCTGAAACTGGGTACAGAAATCCGAATTCCCGATGCCAGCGACTGGTCAGGACCCGTTGAGGCACTGAATGTCGCCGCTTCTCCCACAGAAAACTCCTCCACCGCTGAAACGATCGGTCGCACGCCTCCACCGGCAATCCGACGCGATGCCGAGGCAGTTGCCCAAGCCGAACGCTTGTCATCCGACGTCGAAGCAGACACGGCTACAGCGCCCGAAGCAACGGCAGAACCGCAAGTCGAGATACAGCTGATCGACACACCGGTCGCCGTAAGGAAAGCAGTAACGGACCTGGCCGTCAGCCCGTTCATCGACGAACAGGCGTCGCCTGAAGGCGCGGAGCCTGTGCTTGAACCGATCATCTCACCACCGATTGCAGCAACCGCTACGGCCACGACCCGGGCCGATTCAACACAGAGCCAGATCAGCGCGCTGGCAGCGATTGGTATTGGCGTATTGCTCGGTCTTGCGATAAGCATCCTGCTGCTTCGCACGAAGTTCCTGGGATTCGTTCACGGATTGTTTAGCCGCAAAAACCGCAACGAAGACGAATTCGACGATGTCTTTTTCGGTAACACGGAAGATCTGTTCCCGACAAATGCCATCAATACAGACAGTTCGGCCGACGTTCCTGCACCATCCACGGTTGCAGTCAAGCACACGAAAGCTCAGGACTACACGGTCGAGATCAATGAAGCTGCCGCCACGAGCGACAACCAGACGGATAATATTGCGGCCCAGGCCGATGCCACCCCGGAAGCACCCGCACCGTCTGCCGACGATTCGCTGCTGGACGTCCTTTTCGACGATACCGGGCTAACCACAGAATTGATGGCTGCGAACGTCGAGGAAATATTCGCAGAAGCGGACCAGCCGTTAAGCACTCCAACACCACCAGAGGCCAGTACGCAGCCCGAACTGAGTCAGGATAATTTATTGGGTGCCCCGACGGCTGCAATGCCGAAGTTCAACAACGATGCAGACGAACAAACGGCAGAAATGCCGGCCGCGCCGACCGATGAAACGGTGATCAACACAGCCGCAGATGCCCTGGATGAATTCATTGACGAAGCACCCACCCAGGTCAGTTCGCCAGTCCTGTCAGAAACCCATGAACTGGACCTGAAACAACTGGCCGAGGCGGCTGCCGCCGCGAAGTCTGACGACATTTTTTCAGAGACGCTGATGGAAGCCCTGACGCTGCTCGAAAAAGACTACGAGGAAGAATTCACAGCGAGACAGATTGTCGATCAGGATGCCATGCTCAAGGCACTCGAAGAAGACCTGATCGACGACGACGAGGACGAGAACGAACGCATGGTTAAAACGGCCAAAGTAGAACCACAGGTCTAAAAAGTCAGCCGTTCCTGCTACTCTTCTTGTGTTTCGGGCAATACCTTAACCGAGTCAACTTTTCGCCAGCCCCTGGGCAACATGTTGCCACGCCGGCCGCGGGTGCCTTCATAATATTCCAAATCGGCGGTTTTCAGCGTCATCGTACGTTTGCCGCTGGCAATCTGCAGCGAATCATAAGGCTGCATTACCACTGCCGCGATCATTTTTTCCTCGCCCGATTTATATTTTGGCGTCGGAATACCGAGAATCTTGTTGCCTTTGCCTTTCGCCAGTTCCGGTAATTCTTCCGCCGGGAACAACAACAGACGGCCCGTGACACTGATTGCAGCCACCCAGGCTTCGCCGGGGAATTCCGGACCGACGAATGGCGCGGGCATCACCGCGTTGCCTCCGGCTGGTACCCGCAAAAATGACTTGCCCTTGCGATTGCGTGAATGTAAATGCTCGAGCTGAACGAAGAATCCGTAGCCGGCGTCAGACGCTACCAGCCAGTGATCAGCCGGATCGCCGATCATCACCCCGTTAAATGACGCCCCGTCAGGCGGATTGACCCGGCCCGATAACGGCTCACCCTGACTCCGGGCGGACGGCAACGAGTGCGCCTGCACGCTGTATGCACGCCCCGTGCTGTCCAGAAACACGGCAAACTGATTACTGCGGCCGCACGCGGAATGCAGGTACCCGTCCCCCGATTTATAGCTTAATGTGCCCGGGTCGATGTCATGACCCTTTGCGGCACGGGCCCAGCCGCGCTCGGACAGAATCACGGTGACCTGTTCGCTGGGCACGAGATCCGTTGCAGAAATCGCCTGGGCGGTATCGCGTTCGACCAGCAAAGTGCGCCGGTCGTCACCATGATCTTTTGCATCCGCCGTCAGTTCATCACGAATCAGCGCCTTGAGCCGGGCCTTGCTCTTGAGCAATTTGCGGAGATGATCACGCTCCCTGGTCAGCTCTTTTAGCTCGTCACGAATCTTGATTTCTTCGAGTTTCGCCAGCTGGCGCAGACGGAGATTCAAAATATCTTCGGCCTGTATGTCCGAGAGCTTGAACCGCTTCATCAGCACCGGCTTGGGCTTGTCTTGCGTCCGGATGAGCTTGATGACCTTGTCGATATTCAGGTAAGCGATCAGGCGGCCATCCAGAATATGCAGTCGCTCCTCCACGCGCTCCAGCCGGTAACGCAGACGCCGTTTAACGGTCTCCTTCCGAAAAACCAGCCAGTCGGCCAGCAGATCCTTCAGGTTAAAAACCTTTGGACGACCGTCCAGACCGATCACATTCAGGTTAATACGAATTGTTTTTTCAAGATCCGTAGTGGCGAACAAATGCGACATCAGATTGTCCGTATCCACCCGGCCCGATTTTGGCGAAATCACGAGGCGCGTGGGATTCTCGTGATCCGATTCATCACGCAGGTCCTCCACCAGCGGCAGTTTTTTCGCCTGCATCTGGCCGGCAATCTGCTCAAGAATACGTGCGCCGGATGCCTGGTAAGGCAGACTGGTGATGATGATGTCACCATCTTCTATCTCATAAGTCGCCCGCGCCCGAATCGTTCCGTTACCCGTAGAATAAATCTGCGCAAGCTCGCTTTTCGGACTGACAATTTCTCCGCCGGTCGGAAAGTCGGGACCCTTGATGTACTTCATCAGCCCACGAACGGTCGCGTTGGGCTCATCGAGCAGACGAATCAGCGCGCTGGTCACTTCCCTGGCATTGTGCGGCGGAATGTCGGTGGACATGCCAACCGCAATTCCCATTGCACCGTTTAACAGGAGGTTGGGCAAACGGGCCGGCAACACCACGGGCTCTTCGAGCGTGCCATCAAAATTCGGCGCCCAATCGACGGTGCCCTGTCCCAGTTCGCGCAGCAGAATATTCGCATAGGGTGCCAGCCGGGACTCGGTATACCGCATGGCTGCAAAAGACTTGGGATCGTCGGGCGCACCCCAGTTGCCATGCCCGTCAACAATCGGGTAGCGGTAGGAAAATGCCTGCGCCATATGCACCATCGCTTCGTAGCAGGCCGAATCGCCGTGGGGATGAAATTTGCCGATCACATCACCCACGGTGCGCGCTGATTTTTTCGGTTTCGCGCCGGCGCTCAGACCCAGCTCGCTCATCGCATAGATAATTCGCCGCTGCACGGGTTTAAGCCCATCGCCGATGTTCGGCAACGCGCGGTCGAGAATGACGTACATTGAATAATCGAGGTACGCCTTTTCGACATATTCCTTCAGGGGAACCTGCTCGATTCCCTCGAAATCAAGTTGATTCTGCGCACCCATGACTAATCCACGGCTCCCATGCTAAACCTCGGCAAGGTTACCCTTGCTTTCCAGCCATGCACGGCGATCTTTCGCTCGTTTTTTCGCCAGCAGCATGTCAAGCATCTGTTCGGTTTTGTCCTTGCCCTCGATGGTCAGCTGCACCAGCCGCCGGGTATCCGGCGCCATGGTGGTGACGCGCAGCTGAGGCGGGCTCATTTCACCCAGGCCCTTGAAGCGGGTCACATTCACGTTACCCCGGAGCTTCTCGGCTTCGATGCGATCAATGATGCCCTCGCGCTCGGCGTCGTCGAGTGCGTAGAAAACGGACTTGCCCACATCCACGCGATATAACGGCGGCATGGCAACAAATATATGACCCGCCGACACCAGGGCGGGAAAATGCCGGGCGAACAATGCACAGATCAGCGTGGCGATATGCAAGCCATCTGAATCCGCGTCAGCAAGAATGCAGATCTTGTGATAACGCAGCCCGGCCAGATCCTCCTCACCGGGGTCCACGCCTAACGCCAGGCTGATGTTGTGTACTTCCTGTGAACCGAGCAATTCTCCGCGGTCAACTTCCCAGGTGTTTAATATCTTGCCCCGCAGCGGCAGAATGGCCTGGAATTCGCGATCGCGCGCCTGCTTGGCCGATCCGCCGGCCGAGTCGCCTTCGACGAGAAAAAGCTCACAACGCTCCGCCTCCGAACTTCTGCAATCGGCCAGCTTGCCGGGCAGCGCCGGACCGGCCACGACTTTCTTGCGCAACACCTGCTTGCTCGCCTTGAGACGTCGCTGAGCCGCGGCAATGGCGCGCTGCGCGATCTGATCGCCCGTATCGGGATGCTGGTTCAGCCATAAAGCAAACGCGTCTTTGACGACACCCGAGACAAACGCCGCACATTCCCGCGACGACAGGCGCTCCTTGGTCTGCCCGGAGAACTGTGGCTCTTCCAGCTTGACGGACAGCACAAAGCTCACGCCACCCAGACATCATCCGGTGCAATGCGAACGCCCCGCGGCAGCAGGCTGCGAAACTCGCAATATGCCCTGACCGCCTCGGTGAGTCCGGTGCGAAATCCGCTGACGTGAGTTCCCCCCTGCGGCGTGGGCACAAGGTTCACATAGGACTCGCCCACGCACGGCGCATCGTCGACCATCCAGGCCATGCACCAGTCGACTTCCTCCCGGTTGCTGCGAATACTGCCGGCGAAAAACTCCTCGGGCAGCACCGGCACACCGCCAACCGCCTCGGACAAATACTGTTCCAGCCCGCCATCGTATTGCCACTCGAACTTCTCTTTGGTTTTCTCAACATTAAAACGTATTCGCAGACCCGGACAGAGCACAGCCTTGGCACGCATCACATGCGTGAGGTCCTTCAGAGAGAACTTGTCGGAATCGAAATATTTACTGTCCGGCCAGAATCGCAGCGTCGTGCCGGTATTTTGTTTGCCGACTTTGCCGACGACATCGAGCTTGCCGACTTTGTTGCCACTCTTGAAACTTAAGTTGTATTCCTTGCCGTCCCGGCGAATCCAGACTTCGAGGTTTTTCGACAGTGCATTGACAACGGATACGCCGACTCCGTGCAGACCCCCCGCATACCGGTAGTTTTTACCCGAAAATTTTCCGCCTGCATGCAAGCGTGTCAGGATCAACTCGACGCCCGGTATTTTTTCCTTCGGATGCTTGTCGACCGGCATGCCGCGACCGTCATCAGCCACTTCAAGAGAGCCATCCCGGTGCAGCGTGATATCGATGCGTTTGCAGTGGCCGGATATGGCCTCGTCCACGCTGTTGTCGATGACTTCGTGAGCCAGGTGGTTCGGGCGAGTCGTATCGGTATACATGCCCGGGCGGCGGCGAACAGGATCAAGCCCGCTCAGCACCTCAATATCGGCGGCGTCGTATTTTCCACTCATCGGTTAAAAGGGTCTGATGAACCCGTCATGCGCACAACAACATCGGAATGGTAAGGGACGGGATGGGGTGTAGTCGAGAGCGGGTTGCTAATCCAGGTCGGCGATCAGGGATTCGCGCAGGGTTTCGGAGGGCTCGACTTCGGCCAGATAGTGCGGGTGGGTAATACCGGCACGCAGAACAGAGCCGCTTTTGAGCGCGGCAATCATTTTTGCGTCGAGCTCGAAGCGCAGAAAATGAACCGCCGAGGTCTTCTCATCGGATGTCCGGTCCATATCTTCGTCGGCGATGCCGGTCACGGC
>PVMS01092190.1_pt1 | contig 17280 bp, 20 predicted proteins | sample 1853461 | NCBI WGS metagenome assembly PVMS01 (sample SAMN08582032, study PRJNA380276) | Marine sediment metagenome, whole genome shotgun sequencing project. | isolation source: ocean sediment barecode stripped | collected 2017 | reverse complement strand
GCGGGCAACCTGGAGCGTCTGGCAAAAAATGAATCGGGTCGCTGCCGAATTACACTTGTTGCCGGCGCACGACTGCTTTCAGAATTTAAGAGCAGTGTTCGCAAGCACGCGTTGAAGTCATTAACTTCAAGACATATTCAAGTAATCGAAGGTGCAAGGGTGACCGCCGTTAAAGATCACACGGCCGAATTATCCAATGGCGATGTTTTGGAAAATGATTATGTGTTTTTGGCTGTCGGCGTGAAACCGTCACCGCTATTTATAGACTCGGGTTTGCCGACAGGACAGGATGGCGGGATGCTGGTGAATAAATTTCTGCAGTCGGTGGCTTATCCGGAGTTGTTCGGCGGTGGCGACTGTATCAGTTTTGAACCGCGACCGCTGCCCAAGATCGGCGTATATGCTGTTCGACAAAATCCCATTCTGTTGCAAAATCTTATGAGCGCCTTGAATGGCGGTGCGCTGCAGGAATTTGTACCTCAAGAAACTTTTCTTTTGGCCCTCAACATGGGAGACGGCACAGCGGTTGTGCGTTGGCATTCCCTGGTCTGGGGCGGTACGCTGGGATTTACCCTGAAGAATTATATTGATCGCAAGTTTATGGAAAATTTCCAAGTGTCTGGCGAGATCAGTTAAACCGTTGAGTAGTTAAATATTTGATTAGGTCGCTCGTGCTAAATCAATGGAAAATTGGAAATTTTATAAAAAAACCAAAGCGGTCCATTTAAGAAAATGATTCACATCGATGGTTCCTATATGGAAGGCGGTGGGCAGATCGTCAGAACCGCCCTGGCGCTGTCAACGCTGACCGGCAAGCCTTTCAAAATAGATAAGATCCGGCATCACCGGCTCAAGCCCGGCCTTAAGCCTCAGCATCTAAGCTGTATTAAGGCGCTCAAACAGCTGGCGAATGCTCAGGTAAATGGCGTGAATCCGGGCTCGACCGCTATTGAATTTATTCCGGGCAAAATGAGGGCCAGAACCCTCTCCGTTGATATCGGCACCGCCGGCTCGATAACCCTGCTGCTTCAATCCGTTTTGTTGCCGAGTATGTTTGCGGATTTCCCTATCAGACTTAAAATCAAAGGCGGCACGGACACCAAATGGAGCATTCCGATCGACTTTTTCTCCTACATCATCTTGCCCTTCTTCCACGAATTGGCCGCTATCGAGATCAAACGCATGCAAAGAGGATTTTATCCCAAAGGGCAGGGATTTGTCGACCTTGCCGTTGGTCCCAAATATAAGTTAAGTGATTTTGAAAATATACAAGAATTTTTTACGTGTATTCGGCAATCTGCTCCAAAGATTCAATTGACCGTAAAGCCTGAACTTATAAAGATCCAGGGGATATCTGCCGCATCCCGCCAGCTAAAAAGGGCCAACGTTGCGGAACGCCAAACCGCAGGTGCAGCTCAAGCTATTGGAAATCGTTACCCCGTTACTATCGAAAACGTGTATCAGGACACGGCGTCTCCCGGGACCGTGATTACCCTATGGAGTGTCTCTAAAGAGGGCAAGACCTGGGTCGGGGCAGATGCAATGGGTGAAAGGGGCCTGCGAGCGGAAAAAGTGGGTGTCCGGGCAGCCCAAAAAATGCTTAGGCTGTTAGATTCAAATGCGGCTGTCGACCACCACCTGGCAGATAATCTGATTCCGCTGCTGGCCCTTGTCGGCGGCAAAATCAATACCAATAAAATTACCGGGCATATCCGATCGAATATCTATGTCTGTGAACAATTCTTGGATGTGACCTTCAATGTTGATGAAATGAATAACACCATCTCTGCGGTTTAAAATGTCATTACAATTTGCACGGGTCATCTTGCGTATGTAGGGCCGGCCACCGTGCCGGCCTCTTTCGGCTTTAATAAAATGAAATACCTCATCATTTTATATACGGTTTGTATTAGTGTTGTCCCAATCTATAATTCCCAGGCAGCTAACCCGGGCGATGACAAGAGGAATTCCATGATCGATATACAGGAGACAAGCGAACGGCTTAAGGCGCACCTTCAGGCACTGACGGTAACCATCGGCGAACGAAGTGTGCGTCTGCCTGAAAACTTGGAGAAAACCGTCGAGTACATCCAGGCATTCTACAAAGACATCAAGCTTGGGGCTCACATCGAACCTTACGACTATCAACATCTTAAGGTCGCCAATGTGGTGGCCGAGATTTCATCCGGCTCCAATCCTTCCCACCGATACCTGGTGGGGGCGCATTATGATTCGGTTGCCGGTACCGTGGGGGCGGATGATAATGCCAGTGCGGTTGCCGTTCAACTGGAAACCGCCCGGAATCTCAAGGAACTGATTGACCGGGAAGAACTCGATGTCGCAGTAACATTTGTTTCGTTTGCCCTGGAAGAGCCGCCGGTTTATGGGACCCGCTACATGGGCAGCCGGGTATACGCAAAAAAGGCCCGCAAGGAAGAAGAAAAAATAGACGGCATGATTTGCCTGGAGATGGTGGGCTATGCCTGCTATGAGCCGGGTTGTCAGAAATATCCGTTTCCGCTGGGGTTTTTGGGGTATCCGAAAGAAGGCAACTTTATCGGCATTGTCGGAAACTTTAAATCCGGCGAATTTACCAAAGCATTGATAACCGAATTTCAGAAAAACATTGAGCTGCCGGTGATCAAATTAACGGTTCCGTTCAACGGATGGATTATCCCCTCGGTCAGACTCAGTGATCACGCTTCTTTCTGGGATCAGGGGTATAAAGCGGTGATGGTCACGGATTCGGCCTTTTTCCGCAATCCCAACTATCACACGCCGGCGGACACCATGGAAAAATTGGATTACCGCTTTATGGCCGAACTGGTTGAAAGTTTACTGATTTTCTTTAAATCTCGTTCAAGATAGCTGGTATCTAAAGGCCGGGCGAATCGAATTGCAATTGTGAAGTGTTTATAAATTAATGTCGTAATTGACACGCAGCCTGTTTTGAGTTATTCAGTATCTAAATGACAGATGGCGGGCCTCGGCCATGAATGTCTAACACACGCACTTCCTGATAAACCGCAATTCGAACTCTTTTTCCAAGGGTTGCCAGGCGACCATCGATAAAATACAGGACAACCAATGACAACGAAGGATAAAGGCGGCCGACGCCTTCTTTTTATGAGACGAAGCCTTATACTGGCGGGACCGGTTCTGGAAAAGAGAGCCGGTTCAGAACGCAGAAACGGACTGGATCGCCGAAGAACCCCGGATCCTGTCATCAGAATAACCGGCGATGAGCGCCGCAAGGCCTTCAGGGAGCTGGATATCATTTAAGGTACAAATTCTTCCCCCTCATTTCTACCATCACCCTGTAAGATTTCCTTTTATACCCATCGCGATGCTTTCTTCAATTCGTCATTTCCCAGGGTTACCGTGGGCCCCAGGCGGAGCTCAATATGGCGGTTTTCGGAGATGAGCCGGCGCAATTCCGTGGTAAGAATACGCAGCCGATCATAGGTAATCAGGCTTAAATGCTTTTGCCTTCTGTGAAACGATCTATCATAACGTGCCGGGACGGGAACCTCTTCAGCGTTCTCAATGGTATCTCGTTGGATCACGGAACCACCTTCCAATACGATCAGGTTTTTCAAATGGCCCGGTCGCCCGGCTGCTTCCCAGGCCAGTGAAGATTCACTCAACAGACAAAACCAGCGGGCGCGCCGTATCAGATGAGCACTGTGCATTACCAAATGGTCTAGTGACTTTGCCACCGCTTCCGGTGTCCAGACGCGGCCATCGCCGGGCTCATCCGGTATTTCGTCGTCGTTATTATCGTTTGAGTCTTCCCTGTTCGCTTCAACTGCTTCGGCGGCTTCCATCCTCAGGCGCCAGAGCGTTGCCCCCAAGCCGGTCAACAACCGCAATGGCGATTGATTTGCCTGAAGAGCGCGGTGATTTTCCCTGAAGATTTCAAGGCCTTCTTTCAGGCAGGCTATATTGGGAGCATACTCGGGGGAAAGGCCAAGTAAATTGTATCCCCTGGCGGCAAGGTCGTGGTCCGTCCATCGACAGCCCTGGGTGATCCAATGCCCGAAGGTTGAGACCGCTTCGATGAATTTACCGTCGGGTAGGGGACCGATGGCGAATTCCTGGTCGGCAACCGTCGAATGCCGGCTTAGGTCTCTGGTGCAGAAGACGAGCCTGCGCTGCCGGCGGCGAAGCGCGATGTTATAGGGTGGTGAATGACGTTTGATTTCATCGGATTCCAGCATGGCTGCTTCCACGGCAGATCCGGTCAGGGTAAAATCCAGTTTCTGCGCCTGGGTCAGCATTTCCAGTGTGTGTTCCGCATGGGGAGCCTTCTTCCGGAAATAGCTGTTTACACGCATTTTGAGAGATTTGGCTTTGCCGATGTAAAGCAGGTCGCCGTTGGCACGCAACATCCGATAGATGCCGGGTTCATCCGGCAATCGGCGTCGTTTTTCGGGAGCCATGGGATATATCCGCTGGGAGCGGCCGGCCGGCTCCGTAAATGCCAGCCAGTCACAGAGTTGATCCAGGGTGTAAATGCCGAGTTTGGCATTTAGGATTTCTATCATCTGTTGCCAGACAAATGCGGTTGCGACAACATGATCGGCGCTGCGTTTGAGCTCGGGCATGCTGTGGCCGAAATAACCGGCAATGGCGCGAAGTCCCCTGCGCGGCAAATCCGGCAGCAGGCGTATGGCAATTTCGTGGGTGCAGATGATCTGAAAAGGGAAGGGGCTTTCAGGATCATTTTTATGGTGAAGATCTTTAAGGAAAGGCTCTTCAAAGCGGGCAAAGTGGATGACAGTCGGACAGACTGCCATTTGATTTTCAGAAATAACCTCTTTAACAGCTTCCATCAGATGCTGCCAGATGTTCCTTGATGTTTTGGCTGCTGTCAGTGAATCATCTGATATCCCGGTGATGCGTGAGACCGCCCGCGGAATTTTTTGACCCATTGGCAAACGACTCAGGTAAGCCTTGACACCGGGGGCTTGTGATTTTTTAATGTGTGATGCGCACGCCGACATCCAGCCCAGTTCGAGGAGGTGACCTTTTGGCGGGTTGGCGCCGGTTGCCTGGCAGTCAAGGGCCAGGATTTTTAGTTCTGCAAGGGATACTGTCATTCAGGTCACGATCGCATAGGCCAGACCTTTGTCAGTCCATACTTTGATATTTAGATTATTATCTTTTATATGGTAGGTTCGGTTTGCACAAGCTTGATTGTATTATCGACAAAACGGAGAAATTTTTTAATTATTATAAATTTCTTCAAACCACTGCAGGTGTCTTCTCTGGCGATCCCCAGTCTTTTGGCAACCGCCGGAGAAAATATGACAAAATTGGCCTTGGCCCTGGCGCAGAGCGTGCCCTCTTCGTTGTAAAGGCTGCCTGCAAGCAGGGCTTCATGCCGGCCGATTTTCTCCAGCACTTTGCCCTCGGCTTTTAATTCGCTGTTTATGTAAACCGGTTTAATAAAATCAACGGCCATGGATTTGGTCATGGTGATCTGTTTAAGCAGATAGATGCCGGACCAGCTCATGATTTCATCCAGGATTGTCGAAATAACCCCGCCGTGTACCAGCCGGTCCCATCCGCACAGATGATCCGGCACAGTTAAGCGGGAAAAAACAGACGAACCTTTGGTGTAAAATTTCATTTGCAACCCGGATCGATTGATCGGGCTGCATCCGAAGCAATAGTGGGTTTCACGGTTTGGCAGGTGTTTAGGGCCTTTTTCTGATTCCATGTTAGTAGTAAATTTGATTGAACAGTTGGTTGGCGCTTTGTTTATTCCGCATTTTAATGTCTCTCTATTGCTTGTAAAAAAAGCGCTGTGGTATTCAAACGTTTTTTACAACCACTTATATCGACGTCACCCTAGAAATTAAGCACTATTTAGCCAATTTGAAGCTAAATCGATTTTTTTTATATACCAGAATTAAATCGGATCCTTTGATGGGGACTTACACCCTAACCCGGATAAACCGGAAATTCCAAAACACAAATACCAAATACCAAATGGTTCGACAAGCTCACCACCCTGAGCCTGTCGAAGGGTAAATCACAATGACCAAAATAGTTTGTGCTTGTGTATTGGTTTTTGCATAAAATGCAAAGAAATAACAATTAAGGCTCTATATGGTTATGGCCGGCGTCAGTTTGTGAGGTTTTCAAAGGGGGGGCGGATAGGCCGATTATTCTATCGAATATTGATGAAACTATGAGAAAGCACAACATATTGATTTTTTTCTTGACATGCAACTATATATTGTGATAATAATAACTATCCCTCCTTGAAAAAGGACGGTTTTATCCCCCCGTCCCCTTTTGTCGAAGGTTGTGAGGTTGGCAGCGTGTAAACAAAAAAGCGCTGCCGAGACTGGTCATAGCAGACTGCCAGACGCTAAATTGTAACCGTTATACCACCGTACAGAATATTAACTAAACCTAAATATTTGCTATGACCTCAACGTTAACCCCCCGGAAGGCTTCCGTTGCCTTCCGGGGGTTTTTTTATGATTGACTATTTTCGATTGAATATTGAATAGTTAAGGTCCGGGTCTCTCCGAGCTGTAAGCTCTACGAGCTGGCAGCCGGCGGATCCGGGTTAGGTTTCTCTCTGAGCATCCACGCTGTCGCAATGACCTTCAAGAGACTCAATGTAATGCATGCACCGATCACTTACAGAGGATTTTTTTGAAAATTTGCATTTTTTTTGATTTTCCCAAACAATCCCCGCACTGCATCGGGACATTACACCTGGCACACAGTAGTTGGCGTAATCCAATTTTGAGCATTGATTCTGATGATTGGGTATGTGCCTGGTATCTGAATTTTGACGGCTAACTATCATTTTGATTATCGCCTTATTATCACAACAGGCCCTAACAAAAATATGACCTGGGAATATTGTTATATTTTCTTCGCACAAACGTCGGATCAGCTATCGGGGAGGATTTATCTGGGTCGGGCGTCAGTCTTTTTGTATGACTATATTAAAGAGACAAAATTGGATATTTAGTTACAGGGGTTGGATACATTCAGGTGTGTTATTTTGCAACCGGTTGAGCAATTTTGATACCGCTCAAATTGATTTCTTCTATTTATCTTCGACCGGGTAACCGGTCTTTTGCCAGGCCTTCCAGCCACCCTGAAGGGCAAATACGCTTTTGTATCCCTTATCCATAAAGGTTCGTGCCATCCTGGCACTCGTTCGCTCGCGCTTTCAGGAACAATAGAATATCAGGGTTTGATTTTTGCCGTATTTTTCTATCCATTGTTTCACTTTGGATGGATCCTCTCTCACGGCAGTTGGAATTTTCTTGCTGCTTCGCCACCAGTTTCGGTCTTTGCGTACATCTATGATCACTGTATCCGGACGGCCCAACCGCTCCTTAACTTGATGAACGGAAATCTTGGATACGTCCCCGGTGTCGCCGGCAACCGGAACCGCTGTCCGGCCGATAATCAGCAAAAATACGCAACCCGCCATCACCGGCGCAATATACTTTTGATAAGCCATTCCCTACCGATTATCCAAAGCGATTAAAATGTCAAGAACTATTGATGTTCTGCAAAAAGCGAATGCCTGATGTGAATAATTAACGTTTCGGATTGGGGCGAAGCCCCATAAGCGATAGGTTGTATTTGTCAGGAGGGACTAAAAAAATGGAATTAAATTGCGGAGCGCAGCGACTTCATTATTCGATGTTCAAACGTTGGACGTTCGATGTGGGATGTTCAGTCTGTTCGACCTGCCCGCAATGCCTTTAAACTGGTGCGGGGCAAATTTAATCATTGTGATTCATAACTCAATGATTACGCTGACTCAACGCACTATGCATGGCAGGCGGGCGTTGGACTTCCCGAAGTAACAAAAAATAGGGGCGGCTCCACGCAGGAGCCACCCCTCACCCTAAGGAATTATATATCACAGTGTACCCGCCAGCACACTGTAATATATTATATCGGTTGGCTTTCGATAAACTTTAGCAAAAAATCCGCATGAGACGTCAAGCTTAGGTCGTTTCAAATGAATTTTGTGCATATGTGGCAAAATATATTTTAGCGCATTTTAGGCATTTTCCGGTTTATCGGGTTGGGGATTGGAAAGAGATCTATAAATCCTGGACCTCTACATATTCGTTTTTTTGCTCGCAATACCACTTGTTAGTGGCAATACAGGTGTATTCTTCTTCCGCTAAATCTATAATATGCTTTGCAAAAATAATTGCTTGCTGCTCGTCCCGAAATAAATTCCGCAGTGTTCCGATATTTTCGCCATACTCTAAAACACACACCATGATTTATTTACCCCTCAAATCAGGTTCATGTCAGTTCATTTCCCACAGTAATTGGTGATGCGCCTGATTGACAAATTTATCATTCAACATTCATGCCAAAGTTGCTTCTGGTGGGAATTTGCCCTGATAAACGGTCATTTAACCCATGAATTGGTGGTACTTTAGCACGGTGAAAGCCCGAAACTGCCGGAAAATGTCAATTTTTTGACCAAAATTTATATGACCATTTAAACTATTCGTTTTCTTGACAAAATTTTATTTCAGATGTAAAAAAAAGATAGGAATGTAGCTATGATGGAAATGATACTAAATTGGCTTGTTAGCAACTGGGACCAATTCTCTATCTGGGTGACCAATCAACCCATGTTTGTGGAAGTGGCCTTTGGGGTCGGGCTGTTTTATGTGGTCCTGCAAATCGTAAAAGCGCTTTACAAACTGCTAGTATTTTTATTTTCAGGTTTGTTTGTCCGCCCCAAACGATTCCAAAAGAAGAAAAATTTTCGTACCAAGCCCAGCGGCAACAAACCGGGTACGCTGGATGACGACGCACCACCGTTTGTTTTTAGGTAGAACTAAATAAATTGAATATTGAATAATATTAAAGGATAGAATGCCTTAATTGGACATTCGACCTTCGTCATTCAAAAACCTGAAACCTTCAATCTCCTACCTTTATGTTATCATATAAACGGCTATAGGGACCTATAGCGCCTTTTGAAGTATCTCCAGCAACTCCTCCTGCGTCAATTCGATCGGATTTCCTTTCATACTGCTTGCCTTGCGGGCTTTAACCACGATATCTGTAAAATCCTTTTCTTCACTCCAGGTTCAATGTACCGGTAAAGTGACAATTTATGGTAAAAAAATTGACGATATTTGTCAGTTTAATGATTTCAGCTTGTACAGACAAATAGTTAACTATTTGAGATTTATGTAATTTATGTATTTCGCACATTTGGCATAAAATTTGTATACTAAGATTAGTCACTATCTTCTGATAGAAACTAAAACTTCTCAAATGCGCGTGCATCTTCTTTGTCGGGCTCTCACGACTAATAGCTTGAGGAATAGCGCCGCACGAGAATAACGGCATCAAGGGAAGTTTTCGGTTTAAAATCCGCTTCATCGCAAAGGGGATGAAGCTTTTCATATTTGGATAATGTTCAAGTACCAAGTTTTACCAATCCCGTCAAAAGGCATCGCCATGTCTGATGGGATTTTATCTTTTCAAGGGGGACACCAATGATTCCATCAGTCAACAGCACCCTGTCGGCACTGCGGGCTTACAAAACCTCCATGGGAGTTACCGCTGACAACATTGCCAACGTGAATACCGATGAATTTAAAAAAAGCAGGGCCACCATGAAAGAAGGTGTCAACGGCGGCGTGGAAGTGGAAGTTAGTAAGATCGACACTCCCGGGCATCGTTATCAAGAGCTCGAAGGGGATCAAATGATTGCCAAAGAAACTTCCAATGTCAATCTGGAAGAAGAGCTCCCCGATTTGATGGTTACCCGGCGTACCTACGAGGCCAATCTCAAGGTGCTGCAAACCCACGACAAGATGTTGGGAACCATACTGGACATCCTGAGTTAAATCCTTTGATTATTCCAATCACAAGATCATCCTGAAAATTTTTGCCGGGTAATCGGCTCATCGTTGGTACGAATTCATTTTTTCACCCCTCTAAGTTTTATTTCATGTTTAAGATAGAATATTTAGAAAAATCTGTAAACGATAAGATCAACATCGGCGATGGTACGCACCTCGCGCTAAAATGCTTGATAATACAGGCTTGCTTTGCTACTTTGCTAAATGGTTACGATAAAAAGATTTTAAAACAAATTTGATTTTTAGTTTTAAGGAGAGTTAGGAATGTTTAAAGGCCAATATAAAAAAAGTCCCTTTCCATCAGCCCACGATGACGCCAAATCTGCCCAGTTGCATGTCGATTCGCCGCAATGCAAATCCGTCAGCTACCGGCTGGCTTTCCAGGACCCGGATTTGCTCCTGCGCGATGAGCTGCGACCGGTGCGGTTGCAGCTGGAAGTTCTTAAGCCCGAGCTGATATTGCAAGAGCAGCATATCGAGTCGACGGTGGTCGTATTCGGCAGCGCCCGGATTCCTGACCCTGAAAGCGCGGAATCTCAACTGGTATCAGCCCAGCCCAAATATGCCAAAAACAATGATGATCCTTTGCTGGGTAAAAAAGTGGCGGTGGCCCGTAAAGCTCTTGAAAACAGCCGCTATTACGATGAGGCGCGTAAATTGGGGCATCTGATTTCCATCAATACCGGTAAAGACAAACTAGTGGTGGTTACCGGCGGCGGGCCGGGAATTATGGAGGCCGCCAATCGTGGGGCCCATGAAGCCGGAGTTCCGAGCATCGGCATGAACATCACCCTTCCCCATGAACAGGACCCGAATTCATATATTACGCCGGATTTAAATTTTCAATTCCATTATTTTGCGATCCGAAAAATGCACCTGTTGATGCGGGCCAAGGGTCTGGTGGTATTTCCCGGCGGTTTCGGCACCCTTGATGAGCTTTTTGAAACCCTGACCCTTATCCAGACCCGCAAAGTTGAGCCAATCCCTGTATTGCTGTTCGGACAGACCTTCTGGGAGCGAATTGTCAATTTTGATGCCCTGGTTGAAGAGGGCACCATTTCTCCCGAGGATCTGGATTTGTTCGTTTACGTCGAAACGGCAGAAGAAGCGTGGGAACTGATATCGGAGGCCAATGGGCTGTAATTTTCATTTTACATTTCCGGCTTAATTTATTGAAATTATATGGTTTTTCCCAGTTTTTGCAATGTGAGAGGACGCAACAAGGAACATCACGCTAAATCTGGTTGGTTCCGTATTAGGATTTACTCAGGCCATTTAGTGTTTATATTATTGAAACCTTGAGGGAGGCTTTCCATGAAAGGTTTAAAAATATTCTTACTCATTGCCGCCGGCTGCCTTATTGCGGGACCCCTGCATGCTGATATCTATGAGTGGACAGATGAAAACGGCGTCAAACATTTTACCAACTTCGCACCGCCGGATGACGCCACGATTTTGATGAAAACCGAGGAGGTGCCCTATGATGAGGCCGCCGACCGGGCCCGCATCGAGGCCGAAAGGCAACAGCAGCTTGAGCTCGCCAGGCTGGAGATAGCTGAAAAAGAAGCCCAACTTGAACGGCGGGTAGCAGAGGCCGAGCGCAGAGCGACTGAGGCCGAACGCTATGCGGAAGAAACGGTGCAGGCGGCTGATCAGTACCGGGATGATACCAGAAATGACCGCGACTACTATCGAGGCGGCGGATATTATGGTTATTATCGCCCCCCGCATTACAAGCGCTGGTACTACCGCAACCATACCGCCAGCATTTATTTTGTGGACCCCCCATATATCGATCACTACAAGCGTAAATACCGGAAAAAAAGCCATTACGGGTATTCCGGGAAAAATTACGGCAGTAAATACCGCCCCCAAAAACAGGCCTATCCCCAAAAGTACCAGTCATCGCACGGCCTGCGGTCCCGCAGTCGAAATACTTACGGTGGCTCTCGTGTCACCTCCCGGAGCAGAGGTCAAATGGGTAGGAGCCATTCGCGGAGGGGTTCATACGGCCTTCGTCGTTAAACCCTAATCGATCGTGCTGAAAGCACGTTCCACAATTTTAGCCTCCGGCCCATAGGGGCCTACGCCCCGGTGGGGCATTTTAGGCATTTTCAAAACTGGGCTTTCCGCACAATTATTTAAATGGCAATTATCATGCACACATTTGTGAGAGGAGCTTCTTTATTTGGGGTCCAGAAAATCCTGCAGATTAATAATCTTTTCATGGCCGGTAACTTTTCCATTCAACCTCGCAGTTGAACCTTTGGCTTTTTCCTTGCGCAAATTGGTAATCAAAGTCTGGAGCTCGCTATTGCCTTCAATCAACGTGTTTATCTGTTTTTTAAGCGTTTCCCAATTTTTATCAAGGTGTTCGGTGTCCAGATGAAAATTTCCCAGTTGAGCGATCAACCCGCCAAGGTGGGATAAAATGCCAAAATGGGTTGTCCCCTGCAGGTAGTAGGGACAATGGGACCAAAGACTGAGACATTCAAAGCCCCGTTTAGTGCCCTCGGACTGGATAATGGAATGAATAGCGGTGGGTCCCTGGTAAGATATGGCATTGACGTTGTGCTTCTGGAGTTGAGAAAGCATTTCCCCGGTCGACGCCACCCCGGAGATAGTTCGATCGGTATGCAGTACGTTGTCATACATGCTTCCCAGCGTAATTACGGTGCCGACATTCAGCTTCCGGCAAAGTGAGAATAGCTGGTCAACAAAATGCGACCAGCACAAATTGGGCTCATCGGCCTTCAGAATCACGATATCGCTTTGATCCTTGTCGGTGACCGCTGAATAAAATGAACCTCCGGGCGAGGTAAAGGTTTTCAGAAGCCCGTCTTCGATAATGACCCGGGGACGCTGCTCATCGTAGCGATAAAAAATATCCGGGTTAAGATCGGCAAAAGGTTGGGCCTTGAAGTGACGGATTAAATAACCTACCATGCCGTTTGAGATGTTGAGTGCATTGCCCCATCCATCGAAACCCGCAATCAGCAGAGGGTTTTCCAACTGCGGCATTTCCTTGATATGGATTCCCGGATCGTTCATAGGCCAAATTTGACATTTAGGCTATAAATTGTCAAGGTCATCCTCGCCAAACAGCTCCATCTGGTCCTTGTGGACCTCTTCGAAATGCCCGATGAACAGCTCAACCTGTCGTTTCAGAACTTGAATCTGTTCAAGATGGGCAATTTTCCAGCGGTAAAGTTCATTTTTCAGACGGCGGCTGTCCTCGGCCAGGCCTTCTAGTACCTGCGGTTTGGCAGGCTCCCAGAGAAGGTGTGCTTCTTCGACAGGCAGCCCGATCTTCTCAAAGTGCCAATGGCTATGTCGTTTCCACCATTTGGAGGGGATTTCACCGTTGGTTCTGGCGCCTTCAAAATAAAAACAGGTCCACTCCAACTGAGGCAGTGCTATGTGTAAATCTCGGGCCACATCCCGCATGACCAGCTTGCCTTCGGCCGTATGTTTGTCAAATGCAACCCAGTAAGGGAAAGCTTGATCTGTAGGCCGCATTTCTTGTCGGGTCGGTATCGGCCCGATTACCGCCAGGTAAGCCGCTGATTGAATAACGGCCCGGTCCCGGGGCAATCCTTCCTGCTTAAATCGCAGTGCATTGGCTATCAGAGCCTCGGTTTGTTCATCCGTTTTTTTCTGGTCGGCAATCCAGCGCCAGAAATCATCCGGGCGCCTGATGGCATTGGCCACAATCTTGATATGCTTATCGTCGTCGGTTCCATTTAAAACTGATGCATCGCCTTCGATCAGGGCATGGGCCAGATATCCCAGCCCGCTGGCATCCCTGGATTTCATCACCCGCGTTACTCTGATCAGTGCAGCAACCTTGCTGTGAAACTTGCGGTTAAAAATCAGCCCACTGCCAAGGGGCCAGCATTCTTCAAAGGTTATAATGGCGGTGCGGGTTCGGTACCAGGTTTTTTCTTTGGGGCTTAGGCTTGCGAGTAGTGCACTGGTTGTATAGACTAGATCGGTATCACCGCGTCTCACCGCCTTTTGCAGCAGGGAGCGATATTGGGCTTCGGTATCGGTACGGCTTTTAATCATGCTTTTTACGGTATGTTTTGGGCTGACGACCTAAGCTCACTGGCTCCCCCTGAAACCCGGCGGTTCGGGTGCCAGGATCGCTATTTCATTTTTTTCTTCGATGATAACGGTCGTCCACTGTTTGCTCGAATACCAGATGCCTAACCGTTGGCCGTTATCGTCTAAAATGAGGGAGCCATAAGGTGGATATCCATAGATGTTATCCATTTGCGTGACCCAACTTCTCAACAGGGGGGTGGTAAGATCGACCGGCTGCCAGATTCCTGATCGAAGTTTGAAGTTATCCTGAACCCCGATAATGGCATGGGGAATATTTCCCTGTCCGGCCCTGTAATATCTATGATCCGGCAGAATATTATAGGTCTGGAAAATGCGGTTTACGTCGCGGTCTCTTTTAATCTTGCCATACCTGAAACTGGGTAATTTGAATGATTTAAAACCCGGCAAATCCAATGCGTTTACACCGGTCGCCATTAGAATTAATGCAGCAAATACCAGCACCCATCCAGCCCTCTTTTTAAAACAGTTCCCCATTCCGGTCATCTTCTCACTCCGCTGTGTAAATTAAATTTTGATTCCACCGCCGTCGTAACTCAGGTGTGTAACAGAAGTACCGGTAGAACTCCAGCAGGAATTTAACTAACGACTTATTGGTAAACCCTAAACAAAATTTGAATTTGTAACCGATTTTAGCAACAATGACGTATGGCAGACCGATATTCTGAAAATGGAAATTACCCCCGGGGAGCACTTCGGACAGGGGTCCACCTACCGTTGTGTGAACCGATTTCTGGGAAAGCGCATTGAACCCGAGGGCCTTATAACCGAATACGAACCTGACCATCGGTGCTGCATCCGGATTACCTCCGGGACTGTGACCGGTACCAGCGGCTTATATTTTGAGTCGCGGGATGGGGGTACAAGGTTTACAACCACCGGGAACTTTGATCTGACCTATTTCAAGTTGGCCCGGTTGTTTGTAAAACGAAAGATCAACCAGCAGCTGAAAAATGACATGCTTAAGTTGAAAGATGTTCTGGAAAACGATAATATTTCTTTGTCTACGGCACCTTGGTAAATTTTCAAAACTCAAACGGATAACACTTTTATTTGATTTCTTGCGAAGAGTTATCGTTGGACGTCAAATAATCGATGAATTTTTCCTGGCAACCATTTGCATTCATCGATAAAAGATCGGCGAATGAGATGGCGGCCAGTCTTTCGTACATGGCCGTCGCCGCCTCCATCCAAATATAGCGGGTCACGCATGCGTCGACACGATTACACACTTCCGGCTCATTGTCACAGCTCACAAGCGTTTTTCCGCCTTCCAGCAATGCCACGACTTCCCCTACGGTGACTTGACCAGGAGGTTTGGTGAGCATGTGTCCGCCTTTGGCTCCCCGGAAGCTTTTCACCAAACCGGCTTTTTTCAGCGGCCGTATGATTTGCTCCAGATATTTTATTGAGACTTTCTGACGATTGGCTATTTCTCCCAACTGAATGGCTCCCTGACCATAGTGTTGGGCCAAATCCAGTATCATTCGAGTACCATACCTGCTTTTTGTTGACAGCTTCATTATTTCTCTCTGAGTACATGTGTCCAATGGGAAAACGATGATTATATAATCCGAAACTAGGCTATAGAATAAAAGCGCAACAGTCAAGTTAGAAAAAAGCATTAATTTTTATTGACATCCTGCCCGGCCCAAAATACAAATTTGTTTGCTAAAAATCCAAATTCAACTTGAAGCTGTCTGAAAAACAGTAGATTACGTTAAAGGGCCCCGCGCAAAATTTGGTTAGGCCGGTTCACCCGTTTCCGGTTCACCCTTTAAAAATGGATCTGTTCCGATTTTAACTGGCAAACGGGCCAACGGGCTCAACGGGTAACCTGTTTCGATGTGAGCATTTAAATTGCGTGATCGGCCTGAGGCGGACCATCGGACGTAAGATGTATTTTTGAGAAAGCTACAAAAAAAATTCCGAGGTTGGGAAAATGTATCAAGATCTTAGAGGGCAGACAGCCCTGGTGACCGGCGCAGGAAAAAAATCAGGTATCGGGTATGCGATTGCCGAAAAACTGGCCCAGAGTGGAGCGGATGTGGTACTCGCCGATTTTATACCGGAGGGGCAAGACAAAAATCCCCTCCTCGTTACCGGCAACCACAAGGAAATGACCACCCTCGCTGATTCTCTGGCCAGGCAATATGGAATTAAAACCTTGTTTGTGGAAGTGGACGTAACCAGCACTGCGTCGGTAGAGAAGATGGCGGCAGCCGTTAAGGCTCAGTTTGAAAATGTGCAGATTCTTTGCAACAACGCCGGTACTGTTCTGGGGGTACCCAATGCCATTCACACTTATGATGAGAATGCCTGGACGAGAACCATTGATGTTAATCTGCATGGTGTTTATCGGGTATCAAAAGCCATCGTACCCCTCATGATGGATACCGGAGGCACCGTCATCAATATGGCTTCCAGGGCCGCCAAAGTACCGCCGCTGTTTAATGGTGCTTACGCAGTGGCCAAAGCCGGCGTCGTCATGCTGACCAAAGTCATGGCCCGGGAGCTTGCCGGCAGCGGGATTCGGGTTAATGCTGTCTGCCCGGGAGTTATTGACACCGAATTTACAAAATGGCGTTTCGAGCTGGAAGCCCGGATTTTTAATTCAGCTGTTGAAGACCGCCAGGCGGAAATGGTTCAAACCATCCCCATGGGTCGCCTGGGATCATCCGGTGAGGTGGCCAATCTGGTGGCCTTCCTGGCATCCGATCAATCTTCCTACACAACCGGGCAGGCGATTAATGTGACCGGGGGGCAGCTCATGGAGCTTTGATCTTCGGTAGGTTTCAGGTGTCAGCCGAGCCGCCGGCCAAAAAAACAGCCGGTCTAATCGAAAAAGAGATCCTGTCTTGCGGCGCTTATTAAAAAGCGAATATCGAATATCGAATAATGAATGTCGAATGTCGAAGTAATGTATTCTGTCCATTTTATTAAAAGGACTGAGCAAAGCGAAACCACACTTCGACATTCTGCGGTTCGACATTGGCTATTCTGCGGTTCGCTTGTATTAAAATCGTTTAAGCGTAGCGTCACAATATTCGACGTTCAATTTTTTCACTGGTCCGGGCAAGCGGAAGTTTCATACGAGGTTTTCTTTGCCCTCAGCAATCTGAAACCTGACACCTGAAACCTAAAAGACTATTTGCGGGGTATTTCTTATGCCCCACCGTCAAACTAATCAACGCTTTTTACTATCAGGAGGATACTATGGGGGAGATTACCGGAGGTGAGTTGCTGGTGCGGTGCCTTCATG
>PVMS01086596.1_pt1 | contig 17293 bp, 16 predicted proteins | sample 1853461 | NCBI WGS metagenome assembly PVMS01 (sample SAMN08582032, study PRJNA380276) | Marine sediment metagenome, whole genome shotgun sequencing project. | isolation source: ocean sediment barecode stripped | collected 2017 | reverse complement strand
TATATTTTTTAATTTCATTTCTCTCCTGCTCTCTAAAAAAAAGTTGGTAGAATTTTGGAAATTGGGAAATCATAAAACACACGCTGAAAGGTCAATCATTGACAAGCATTGTCGCATCAGAGCACATGATTCTAACCGGGACTTCCAAAGGTCTCCGGCGTTCCACTGATTGTGGACGCACATGGAACAATACCAATCAGAACCTGCCAGGTCGACATGTGCGCTGGATGGCGGCTTCAGCGAAAAAACCGGTGATCATTCTAGCGGGAACTGAACCAGCGGACATCTTTGTTTCAGGTGACGATGGAAATACGTGGCATGCAGACCCAAAAGTGGGTGAGTTGCGTGATAAATATGGTTGGTTCTTACCTTACTCCCCTAATTCAGGCTGCGTGCGCGGATTTGCTATTGCTGAATTCGGTCAAAATTCGAGGCGAGTGTATGCTGCCGTTGAAGTTGGCGGTGTTTTAGTTTCAAATGACATCGGAAAAACATGGAAGCTGGTCAAAGGAAGCGACGGTAAGCCGGATATTCATCGCGATTTAGGTGTGATGATTCATCCCGACGTGCACTCCATCACAGTGCACCCCTTTTCATCCGACATTGTTACAGCCGCAACCGGTGGAGGGCTTTACCGCTCAACCGATGGGGGTAGTAACTGGAAAAACCTTTATCGTTGCTATATCCGTGCGGCATGGGTTGATCCAGGTGACTTTCAACACATCATTGCCGGGCCGGCCGATGGCGTATCACGAAATGGACGCATCGAGGAATCCTACGACGGGGGCCGGACATGGAAGCCGGCTTCTGATGGAATGAAAACCCCTTGGCCCCGGCACATGGTGGAACGTTTTATCCAAATAGATAAAAAATTGTTCGCGATTCTGTCAAACGGTGAGCTTTGGATAAAACTGCTGCATAAAGCCGCTTGGCAGCATGTCCTGCCTGAGATCGCGAATATCAGAGCCATTGCAGCGGGCGATTCTTTTAATTCGGAAGGGTTATAACTTTTGTAATTTTGGAGAATCCCGCCTCTTGAGTAACCAGTCTTCCCGGTAATATCTATTTATATTGCTTCGGAAAACTCTTCATGAAACATAATTTGATCATTGTTTTTGATGGCGCATGTAATTTATGTGAGTTTTCCGTGAATTTCATTATACGCCGAGATAAAAGTGAGGAATTTAAATTTGTAACGGCCCAATCTCAAACAGGCATTGAGCTTCAAAATCATTGCGCTATTAACGCCTTGGATCTTAAAACAATGATCCTGATTAAGGATGGTATCGCATTTACAAAAAGTGACGCAGCAATTGAGATTGCTAAGAACCTGGACGGAGGCTGGAAAACACTCTTATTTGTTAAAGTTATTCCAAAAGTTTTGAGAGACTGGGCTTATTCGAAGATCGCCAGAAACAGATATAGATGGTTTGACAAAAAGTAGTCTTGCTTGAATATGCGCGGGTAACCTGGGCATACTAAAAAGAAAAGTTTTTTGTCGTATTCGCAACGAATGTTGTAAATTTAGTGGCGTTATCATTTATAAAATGAAGATTTTCAGCCTATATACTCAATGGCGTTGTTTACTCGCCAGCACCTTTTTTTTCTTCATACCCTTGTCCATTGTTCTTGCCATACATCCTCTTCAAGTAGAACCCACGCATGAAGAACTTCTAACTGGAAAGCCTTTCATTTATCGTGTAAAACCCGACAAAAGAGGGGGGGAAGCTTTTAAACTGGTCTATCTTGTGAAGGTGCCGATAGAGATTTTATGGTCATTCAAAACAGATTTTGAGTCTGATTTCCTGTTAACCAATAAATTTATAAAAGAACATCGATTCATCCGTCGCGAAGAGAATGTTGTTATCACAGGAATCGAATATTCACACGCACCGAATGATACATTCAGATGGCGCACTACTCTCAACTTTTCCGATTATCTTCTGGATTTCGTTTTGGAAAACCCCGAAAAGTGCGGCCAACGTTTTCACTATGGTCGCATCCAACTCAACTCAATTGGAAAATACACCAAAATCACGCATGTGGCTTATTTTGATTTTTTGGGAGCGTCCCTTTGGGTGCATTATCCCTGGCAAGGTGGAATGTCAGCGTTCTTAGACTACACTGCCCGCTGGGAACAAGAGGCTGCTTTACGATTAAAGGATAGATATCAGGGCAAAATTACCAATTAGATCATTTTTGTAGCATACATCGTTTATCAAGCAACGACGTTAAAGTGTTTGTTGACATTGTTCCAATTGATTCCATTAAAAAAGGCGTTACAAAGAAGCAGCCGGAGAGGATCCCGTTGATTTGATATTAAATCAATGAATCCGTGCATGGGGTGATATAGAAGCCTTGCACTTGGTTAAATGGCCTTTATCCGTGAAAATTGGAATTAATTGAGGTATTATTGAAGCTGCGGATTTGCGAGTGAATCAAAATACTGATAGATTTTCGAATTCAGGTCATAGCCCTTCCCGCCACGGCGGGACTGCAGGGAATCTTCAAATTAAGATCTGATTTTCGATCGTCAAATTTTTCCGTGGGAGTTTATAAACCGCAGAAGGTGTTAATGACAGAGGCCCGATTTGGGCCGGGCCTCGAGTATTCATTTTTACTTTTAAGCTATATGCTTATCAGCGTGGATTCAACACGCTTGGATTGGATTTTCTATTTTATGCTGTATCCGGCCAAAGGAACCCGATGCCATTTGGTCAATCGGCCTGCTCAAACATGCAGGATGCATACATCTTTTCGCCCATTGAGCCGGGACAGTAGTTACAGTGCTTTACATGCCAATTCTCCGATGCTCTCAGGTTGAGATAGTCGGTAAACTTGGAGTTGAATTCTGCATCGTCAGCACGAAAGGTTTCATACTTATATTTCATGGTAGCGTCACCTCCTTCACAGATGGTTTTACAATCACAAAAATAAGATCATTACTATGGAAGTCAACGACCATCTTGCGCCAACAATTTGATACCTTGTCTTTCTCTGTTACCAACAGCGTAGAAAAACTAAAAAACGTTCGTGCTTTTATCTTTGCCTTTTACAATATAGGCGCACAGGCCCCAGAGAAACAGATGTTTTATCTTATCCGGAGATGACGACAACAAAAACAATCATTCACTCTTGAGCAAATGAGCGCGTATGCTGATTTGCAGGTCACTCTTGTAAATCATTATGCGGGGCTTGGCTGAAGGCAAAAACCGTATCTATCCGGGTAGTCAATTGAAATCGGGTCTGGGGGATCGCGTTTTTTGAGGTTTCGATTTCCGGGGCGAAACCGTTTAATACAGCTGTTTCCTCCATTGTTTCAACCTCACCGATGAGTTGGTGTCCAATGTCGCTGGCTTCATCCCAGATAACCAGTGCTATCCTGCGGTTACTTTGCAAATTGTTTAAAGTTCCCGGACAAAACCAGGCTGAAACGGCCACGCGGTTTTCAGATTCAATACCTAGCTCATCAGCCGCAGCCAGGTGGGGCAGGCCTTCAGCATCTACGGTTGCCACAAATACATATCCAACCTTCATGCCCAGTTCAACGGCCCTTTTAATAATATCAGCGTTTGACATGGCAACCCCCTTTTGGCCCAACAACGGGATGCCGGATTCCCGCATTGAGCCTAATTCAATTTCCAAGGAATGATGATCTGCAAAGAGCAATACAAATCAGACACCGGCTGTATAATGTTCATCAACCTTTTCCCAGTTGATCACATTAAAAAATGCATTTATATACTCCGGCCGTCGGTTCTGGTATTTTAGATAATAGGCGTGCTCCCAGACATCCAACCCTAATATTGGGTATTTACCCAGGCTCAACGGGCTGTCCTGGTTGGCCGTTGTCATGATCTGCAGTTCCCGGCCGCCTATAACCAGCCAGGTCCAGCCGCTGCCGAACAGCCCAACGGCTGCCTTGGAAAACTCATCTTTAAAATTTTCAAAACTGCCGAACCTGGCGCTTACGGCTTTTGCGATTTCGCCGCCGAATTCAACATTTTTTTGTAACAAGGGCCAGAAAAATTTATGGTTGGCATGCCCTCCACCGTGGCTGCAAACGGCGGTTCTGATCTCTTGCGGAACCCAATCTAAACCCGCCACCAGCTCTTCAACCGATGATTTGCCTAAAGCATCATGTCCTTTTATGGCGGCGTTTAGTTTGTCGATGTAAGTCTGGTGGTGCTTAGTGTGGTGGATAGTCATGGTTTGTTCGTCAATATAAGGTTCCAGGGCATTATATGCATAGGGGAGAGGATCTAATGTGTGTATCATAATCTCACCTCCGGTTTTTTCAAATATGTTTTATGATAAATTTTATAGTAAGAATTAAAATGCTTGTGCCGAGTAGCGTCGTAATTCGAAGAAATGGAAAAATACAGAATGAGGGCTAGATCGTTAAACGGAGTCAGTGAAACCGGCTTCTTTGGGACGCCTCGAACGACCCATAATATGCATTATATCAAGACAGTCAACATTTCAGCGCAAAAAGGCAGGCAGGTTATTTAAACAGTCGGAAAGGCTGGATTTACGCTAAAAATAAAATTCTCTACTGGTGCAAAAACCCGGCTACATAGTGAAAACAGTTTGGAGTCTTAAACTGGAGTTGCATTTTTACCTGAAGTGATTAATCTTTTTTTATTTGTATGAAAAACCCGCTTCAAAATATTAATTTGACGGGATAACTGGATGAGCAGGATAGAACAATTATCCAGTCTCTATTGTTATCCTGTCAAAAAACAAAAGTCTTATGTTTGATCCTCGTACAAAGCTGATTCTGGCAATATTTTATGCGACCGTGGTCGTGGTCTCGGACCGGCCGGCCGCTTTGACGGCGGAATGGGGCGCGCTGGTGCTGTTGATCGTCTTGATGGAGTAGGCAAAGGCGTACTTTCGCTGGCTGCGTTTGGTATTGCCCATGTCATTGTTTTTCGCTGCGGTGACCTGGTGGTCGGCAAATGCCGCGGCTGGCGCTGCCGCCGGCCTCAAGCTGTTGGCGCTGACCTCCGGATTTTTTGCTTTTTTTTCAACGACCGTTCCTGAAGATCTAGGCAATGCACTGGTAAAGACTGGGATGCCGTATCACATCGCATTTGTGCTGAGCACATCCATGCAGTTTGTGCCGGTTCTCGGCCGTAAAGCTAAGAACGTACTCGAGTCCCAGCGCGCCAGGGGCATCCCCGTAGAACCCGGCTGGTCCGCCTTGCGCCATTACCCTGCTTTTTTAGTGCCCCTGCTGATCCATGCGTTCCAGCTGGCCGAGGAACTGGCTGAGGCCATGGAAACACGCGGGTTCGGCCTTCCTAACCGAACATTCTACAAAGACTACCGGCTGGGTGTTCAGGATTGGCTGGCACTGGGAATCGGCTTGGTATTTTTGATAGGTTTGCTGGTTTGGCAGCGGCTCTAACCTGACAGGACTAAACCGGATCATCACGATTTGATAATTATGATCATCCTTTTAATCCTTTCAAATTTTATAAAAACTATGGTCAAAATTGATCAATACTTGAACAAGCGGGCACTGATTGTTGGTGACGTCAACTCGGGCAAGACTGACCGGACGTTGGAGCTACTACAACTGTTTTTAAAGGCAGGCTATGCTCAAAAGATCGCCGTCCTCGATCTGGCACCCGGGACTGTACAGGGCATCGGCGGGAAAATGGAACCGCCCCCGGACCAGTCCCTCCTCTATTTGACGGCGACAATCTCTGCACCCCGCCTCATGGGGAAAGACGCGAACCATACCCGGCAACTGGCCCAGCAAAACGCTCGAACCATGGAAACGCTGTTCAAAAAACTTGTGCAAAAGCAGCCAGAGATCCTGTTTGTCAACGACGTGACCCTTTACCTTCAGGCCGGTCATCTCCAACGACTTCTGGAAATCCTCAATACCACTTCAACCCAGATCATTAACGCCTATTACGGCACCACCTTTGCAGATTCCGAACTCACCCGGCGCGAAAGAAAACTGACCGAAGATTTGATGAAAACCTGTGACTACGTCATCACAATGAAAAATTAGAAGGATCAATAAATGTGTAATATTTTATGACAATAGTTTGAATGTAGTAATTACTCGTCACCTTTTTCACTTATGACAAAACCACTCGGTTGAAGGCCACTGGAGGACGAAGTTCCGGCAATACGTGCAAGATATGCATCCCCCAGCTTTTTTATGTGAGAATCGACGCTGTCAAAATAGTTAAAGTGCGCCTGCTCGTCATCGATGACCTCTTCAAATATTTTCATGCTGATGCTATCCCCATTTTCCCGGCACACGAGGAGGAATTGGTTATAAGCGGTGATTGCGTGTTCCTCTTGATTGGCATCAAATGGGAAGATAGTTTCAACTTCTTGCCCTTTTTCAATCTTTTCGGCAAGTTCCATGTCGGGATCACCACCCAATTCTTTGATGCGTTCAGCAAACATCTCCGAATGACGCATTTCATCGATGGCAATGAGCTTGACTTTGGCGGCAAATTCACCGAAATCCATGTCGTCCAGGTTATAGTGCTGGTACATATATTGATGAATGGCCTGCAACTCCAAGCCCAATGCCTTATTTAACACTTCGATGACGTTTTTCTTTTTTTCTTCCTTTGGGATTCCAGCCATAGCGATCCTCCTATCCTTGTTAAAGCAAGTCTATAAATAATCATTTGAGCACATTCTTTTATCTCAAATAATTGCCTTGGCGGCAAGACAGAACAGATTAAAAATATTTATTAAGTTTCAGATAAGTAGGGTCTAAAAGACCGACCCTACTGTCAACTATAAGTACCATAACTGTGAATACAACTCAAACGTTCTGCATGACACTTTCAATAGCAATTATTGGAAAAAAATATAATATTACGTTTTCTTCTGGTTGCAGATTCTCAAAGATTTTTTCAACATTGGGGTGTCCCGCTCATTATTTATTCAAGTCGACAATTTGTGTTGTGGATTTGTGTTGTGGATTTGAACATAAAAAAATAGTGTATATAGTATGTATTTAAATATGAAGAAGAGCATCATTGTTTATTTTAAGGGGGATTGAATACCAAGATGCGCATTGGGTTTGTTTCTACATATCCACCGATTGAGTGTGGAATCGGCACATACACTGAAGCGCTGAACAACGCGCTTCGGGATCTCAAAAACGAAACATTTGTCGTGACCCCGCTCGGGGCGCAGGGGAAGGGGATTTTTCCGGTTTATAAGCCTGATTCACCGATACAGGCGATGCAAAATACCTGATAATACCTGAATCTTGCAAGATTTAGGTTGTAAATGCTTTCAGTGTTAATTTAGCGCCGCGTCCTATGGGAGCGAACCCTTTAGTGATGGAGGTTCATCGTCGGTGACGATATGATATCCATCAGCATCGGCCCAGCTTCTGGCAGCGTCCATCAGTCCGGGGTGGCCGCAGTCAAAGTAGGCCTGGGCCATCATACTGTTTCCGCTTTTTTCCAAAATATCGATCAGTTTCAGGATACCCTCGTCTCCACCCAGTTCCATAAAGGCATAAACTCCATATTCGATTGACCTTTCATCGCCCAACAGTACATCATCAAGCAGGATTTGTTGGGTCAGCTCCCATTCTTTAGACAAGAGCTCTTTCTGCCCTTGGGCTACTTGATAATGTATGCGGTCAGCAGGAGTTTTGGGTTTCCAATGTAATTGATCGAGAGCTAGGGCGGCACTGTGCCGAATATTCCAATCCGTCAAAGCCCCTACCAGGGAAGGGATGGCCTGCTTATCGCCTATCTTACCTAAAAGGGTTGCTGCTTTATTGCGCACCCAAACCGATTCATGATGCAGCCTAACAGCCAAGGATCCAACCGCCGGAGCGCCAATTTTAACCAATACCTCTGCGGCCGCATTCTTTATATCCGAATCTTCGTTCTCCCAGGAAACAATCAGAGGCTCGACCGCCTCAGCTCCGATGTTAACTAATACTTCAGCGGCCATATTTTGTATATCCGGATTGTCGGCATTGAGCATAGAGATCAAAGGCAAAACAGCTGGAACACTGATTTTTTCAAGTGTTGCAGCGGCAGAGTTTTTTAAATCCTGATCATCATTATCAAGCACAGCGATCAAAGGATCGACCGCCTCGGCACCGATTTTTATCAGCGCTTTAGTTGCCGAATCTTTCAAATCCGCGTCTTTATCCGTCAGTTTCAAAATCAGAGGTTGGACGGCTCTCCCGTCACCGATCAGGCCCAGTGCCGCCATCGCTGACATCTGCACCGCTGCACGTTGATCATTTGTCAGAGCGATCAAAGGCTCGACCGCTCTTTTATCTTTGATTCTGCCTAAAAACCCTGCTGCCAGACACACCTTGTCCGCGTCGTTTTGATTTAGTTTGGCAATCAAGGCCTCAACGGCGGCAGGGCCGATTTCTACAAGCTGTGCTGCTGCTGATCTTCGTATTGCTCTGGAATTATCATCGAGCCCTAAAATGAGAGCCTGGGCAGCCAAATTACCGCTTATTTTGCCAAGCGCTTTGACGGTTTCCAGCCGCACTACTTCCGATTCATGGTTCAGTAAAACTTTTAGCGGCTTTACGGCCCGCTGATCTTTTATCCGGCCAAGCACGGCAGCCGCTCTCCAGACAACCTCCGGATCGTTGTCTTGCAGTGCTGCAATCAAGGGTTCAATGGAATGGGGGCGGTAAATAAACAGAGTCTTGGCCGCTTCATACTGTACAACCTGATTTTTATCCTTCAGAACAGTAATCAACAAAGGAATTAATTGTTGATCGCGTAATAGGCCGAAGGCAGTATCGGCTTCCTGTTCCAGTGAGCCTAACAAGGGAACTGCGATCAATTCCTCGATGACATAGGGGCGGTAAATCAACTGTGCTTCGGCTGTTTGATACTGTACAAACTGACTTTCATCTTTCAAAACGGCAATGTGCGGCGAAATCGCCTTGGGATCACCAATCAGGCCCAAGGCAGCAGCGGCTGCCATGCGCACCTTGTCTGATGTGTGCTTCAGCAAGCCCATCAGCGGTTCGGTTGCCCGCCTGTCACCGATTTTGCCAAGAACTGCCACTGCTTGCTGCACGAAATTCGAATCGTTGTCGTTTAGCGCGGCAATTAGGGGCTCAACAGCTAATTGATCGAATTTTATCAAGGCCTCCGCTGCTTTATGCCGCACAAGGGGGTTCTCTGTCCGGAGTGCGGCAATCAGGGGGGGAATCGCCCGCTTGTCGCCGATTTGGGCCAGCCCTTTCATGGCTCCGCTCATCACAGTTTGATCATTATCCTGCAGTGCGGCAATCAAAGGCTCAACCACCTGTGTATCATTGATGTCGGCCAGCGCTCCAGTCGCCAGATAACGCACGGAAGAGTTTGGATCTTGTATCTTGCGCTTTTCTTTTGCCAGTTTTGATCCGCACCCATAAACGATGCCCAGGCAGAACGAAATCAGCAGGATTGCATGCAATGTGATCTTGCATCTATTCAATATGTTCTCCACCCTATAACAGGAATATTAATAAAATCGCCCAGCACTTTTAAAATATGATCAAACTAACAGATATATGAAGTCCAAGTCAATTTTGTAGCGGTTTTTCAGAAAAATTATGATAATAACTTGCTTTTTAAAGCTAAGTATATCACAAAATACGACCTGTGATTTAAATCTGATCCGATGTTTCATTGTTTTTTGCAGATCCATGTGTATTAATTCAAGCATTTAAGGGACATACTCATGAAAGTAAAAAAGTATTTAGGCCAAACTATGGCTGAGATGGGATTTGTTACCACGCAGCAGCTCGATGTAGCACTACAAAAACAAAAACAAATAATGCAAGAAAAAGCATCGCCCGCGAGGTTGCAAAGGGACAGATTAGTCACGGAAGCACGACTTGCTAAAGAGAAAGATATGCTCCCATCAATAGGGCAGATATTGATCACGATGGGATATGTTACAAAAGAGCAACTTGAGCATGCCCTGGAAGAACAGGAAAAAACGTTTCAAGCCTATATGTCATTGGAAAGCGAGAAATTGGCAATCGCGATTGAGATAGGCGCCCTTGTCAATTCCACTCTTAATCTTGCCGAAGTTTTACATCTTATCATGACGCATGCAAACCGTGTAACTAACTCCATTGCAAGCACACTGATGCTGGTTGATGAAACAACAGGAGAATTAGTGTTCAGTGTTCCCACAGGACCTAAAGAAGACAAATTGATTGATATTCGCATTCCACCTGGCAAAGGCATTGCAGGTTGGGTTGTGGAACATGGTAAGCCCGCTTTGGTCCCTGACGTCAAAGAGGATGCAAGGTTTTATCAAAAAGTAGATGAAATGAGCGGGTTTGAAACAGAATCCATGCTGTGCGTCCCGCTGATAGCAAAAACAAAATTGATAGGAGTCTTACAGGTTATCAACAAAGCTGATGAAACATTTTTTAATGAGGAAGATGAACTGCTTTTGAGCATGTTTGGATATCAAGCCGCAGTGGCGATCGAAAATGCCAGACTCTATGGCGAATTAATAGATCAACTTAAAGAAAGCAAGCGAGCTAAGGATGCGCTCAGGGAGAGCGAGGAAAGAACACGTACCCTCTTGAACGCCATTGATGATATAGCTCTGCTTCTTGATACTGATGGAACAGTTCTCGACTCGAACGCAACAGCCCTGCAAAGACTCGGTAAGAGTGCTGATGAACTTGTTGGTAAGTGCATTTATGATTTCTTCCCGCCTCCACAGGCCGAGGCAATAAGAAATGCAGTTAGCGAGGTCATCAGAAAAGGTAAACCTTTCCGCATGGAGCTTGAGCAAGAGAGTAGAATTTATGACAGCCATGTATATCCGATCTGCGATGCTCAGGGAAAAGTAATTCAAGCAGGTGTTATTTCATCAGATATCACAGAAAGACGCAGTATGGAAGCACAGCTCCGCCAGAGTCATAAAATGGAAGCCATAGGGACTTTGGCAGGGGGGATTGCTCATGATTTCAACAACATTCTTGGAATTATTCTCGGTAATACAGAACTTGCAATGGATGACGTGCCGGAATGGAATCCGGCACGTCTAAATTTAGAAGAAATAATAACTGCCGGCATTAGGGCCAGAGATGTAGTACGGCAGCTTCTCAGTTTTGCCCACAAGACAGATCAGGAACGCAAGCCGGTAATAATCAATTCTGTCATAATTGACGGTTTGAGATTATTACGATTTTCAATTCCTGCAAATATCGAGATTCGTCACAATATTCCAAAAGGATCAGACGTAATATTTGCTGACCCGACCCAACTCAATCAGGTAATGATTAATTTATTCACCAATGCTGCACATGCTATGGAGAAAGACGGCGGTATTCTCGCAATAAATGTGGAGAGTGTAAATCTGACGGCATCAACAGCTCAATCCCATGATCTGCCTCCAGGTTCGTATGTCAAGCTGAGCGTGAGTGATACAGGAGATGGTATTGCTCCTGAGATTAAAGATAGAATCTTTGACCCCTATTTTACCACCAAGGAAGTCGGTAAGGGGTCGGGGATGGGATTATCAGTGGTACACGGTATCGTCATGAATCATAATGGTGCAATTTCCGTGGATAGCGAACTTGGCAAAGGAGCAACTTTTACTATTTTTCTACCCGCCAGTAAAAGAGAACCTGTTCCGGAAACCACCATTGATGAGGAGCTGCCCACTGGAAAAGAGAGGATATTATTTGTTGATGATGAAGAGTCTATCGTGAAAATGGGAATTCAAAGGCTTAAGCGGCTGGGGTATAAAGTTGAATCGACCACAAGCCCTATTGAGGCTTTGGACCTGTTTAGATCAAAATCAGACCAATTTGATTTAGTGATTACTGATTTGACGATGCCTAAAATGACTGGTGACAAACTGGTGAAAGCAATCCTTGAGATACGTCCGGACATACCCATTATTCTCTGCACGGGTTTTTCCGAAAAGATCAATAGTGAAAAAATAAGGGAAATAGGTGCTGCGGCGTATCTTGAAAAACCGCATGATAAGCATGATCTGTCCAAGACGATTCGGAGAGTGCTGGACAAAAAAAGTTGAATTCGATACTTTTTACGAGATCATCAAATTTGGAAAAGTAGAATGCACAAAAAGATGTGCGACTGCACAGTTTTGTGTGCAAAAGACGCCCCTTTTGGATTCCAATCAGCTTTGCTGCCATAACTTCCACATCCTGCCAAATTCGCACGCAGTCACCGAAGATTAAAGGTTTAAGTATGAGTAGCCAGAAGAGGCAAGTCGCGGTAGCCTTAGATGGCACGGAATTTGAAACCGAAAGACTACATGTCTGATACGATTTATTTCCGTCCGGTCATTCCTCTGCTGTTAGCGCTAATTGCCGGTATTGTTCTGGGTTCTTGGATTCCGGGGCATCGGCTCCAGACCGGTTTTATAATTTCACTGTGCGTCGTCTTAATTATTTTTTTCATTTTAAAACAAAAAGACGCATTGATTTTACCGCTGGTTCTTTTTACGGCCGTCGGCTATCTCTCCATCCAGCCATGGCTGATTCCCAAGCTTCCTTCCAATCACGTTGTTCATTTTCGTGACACACATCCCTGGGAAATTGTAGGTGTTATCGACAACAGGCCTGTAGCGAGTCGAAGTCGGTTCAAATTTATTTTACGAACAGAAACCCTAAGTGCAAAGAAAACCTCTTTTGCGGTTACAGGCAAAATCCGGGTCACAGTATCCGGAAACATACCCAGGCTTTTCAGAGGAGACCGCGTTGCTCTGGTCAGCAAAATAAGATCGATACAGAACTTTAAAAACCCCGGAGGATTCGATTACAAGCGTTACATGGCTTTCAAAGGAGTTCGGGCAAGCGCCTATGTTGCAGGCGAACGCCTCACCATACGCAAAAGGCGTATAAAAAAAGGGCTTGGACGGTTAATAGACGACGCTCGCAGCAGCATTTGCTCTCTGATCGAAAAGGCCGGGTCAACGGAATCGCAAGGGGTATTAAAAGCGCTTATTGTCGGTGACAGAGACTCGATTCCACCGGCTTTACGGGAAGCTTTCAACCGGGCCGGCGTCGGTCATCTGCTGGCCATTTCCGGACTTCATATCGGTATCGTTGCCACTTGGGCGTTTTTCAGTTTGGCCTGGCTGCTTTCTTATTGCAAGCCTTTACTGCGGCATGCCTGGAGCAAAAAGGCAGCAGTGGTTTTATCCATGATTCCGGTGTTTGCCTACGGTCTGCTGGCAGGGATGTCACCGTCAACGCAGCGGGCCGTTATCATGGTTACCATTTTTCTGCTGACGTTTTTGTTTGAACGCGAACACGATCTGGTGAACACGCTGGCACTGGCAGCCATGCTGATTTTGATTATTGATCCGCCGGCGCTGTTTTCAATTTCATTTCAGCTTTCTTTTGCGGCGGTGCTTGTAATCATATACAGCCTGTCCCGCGTGCCAAATCCCTGGCTGTCCGATCAAAACAGAATGCTAAAGCCAAAATTTTTGCTGATTAAGCAAAAGCTGTTTTCCTTTTTTGCAGCTTCGTTTTTTGCTATCACCGGCACTATACCCCTGCTCATGCTTTACTTTAACCAGGTTTCGCTGGCAGGATTTTTCGTAAATATTATTATCGTTCCCCTGATCGGTTTTATGGTTGTTCCTCTGGGGTTGCTGGCCGTGTTTTTATATCCGCTTAGCGCTTTCGGGGCTTCCGTTTTTCTTAAGACCGGCGCAGCCGTGTTGTCGCCGGCCCTTGGAATAGTAAAATTTTTTGCAAAACTGCCTTATGCAGCCGTTAAGACCGTAACCCCCACCTATTTTGAGATCGGCTTGTATTATTTGTTGTTTTGGGCGTTGTTAAACTTCAACCGCATGCGGCCGACATTAGCAGCAGAACAAAATTTGCCGGATGCAGAAAAGAGAACGCGAAGAATGTTTATGGGAAAAGAACTGTTTCGTACAACAGCCAGGCACAAGATAGCCCGCATAATCGTGGCAATCGTCATTATAGCTGCTATCGCCGATACGTTCTACTGGATGCACAAGCGGTTTTGGCATGCTGATCTCAGGGTGACGGTGATTGATGTCGGCCACGGCAGCAGCGCCCTGCTGGAATTGCCGGAAGGATATAATATTATGATCGACGGCGGCGGTTTTTCCAACAATGCAATCTTCGACATTGGCGCCCGCATTGTAGCCCCGCTCTTGTGGCGCAAAAAGATTAAAACCATTGAGACCCTTATTCTTTCCCATCCTAACAGCGATCATTTAAACGGGCTGATTTATATTGCCGAAAATTTTAATGTTAAAGAAGTCTGGACAAACAACCAGGCTACAGGCACTAGTGGTTATGACAAGTTTATGACGGCGATTGAAAAAAACAACATACGCCTGCCCGCATTCAAAACCTTGCCTCGTTTGCATGCAATCAACGGTGTCCGTCTTGAGCTCCTCTACCCTCCTGTTGATTTTGCCGATAAAAGCAAACGGGAATGGTGGCGCGACCTTAACAATAATTCTCTGGTGGTCAAGGTCACTTTAGGATCGAAATCGTTTCTATTTCCAGGCGATATCAAGGCCCGCGCCGAAACCGAGCTGATTGCTGCCACCGGGGATCACCTGTCCAGCACGATTCTTATAGCGCCGCATCACGGCAGTAAAACATCAAGCAGCGGAGGTTTTTTAGACAGGGTCAACCCCGATGTCGTCATCATTTCCTCGGGTTGGAAAAGCAGGTTCGGATTTCCCCATCAGCCGGTCTTGGATCGCTACAAGCAACGGGGGGCGCACATATTCGAAACCGCTCGCCACGGCGCCGTCACAATGACAACGGCCGGCCGATCAATCACTATCAAGTCTGCGATAACCGACGAAAGCCAACACATCCAGCAAAAAGATTGACAAAATGCACCGAGTGTGTAAAATATGATTATCATATTATACATGGAGGTTGGTAAATGGAAAAGCGCATATCCGCAACCCGGGCTGTAAGGGATTTCTCTGAGGTGTTAAACACAATAAAGTTCAAAGGTGTTCATTATATTATTGAAAGAGGTGGAAAACCGGTAGCGTCTATGAAGCCGATTGATGGAAAAACAGATTTTAAGACACTGGGCGAACTTAAAGCCTTGCTGAAAAAACTGCCAAAACTAGATGAAGAACTGGACGCCTTTACGGCAGACCTTGAAGATATCTGGAAAGATCAACCTCTTGTGGCAGTGGGGGATTTATGGGAGTAATCCTCGATACAAGTGTTCTGATTGAAGCAGAGAGGCAGGACTTTGAAATCGACAAGTTGACAGAGAATCGAGAAGAAGAGATTTTTGGACTTAGTGTCATCACAGTTTCTGAACTCCTCCACGGTGTGTGCCGAGCGGACTCAACTAAAAGACGTTTGAAAAGAAGTGCTTACGTGGAGAAAGTTATCGAGTTGTTTCCAATATATGTTTTTGAGATCTCCATTGCCAGGATATACGCAGAACTATGGTCTGATTTAAGCAAGAAAGGTCTTCAGGTCGGTGCCCACGACCTCATCATTGGTTCTACCGCGCTCTCGCTCGGGTTTTCAGTGGTTACCAATAACATAAGGCATTTTGAAAGGATAGAAGGGCTTAAAATAGAAATTCTGACTTTTTAAAAGTAGCCGTTTCCCCTTTGATATCTCCTAAGCCCTCCGTACTTTTATAATCTTGTTTATCTGCCGCCACCGAATCCGAATTTTGAGAAATCCCGGGCTACGCTAAACCATGCAGCATCAACGGGAAATAGACGTTTATATTTATAATATATCCGTCTATAATATCCTTACCATTTGTTTCTTTCTTAAAATAACCCACAGGTGAGCAGCGGCATTAAAAATTGGAAAGCTAAAAACTGCTTTTGAAATCAGAAAAACTTGACTGGCCGTTAATGGGTGACCCCATTTTTAACATTATGAAACTTTTTTAGCATGGGTTTAATCCCACGCCGGTTAAACTCCTGCCAAATGGCGTGCTGTACTTTGTGTCTGACGCTGTTCCGTTTGGAGTAAGGGATCAGGTAATACACCCAATAATCAGCCGCCCAGTCGTTGAGTCCCGCGTACATCACCCAGGATTCTTTAATGATGTCGATACGTTCCAAAGTTTCAATCAAGAGTTTTTCTATCTCCTCGGGATTCTCTCCCGGCGGCAGATAGATGGAGTCGCCATGCCAGACATCCTGGTCGGAATAGTTTAGAATGATCGTCTCCGCGGCCTGGTGGTTGGGAATGGTCACGGCCCAATTATAACTGGAACGGATCCGGGTAGTGCGCCAGGTCATGTTTTCCACTGTGCCCAAGTGGCCGTCGATTCTTACAATGTCTCCAATTTTAAAGGGCCGTTCAAGATTGATCGCAAGACCGTAGAAAATATTTGAGATATTCATCTGAATAGCGAGACCTACGACCATGGCGAGCACACCGGAAGTGGCCAGGAGGCCGGTTAAGGTTTTGCCGAAGACAAAGGCCACGATCATAAAAAAGGCGACCGTATAGATAATAAAGGCCACCATGCCCCGCACCAAATTGGGAATGGACTGCCCGGCCTTCTTTTCCAAATGGCGCCAGAGGAAAATTTCGATAATGTGAACCAGGAAAAAAGCGATCAGGAGAATGGCGAAAAATTTGCCTACGGCCCAGATGGCGGCCTGCTGTTGGACCTTGAAGTGGTCGGCCCGCGTAATTCCGATTTCCCCGAGCTGCAACTGCTCCAGCTCATGAGCGCTGAGGTTGCCTTCCAAGGCCTGAATCTGCCGGATATCTTGCGCCGGAAATCCGATATAACCGTTCACTTGACGCTCAAGCGCTTTGCGCTGCGCTTTGATGTCGCCGTTTTCCCCTTGGTAGATCCTCATTTCGTTCTGTATGCCGAACCGGGAGTGACGGTTTTCAAACAGGGCGATCCATTTTTGTATCGCAGTCCGTTTCACTTCATTTTCAAAAAGGCGATCGATCGCCGCATCTACCCCTGCCTTTTTGCTTTTTTCATCGAAAGGCGTGGCAATGGAGAGGATCTTTCCAGTCTCCTTTTCCCATTGATTCTGGATCTCCGCCGCATTCTTCGGCGTCAGTTGCATGTTGATGTGCGCCTCCGAGCGGCGTATCTCCAGTTCCAGGGCAGCCAACTTTTCGCGCAAGAGCGGCAGAATCTTCTCAATATGGGGGCTCTCTTTTTCGCTAAGGTACAACAAGCGGTCATACGCTTTTCCCTGCTGGGAAAGATTCTTGAGTTTTTTCTCCAGCTTGATCACCTCGGCAAAATACTCCAGCATGATCTCGGTCAAGGCCCTGCCCCGTTTGGAAGCGAAGAAGCCCAGC
>PVMS01166625.1_pt1 | contig 17295 bp, 15 predicted proteins | sample 1853461 | NCBI WGS metagenome assembly PVMS01 (sample SAMN08582032, study PRJNA380276) | Marine sediment metagenome, whole genome shotgun sequencing project. | isolation source: ocean sediment barecode stripped | collected 2017 | reverse complement strand
TTCAGCTGGACCTTGTGTCCGTCTCTTACAACTATTTTCCGTAAATCTCCAATAGCACCATTATGAACCATTTCATATGTTTTATGGTTTGTAGCGTACCAGGTCGTTTCATAATTGGTAAGTAAATGAATATTGTATTTTACCGAGAGTGACTTCATTCTATTGGCATGTTGCATGCTTACTGCCAATGGTTTTTCAACCATAACATGTATACCCAATGGGGCACAGGTTTCCACCACTTGTAAATGCTCAAAGATACTTCCAAAAGCAGTCACTGCTTCAGGATTGGATGCGGAAATCATTTCTTCCATTGTGTTATATACGATATCCATGGAATATCCGTACTGATTTGAATACCGTTGAGCCAAGGCTTGATTTGGTTCCACGATCCCTACAATTTTTATATCTCCTTTGTCAGGCCTGCCTAAAATCCAATGAACATGATCATGTGTCAATCCAACAACGCCGATCTTAAGTGGTTCGGTAGTTGTTTGAGATCTTAGTAATTGAATGTTTATAAACAATAACGAGGCAACTAATAAGAAAACTATCTTTTTTGAAATATTTGGATTTTGCATATTTATTTTTTAATTACAGATTGCTGAAGAACAGACCAGAAATCAGGTGCTTCACTACCCAACACCCATACAGATATCCCTCTAAGTTTGTATTTTTCCAGAATATCCAGCTTTGTTTTTAATGAATTCCCGTTTTCGATATATATGTACTCATTTACACCTCCGTTATCCCAGATTGCATAATTACAGCCGGCCTTTTCATCCCATAGGGTAGTGGCGTCATATTTTCGAAGCAAATGTTCTACCTTGTTGTATTTGATTTGACGCCCATTTGTAAAGCCACCTTTTTTCTCAGAATAATCTGCAAACCAATGCACAGAATAATTAGGAACACCTAATGATAAATTGTTGGGTGAAACACCCTCCTCCAGGATGTATTTTACAATTTTTTCCACCCATTCCTTACCGGCAACAGGCCCTGGTGGAGTACGGCGTGTATGCTGGTCATAGGTCATAATGGATATAAAATCTCCAATTTCTGACAATTCCTTAATAGCGTATCCTGCCCGCCAGTTTTCGTACAGATAGAGATGATAATCCGAAGGGCCACCTAAATTTTCAAACATGTGTACTAATGCAGCGGATAATTGCAGGCCTTCTTTATGAAAAGCTGCTGCTGTTTCTTTAAAATACAAGGTAAAATCATCCCTGTCAGAAATATGCAATCCTTCAAGGTCGAATTGCCAGCCATCAAGATCATATCTTTTAGCATATTCCAGCATCATTGCTATCGAACGTTTTCGGGACGAAGGTTTTGATACGATCTCGTGTAGTAATTCCTGATTGAATCCCTTGTTCATTATCAATGGCATTACTTTGATATTATTGGCTTTTGCTATGTCAAGTACCCGTTTGTCCAGAGACCCTGCAACTACACCTTCATCACTGACCCAGAAAGTTTGTGGGCAAACAATGGAAATTTGACCTGCATTTGCTTTGAAACTCCCAAAAGATTCAGGAGTATCCACCATATAAAATAGGTTCTCTGAATTTGTTTGAGAATGACCAATAAAAATCACACATAAAAACGGCAAGAGCAAATTGAATTTTATCTTCATGATATTATTTTAAGCTTGATAATATAATTAATTTAAAGTACTATTTTTATACAGAAATCCTTTAGCCTACTCAAGGCCAAGACTTCTGATATACGCCTCATTGTTTGATGGTCTCCCTAAAAATTCTTCAACAGCTTCCACGATCGATCGTTGAGTACCATTCGCAAGAATTAATTTACGATATAGCATTCCGGTTTCCTGATCTGTAAGTCCGTTTTTTTTAAATTCGGTGAACATGTCCTGAGCATATACATTAGCCCATAAATACCCATAATAATAAACTGGGTGGGTATTGATATGAATCCAGCTTGCCTGAATGTGTGTACCATCAACATGCATTGGCATTAACTCAAAGTCTGTATCAATTTTTTTCCAGAGATCATCTGTGTTTACAGGTGATTCTGGATTGTATTTATCATATAAATTCATATCATAAACACATCTTGACAAGGATCCTAGTGCAAATAACCCTGAATTTAAATTTCTAGCATTCAGCATATTATCGAATGTTTCCTTAGGCAAAACTTCACCAGTTTCATAATGTTTGGCGAAAGAGCTAAGTGTTTTATAGTCCCAATTCCAATTCTCAAATAGTTGGGACATCGCCTCCCCAAAATCAGATTTAGAATTTGATTGTGATGCGAATTCACCGTTGTAAGACATACTTTCAATTATATGTCCAAACTCGTGAAATATAATTCTTAATTCACTATGACTAAGCAATGAAGGCAGTTCATCAGTAGGTCTGGTAAAATTACCCAGGAGCATCGCAACAGGAACTTCATAACCGTTCTCTTTGGCTTTTCCGGGTGTCAATCCTACTCCATAAAACCAGCTTTCTTTATTGGGTCTAGGGAAGAGGTCTAAATAAAATCGGCCTTTGAGTTTTTCATTTTCATAGACCTCATACATTTCAATTTCTTCATGCCACACCGATGGTTTTTCCACTTTTCTAAATTCAAGACCCAATAATTCCTGATAAATAGCAAACACACCTTCAAGACATTGGTCCATAGGAAGATATTCCTTAATTTTCTCATGATCTACCTTGAACTTTGATTTTAATATCTGGTTATTATAGTACGATATATCCCAGGGTTGTAAACTTTTATGTTTAGAATTTTCAGGATCTTTTTTCTTCATATCTTTCAGTGTCTCTATATCGGTTGCTGCCTTTCCTTTAGCTCTTTCAATCAAGTCGTTTATAAAATTCCAAACAGTTTCCGGGTCTTTCGCCATCTTTGGAACTAAATTATAAGCCGCATATGATTCGTATCCCATTATTCGAGCCAGTTCATACCGTTTTTGGACCAGTTCGTCGAGAATATCCAAATTTTTGTCGGCGGCTCTATTATAATATTTAAAATAATAAGCCCTTCTTGTCGCCTCATTTTTGGCATTATTCATTACAGGTCTCCTGGTAGCATTCATTATTGGAATTTCATAGGTGCCTTCTTCGCTTTTATAAGTGTTTTTAAAATTTTCAGGGAGTCCTGCTGCACCTTGTTCATCCAATATTAATACTTCACTGGATGCATTCATATTATTTGAATAACTAGAAGTAAGCTCATTAATTTCATTAGACAGATCTTTGAATTTTAAAAGACTTTCTTCGTCTAAATTGACTCCAGACTGATTGAATCTTATGATCATATCATCAACGAGATTTTTTTTGGTTCCTTTGAGTTCCTTATACGATTCCGTTGCATTAAACGACTGGATTTTACTATAAATTTCTTTATCAGAATAAATCCCTGTAGAGAGTGAATCCATCAATTGATATCCGGCTAATCCTTTTACTCTGGAGAGGGAATCAGGAGAAACCCAATATAACATAAAGCAATTATTACTCGCAATGTTAATTTCACTATAAATGTCATCCATTGCAATAAGCACATTGTTAAATGTCGGTTTTTTCTCCTTCCTTATCAATTCAATCCTTTCGTTTACGTTTTGCAATGTATAATTTGAATAATCCTCAATGTCATCTGAAGAAACATTTGCATAATCAACAGGTACATTTAGCTCATGTAAAAACGGGTTGTTCGTTAATTTTTCAGTCGTGTCGCCAGGGTTTGAACATCCAACAACGATAGCTAATAAAACAATATAATTCAGCTGTTTCATAAGTTTAAAAATTTTGGGATAATCGAATATATTCATATTCATTGTATTAATAATTTCTTGTACAGAATTGTTGTTCCAAATATAATCAAAATCATACTTTAATCATAGCTATCTTTAGATATACTAGCACTTGTAGGTAACTCATGTATGTAAGTTCATCAAGATAGATTATTCAATTGCAAAGGCAATAATTTGGTTTCCTTTAATGGTCCCTAATTTTTCTCCACCACAAGCTATAACAATATATTGTTTTCCATTCACCTGATAAGTAGCTGGTGTTGCAAAAGCAGGTGCAGGGAGCAAAAACTCCCAAAGTATTTCTCCGGTATACTTGTTAAAGGCCCTGAAATAACCATCTTTTGTGGCAGCAATAAACAGCAGTCCGTTTTGAGTAATCACTGGTCCTCCATAATTTTCACAACCAGTTATAGGAAGACCTTTTTCTTTTAAAGTTATGGTCTCACCAAATGGAATAGACCATTTGTATTTTCCCGTATTCAGATCAATTGCGTGGAGCGTACCCCATGGAGTTGAAATTGCAGGCAAACCATTGCTGTCCAGAAACTTGGTATATCCCAAATGCTTGTATGGAACAGGATCGTATTTTTGTGATATTGTATCAATTGCTAGATCATGTTTTTCTTCTTCATCATACAGAAAACGTATAAGTGCTTCTTTTTCTTCTTCAGGGATTTGCGGAAAACCAGGCATCATATTTTTTCCCTGAAATATTTGTTGAGAGACTTCTTCCTTTTTAAATCTTGATTTTAGATCAATTAAAGAAGGAATACCACTAGCAGCAATTCCTTTTCTATTCAGTTGGTGGCAGGCCATACAATTTTTTTGAAATGTCTGTTCTCCTAAGGGTAAATTAGAATTGATGCTTTTCTTGATTTCCATTTGCAGGATCCAGGCCATTTCATTAGCATTTACATACAATATTCCTTCCTCTGGATCAGCTCCGGCGCCACCCCATTCTGCAGCACCATCATAACCAGGTAATAGCAATACAGGATCCAAACCTGGAGGAGCATATAAACTTTTGTCGGCTGACTTAAAAATTTCTAGTAATTCTTTTTTGTTCTCTGCATAAGGACTCAGATCATCTTCAGTCAGTTCCGTGGAAAATCTGGCAAACGGTTTTGGATTGCTTGGAAATGGTTGTGTTTCTGAAGCTTTTTCTCCCGCTAAGGTTGATAACGGTACATTTTTTTCTTCAATATCAAATAGAGGTTCACCGGTTTTTCTATCAAAAACAAATACATATCCTTGTTTCGTGATCTGAGCCACAGCCGGAATTTTACTACCATTTCTGTTTATGGTTATAAGGTTTGGCGGAGCAGGGAGATCTCTGTCCCATAGATCATGATGTGTAAATTGAAAATGCCATAAGAGTTTTCCTGTATCGGCTTTTATAGCAAGCAAGCTATTCGCATACAAATTATTTCCTTTACGAATACCACCATAAAAATCGGGAGAAGCAGAACCAGTAGGAACATATACGATCCCTGTTTGTTCATCTATAGCCATACCAGCCCAATTGTTGGCAGCACCAACAAATTCATTCTTATAAGCTTTCTTATTCTCCCATGTCTCAAAACCTGGCTCACCGGGATAAGGAATTGTATGGAATACCCATTCAACAGTACCAGTAATAACATTGAAGGCCATAATATCACCCGGAGCAGCACCAATATCTTCACCTAAACGAAGTGGCATTATGATTAGGTCTTTGTAGATGGTTCCTGGGGTATTGGATATAACAAACTTTTCTTTTGCAATTTTCGGCATCCCAGAGCGAAGATCTATCCTGCCATTATTTCCAAAACTACTGATTGGTTTACCCGTAATGGCATTAAGAGCATACAAATCTGATCCAATTGTATATAATATGCGTTTATCTTCACCTTTTTCCCAATATGAAACACCTCTGCTTGTTGAATGCCAAACTTTTGTGGAATCTCCAAATCTCCAGATCTCTTTTCCGGTTTCTGCATGAATGGCAAATGCTCTTAAAGCAGCTGTTACCCCGTACACCAGCGTGTCAACAATGATGGGATTCATTTGCATTTGACCACTATCAGGAGCTTTATAAACCCATGCCACTTTTAAATGAGCCAGATTTCCCGGAGAGATTTGAGATAAAGTAGTGTAGTGATTTCTATCCGGTCCTCCAAGATATGATGACCATGTATTATAATCGGGTAATGCTACTTTGTAATCTGTTGTGTTTTGACAACTAAAGAAAAGCATGAAACTTGCAATACTAAAAAATAACAATTGGTAAGTTTTATGCATAAAAAGCTATTATATTAGATTTATTCCAAGTCGAATTTTATATAAATTATTTGCTATTGAATTCGAGATAGTTAAAATTAAAAAAAACTTTTGAATTGGCAATAATTCCTCATTAATTCTAGAAATCCATTAAATTTGCATATAATTACAGCACAAATATTGCATATAATGAAGAAGTATTATTATTTATTGCTACTATTTATTGTTTTTTTATCTTCCTGTAAAGTCCATTATGCGTCAATTCCATTTAATGAAAATACTCTTACAACAGCTCCAAATTATGATGATTCCAAACATTGGGCGGTATTACCTGAGAAAATACCGGCTCAGTTAAAATCATTTATTAAAACTGACCAGAACAATCAGCCTGTAGACGTGTTTTTTGTGTATCCCACTTTACTGACCGATAAAAAAAATGATGCATGGAATGCAGAAATTAATGACAGCATATTCAATCAAAAAATTTTAGACAAATCAATTCATTATCAGGCCTCTGCATGGGCCGAGGCAGGGCGGCTTTTTGTCCCTTATTACAGGCAGTCGCATTACCGAATCTATGTAGAGCCCTATATAAGCCAAAGTGGATCTTCCTATGAGATTGCTTATACTGATGTTAAAAGAGCCTTTGAATATTATATGGAACATTACAATAACGGAAGGCCTATTATTATCGCTGCTCATAGTCAGGGTAGTGCCCATTGTAAACGATTGTTACAGGAATATTTTGATGGCAAACCATTACAGAAACAACTAATTGCAGCGTATATTCCCGGAATTAGAATAATGGAAGATGAATTTAAAGTATTGAAACCGATGTCAAACCCTGATGAAATTGGTGGATATGTAGGTTGGAACAGTTATAAAAGAAAGAAATTGCCGAAAAGATACAATTCCTGGTTCAAAGGAGGCGTGACATCCAATCCAATATCCTGGAATTCGCAAAAAAAATCCGCCAAAGAACAGCATAAAGGATTGCTTTATAATGACGATCAAATTTACTCTCAAAGTTTGGAAGTCGAGGTCAAAGATGGCATTCTTTGGGTAAGTGTCCCAAAAGTTCCTAAAAAATTTCTTATGCGCTTTGTAAAGAATTATCATTTTGCTGACATCAATCTGTTCTGGGAAGATATCAGATTGAATGTACAGGAACGAATACATGCTTATTTTAAAAAAGTAGAGTAATGATTTTTTATTATTGATTTAATTAGGTGGGGAATTGTTATCTTAAATTAACATGAGTTCGATTCAAAGACTTCTGATTATTAGGTATTTATATATTTTGTAATGGAAAAAGATGTCACATATCCTTTCCAAAAATACCCCAAGTCAAACCATATAATTGACAATCCAGTTGCACAAAGAACAATTAAGCCAAGGGCCCAATATGGAGCCGATTTATCGTGCCTGTTTTTTATAGAAGATGTCATGTTTAGATTCTTTTTTAAGATTTCAAAACAAATACTAAAGATATTAACTATAAATTCAAATATGGTGATTTTGTTGTTAATCCACAATGATTAAAATATTGTTTACAAATGATGTAAACCGTTAGTAATAAATTATTTGTAACTTGAAGTACTTAAAAATTAAATTTTATTACTAATTATTAAATTAACTACTTATGAAAAATCATTTATTTAGTATTATTGTATTGGCCTTATTGACTTTTGGAGCTTGTAAACAGCCTGCTCCTGAAGCAGAAAAAGAAAAGAGAGAACAACCGGATTATGCTGCATTTGATAAAAAGATTGAGATTATCAGATCGTTTGTTCAAGCTCATTCTGATGAAAATCTGGAAGCTCAAAGAGAATTGTTAGCCGATACTCTGAAATGGAGTCCCCCTCACTTCAATGGCAACAAATGGCTGGGAAAAGAGGACTATTTAGCTGCCCTTAAAAATTACCACGACAATTTTGATAACATAAAATATACAGAAGGAATTCCTTTGGGAGATAGCACCGGAGATGGAATGTGGGCAGGATCCGTTTTCCCTAAAGGGTCTGCTTCAAGTGCAGCCAATGCGATCCGACAATACGGAACGTGGACAGCGACACACACAGAATCAGGTAAGGAGATTGGTGTTAAATGGTTTGCAATTGGTTGGGTAAATGATGCAGGTCAAATAGCGCAAATGACGGAGTATTTCGATGTTAACGGGCTTGCGGTGCAAATTGCTGAAGAATAATTTACAGCATACAAATAATTTAAAGGAAGTCAGTAATATTGGCTTCCTTTTTTATTTATTTTTTTGAAAGGTAATTTATCACAGCCTGAAATTGAGAAAAATGAAAAGCTGTACCAACGATGTATATCCAATGTACATTTGATGTCACATGATTGTCAGTCATTATACTGAAGATGTACTATCACTGTACTGAAAAGACTCCTTGATTTAGGCTCTAATAAGTTTCATTTGACTCAAATGATACGTTCAACATTTGCACCATTGGATATTTTTCCGGTGTAAGTGTAAAGTAGATATTTATGATGCCGTTTTCTGCATTCAATTTAAATTGTCCCCGTAACTGATTACCCGGTACAATTTCGCTAATGGTTTCAATTTTACCGGCCTTATCCAAAGCTTCCTGAATTAATGACATTCGTAGATTGCGTGATGTATCGAGATAAAAGTTCTTTGCTAATATTTTTGATTCAAGATCTTTATCCCAACTTTGAATGAATTGCACTATCTGCTCTTTTCTTTCCTTCAAAATAGCTGAAACCGGGAGTTGTCGTTCCGTAATTTTTGGGTTGTCAAAAAGCAACTGATCCAGTTGTCTGATTGGCCAGGGCGATGTATAGGTCAGGTTACAAAAGGCCATCAGACCAATCCCATATTCAGGATAAAACCTATAATTACTACCAAACCCGGGAAGTGCTCCTCCATGAGTTACCCATGTCAGCCCATCACATTTGGTAGCGATACCAAGCCCGAAACCGTACCCTGAGTTCACAGGACAGGGATCTCCATTAAGATCTTGTGCTTTTGCATACAATTTGCTGAATTGCGGTGTTTGCATTTCTCGAAGACTGCTTCGTTTTACGGGACCCATATCTTCATCATTTCGGGGAGGCCATGCGGAGAGTTGAAAACTAACGTACTTGCTAAAATCTTCAATAGAGGTGATCAATCCACCCATAGCACCAAAGGAACCATCATGAAGCATGGGCTCCAATTTCCATTGTTCCTCTTCCCATCGGTAACCAAGGACCAATTGTTCTTCCGGTATATTCGTATACTCCCAATAGGTTTGATTCATACCCATGGGTTGTAATATATGTTCCTGAATATACTTCTGATAGGAGATCCCGCTAACATGTGAAATAATATTTCCTAAAAGTGCGTATCCTGTGTTGCTATATTCAAACTTATAAGACGTGGGATTGGAAAAGGAAAATCCAGCCTTAAAAAGGTCGATAAGCATAGCATCAGATTCATCTAACTGACGATCACCCCATGGATTGTCTTCAGGGAATCCTGCTGTCATTGTTAACAGGTTCTCAATATCAATTGCAGGAGAATCTCTTGTAAGGTATTCCAATGCAGCTATTTGCGGGATGTATTTGCTTACCGGGTCATTCAATGAAAGCTTGCCTTCATCCCGCAACTTCATAATTGCCATTGCCGTAAAACTCTTTGTCATTGAGGCAATACGAAAAGAAGATTTTGGTGTTGCCGGTGATTCATTCGCAATATCTTTTAGGCCCATTGCCGAAGTAAGTACCAATTCATTATCTACCACTATACCATAAGCAATTCCCGGTATATTTTTGGCTTTCATATGCTCCAGCATCAATCTTTCTATTTCCGGTGCTATACTTTTTATATGTGCTACCCGATCATCATTTACAAAAATAGGAGGCTTATAAGCATTGGAAAACGTCTGTGAAGTGACTGAAGATTTTGTTTGTTCTGTTTGCTGATTGCATGATATAAATATTGAGAATATCATGGTTGAAAGAAGTACGAAAGATAGATTTTTCATATTGTGTGATTTTTGTAAATATATTGTTTTTGGTTGGAAGTTAGTTATAAGTCATATATTATTAAAAACTTGTTTTCACATACCTAAATTGGGATATTAATCATAGATTCTTACTTTCCTTTTGTAATGCCTTTTAATATTATTAAGTTTCATTTTTGTATTAAGGATATTTTCTGATTTCTATTGAGAATGCTTTTGACGGATTGACTGAAATCAATAAATTAAATTCATCATCAGTAAGTCCGCGAGATTTTAGTTCCGGATAGAGACGCTTAAATATAGTTGTATAAGGTTTTATTGTTTGTTTTTCTTTTTGTGGATCGTACCAACCAGCATCGTGTGAAATTAAAACTCTATCCAGGATTCTATTTGTTTTAGCATACAAGATTTTTTCAATATGGTTTTCCAATTCCCAACCTAATCCATCAAAACTTATCCAGCATCCCATTTTTGCAGCTTTTAGATAATTTTCATTATTACTTTCAGCCTGAGCATGAACCCAAATAAATGCCTGAGGTGAAACTCCCATTCCTTCAAGAATAGCTAGCTGCGGCCACAATCCTGCTGCTTTCCCAGTATGCGAAGCGATTGTCAGTCCTGTTTTTAAATGAGTAAGAGCTGCAGCTTTAACCAGCTTTTGATGAAGAGCTGATAAGATAACAGCGTTATCAATACCAATTTTTATAAATCCGGGTTTAATCGTTGTACCATCAATTCCATCCTGATATTCGCTAATCCATTCTTCAGAAAGTTTTTCTGCGGTAATTTCCTTTACATGATTAGGAATGTATTTATTATTACGAGCGCCATAAAAACCTGTATTTGTAATAATCCGGATTCCGGATTTCTTAGCAAGTTTCTCAAGAAGAAGCACATCTCTTCCAAGGTAATTTGGTGTGGCATCAACGAAGTAATCTACTTTGAATTCTTTAAGGGCTGTGAGATAAGGCATTATTTCTTGGATTATTATATCATGGTTCCAGTTATTAGGTTGGATACTGTCTGCTCCTATAAAGTCCACCAAAATATGTTCGTGTGATAACCATATTTTATTTGAAACTACCTGATAAGTATTGTTTACATCTTGTATTACTACTGGTTTATATGATGTTGAACATCCTAATCCTATAAGCAGGAGTAAAAATAAAATGATATGTGTAAATCCTTTGTTCATTGATCTTTGCCTATTAATTTTGAACTTACTAGTCTTTATTTTTCTATTTTATACCAGTTATACGCTATTCCATCTCCATTATAATCATCAACTTTATACAGGCTTAAACCAATTCTTTCAAGAACTTTACAGGATGCAATATTTTCAGGCAATGCTATTCCAACAATTCTTTCAATCCCTAATTTTTCAAATCCATATTTAATAATTTCTCTGGAAGCTTCAGAGGCTAATCCTTTTCCCCAATAATTTGGCAAAAACCTAAATCCGATGTCCGTTTCATTTATTTCATGTAAATATTTTAGTCCGGCAAATCCAATAATTTTATTTTCAGGTTTATATATTGTTGCCCATCTGCCGTACCCATAATTTTTATAATCTTCAAACCAAACATTTTTTATTAGTTCTTTTGCACTTTCTAATGAATTAATTACCACGTCTCCTGTAAATCTTTGAATTTCAATATTAGAACCAAATTCATAAACATCTTTATAATCATTAATACTAAATTCTCTAAGAATTAACCTATCCGTTTCAATTATTGGAGTCATTTTTAATTAATTACAGTTTTGAGTATAAAAACGTTTTTATTCTTTTAATCCTTGTTGTATACTCGTTTTATTTCTTCTTGAGCAGTGAGATTATGGGAATTAAGAATAATAATCCATTTATAAAAGCAACACCTAATAATACAAGTCCTATCCATTTCAAATGTTCAGGCAATGGCATTGGTTCAAATAGTTGATATGAGATGCTAAAAAGCCAAAATAAAAGAATTAATGAAGTAAGGACTTTGATCACTTCTTCGCTGTCCTGTCTTTTGAATAAATAATAGCCTAAAAATAATGCGACAATAAGAAGGTTAAAACTGAAGTAGTTATTAATTGAATACAATGACCAATTTATAGTTGGGCTTTGGTGCTCAAGATAATTGCTCCAATTAAACTGAAATGGAATATAGAAATGGTAGATACCCATTAAAACTGTCTGGAGAGTTCCAAATTTTAATAGAAATGAATTCGTTTTTGTCATTTTGTTATGTGGTTTTAGTTAATTTGTTCCTAATTATTAATTGCAATCATTTGATTTTCAAAATACGTTTTTTTACACCAATAGTTGTCATTTTAATCGGATTGATAAATCCATCATTATCGAAAGTCATCTTATCAATACAAGTTTCCCTGTGATGTGGATTTTCTGAGTTCAATGGTCTGCGGTGATAAACGATGTAATGTTCGTCACTGTTTGGAATAGAAATTACCGAATGATGGCCTGCACCTTTGGCAATTGTTGAATCTTGCTGCAATATTTTCCCAATCCTGTTAAAGGGCCCTAGTGGAGAATCTCCAATAGCGTAAGCTACGCTATAATCAGGTCCCATCCAACCTCCTTCTGACCACATAAAGTAGTATTTGTTATTTCGCTTAAATAAAAATGGACCCTCTACATAATTATCAGGTGTTATTTCTTTAAAATATTTTCCATTTTCAAACATTTCAAGACTTAACAAGTCTTCATTTAGCTTCACAACATTACAATGTTTCCAACCTCCGTAGTACATATAAATCTTTCCGTCATCATCCTTAAAAACAAACTGATCAATGGGCTGAGCATTAATATGAAATTCATTGATGAGTGGTTTTCCCAAGGCATCAACAAAAGGACCTTTCGGATTCTTTGCAACCGCCACACCAATTCCACCAAGTTCCTCATCACTTTGAATATCATTAGCTGAGAAAAAAAGATAATATTTTTCATTTGCAGCAATTATAGAAGGCGCCCAAACGGAATAGGAGGCCCATTTAATATCCTTGATATCTAATATGTGTGGGTGTTTTGTCCAATTCGTCAGATCATATGAAGAAAAAGCATCGATAAAAGTTTGCTTGAGATACTGATCATTGATGGCGTTTTTTTGAAGAGATAATTGATTTTCTGAAAATTCTATAGATCTGTACTGATATTCAAAATCATCGGAAAATGTAGGGTAAATCCAGAATTGATCGTTGAAAATTATTCCTTCTGGATCTGCATACCCCCCAGGAATTCTTGGGTTTCCTGAATAAGAATCATTTACATGTTTTCCTTGTTTTTGTCGGCATGATGACAATAAGATCATTAACAGTAAAAAATAGAATCCATGTATTTTCATTTCATAATTATTAGTCCATATAATAAGTTGATAAATCAAATATACTCAAAAACTGTATTTTAAGATGTTAATGGTTAGTTTAACTATAAATTTTAAGTTGTTTTTTATATAGAAGGATGTTTCTTGTGCCAATCGGTACTTTGCTCATAAGCATAGCCTATTTTACAAAGCATAGCTTCATCTAATCTTGAACCCACAAACTGAACACTTAATGGTATTCCTTCATTTGAAAAACCACAAAGTACTGATAATGTTGGTACGCCACTAAAATTAAATGGCTTGGTAAATACGTCCTTTCTATTAAGTCGCATCCACTCTTTGGCACTCATATTATATGGATTGCTTGATTTATTCATTGCGGGATTTGACATTGTTGGACAGACCATACAGTTAATACTATCAAGCATATAGTGCAATCTCCCGCTGAACTCTGCACACATTTTGTTACTCGAGCATATTCTATATCGCTTACGTTTTGGTCATATTCGAGGTCTTCACAAAATCCTATGCCGTATTCATCAGAACGACTTGGAAACGTTTTTTTATGTGCTAAGGCTGCTTCCACAGTTCCTCGTACTTACCACAAGTAACCGGGATCTCCAATATCTGGCATAGTTATGTCAACAATAATAGCACCTAATTGTCCCAATTTCAGAAGGACCTTCTCAATTGCTCCTACAACTTCAGAATCTACATTTTCAGTTGAATATTTACGGTCGAAACCTATTCGTAAGTCTTTAATATTACCATTTAATTCACTTCTAAACGGTTTAAAAGGGCTTTTACGATTCGATGGAAATGAAATGGAGAAAAATTTGATAATCTAGCCAATTCATTAATGGCTATTTTCTTGTCTAAATTGTTATTGATATATTCTACTATAACATTAAGTTTCTCTGTGTAAAATTCTTTATTTGTTTGTTTTTTTCTCATATCTTATTTTCTATCACTACAAATATTCAAGAATATATTAAAGAACTTTTCCAATCTTGCGGAGTTTGATTTTTTTAAGAAAATATTCATAACAGGGCTGTTAGGGGTAATATTTTTATGTAGAAATAGGGTTTTGGTAATTACAGGTAGTTGTAGGACATTTTCTTTGGGGTGGGAGTGGGCAGTACGTAGCAACGATTGTCAGCTTTAGCTGAATGTGCTACAACGAGTTGAATAAACGCCTGTTTTAATGGCGTTTATTCTTTGTTGTAATACGTTTGCAATATTTTTTCAATTTGGTTTACCACTAACTGGGCATTTTCTTTGGTGAAGCACAATGGTGGTTTTGATTTTATCACATTGTCAAACGGCCCATCTGTGCTAACCAGTATATTTTTATTTCGGAGTTCATTTTTAATAAGATGTGCCAGCTCTTTATCGGGTGTCATACAGTTGTCCTTATTTATTTCAACGCCCAGAAATAATCCGCTTCCTCTTACGTCTCCTATGCAGTTGTATTTTTTTTGAAGGTCTTTAAAAAGTAATTTATAATGGTCACCCACGTTTTTTGCATTTTCCTGTAACTTTTCTTCTTCTATCACTTCTAAAACTGATAAGCCAATAGCACACGAAACAGGGTTTCCGCCAAATGAACTAAAAAACTCAACACCTTTGCTAAAAGATTCGGCTATTTCACTTGTGGTTATTACTGCTCCCATAGGATGGCCGTTTGCCATTGGTTTTCCTATAATTACTATATCTGGTACAACTTCCTGTGCTTCAAATCCCCAAAAATAGTCTCCTAAACGACCAAAGCCTGTTTGAACTTCATCGCTAATGCAAACTCCACCTTGTTTTCTTATGGCAGGATATATTTCTTTTAAATACCCATCATCCAAAGGAACTTGACCTCCACATCCAACAATTGGTTCACTGATAAATGCTGCAATAGGCGAATCTGAAGTCTCTATTTGTTCAATCGCTTCCATAGCATACATTTTACCTGCACTATCATTGTTAGTAGTGTATTTACCTCTATATGTATCAGGAATTTGAGTTTTTAGAATGTAATCTTTTTGCCCTTGTCCTTTGCGGTTGTTGAATTTATAGTCACTAATATCAATGGCGATTTGTGTATGTCCGTGATATCCATGCTCCATTACCATTAATTTTTTATGCTTGGTATGTGCGTATGCTATTCTTATTGCTAAGTCACATGCGGCACTTCCAGAATTTACAAAATAGACTTTGTTTAGTGAGTCAGGGAATATTGATAATAACTTCTCGGAATATTCAGGTAACAAATCGTAAAGATACCTTGTGTTAGTATTTAGTTTTGCCATTTGTTTTTGTCCTGCGGCTACAACCTTGGGGTGGGAATGTCCCACATGTGGAATATTATTATAGGCATCTAAAAAAGTATTTCCGTAGGCATCATACATATATTGAAATGCTGAACGAATCATATAAATTGGTTTATCATAACTTAATGTCAATATAGGGCTGATATTTTGATACCTTCTTTTTACAAGTTTTTTCTATGGTTTGTGGTTTTTCGACAGGTAAGCCAATAGCTACCCTAAACTGGTTTTCTGCAGTAATGGGATTAATGCTTAACCAATCATAAAGCATTTTCCAAGCTGATTTTTCACCTACATATGCATATTTATTATCAGGATTTATTATTTTTGAATGTGCTGAATTACACACACTTATTGAGAGTCTTGATGCAATAAGATAATATAAAACTTTTATTTCTTTTTCTTCAATTGGTAATTTGTTGTGATATGATTTCAGAATAATTGAAGCCCATTTTAATGAATTTTCTTTGTCGTAACAAGCGTAAGTTATGGCAACTGCCAATTCGTTAATAAGTGGAGAGAAAGCCAAATCTCCAAAATCAATTATGCCAGATATTTCACCATTGTTCACCAAAACATTCCAATCATTGGCATCGTTATGGATAATTGATTTTCGTAAATAGGGAAGAGTTGGAAGAACATTTTCTTCAAACTGTTGAAAAAAATATTTTACTGTACTTCTGTCTTTAGCATTAGGAATATCCTGAATATATTTTTTATTTAAATTTATATATTGAATACCCCATTCCCATTCCCTTGCATTTATAGTATAGTTATCAAACTTTTGTAGTTTCAGATCCATTTCTGCAAGAAAAACACCAAAAGATTGGAACAATTTTTCAGTGGGATCCACATTGCACATAAGTTCACCATCAAGAAAAGAGAGCATTCTGCAAATGGTTTCTTCACTATCTATTTTAAGGGTTTTAATAAAAGAGCTATCAGTAAATTGAATTGGTTTCGGAAATATATTCTTATTCGATTCTTTTAAAAACAAAAGCGTTTCATTTTCTGCTTCAATCAATGCCAGCAATTTCTTGTTATAACGGTATGTTTTAAAAACATACTTAGCGGTATTGGTTTTAATAAGATAATTTGCATTGTCGTAACCATTGAGTCTTTTAATCTCAACATCTTGAAAACCAAATTCTGTTTGTAAAATTAAATTCATTCATAAATGTTTTACACGGTTTTGTATAAGATCAGTTGCGTGTTTTAAGCAACTAATTTAGTAAATACAAACCGAATAGAAAATCCACTCGAATTTTTATAAGTAGGCTTGCACTAGTAATTAATATTATACAGTGTTATCCAACATTTATTTCAGCATTTCAAGATATTCTTTCATTCCTGCACTTTCCATCCAAATAAGATTTGCTGAAGCATAAATGATTTCGTTATTTTCATCAAACACATAAGTTGAAGGAATCGGCAATAAGAATTCCTACCTTTGGTCCGAAAGGAAAACCAATCGATGATTACGGATATAGAGGTAAACAAGCCAGAACCTATTGAGTCTGGGAAAAAAACAGAGTCGTTTAAACGTGGGACGGATGTTCAACTTACGATTGAAGCATTAGAGGCTGGTAACCCAATATTAATAACAGAATTTTATAATAATGGATTATCAC
>PVMS01030665.1_pt1 | contig 17300 bp, 20 predicted proteins | sample 1853461 | NCBI WGS metagenome assembly PVMS01 (sample SAMN08582032, study PRJNA380276) | Marine sediment metagenome, whole genome shotgun sequencing project. | isolation source: ocean sediment barecode stripped | collected 2017 | reverse complement strand
GATGACAATAAGCTAGTCGTACAGGCGCACAATCCTGAGCATGAAGAAGCAGAAGATGAGATGGAAATCGACTATCAAGGTGAACGGCTTGAAGTAGGTTTTAACGTAGTTTATTTGCTAGATGTATTAAATGCGTTGGAGTCTGAGGAGGTGGAGGTCATTATTAAAGACGCTAACAGCAGTGCTTTGATTGTCTCTTCCGGAAAATTAGAGAGCCGATATGTTGTTATGCCGATGCGTTTATAATCTCAAAAAGAACTATCCTTTCGTTTGGCGCTGCACACACTTCTTGCCCAAAACCTCCGAATAATTGAGCATTTAGAACTTTCTTTAGCGAAGAATGCGACGCTATTTTGTGGTGCAAATGGCGCGGGTAAAACTACTATCTTAGAAGCTATCGACTTTTTAAGTCGTGGTCGCACTTTTCGTAATCACCGTCTTGCCCCATTACTGCGCCATGGCAGCGATAGACTCACGGTGAGCGGAAAAGTTGTTGAGGGTTCGCACACTACTTACCTTGGCGTGCAAAAAGCAGCAGACGAAACTATTCTGCGCTGCGACCAGCAAAAAGTAATCTCGATATCAAATCATGCCAGTTATTTGCCTGTGGTATGCATGCATCCGGATAGCCATCAGCTTATTCAAGGAGGCGGGCGCTACCGCAGAAATTATTTGGATTGGTCCGCGTTTCACGTGAAACCTGAATTTTTACAGGAATGGCGGGATTATAATAAGTGCCTGCGTCAGCGGAATCACGTATTAAAGCATGGTACCAATAAAATTAAGGAGATTGCAGGATGGACCCAAGAGTTAGGCTTAATTGGAGAAAAGGTAGATCGAGCAAGATCGGAGATTTTTAGGCAAATTAAACCGATTTTCGAAGAATATAGCCGACAATTGCTACCAGAATGCACTTTGTCACTAGCCTATAAAAAAGGTTGGCCAAATACACTGTCATTGGAAGAAGCACTAGAACAGATACGCCCGCAGGAGCTACTAAATAAATCTACCCGCCGTGGGCCGCATCGGGCGGACATTAAAATCTCCTTAAATGATCAAGATGCATCCTCAGCGGCATCACGAGGACAACAAAAGCTGATTGTGGCCAGCTTATTGCTTGCACAGATCAAACATGCGCAGCAACGCAGTAATCGAAAATGCGTGGTGTTATTAGATGATATTCGGGCTGAGTTAGACCAGGAGCATTCTCAGGCATTAATGGGTGCTTTGCAGGCGCTTAAGAGCCAAGTATTTATCAGCGCAATAGAGTCCGAGCAGGTCGATTTGGGTGGTTGGAACGAAACCAGAGTGTTCCACGTGAAACAAGGAACGTGCAAGCTCTTAGCCTAAAGTGCTGCTACAATCAGCGGTTATTCAACGATTACGGATTTTTCATGTCTTACGATTCCTCTAGCATTAAAGTATTAAAAGGCCTTGAGGCAGTACGTAAACGACCCGGTATGTACATTGGCGATACCGACGATGGTACTGGCTTGCACCATATGGTGTTTGAGGTCGTGGATAACTCCATTGATGAAGCATTAGCAGGACACTGCTCTGAGATTCGGGTCATTATTCACACGGATGGCTCGGTTGCGGTAACTGATAACGGTCGCGGCATTCCGGTCGATATGCATGAGGAAGAAAACCGTTCTGCTGCCGAAGTGATTATGACGGTTCTGCATGCCGGCGGTAAATTTGATGATAACTCCTATAAAGTTTCGGGTGGTTTGCACGGCGTAGGCGTGTCGGTGGTAAATGCTTTATCTTCGGAATTAATTCTCACAGTAAATCGTGGTGGTTATTCCCACAAGCAAGAATATAGTCTTGGGGAACCTAAGTACTCGCTGAAACAAATAGCTGAAACCGAAAAAACAGGAACGGGTATTCGCTTTACACCAAGCCCTGATATATTCGGCGACACAGAATTTCATTATGATATCTTGGCGAAAAGACTGCGCGAGTTATCGTTTTTAAACTCCGGTGTATGCATTGCATTAAGCGATGAGCGTTCTGCAAAAAGTGATGTATTTCAATATGATGGCGGTATACGGGCGTTTGTAGAACACCTCAATAAAAAGAAAACACCGCTACACGAAACCGTTATTTATGTAGATACTGAACGCCAAGATACAGGTGTAGAGATTGCGCTACAGTGGAACGACTCCTATCAGGAAAACATATTTTGTTTTACCAATAATATCCCGCAACATGATGGCGGCACTCATCTTGCAGGTTTACGCGGTGCTCTTACTCGCTCGATAAATCAATATATGGAAAAGCAGGGTATTACCAAAAAATATAAAATTACCATGGCCGGTGATGATGTGCGCGAAGGCCTTACTGCCGTGTTATCCATAAAGGTTCCGGATCCAAAATTTTCTTCACAGACTAAAGACAAGCTGGTTTCATCCGAAATAAAAGGCATTGTTGAATCTACGGTGTCGGAAGCCTTGCAAGATTTTATGCTAGAAAATCCTGGCGAAGCTAAGGCAATTGTTGGCAAAGTTGTAGATGCGGCGCGCGCGCGCGAAGCAGCACGTAAAGCGCGGGAAATGACGCGGCGTAAAGGCGCATTAGATGTCGCGGGGTTACCCGGCAAATTAGCAGATTGCCAAGAAAAAGATCCGTCGCTGTGCGAATTGTTTTTGGTGGAGGGTGATTCTGCTGGCGGCTCTGCTAAACAGGGACGTGATCGACACACTCAAGCCATTCTTCCATTAAAAGGCAAAATATTAAACGTAGAAAAAGCGCGCTTTGAAAAAATGTTGTCCTCCATTGAGGTGGGCACACTGATTACCGCTCTTGGTTGTGGCATTGGTAAAGAAGAGTTTAATCCCGACAAGCTTCGTTATCATCGAATTATTATCATGACGGATGCAGACGTCGACGGCTCGCATATTCGTACTTTACTGCTGACATTTTTTTATCGACAAATGCTAGAGCTCGTTGAGCGAGGGCATATTTATATTGGCCAGCCTCCGTTATACAAAATTAAAAAAGGCAAGCAAGAACAGTACGTAAAAGATGATGCGGAGCTAAATGCACATTTATTACAACAGGCCTTAGAGAGCGCTAAATTGCATGTTAATGCCAAGGCGCCCGCAATTACGGATAGCGCCCTAGAAGCATTAAGTCAAGCTCATTTCGTAGTGATGTCTACCCTGCAACGGTTGGGTCGTTTCCATGAATACGACGTATTGCTGGAGATGCTACGCACACCAGCACCTGAGGTTGATTCTCTAGAGGATAAAGCTGCGCAACAGGCCTTAAGCAAATGGTTTGAAGACATTGCGAATCTACTAAACCAGCACCAAAGCGCGGGTACGCAATATACGGTCAATGCCGACAGGGAAGTTGAATTTGAACAACTTACGATGGTGAAGTGGGTGCATGGTCTGGATAAAGACGATGTGTTTAGAAAAGAATTTTTCACTTCTGCTGATTTTAATTTGATGCGTGATTTTGCTATGCAAATTCAAGGCTTGCTAGAGAAAGGCGCATACATACAGCGTGGCGAACGTAAGCTTGAGTCGCAGGACTTTATTGAAATTATGGCTTGGTTAAAAGAAGAGGCCAAACGTGGGCAGACGATTCAGCGTTATAAAGGCTTAGGAGAAATGAATCCCGAACAACTTTGGGACACCACCATGGACCCTGATTCACGCCGATTGGTGCAAGTGAAAATTGAAGATGCTGTTGCAGCGGACGAGGTGTTTACTACGTTGATGGGCGATCAAGTTGAGCCGCGTCGTGAATTCATCGAAAAAAATGCATTAGCGGCCACCAACATCGATGTTTAATGCTTAGCGATACTGGTCTTAATATCGGCCGCGTTAATCAAATTTTTGCTAGAGAACCCCTTTACTTAATGTAAATTTCAGTAGTGAAATATTACTTAGCCACATTTTTGTAGGAGCCAGATATGGAAATCGGGGCATTATATTTTTAGCACTAGCAGCCATTGTGATTGGTTACTTTATCGTTATCTATAATAATTTGGTTTCATTGAAGCATGGGGTTAGTAAGGCTTGGTCAAATATCGAAGTGTTGTTAAAACAAAGACATGACGAACTACCTAAGCTAGTTGACGTGTGTAAGCAATACATGGGCTATGAACAAGAAACCTTGCAAAAAGTGATGGAAGCAAGGTCCAGAGTATTGAATGCCCAACAACAAGGCAATATGGGTGCGCTCGGTGCGGCTGAAGGGATGTTGCGCATGGGCTTGGGAAATTTATTTGCACTCGCAGAAGATTATCCTGAACTTAAAGCCAATGAAAACTTTCAACACCTTCAACAAAGAATTTCTGGTATTGAAAACTCCATTGCAGATCGACGTGAGTTTTACAATGAGAGCGTTAATCGCAACAATGTGCGTATTGAACAATTTCCAGATTTAATCGTTGCAAGGCTGGTGTCGTTTAAGCCGTTTGAATTATTGCGATTTGGTCAGCCTGAAACCCAAGATGTGGATGTGAAAGCTTTATTCACTTAGATACTAAGCTCAGCGCATCGTGCTTTGTGTTGTCTCTAAAATAGAAATTCTGTACCCGTCTGAATTCTTCCATGCAGGGACTTGAACATTTCAGCAAAGGCGATTGGTTTTTGTTACCCGCATTGTTGGTTGCGGCCGTCATTACCTTTCTTGGCTCGATTAGAATGTTTCATCGCGCACGACTACTCGAAGATATGCCGACCTCTAAAATTCGTTCTGCTCCTCAAGGCTATGTCGAATTAAATGGAACCGCGAAGTGGCTTGATGGCCCGGAAATTTTTGCGCCGTTAACTGGATTGCCCTGTGTCTGGTATTTCTATTCTGTTGAAGAACGTAGCCAGCAGCGTAATCAAAAATGGCGTCGGCTTGAGCACGCCGTTAGTGACCATTTGTTTTTACTTGAGGATGATACGGGAACATGTGTAATCGACCCAGATGATGCAGAAGTAACCCCTAGTATTAGCGAGACATGGTACGGGACAAGAGCTACAAGATCACTGGACACTTTCAATGTTTACCCAAGGATTAGGGTGTTGAGTAAAATCCTGGCGCGCACCTGCGCGCGCTATCGCTATACAGAATTGCGGTTAACGATAGACGAATCTCTATATGCTATTGGTGAATTCAAATCCGTAGGCGTGGATTATCGTAAAGAAGTTGATCAGTCTGTGTATGATTTCTTGAATAAGCTTAAACACGATAAGAATAAATTAGCTGAATATGATGCCAATCAAGATGGGACCATTGACCAGGAAGAGTGGGAGGTAGCCAGAAAAGATGCCCATCATGCCGCTTTACAAAAGCAGTTAAGTAATCCATTACCAAAGTCCACACATTTACTAAGAAAACCAGAATCTAAATTGCAGCAACCATTTTTGTTGTCTGCAAAATCGGAATCACACCTAGCACGCAATAGCCGTATATTTTCATATGTATTAGCAACTGCATTTATTGTTTTAATTGTTGGAATATTTTTCAAATTGGTTGCTTACATTTAATCCATAAAATAATATTAATTCATCAATCTAGTTAAGGCATAATGCTGCGTTATGAAAAAGGTTGTGTCAGCGTTTGCAGTGTTCTTTTTCGCGAGATTTGGTGGGCCACTACTTGCTGAACAAACCGCTTATGTAACAGACTCTTTGTTGCTGCGTCTATTTTCACAATCTAATGACGCTAGCGAAGTGACTGAGTCGATAAAAAGTGGCGACGCTGTAGAGGTGTTAGAAAGCCAAGGAGAGGTTACTCAAGTGCGAATTTATGATGGCACAACGGTCTGGGTAAAATCCGCATTTTTAGCTGAAAAACCCCCCGCAAAACTATTTTATTACTCTGTGAGTGAGCAAAACAAACAACTGCAGCAACAAATCCAAACTCCGTTGGTAGTAAACAACTCAAACGAGACCGTAGGAGCGGATAGTCCTGTTTCAAACTATAGGCTTTGGTTAGGTGGCATTGCGGCGATGATAGCGGTGAGTAGTTATTTATTTGGGATTAGCTTTTCTTCTCAGCGAATGCGAAACCGCCTGTCTACATGGATTTCAATTGGATTAGTGCGTAAATGAAAATTGCTTCTTGGAATGTAAATTCATTGCGTGTGCGTCTTCCACAAGTGTTGGATTGGCTTAAAGACAATTCTGTGGATGTGCTGGCCTTGCAGGAAACGAAATTAGTGGATGATGATTTTCCGCTCGCTGAAATTAATCAAGCCGGCTATGAAGTCCAATTTTCAGGTCAAAAAACTTATAATGGTGTGGCCGTATTATCAAAAACGACAAGTACGGATATTGTCAAAGATATCAAAGGACTAGATGATCCTCAGCGGCGTATTTTAGCCGCTACGGTTGAAGATGTACGCATACTAAATTTATATGTGGTTAATGGATCAGAAGTAGGTTCTGAAAAGTATGCATATAAGCTCGACTGGTTTAATAAAGTAACTGCCTTCATAAAAAAAGACCTGGAAAAGTACGCAAATTATATCGTGCTGGGTGATTTTAATATCGCGCCTGAAGATCAAGATGTACACGACCCCGCAGCGTGGCAGGAAAAAATTTTATGCAGTAACAAAGAGCGTAAAGCTTTACAGGCTATGCTCGATTTAGGCTTTGTCGATACCTTTAGGTTATTTGAGCAAGAAGAGAATAGCTTTAGTTGGTGGGATTATCGGGCAGCGGGCTTTAGGCGCAATAGGGGTCTACGCATTGATTTAATTTTGGCTAGTATGCCGCTAGAGGCAACTTGCAGTTTTAGCAGTATTGATAAAGAGCCTCGTCGCAATGAGCGACCGTCAGATCATGCGCCGGTGATTGCTGAGTTTATGTAGTTATGTTGAGCTATTATGCGGCTAATTGTTGCTATTCTCTATAAAAGGGAATTTTTGAGCTAGTCAAAACAAGTTTTTAATGCAGCTTATCTACCATGCTAGGGAAGCGGTCTGGGAAGTGACGCAAAACAGGATTAACAACGAAATTTTAGAAAATTAAATTACATTAAGTGGCGCAACAGAGATTTTACAGCTACGGACATGAGTACACATAAAAATAAAATTCAAGTATGGTTGCTTTTTTATTAAAAATTATTAGTTACAAATAATATTCACAATTGGCATAGCGATACAGTTAAGAGAAACTTTGATAAACAAACTCATAATTGGGGGAGTATAAATGCGCAACATCATGGTTATTAATTCAAAGGGCGGCTCGGGTAAAACCACAGTTGCAACTAACTTGGCTTCCTATTTTGCGACTCAGAACAAGAAGGTGGTGTTGGTGGACCTTGATCCACAAGGCAGCAGCATGGCATGGCTTGCTGCCCGTTCTCCAGCGCGCAGCCCCATTCAAGGCATTGCTGCATTTAAAAAGAGTGCAAAGCCACCTAGCCGTAGTACTGATTATGTGATTTTTGATGCTCCGGCGGGGTTACATGGCACAGCCTTGAGCAAAATAGTGCGCAAAGCGCAGACAATATTAATTCCAGTTTTACCTTCCCCAATCGATATGCGCGCTGCGGGTGATTTTATTGCAGAAATAAAAAAATCTGCATCGGTAGCAAATAAAAAAGCCAAGCTAGCATTGTTAGCCAACCGCTCTCGCGATTTACTAATATTTATTGGGAGTTAGATGAATTTCTAAGCCATCAACGAGTTCCATTTTTAACCATGTTAAGAGATAGCCAACATTACATTCGTGGCGCGGATCGAGGCTTGGGGATATTTGAAATGGCGCCTGCAGCTACCGACTTGGACCGAGAACAATGGCAGCCCATCGTAAAATGGGTGAAAAGTAAGCGCAGTCAACCATAAACTTCAGGGCTGGCATGAAATATTGCCGTAGTTTCTAATTTGACTATTTTTCTAAGAGAGTGGTTAAGGTGGATAGATGTAAACAGTTGCAAGATTATGCCCAGTTTTTTAGTTTATTGTTGCTGTGCATAATCGCGTTTTGTAGTGGCAAAACCATCGCGACTACTGAAACGGATTCCATTGGCAAGGCTGACTATGTCGTGGTTAAAAAGACGGAGCGCAAACTCTATCTTTACCGTGGCATTAAAGTTTTGAAAACTTACCACATTGCTTTAGGCCAACAGCCAGATGGTCATAAACAGCGGTCTGGAGATTCGCGCACCCCAGAAGGAATTTATACTATAGATTGGCGTAACCCTAATAGTAAATTCTTCCGTTCCATGCATATATCGTATCCTAATAGCAGTGATAGTAGTGGGGCGCGAGAACGTGGGGATTCCCCTGGCGGTGCAATAATGATTCATGGTCAACCCTCAAACTGGGCTGAAAAAGCTCGTTTATTATTTAACGAGTATGATTGGACTGAAGGGTGTATTGCCGTCCAGGACCACGAAATGGTAGAAATTTGGAATGCTGTCGAAGACGGCACTCCGATAGAAGTTATGCCTTAAACTCTTTTACAGTTTCTATTTAGCAAAAACTTTTTTTAGCAACTCTGTGGTTCGAGCTGCTGGGTTTTGTCTAATTTTTGCCTCTTCTACAGCTAAATAATGAAAGATTCCATCCATACCTTTTTCCACTACATAACTGCTTAAGTCGGCTTGCACATCTGGCACTAACGGCATTTTTTTGTACTGACCCACTGCAGTGTCGTAACTTTTAATCGCACCTGCTTCTGCCAAGCTAGCGTTAACGATGGGTGTGAATTCTTCGACTAAATCAGGCCCCATCTTAGATTGAAAATATCTTGTAGCTGCATCATTTGGACCACCCAGAATATTTCGTGCATCATCTAAGCTCATTGCTGAGATAGCGTTTATGAACAATTCTTTAGCTTTAGGCGTGGCGATTTCTGCAGCTCGATTTAAGCGTGTTTCTAGATCATCTAACATGCCACTCATACCAATCTTATCTAAAGTAGATCGCACTTTCATTAAACTATTTGGTAATGGAATATGAACGCTAGGATCGGCGTTAAAGCCATCTGCAGTTCCCAACTGTCTAACCACTAAACCTGAGCTTACGCTCAGCGCTTCTTTAAGGCCTGATGTAATCTCACCGTCAGTTAAACTAGAGGTCGATGATGTAATATCTGAGTCTTCAATAAATTCTTTCGCTTTATCAAACCAACCAGCTTGTAAGCTAGTTGCACAAGCGAAAATTAGTGGTCCTGAAAATGCGACTATTATCAATTTAAATTGCATTTCGTCTTTCCTATTAAGAAGTATCATTTTGACTTTTTATGGTTCGCTTCGCTCCAAATATATTTTCACTATTGCCCCAAAGATAAATTGCTAAGAGAATTGATGGAATGCCTAGCAAACCTGCATAGATGAAGAAATTTATATAACCAAAATTATCCACTATTTTCCCAGAAAACCCACCAATAAATTTAGCCGGCAATAACATTAAAGAACTAAACAAGGCGTATTGCGTTGCGGTATAAGCACGATTTGTTAGGCTTGATAAATAGGCAATAAATGTAGAGCCAGCAATGCCACCGCTTAAGTTATCTGCGGCAATCACGATTGCAAGCAGGTATGTCTCAGGACCTCGTGTGGCAAGCCAGGCAAAAACCAAATTCGTTAGTACAACTAGAATTGCCGAAACAATTAACATGCGCATAAATCCAAAGCGCATAACTAACACGCCACCTAATAAAGCACCTAGTATGGTTATAATAACTCCAAAAGTTTTTGATATAAAACCTATTTGGGTTTCGGTATAACCCATGTCGAAATAAAATGGTCCTGCCATCACGCCCATAGTGATATCACTTAAGCGAAACAGACCTATGAAAAGTAAAATTATTATTGCAGCAAGTCCATTGCGCACAAAAAAATCAGTAAAAGGACAAATTACCGCACCAATAAGCCAGGCGATAATAAAACGAAGTTGTTTAGGCAGGTTTGATGGGCCTTCTAAAAACCGCACTACTCGGTCTTCCTGTGTCCAGGTTTGTTGTTTGATATCGCGTTCTGGTCGGCAATAAAGAGGGTGGTAATGACCCCAATTAACATTGCGCAACCCATTATAAAGTAGGCAGTACTCCAAGAATAACTTCCTGCAATCAAAAAGGCCCCGCCACCGGCTAATATTAAACCGAGCCTATAACCTAGCTGATAGGTGCCGGCCATGGCGCCTTGAAAATCAGCAGATACTGCCTCGATTCGCCATGCATCTATGCTGATATCTTGTGTGGCTGAAGAAAAAGCCACCAATAATGCAGCTATAACGAGTGCACTTAGTTGGGTAGATGGTTCATTACTCGCCATCATCCATAAACCAATTACTACACCAGCTTGTGCGAGCAACATCCAACTACGCCGTTGACCTAACCATGTAGTTAGCAGTGGTAATGGTAGGCGATCTACTAGCGGTGCCCATATAAATTTAAATCCATAAAGAATTGCAACCCAAGAAATGTAGCCTATTGTTGTGCGATCAATACCTTCTTTTCTAAGCCAAAAAGATAATGTGCCAAATACTAAAAATAAAGGTAGGCCGGCTGAAAAACCAAGAAACAACATGGCAAAAACACGAGGATGTTGATAAACATTGAAGGATTGCAACCAAGATGGTTTGTATTTCAAGTTTTTCAAATGCTTAGGTCGTAATCAATAATTAGCGGCGCATGATCGGAAAAGCGTTGGGTTTTATAAATGCTTTGTTGTGTTGCGGTGCTTTTAAGTTTTGGTGTTGCAATATGGTAATCAATGCGCCAGCCAACATTGTTGGCCCAGGCTTGCCCGCGATTAGACCACCACGTAAATTGGTCTTCTTCTTGATTAATTTCGCGGAAAATATCTAGATAGCCTACTTGATTAAACAATGTGTCTAGCCAAGCACGCTCTTCAGGTAAAAAGCCCGAATTCTTTTTATTTCCACGCCAGTTTTTTAAATCAATGTTTTTATGTGCAATATTCAAATCGCCACAAATAATGTATTCCTTGCGACGACGTTTTAAGGTTTTCAAATGTTGCATAAAACTATCCATGAAACGAAACTTGGCTTGTTGTCGTTCATCACTGGAAGATCCCGAAGGTGCGTATAAAGACACCACCGCAAGATGTTTAAATTGCACTTCTAAATAACGGCCTTCGCTATCAAACTCCCCATCCCCATATTGGCAAACCACTTTGACAGGCTTTTGTTTACTATAGACCGCAACTCCGCTATAGCCTTTTTTTATCGCATCTACATAATAACAGTGATAATCAGTGGGAAAGAAAATCGGGTTATTCTCTAATTGGTGAATTTGGGCTTTAGTTTCTTGCACGCAGACTACATCTGCTTTTTGCTTATGCAACCATTCAAAAAATCCCTTACGGGCTGCAGCACGGATTCCATTTACATTAATGGTTATAATACGCATGGGTAATTGGGTAGATCCATTACAATATAATTTTTAGTACACTAGATTTTTAACAAAACCTAAAAGACAAACAAAGTTTTAATATGCAAAATAGTTCGGATTTTATTCAGTTTGCAATAGAGCATGGTGTATTGCAGTTTGGTGAATTTACTCTTAAATCGGGTCGTGTAAGCCCTTATTTTTTTAATGCTGGATTGTTTAATGATGGCCATGCATTGGAAGTATTAAGTAAATTTTATGCGCAAGCAATTATAGATTCTAAAGTAGAATTCGATATGCTATTTGGGCCTGCCTATAAAGGCATTCCTCTAGTAACTGCTGTAGCGATGACCTTAGCTCGTGAGCACAAGCATAATGTTCCTTATGCTTTTAATCGCAAAGAGGCTAAAAAATATGGAGATGGGGGACAGATTGTTGGCGCCCCTGTGCGTGGCAAGGTGTTGATTATTGATGATGTAATCACGGCGGGTACTGCAATAAATGAAGCCAGTAATATAATTACAGCTTCGGGCGGACAGCCAATAGGCGTGGTGATTGCCTTTGATCGCCAAGAGCGAGGTAAAAACGAGAATCTCTCAGCCGTGGCAGCCGTTGAGCAACAATTAGGCGTAAAAGTTACCGCAGTTGCAAAAGCGGATGAACTTATTGAGTACGCTGAAGCCAAGCAATTGTATAAAGAATTTCTACCAAAGCTAAGCGAGTATTTAGGTAGGTATAAATCTAAATAACCATATTATATATGTGGTTTATGCCTTATGCCTTATTGTCTAAAATGCATAGGTACATGACGAGCGAACTAGGATTGGCGATTAAAATCCAATCATCGACTCTTAGAAAATAACATTTGAGGGTAAAATTGCACCTAGTAAATTTGGTGCAAACAATATGTTTCGACTAAAACTAATCAATCAAACTATATTTATTGTCAACATCGTCGTAGTTGGACTTAGCTCGGCTTATGCAGAAGTCTTTCGCTGGGTGGATGACGATGGCTCAATTCATTATAGCGATAGCTTGCCGCCTAGTGAATCTCAGCGTGAACAAAACGTACTAAACGAACATGGCCGTACAATTGAGACTATTCCGGCTCCAAAGACTGCAGGGCAAATAGAAGAAGAGGCAAAACTAGCTAAAATTGAGGAGCAAAAACGCAAGGTACAAGAAAAGGCTGAACGTAAAGATCGCGTGCTATTGGCTATGTTTTTAACAGTTGAAGATATAGAGTTAGTGCGTGATGAACGTATCGCTACGGTCGAATCCGCGATAAAACTTACAGAGTTTCGTAAAAATAAATTTATTAACAAGCTACAAGCGCTTGATGCATCTGAACAACGCTTTAAAGCTATCGGAAAAGAATTACCGCCTGCAATAATAAAAAGTCGTGTACACTATCAAGAACAACTATTAAACGTTAATAAAATTCTCGCTATCAAAGAGAAAGAAAAGCTTGTCATCAAGAAACGTTTTGCGGGCGATATCAATCGCTATATTGAACTTAAACAAAACAGCCCCATTTAGCTGTGCAATAAAGTACCGACGCCTTGGTCGGTGAAGAGCTCTAATAGTACTGCGTGCTGTACTCTACCATCAATAATATGAGCTGTTTTTACCCCTGAAGAAATTGCATCCCAAGCACAATTAACTTTTGGCAGCATGCCAGCATTGATTACGCCACTGGAAATAAGTTCTTCTATCTCTTTGTGTTTGAGCCCAGTCAGTAATTGATCTTCTTTTTTTACTCCTGCGGTGTTGGTTAGTAGGATTAATTTTTCCGCCCCAAGCACCGCTGCAATTTTTCCAGCAACAATGTCAGCGTTAATATTTAAGGTTTCACCTTCTTCGCTAATGCCTATGGGTGCGACCACTGGGATGAACTGTTCTTCAGCTAAATGATTTAGCAAGGATGGATTGATTCCAGTTACCTCGCCTACATGCCCTAAATCGATAATCTCTGGTGCATCGAATTCTGGAGATTGGCGCGTAATCTTTATCTTTTTTGCATGAATTAGGCCACCATCTTTGCCGGTTATGCCAATGGCATGCCCACCGTGCTGATTAATAAGGTGCACAATTTCCTTATTTACCAAACCACCCAATACCATCTCTACAACATCCATGGTCTCGCTATCGGTAACACGTAGGCCTTCTACAAACTTACTTTGTTTGCCAAGCTTTTCAAGCATTTGCCCAATTTGTGGGCCACCCCCATGTACAATGATGGGATTAATTCCCACAAGCTTTAGTAAAACCACGTCGCGAGCAAAACTGCTTTTTAATTTTTCATCAACCATGGCGTTGCCACCATATTTGATAACAATAGTTTTGCGCGTAAATTTTTGAATATAAGGCAGTGCCTCGATTAAGACCTGGGCAATATTTGCAGATTTAATGGGCTTCATCGGATTAAAAAAAGTGGTCGGGAAGTTTAGTTCTAGGTGACTTCAATAACTAATATTTTATTAGTAGCAATAATATTTTTGCTGAGAATCGATCTTAATACGGTAATTCTAGGCTTGCATCTACTTTTAGCATTTGTTCGCGAAAGGATGCTTTTATTTCTTCAATTACCGTGGCATTTTCTGCTTCAAATCTTAACACTAATGAAGGGGTCGTATTAGAAGCGCGCACCAGACCCCAGCCCTGAGCATAATCAGCACGTATGCCATCAATCGTTGTAATTTTTGCTCCCGGCAGCTGTACTTGCCTTGCAAAGAGTTCCATAAACTCATGTTGAGCACCTTCTTCTTTGAAATGCACATTGATTTCTGGAGTGCTGATGGCATTGGGCAGTGTTGCAAATAGCTCACTGCTAGATAAGTTTTGTGCAGTAATAATTTCAAGTAATCGTGCTGCACTATAGAGTGCATCGTCAAAACCATACCAACGTTCTTTAAAGAAAATATGTCCACTCATTTCACCGGCAAGTAAGGCGCCAGTCTCAGCCATTTTATTTTTAATAAAGGAGTGTCCGGTTTTCCACATAATTGGTTCGCCACCGGCTTCATCGATTACAGAGCGCAGATTTCTTGAAGATTTAACATCAAAAATTATTTTTGCCCCAGGATTTCTTGATAACACATCAAGAGAATAGAGCATCATTTGTCGATCTGCCCATAATACTTCACCTAAGTTGTCTATAACTCCCACACGATCACCATCGCCATCAAAGGCTAAGCCTAAGTCTAAGTGATTTTGTTGTACGGACTGTATCAACGCTTCTAGGTTTTTAAGTTCGCTTGGATTTGGGTGATGATTTGGAAAGGTGCCATCCACTTCACAATACAATGGTGTAACTTCGCAACCGAGCTTAGTAAATAAATTTAATGCGCTTGGCCCGGCAACTCCATTGCCGCAGTCAATGCCAATTCGCAGAGGTCGAGACAACTTAACGTCATTACAGATGCGTTCAATATAATTGTTGAGTAGGTCCTCATGTCGAATACTTCCTGTTGCATTTTTTAATGCACCACCAATGATGCATTGGTGGATTGCCTCGATATCATTGCCATGTAAGGTTTTTCCATCCATGACCATTTTTAGACCATTATATTCAGGCGGGTTGTGGCTGCCCGTAACCATCACGCCTGCACCCGTACCGAGGATGTGTGTTGCGTAATACAAAACAGGCGTTGGCACTTCACCAATATCGACAACGTCACATCCACTCGCTTGTAAACCTTGGCTTAGATGGTCTACTAATAGTTGACTCGATATACGCCCATCTCTGCCGACCACAACGGTTTGGCTTTGTGGGTACAAACTACCCAGTGCTCGTCCTATTAATGTTACAACTTCTGGAGTAAGTGCAGTTTTAACGACGCCACGAATATCATAAGCACGGAAAATGTTTTGATCTATTTGTATCATGGATGCAATTTTAGCTTGATCCGGTATGGCCAAAACCACCGATACCACGATCGCTTGCAGTGAAGTCTTCTACAATCTTAAACTCAGTTTGTATAATTGGTACAATGACTAATTGTGCAATACGATCACCAATATTTACCTCATAGGATTTCGTACTGCGATTCCATAGGGATACCATCAATGGCCCTTGGTAGTCTGAATCGATTAAACCGATTAAGTTACCCAGTACAATTCCATGTTTGTGACCCAAACCAGAGCGTGGCAGTATGGTTGCAGCCAAACCAGGGTCTTGAATATAAATAGAAATGCCGGTCTGGATTAGAACCGTTTCTCCTGGTGTTATTTGAATCGCGGACTCTAAACAAGCTCGCAAATCCATGCCCGCAGACCCTTGCGTTGCATAGGTGGGGAGAGGAATTTCTTTGCCGATGCGGCTATCTAGGATTTTGACTTCTGTCTTTTGCGTTTTTAAGTATTGTGACATTATTTTGTTTGTTGGTATTGGCGTAACGTTCAGAGATCAAGCTAATTAATTTGCGTGCAAGTTTAGTTTTTTTATCTCGTTCTAGCGAGCTATGTCCGCCTATCCAATAGACTTCTAGTGCATTTTCTTCACTATCAAAACCAAGCTGGGGATCTACAACATTATTCGCTGCGATCATATCTAGACGTTTATAGTTTAATTTTTGCAGCGCATACTTTTCAAGCTCACGTGTTTCAGCAGCGAAGCCAACAACAAATGGCTTGTTTTTAATTTTAGTGACTTCAGCTACTATATCTGGGTTGCGTACTAAAGAAAGAGATAAGTCTTGATGAAGTTTCTTAATTTTCTCAACTTGTCTTGTAACCGGGCGATAGTCTGCCACTGCTGCGCAACTGATAAATATCTGCTGAGTTTCGATTCCTTGCTGAACTGCAGCTAACATTTCTTGCGCGGTTGATACCTGAATGCAATCAACATTTTCTGGTGCGGTTAATGCTACAGGTCCAGAAATTAACTGCACAGTAGCGCCTGCATCACGAGCGGCTTCTGCAAGGGCATAGCCCATACGTCCTGAACTGCGATTACTTATATAGCGCACCGGGTCAATCGCTTCACGCGTAGGTCCCGCGGTAATCAAAACATTAAGTCCGGTGAGTTCACTGGTATTAAATAGATTAGTGAGTGAGAGTAGCAGCTGATGAGGCTCAAACATACGCCCCTCTCCAATGTCACCACAGGCTTGTTGGCCGGCGCCGGGTCCAAATAAATACAAGCCGCGTTTCTTCAACAGGGCGCAATTATCTTGTGTGGCAGCATTCGCCCACATGGCTTTATTCATGGCGGGCGCAAGAGCTATGGGCGCTTGTGTGGCTAGACAAATGGTACTAAGCAAATTGTCTGCACTGCCGTGGGTGAGCTTGGCGATGGTATTAGCACTCGCGGGAGCAATTAATATAGCGTCTGCCCAACGTGCCAGGGCAATATGGTCCATTCCATTACTTGCTTCAGCTGCATCAAACTCGTCGCTAGTTACACGGTGACCTGATAAAGCTTGAAATGTTAGGGGGGTAATAAATTCTTTAGCAGCTCGTGTCATGACCACTCGTACTCGTGAGTCGGCTTGGACGAGTTCGCGTACTAATTCGGCGCTTTTATAGGCGGCTATACCACCAGTAACGCCTAGCAGTATATTTTTATTGGCGAGTGACATAGTACTAAGTCTATCAAATTAAGCTCTGATGATGGTTTAATTCCAATTACGGTTTGCCAATAATTTATACCCTTTGATCACTAGTTGTTAAGATTACTCTATTATATAAAGAGATGGGTCAACTTTATGGCAATTTCAGATTGGCTAGTGTCGGAGCGGCCTCGTGAGCGCTTACTAGACCGTGGGGCGGAATCTTTGTCAGATTCTGAGCTATTAGCGATCTTTTTGCGCACTGGGGTGAAAGGCAAGTCTGCAGTTGATTTAGCGCGAGATTTGTTGAAGGAATTTGGTAGTTTGCCTGGCTTGCCACACGAGGTCCTGAGACATACCTGCTTGCAATCGTGATTGCCGCAGATAACTTAAGCGGTGGCATTGCTGGCTCTACATTTATTGCCTATTTATC
>PVMS01110567.1_pt1 | contig 17326 bp, 10 predicted proteins | sample 1853461 | NCBI WGS metagenome assembly PVMS01 (sample SAMN08582032, study PRJNA380276) | Marine sediment metagenome, whole genome shotgun sequencing project. | isolation source: ocean sediment barecode stripped | collected 2017 | reverse complement strand
CGTTACACAAAACGTCAAATCCCCGAAGAAGATCTCCGGGGATTTGACGTTTTGTGCTTTGTGCCTGCCAAGCCTCTCTGCCAGGTCTCTTAATGCCCCATTTAACCTTGTGAGTGTTCTCTCTACTGTGCTAAAATTCGCGATTCTGGCCAGAGTGAAAGTTGTTTTTTTTGATAATAATGGAGTAGCAGATGATCGGAAGCATTCTGAAAAAGATCGTTGGCAGCAAAAACGATCGTGAACTGAAACGACTACAGCAGGCGGTTGAACAGATCAACGCCCTGGAACCGGAAATCCAGGCGCTGTCCGATTCTGCCCTGATCGCAAAAACAGTTGAATTCCGTGCCCGTCTGCAAAAGGGCGAATCACTTGACGATCTTCTGGTTGAAGCCTTTGCTGTGGTTCGTGAAGCTTCAGTGCGTGTCTTGGGGATGCGTCACTTCGATGTTCAGTTGATCGGTGGCATGGTCCTGCACTCCGGCAAAATTGCCGAGATGAAAACCGGTGAAGGCAAGACCCTTATGGCGACCTTGCCTGTGTACCTCAATGCCCTGGCTGAAAAAGGGGTACATGTCATTACCGTCAATGATTATCTGGCCAAGCGTGACGCAGAATGGATGGGCAAGGTCTATGACTTTCTTGGTCTGGAAGTCGATTGTATCGTCCATGGTTTGAACGATGCAGAGCGAAAAGCCGCATATCGTGCTGATGTTACTTACGGCACCAATAACGAATTCGGCTTCGACTACCTGCGCGACAACATGAAATTCGCTCTTGAGGATTATGTCCAGCGCGATCTCTATTATGCCATTGTTGATGAAGTCGACTCGATCCTGATTGACGAAGCCAGGACCCCTCTGATTATCTCCGGGCCGACCGATGCGACCAGCGAGCTTTACTATACTGCGGATAAAATGATCCCGCGCTTGAAAAAAGGCGAAATGATCGAGGATCGCGACGGCACGGTCGGGCGGTCAGTACGGACCTATACAGGCGACTACACCGTGGATGAAAAATCCAAATCGGTGACTCTCACCGAGGATGGTGTTCTGAAGGTCGAGAAGCTGTTAGGGGTTGAAAACCTGTACGAGCCTGCCAATATGGCGATTCTGCATCATGTCAACCAGGCGTTAAGGGCTCATGTCATCTTTAAACGTGATGTTGATTATGTCGTCAAGGACGGCGAGGTTCTTATCGTCGATGAATTTACCGGCAGGCTTATGCCCGGCAGGCGCTGGGGAGACGGCCAGCATCAGGCAATCGAGGCGAAGGAAGGGTTGAAGATTGAACGCGAGAACCAGACTCTGGCGACAATCACCTTCCAGAACTATTTTCGCATGTATGAAAAGCTGGCGGGGATGACCGGTACCGCCGATACCGAGGCTGCCGAGTTCAGTGAGATTTACAAACTCGAGGTTGTTGTTATCCCGACCAATGCACCGATGATCCGCATTGATCAATCTGATGTCATCTATAAAACCGAGCAGGAAAAGTTCCGTGCGGTTATTGAGGATATCGTCATTTGCCATGAGTCCGGTCAGCCGGCACTGGTCGGTACCATTACTATCGAGAACTCAGAAAAGCTGTCAAATCTTTTGAAAAAACGCGGTGTCTCACATAACGTACTGAATGCCAAGCAGCATGAACGAGAAGCTGAAATTGTTGCTCAGGCAGGTCGTAAGGGTGCGATCACCATTGCAACCAACATGGCTGGCCGTGGTACCGATATAGTGCTGGGGGGCAACCCCGAGATGATGGCCAAACGTGAGGCCGCTGGAGCTGAGAATCAGGAGCAGATGTATGCACAGGCCCTGGAAAAGTACACAGTGCTTTGCGCGGCGGAAAAACAGGAAGTGCTCAATGCGGGTGGGTTGTACATTCTTGGCACGGAGCGTCATGAGTCACGGCGCATCGATAATCAGTTGCGTGGACGTTCCGGACGTCAGGGAGACCCTGGTGAAAGCCGCTTCTACATGAGTCTTGACGACGACCTGTTGCGCATCTTTGGTTCTCACCGGGTTTCTTTCGTGATGGAAAAGCTCAAGGTGCCCGAGAATGAGGCGATAGAGCATGGCATGATCTCCAAGGCGATCGAAGGTGCCCAGAAGAAGGTCGAGGCGCACAACTTTGACATCCGTAAACACCTGATCGACTATGACGATGTCATGAATCGTCAACGTGAAGTTATCTATAACCAGCGTAAAGAGGTCTTAGCTGGTGAAAATATCCGGGAAACTATTGAAGCTATTCTCGATGAGATGGTTGATGATATGGTTGCGACTTTTTGCCCGGACAAAACGCCGCCCGCTGAGTGGAACTGGGAGAACCTGGCTGCTGACTTTCTCGGTCAGTTCAATATTGAGGCCGACGTACCGGAACCAGACAGGGCCCTTAAGCCCGCCGATTTAGAAGCAATTCTCAAGGAGCAGGTTGCTGCACATTTGGCAGTGAGGACGGAATTGTTCACTCTGCCGGTTATGGAACATCTGATGAAGGTTCTGCTTCTGCAGACGATCGATGCCCATTGGAAGGACCACCTGCTGTCGATTGACCAGCTCAAAGAAGGCATCGGCATGCGTGCTTATGCACAACGCAACCCGAAAGAAGAATATAAACGTGAAGCCTATGCTCTCTTTATGGAGATGATGGGACGCATACGGCAAGAGGTTACACGGAAGCTGTTCCTTGTCCAGCTGGCTCGTGAGGAAGAAGTCGCCGAGATGGAAGCCGAGCAACGCCGTGAGCGTCAGGCGCTGGCCCGACAGGGTGGCCCGCGACCTGTGGCCCAGGGACCGGTCAAACGTGAGGCGGATAAGGTTGGTCGTAACGATGCCTGCCCCTGCGGCAGTGGCAAGAAATATAAGAGATGTTGCGGTAAGTAAACTTGTACATCGGGCTTCCTGCCAGAAACCACGGAGCTAACCAATGGCTGAATCAGTTCTTGCTATACCCCGGGGATTCAAGGCTGCAGCGTGCAGTTCAGGGATCAAGAAATCCGGAAAACTCGACTTGGCCCTGATCTGTGCTGACAAGCCGGTCGACTGTGCCGGAGTTTTTACCACAAACAAGGTCGTTGCGGCACCGGTCAAGATTACCGAATCCAGAGTGCGCCAAGGGCTCTGCCAGGCGATTCTGGTTAACAGCGGTAATGCCAATGCCTGTACAGGCGCCCCAGGCCTTCAAGACGCACGGCGCTGCGGTGATCTGGTTGCAGAAAGTCTTGATATGGCACCGCAACTGGTCGCCGTTTCCTCAACAGGCGTGATCGGTGTTCCTTTACCAATGCACTGCTTCGAAGAACATATCCCCGATCTCTGCAGTATGTTGAGTCATGACCAGTTTGATGGTGTGGCCAGAGCCATGATGACAACCGACGCGTTTCTAAAAATGAGCAGTCGGTCCATCACTATCTGCGGACAGGAATCCGTCTCCTGGGTCTGGCCAAGGGGGCCGGGATGATTCATCCCGACATGGCGACCATGCTGGCCTTTGTCCTCACTGATGCGGTGTTGGCGGACGATTTGCTTGAACTCTCCTTGCGGCAGGCAGTGGACGGTTCTTTTAACCGGATTACTGTCGATCGTGATACTTCGACGAACGATATGGTTCTGCTGCTAGCCGGCGGTAAAGCGGAAAACCAGGAGATTACCGAAGGGTCTTCTGAACTGGAGCAGTTTAACAGCGCTCTGAATGAAATCATGCTGGAACTGGCAAAAATGATTGTCCGTGATGGCGAAGGCGCAACAAAACTCGTGCGTATTCAGATTGAAGGTGCGGCAAATGACGACGATGCCCTTGTTGCAGCCAGCAGTGTTGCGACATCGCAGTTAGTCAAAACCGCCTTCTTTGGGGCGGATGCCAATTGGGGCCGGATTATTGCTGCGGTTGGCTACTCAGGCGCCGAGGTGGACCCGGACCAGGTGAGTATCCTGTTTGACGATGTTACCATGGTTTCCAAAGGGCTCGGACTCGGTTCTGAACAAGAGGCCAAAGCCAGTGAAATACTGAAGAAATCAGAGTTTACGGTGACGATAAATCTCGCCTTGGGTACAGGTAGTGCATATTACTACACTTCCGATCTTTCATATGAATATGTGCGGATCAATGCAGATTATCGTACCTGATAAATCCGGCGACACGGGCCACGGGTCGCATCGGGATCAGTTCTGGACGGATATCATGCAGCAGTGGCGGGAAGACTCACGGTTACCATGTCGATGAGCAGTCGGCGTGTTATCTGGATAATTCTTGACGGCGTCGGGCTTGAAGCTTTACCCGATGCGAGTGACTATGGTGACGAAGGTGCTGCCACCTTGCCCCATGTGGCGTCGGCTTGTGGTGGTTTGCATTTGCCGAACCTGCAACTTCTTGGTCTGGGGAACCTTGCGGATATCGAGGGTGTGCCGTTCCTTATGAGCCCCCATGGAGCTTATGGCAGGCTTGCCGAGCGTTCTGCCGGCAAGGATAGCATTGTTGGCCACTGGGAGCTTGCGGGTGTGGTTGTCGATAAACCTTTTGCGACCTATCCACAAGGGTTTCCAGAGCAACTGGTTGCAAGATTTGCCGAAATAGCCGGAGTACAACCTCTTGGTAATGTTCCGGCCAGTGGGGTCTCTGTTCTCAAGAGGTACGGTGCTGAGCATGTCAGAACAAGGCGACCGATTCTCTACACGAGTGTCGACTCTGTTTTCCAGGTTGCCGCTCATGAAGATATCTTGTCGCCGGAGGCGTTATATGATTTATGTCGGGCCGCCAGGCGCCTTGTTGATGAATACGATATCGCCCGAGTGATCGCCAGGCCTTTTACTGGCAATCAAGTCGATGGTTTCCACCGCACGCCGCGTCGCAAGGATTTCTCTTCGCCTCCTCCCGGTATGACCCTGCTCGAATGTTTGATTGCCCGGAACTATATGGTTTTGGCCGTAGGTAAGATTTACGATCTTTTTGCCGGTCGGGGGATATCGCGCAGTACGACAACGAGAGATAATGCCGATGGTATGAGTAAGACGCTGACGGAATTGGCTGCTCTGGACAAGGGCCTGTTAATGGTCAACCTGATTGATTTCGACATGGTGTACGGACATCGTAACGATGTTGCCGGCTTTGGTCGGGCTCTGGAGGAGTTTGATGCCTGGTTACCGCAATTGTACCAAAGAATGCAGCCGGACGATCTTCTGGTGATCAGCGCAGATCATGGTTGTGACCCAACGAGTCCGGGAGCGGACCATACTCGTGAGTACGTGCCGGTGTTGATCTGGTCGAAATCGATGCAGGCAGGGATTGATTTGGGAGACCGCCAGTCCTTTGCCGATGTCGGAGCAACTCTGGCTGCATATTTCGGGGTTCCAGGAGTAAAATCCGGAGAGAGCTTTGTTGATCTTCTGGCTGTCTGAGTTGAGTCGAAAACCTGATCGTTTGCGATCAATGTCTGAGTTGTCCTTCGGCAAAATCGCCGACACCACTGCGACTGGCTGAGACTTCTCTGAGGAAGTGCTCCCTGATGTACCGTTGCAGGTGTTCCTCGAAGCTTTTGGGGATATCATCAAAGCTGACACCGAATCCCTGAAAGAAATTATTGCCGGCTTCTGGTTGAACAGTGTACAGAACGGTTGACTTGACTTCGATTTCCTTGCAATAGCCAAGCAAGGGAAAGACCACGGTGACACGATCCCCTTTTGCGATTTTTGTTGGTGCTTTGAAGAAAAGACCACGCATGCTGAGACTGAGAACATCAGCGAGGATAAAATCATCGTCCTCGGTACTGTACATCCCCGGGAGCCTCAAACGGAGACGAAGATTTTGCCGCGGGTGGTGTTCTACTTGTCTCTGAATAAATGAGAATAATTCAAAAAGCTCGACAGGGACCTCAAGAGTCGCACTGGGAGCCAGTTCCGCGATCTTCGCTGTGTCCTGCTTGAGAGCAATAACGGGCAAGTCTGCCGATTTAATTCTTTGTGTCATCTCTGGCTCAAGAGCCAGGTCAGGATCAGCAAAAAGTTCCTCGCCAATAATCAACAGACATGGCGCACTCTCTCGAAGGAAGGGCATGACCTGATCGGCCTTACGGGTAGATAAAACGCGGTAGCCCCAGTGCTTGAGTATTGGTTCCAAGGTTGCCAGCAGATCTGAGCGGTTGTCGGCAATTAAAATATTCTTCATGGTTTGATGGTCTTTCTCGGTAAGCTTGTATATGGTCTGTAATCTGATCACAAAAGACCATTTTCAGGTGAACACAACTTAACGTATCCAATAATCTGAGCAAAGGGAAAAATACTATGTTCCATTCTCTGTTGCTGAGTGTTGTCGATTGTTGTGATTTGTACAAGATGGAGTGACAAATGATTATAAGACAAGTTATTGAATCTGCAGAAACCAACCTCTTGTGTGAACATGCTTGCCACAGCCAGGACTCAAAAGGCAGGCAGGTCACTGAAGATGCTTGTCCGGTCCGCACGATTTTCCAGGTTGACCGTGATCGCATTCTGCACAGTAAAGCTTTTCGACGGCTGAAGTACAAAACCCAGGTGTTTCTTGCCCCGGAGGGAGACCATTATCGTACCCGGCTCACCCACACTCTCGAAGTCAGCCAGGTTGCCAGAACTATAGCACGAGCTCTGCGACTGAATGAGGATCTAACCGAAGCGATTGCACTCGGCCATGACCTTGGCCATACACCTTTCGGACACGCTGGCGAGCGTGCCCTTGCTGAAATGTTGCCAGGCGGGTTTCACCATGTGAACCAGAGCTTGAGAGTTGTTGAACTGCTCGAAAAAAATGGAACCGGCCTCAACCTTTCCTGGGAGGTGCGTGATGGGATTCTGCGCCATTCAAAGGGCCGAGGTGCATTGCTGGGACGGAGTCGCAAGGATCTTCCTGCGACACTCGAAGGTCAGCTTGTACGCCTCTCTGATGTGATCGCTTACGTCAATCACGATCTGGATGATGCCATTCGGGGGGGGCTGATCAGTAAAGAGGACGTGCCGTTGGCCTTGCGTCAAGCTCTTGGTGATGAGCATTCACAGCGCCTGAATACCATGATTATTGATTTGATCAAAACAACATTGGCGGGAGATTGCGATATTGTACAGCTTTCCGTGCCTGTCGCCGAGCAAGTGACCCGACTCCGTGATTGGTTACATGCCAATGTTTATCAAGCAAAAGCGGTTGAAGACGAATTTCGTAAGGCCAGCCGGGTGCTCAGGGAATTGTTTGCATATTTCATTGAAAAACCGCAGGAAATGATTGCTTATAGAGGCCATTTTGAAGAGGTTGACAGCAATGAAATTCTGGTTGCCGATTTTTTGGCCGGCATGACAGACCGTTATGCGATGAACCTCTATCAAAAACTATTTTTTCCTCAACCTTGGAAGACGCTTTAGGCGGGGGGTGGCAAATGCTGTGTCAACTACCGAGAAGCTTGACACCCGAGAAGGCGATATGATAATTTTTTAGCGCCTTTACGGCAATTTTCCAGTTCCGGCAAGTAAAGAAAATGATAGTAGATGCCGCCCTGTTGCGCATCGCTTTTTCTTCAACGGTGCTTTTCGAATAAACGGTGTCGGTTCTGTTATGAGTAAGGAGGTTGGCATGAGCAAGAAACTGTTGTTGGCAGACGACAGTATAACGATTCAAAAGGTTATCCAGATTACTTTTGCGCATGAGGACTATGAATTAACTATTACGGATAATGGTGATTCTGCCCTCGAAAAGGCCCGGGAAATCAGGCCAGATCTGGTTATGGCCGACGTCTACATGCCAGGTAAGAATGGCTACGAATTGACCAGTGCCATCAAGCAGGACCCCGCTCTTCAGCAGGTGCCTGTATTGCTGTTGGCCGGTTCATTCGAACCTTTTGACGAGGATAAGGCCCGAAGCTGTAAGGCTGATGCCTGGATTGAAAAACCTTTTGAGTCCCAGACCTTGATCGACAAGGTCGCTGAACTGCTCGACGCAGCCCCGGAGGCTCCTGAATCTCCGGCTCAAGTTGCCGAACCGGTAGCGGTTGTCGATGTTGATGCCGAACCGGTCGTTGCTGTTGAGGACTCGTCTCCGGTTGTTTTCGGGGAAACTCAGGAAGCCTTCCTGGAGCCCGCGAATACTGAGCCAGAAATGGCAGCAGCTCCTGAAGATTCTTTTGGTGATATCTCTTTTGAGGAAGAGGCCCCTGCGGTAGAACCTGAGCCGGTCACTGTTGCAGAGGACTGGAGCGATGTTGTCGTAGAATCACCGGTTACAGAGCCCACAGTTGAAGATACTTTTGCTGTTGCCGAGGAGCCGGTTGAGGGAACTGATTTCGATGTCTTTGAAATGGGTGACGACGAAATTATGCCTCTTGGCGATGATGATATCCTGGACGAGGAAGACCTCGAGTCGATCATGCCGGAACAGACACTTGCTGCCTGGTCTCGTGACGATACTGCTGACGAGGATGTCTTTGCTGAACCACTCGAAGAGGTCTCTGCTGTTGGAGATGAGCCTGTTCTTGTGCCACCTGTCGAGCCTCCTGTCTTTGAGGAATCGGTGGTGGAAATGCCACCAGCTTTCGAAGAGTCTGTATCAGATTTCGTACCTGATGAAGAGCCATTGGTCGATGTTGAGGAACCGGGCTCTGTCGCAGTATCCGCCGCCATGGCGGATGTAGAAACAAAAGTCTCTGCGTTGAGTGAAGAAGATGTTGAGCAGCTCATCGAAAAGGTTATTACAAAAGTGGTGGAAAAACTTGCCGAGTCAATTCTTGAACGAGTCGCATGGGAAGTTGTCCCTGATCTGGCCGAGAATCTGATACGTGAAGAAATCCGTAAAATCAAGGATGCTGCTGCCTGACAGCCTCCTGGTGCAGTCAATAGATTAGTGTATGAAATGGGGATTGTAGAGATCCCCATTTCCTTTTGTTAGTAGAAGGTTGAAGCCTCTACGCGAGAAGGATGCGACACCGATGGAAGAGAAGCTGAACAAGGGCTACGAACCGCATGATGTTGAGCGAAAGTGGTACCGTATATGGGAAGAAGACGGCCGTTTTTGTGCTGATGAAAAATCTACGAAACCGCATTATTCGATTGTTATACCGCCGCCGAATGTAACCGGTGTGTTGCATATGGGACACGCTCTCAACAATACCCTGCAAGACATTCTGGCCCGCTGGAAACGTATGTCCGGCTGCGAAGTCCTCTGGATGCCGGGTACTGACCATGCAGGGATCGCGACTCAGAATGTTGTTGAAAAGCAGCTGGCCTCTGAGGGGCTTGATCGCCACGCAATCGGTCGTGAAGAGTTTATCAAGCGTGTCTGGATGTGGCGTGAAGAGTCCGGTGGGCAGATTATCGAGCAATTGAAGCGTCTGGGTGCCTCCTGTGACTGGAAGCGCGAGCGTTTTACCATGGACGCCGGCCTCTCCAAGGCAGTCAGGGAGGTTTTCGTTCGTCTCTATGAAGATGGTCTTATCTACCGGGCCAATCGCCTGATCAACTGGTGTCCGCGTTGTCATACTGCCTTGTCTGATCTTGAAGTAGAACACGAGGATAAAAAGGGGCATCTCTGGCATCTGCGCTACCCGGTTATCGGTACCGATCGCCATCTGGTGGTTGCGACTACCCGACCGGAGACCATGCTCGGCGATAGTGCGGTTGCTGTACATCCGGAAGATGAGCGCTATCAGGATCTGATCGGCAAAAAAGTTCTCTTGCCGTTGATTAGTCGTGAAATTCCGATCGTTGCAGATGATTATGTCGACAAGGAGTTCGGCAGTGGTGCCGTGAAAATTACCCCGGCCCATGATTTTAATGACTTTGAACTCGGTAAGCGACACGACCTGGAAAAGATCAACATTTTCGATGAATCAGGTGTTGTCAACGAAAATGGTGGCCCGTACCAGGGGCAGGAACGCTATGAGGCCCGGGCCAGTGTGGTCGCCGATCTGGAAAAGCAGGGTCTGCTCGATAAAATCGATGATTACGCTAATGCCGTCGGCGAGTGCTACCGTTGCAAAACCGTCATTGAACCCTATCTCTCGCTACAGTGGTATATCAAGGTTGGCCCCCTGGCAGAAGAGGCGATCAAGGCAGTACAGAAGGGTGACACTCGTATTGTTCCCAAACAGTGGGAGAAAACCTACTTTGAATGGATGTTCAATCTTCAGGACTGGTGCATCAGTCGACAAATCTGGTGGGGTCACCGCATTCCTGTCTGGTACTGTGATGCCTGTGACAAATTGACTGTCAGCCGCGAAGATGCAACATCTTGTTGCCACTGTGGCAGCACTGATATCCACCAGGAGACAGATGTCCTCGACACCTGGTTCTCTTCGGCACTCTGGCCTTTCTCAACCATGGGGTGGCCTGAGCAGACCGAGACTCTGGGCAAGTTTTATCCGACCTCCTGTCTGGTAACCGGATTCGATATCCTGTTCTTCTGGGTCGCTCGCATGATGATGATGGGCCTCAAGTTTATGGAGAGTGTGCCTTTCAAGGAAGTCTACATCCATGCCCTGGTACGTGACTCTCAAGGCCAGAAGATGAGCAAGAGCAAGGGCAACGTTATTGATCCGCTGCATGTGATCGATGAATACGGTGCTGATGCCTTCCGCTTTACTCTCACCTCGTTCGCTGCTATGGGGCGTGATATCAAGCTTTCCCCAGAGCGGATTGCCGGTTATCGCAACTTTTGTAATAAACTCTGGAATGCCAGCCGTTTCACGCTGATGAATCTTGAAGGCTTTGATCCTTGTGGGATCGACCTTGCTGCTGCGGATCTCTCCGATGCTGATCGCTGGATTCTGTCACGGCTGGAGGAAACTATTCGACAGACTAACCAGGCCCTCGACGATTACAAGTTCAACGAAGTAGCCAGCACGCTTTATGCGTTTACCTGGCACAACTTCTGCGATTGGTATATCGAAATGGCCAAGGGCGATCTGTATGGTGAAGATTCTCTAGCCAAGCTGCGTGTGCAAAGCGTCCTCTTTACGGTGCTGGAGCAGTTACTGCGTCTTCTGCACCCGCTCATGCCGTTTATTACCGAGGAAATCTGGCAGGTCCTTCCTGGAGAGCGTCCTTGTGCGTCGATCATGCAAGCCGATTATCCAGATGGCTCCGGGCTGCCGACGGATGCTGCCGGTGCTGAACGGATGGAACTGGTCATGGAAGTTATTCGGGCGATTCGCAATATCCGAGGCGAGATGGACGTGCCGCCCGGCAAGCAGATTACTGCATTGCTGGACTGCAAATCTGAGCTGACTCAAAAGATCCTTGCGGGGGGAACTGCGGCTATCCGGGTGCTTGGCAAAGTTGATGAACTGACAATTGGCCATGATCTTGATCGACCTGAGCAGGTAGCCACCCAGATTGTCAGCGATGTGGAGATATGTCTACCGCTCGCCGGGTTGGTGGATATTGCTGAAGAGGAGAAACGACTGCAGAAAGAGATTGCCAAAGTTCAAAAGGACCTTGATCTCTTCACCACGAAGCTTGCTAACGAAAAATTTGTTACCAATGCTCCAGCACATGTACTGGAAAAAGATCGTGGCAAGCTGAAGGATGCCGGGGAGAAGATGGTGGTTCTCCAGGAGAGCCTGGGAAAAATTCTGGCTTTGAAATAAAGCTTTACACACGGACGATAAAGGGGCGGGAGATATAAAATCTCTCGCCCCTTTTTATGTTTTAGACTTAAAGCCCTACCGCTCCACAGCTTCCTGATCACAAATCACAGCCTTGCCCCTAATACCCCAACTCCACCTCTGCCAGGACCTCACCAAGATATTGCCTAATCTGAGTGCTACTGTCCATCTTTTGAATTTCGACATAGTGCCGATTGGCCATTTCCAGAGAGACTCCCTTGAGAAACGCTTTAATGCGGGGAATGAAAGGCGCCGGCATGGAGAACTCTCGTAATCCCATGCCGATCAGTAACAGAAAGGTCAATGGATCTGTTGCCATCTCGCCACAGAGGCTGACACCTTTGCCCATTTCTCCGGCAACAGCGGTTACTTCGCAAAGTACCTGCAAAACAGCAGGATGTAGTGGATCATAATACTTGCTGACCAGAGGATTATTGCGGTCGGCGGCCAGCAGGTACTGAACCAGGTCGTTGGTACCAAGGGCAAAGAAATCAACTTCATTGGCCAGTTGGGATACTAGACGGACTGCTGCCGGGACCTCAATCATGACTCCGACAGGGACGTTTGCGGAGAACCCGACACCTTCCTTTTGAAGGTTTTTTCTGGCCTCTTCAACCACCTCCAGGCAGGCACGAGTTTCATCCATGCTGGAGATCATCGGGAAAAGCAGTTTAACCGGGCCGTGTTGGCCGGCCATGAGGATTGCCTCGATCTGGGTCCGGAAAATGTCCTGGTTGTCGAGGGAGATCCGCACAGAGCGCCACCCCATGAATGGGTTGTCTTCTTTGGGGGGACTGAAGTAGGGCAAGCCTTTGTCTCCACCGATATCCAGGGTCCTGATGGTCACTGGTTGCCCATCGAATTCTTTGACCACCCGACTGTAGAGTTCATACTGGTCATTGCGGCTGGGAAAATCGCCACGCGCCATGTAGGGGAACTCGGTTCTGTAAAGGCCGACACCTTCGGCGCCGAATCGCTTGGCTACGTTGATGTCACTGATCAGACCGATGTTGGCACGCAGGATGATGCGTTCACCATCAGATGTCGTGGCCGGCTGGTCACGGTATTTCTCCAGACGACAGAGTTCACGTGTCTGGTCCACTTGCAGACGCTCATACTCCTCTTTGATTGTCTCCAGCGGGTTGATATAAATCCGCCCGGTGTTGGCGTCTGCGATCAGGTTGTCTTCCGGGGCAATGTGCTTGAGAGCCCCTCGTACGGCAACAATTGACGGGATACCCATCGATTTCGCCATAATGATTGCATGGGCGTTTTTTTCGCCACCCTCGGTGATGATGGCGAGAATCTGTTCGCTATCGAGCGAGGCCATGTCTGATGGCAAAATCTGTCTTGCTACCAGGATGCTTGGATGCTTCAGATGCAAGGTCTGGTCAGTTGCGTTACCAACCAGGTTGGCAAGGATGCGCCGGCCGATATCTTCCATATCCGCGGCGCGCTCTCTGAGATAGGGGTCATCCATCTTCTGGAAGGCTTCAATGTATTTGGCAACGGTTTTCTCCAAGGCATAAGCAGCACTATGACATTTGTTGATTTCGTCCTGGAGTTTTTTGATAAAGCTGCGGTCTTCAAGAATCATCAGGTGCGTATGGAAGATCGCAGCATCGCTCTCACTGAGACGCTCCGCGACACGTTTTTCCAGAAAGATTGTCTGGATGCAGGTTTTTTCCAGAGCGCTTTCAAGACTCTTCAGTTCGGCATCTACATCCACATGCTCTTCGTGAAGAATGTCGGCAAAACCAAGGCGCTCTTCCAGGATCGCTGCCGGGCCAATAGCAACACCAGGGTAGGCAACCTTGCCTGAGAGAACTTGTTGTTGGGATGCCTCAATTGATCCTTCAGCGTCTGTCAATGTTTGCTGTGCCTGGGCGAGAGCCTGGCTGACGCGTTGGCTTTCTTCCTGATGCAGGTGGATAGAGTCGAGCAGACGAGCGTTAACGACAATTGAAGTGATCTGGAAGGCAATTGTCGACAGGGCGCTGATCTCTTCTTTGCTGAATTGTCGGGGCTCCCTGGTCTGCAGGACAATGACGCCGAGAGGGTTGCTGCGGTCAAATAGAGGGATGCCAAGGCACGAATGGAAGCGTTCTTCGCCGGTCTCTTTGAAGTAACGGTAACTGGGGTGCTCCTGGGGTTCTTCGATAGCTATTGAATGACGCTTCTGAGCGGCCATGCCGGTGAGTCCTTCGCCTATGCGCAAGGTGACCTTGCCGACGGCTTTGCGGGAAAGGCCCTTGGATGCTTGCAGACGCAAGGTTTCGTTGTCGGCATCCAGCAGATAAATCGAGCAGACATCTGTGTGCGTCCGTTTTGCGACAAGTGTCACAATGTTACGCAGGGTCTCGTCGAGGTCATGCGACTGGAGAATCAGAGCGCTGATATCCTCAAGAGTGGTAATGCCTATTTTTGAGTTTGGCTTACGTGGCATGGGCTTGTCAGGTAGATGGTTGCTTGATGATGTTATGATAGCGGACGCTAATCATTTTTTGAACAAAAAAACGCCGCCCGGGGGAGAGAGGTCCCGTGGCGGCGCAAACAAGGGAACAGAAATCCTTAGAGTGGAATACTAATGTCCCTAGACAGTTACCTAGGAATACTAGCAACTACCGTGCCGTATTTACGTGTGAGCTTGGTATAGCTTCAACTGGCTGTTATTGCAGGCTTTATTTGTTCGGGTTGGTTTGCTGGTTTTGGTGCCAAACGTGCCAAGTATGGCACAGGTCGTGAGCCTGGCAGGGAAAGCGCGTCTAACTTGGGTGAAATGACTGTGCCATCTTTGGCGCACCATGGCAGTTAACTATGACAAAAATTGTCTTAGAACATTCTCATGTTTTAAAGTTCGCGCTGTTGAGCCCGTTGCGATTAAGCATTCGATAAAAAGTGCGTCTCGGGATTTCGGCAAGTCGTGCGGCCGAAGAGACATTTCCTTCCGCTGCACGTAAATACTGTGTTAACAGGTCCTTTTCGACCTGGTTAACATGCTTCTGCCGTTGGCTGCGCAAGCTGTTCCGGCTCGTTTTGTCCGGGGACTGCAGGACCAGTTCACCAAAGATAACAGGCAGATTCTCGAGCCGGATAATCTCGTCGTGAGTTAATACTGCGGCTCGCTCGATAATATTCTGCAGCTCACGTATATTGCCGGGCCAATGGTACTGGCGCATGGCCTGAATCGCACGTTCCTCTATTCCGGACAGGGTCTTGTTGACCCGGGTGCTGGCTTTGGCAATAAACACCTGAATCAATTCATCAAGTGAGTCGAGTCGACTTCGTAGCGGAGGCATGGTGATGGTAAAAACATTCAGTCGATAAAAGAGGTCTTCGCGAAACCATCCTTCTGCTACGCCTTGGTCGAGATTACGGTTGGTTGCTGCTATCAGGCGTACGTCCACCTTGGTCGATGTGTTGCCGCCAACCGGTCTGATCTCTCCACTGTCGAGAACGCGTAAAAGTTCTGCCTGCAGTTTAGGCGTGATGTCACCGATTTCATCGAGAAAGATAGTGCCGCCATTGGCGGCTTCGAAGATGCCGCGTTTCTCGCTGATCGCACCGGTGAAGGCGCCTTTCCTGTGACCGAAGAGTTCGCTTTCCAGAAGGCTGTCCGTCAGCGTTGTGCAATTGACAGTTACGAGTGGTTTGTCAGAACGTTGGCTTTGTGCATGTATGGCACGGGCTGTCAGTTCCTTACCCGTACCGCTTTCACCACGAATCAATACTGTTGTCGGGGTAGGACCAACCTGATGAATCAGTCTAATGACTTCTCTAGTGCGCTGATCCTTGCAAACAATTGATGTTTCGCCAAATTCCTGTTTCAAGGCACGTTGGGCAAGTTCGTATTTCTGGGTAAGTTGGATATGATCCTCTTTAAGTCGCTTCAGGGAGTAGGGGAGGCACATGTCGCGTTCAGCAAGTTCCCGGTACACGGCAACAGCGTGCTCACGACAAGTTGTGTAGCCGCAAGCGCCGCAGTTTAACTCGTCTTTGGTCTCATATTTGTCCGTTGCCTGAAGGATTTGACGCAAACGCTCGTTACTCGGGGTTTTCGGTGATTCGTACTTGTTGGAGAAGGTCCGGGTCACATCAGGTAATGGTTTATCGTCAAGGTAGGTCGACTTGGTCCGATAGTAAAGACTCTGGTCCTGGTTGTGTTTGATAATCAGGTTGCGTTTGGAGAAGGTGGTCAGACGGTTATTCTTGCCGGGCCCGCCAATACAACCGCCGTTGCAGAAGCGAAGGTCAACCACTTTAGGTGCGATCCGGCCGGCCGCAAGGTCCATGATCACTTCCATGGCGTTCTCCTCGCCTTCCATTTCCACGTAATCGTGATTGGTGATTTCGTTAGCAATATCAAACGAGTGTAATGGCCCGCCGGAGATTGCAAAGAGGCGTCCGTGTTGTGGTTGCATGCCGTCGAAAGCGGTTTCGCCCAGTCGATGCAGATCAAGATTGCGCTCCTTGATCATCTGGCTCAATTCCTGGTAAGAAATGACGCAGTCGATAGCGCCTGCGCTTTGGTCTGCAGTGATTTCAACCTTGCCGGCAATGCAGGAGCTGATGTAGACGATCGGGGTTTCGCTTGTGTTTCGACTCTTGATAAAGCGTCCAATGGCCACCATGGGTGAAACAATGCCGGTCAGATTCTTGAGTAATTGCGGGTAATGTTTTTCGACCAGGTCGATAATTGTCGGGCAGTGAGTTGTTATCAGAGGGTAGGGTTGGCCCTGCTTCAGAGTTTTGCGATAACTCTCTCTGATCAGATCTACTCCGGCGACACCCTCGTGGACTTCAGCAAAGCCGAGCCGACGCAGGCCGGTGACCAGCTGTCCGGAACGAATGTCGTTGAAAAATGCCGGATGTGAACAACCGAGGATGGCGATCGGCGGTTTGTCAGCAGCAAGCAACTGTTTGCATTTGTTGTTGTGATCAGCAATGACCTTGGCTTTTTGCGAACAGCTTTTAACGCAATTGCCGCAACCGATACAGCGGTCACTGATGGTCTCAGCGTAATTGCGATGAACGCGTATTGCATTGACCGGGCAATTGCGGACGCAGGCGTAGCACTTCCTACAGTTTTCCTTGACGGTGATAACTGGACCCATAGTGCCTCTAGTATTACATAAGAACCCGTCAAGACCGACAGGCTACTGGAAGATCCCGGTGTCTTCCTGAAAGATATCGCGCAGATTGTGCCATTTGTGGCACGAGCCTGTCAATCATGGAATCCGTCAATCATAGAATCAAGGAGTAAGGCTGTTGTTCTATGGCTTTATAACTTTGCCGCTCACGCGGTTGAGGTGGTATGTTTTATGTCATTTAAAAAACGGGAGATACAATCAAATGAAGATCATTGATCTGCGCAGCGATACTGTGACCAGGCCGACATCAGTCATGCGACAGGTGATGGCCGGAGCAGAAGTGGGAGATGATGTCTACGGCGAGGACCCGACTGTCAATCGTTTGCAGGAGCTTGCTGCAGAGATGTGCGGCATGGAGGCAGGGTTGTTCGTGCCGAGCGGCACTCAGGGCAACTTGTTGGCTATATTGTCACACTGCCAACGGGGTGAAGAATATATCGCCGGACAGCAGGCGCATTGTTACCGCTATGAAGCAGGCGGGGCGGCTGTTTTTGGCGGTGTGCAACCGCAACCGATCAATTTCGAAGCGGATGGCACGCTCGACCTCACACAGGTTGCAGCATTT